>ERZ773216.521-NODE-521-length-53813-cov-5.387645_pt1 | contig 53813 bp, 70 predicted proteins | sample MGYA00511259_ERZ773216 | MGnify/ENA primary metagenome ERZ773216 (study PRJEB29015, sample SAMEA2737764) | human gut metagenome | biome: human gut; feature: human-associated habitat; material: faeces | place: China | collected 2012 ... | reverse complement strand
GCCGGCAGATTTGAAAGCCCTTGAAAATATTGGATTTTTCCTTTATTTTCAAGGGGTTTCGGTGTTTTAGAGGTAAAACATGTAAATGTAAAAACAGGCTTTTTAAAGGTATTATGCAACACGAATGCAACACGAAAAAAGGACTATTTTTACATCACTTCACACATTCTGGATATGTCCGTCCTCTGCTATCCGATCTGCAGTAATCATCCAGCCATCCGAATCAAACGCATACGCCTGCCCGTCAATCAAGTAGACCGTATCATGGTGGTAGGTGTAACCGCTCAGTAGATACCACCAGCTCCCATCCTGTAAAAGCCAGCCCTCAAGGTATTTGCCGGATATCCAGCCGTCTGCAGTCTGGATCCACGGATCGCCGTCGGCAAAGCATTTATTAATTGGCTGCACACGCTGATCCTTGGTGTAGCGCTTGCCTGTGTCTGTACCTTTTGGAGTTGTTCGGATGATAAGTGAGGACGCAGTGACTCTCAACCCGCGTATGCCGCTCTTAATTTCTTTAAGATCGGTGATCACCGTTTTTGACTGTTCTGGTACCGTGCTGTTCTCCGCCGCCCAGGTCTTTTTAAACGCCTCAAATGTCCCGTATTTCTGTTTCAAAATCCCAGTACCGCTGCCCCAATCCGGCAAATATACGTGTGGCTTGTCTACGATGCTTTTCCAATCGCCGCCCCATCCAAGCCCCAGCTTTTTGGCAAGCTCTCCGACTTTCTTAAAATAATCTCCTGATTCATTATAGGCGCCTTTTCCATCTGCCCGGTAGAAATCCGCTGCAATGCCCCATTGGTGCTGGCTGCTATAGCTGCTGCCCCTAGCATTCGTGACAATACTGCCCGGCTGAGTCCTGCCCTGTGCGTACAGTGCATCCTGCTCGGTCACGCTCCGAAACGATTCTCCGATCTTGATCGGCAGTCCGGCATTCGCGCATTCGCTTGTAAGCTGTGCGATAAGTTTCTGGAGGCGCGGGTGGCATAACGTGATATCTCTCATGGTTTTGTCCTCTTTTCTTTAATAATATGAAAAAATATGAAATTTTGTCTTCCGAGGTATCTTGCAAAGAATTTTCGCATATGCTATAATGCCAATAGGCTAAGAGAAATAATTGCATCCAAGTTATGCAAAACGAAAACCCCAAGGAGTCGCAATCCTTGGGGTTTTCTATTCCATTCTTGCATGGTGGCTTATACCATAGGCTGGTTACCGACTACTTATTTCTATCCAGCCATTTGCAAATGAGATGGCTAATCACACCTGCCGCGATAGAAATAATAAGAGAAATAACTGCATCTTCCAAGCTATGCACCTCCTTTCCGTACCGGTATAGGAGGCGGTAACTTTGACATTATAGCATAGAAATCTTTTTCATTCTATCGATATTCGCTGATTTTCCCCGTTTGTTTCGCGATGGCAGCCATAACCCGGACTGCCGGCGGGAGATAGTTGGATCACCTCCTCCTATTCTTCTTTATTTGATTGTTTTAAAAGCTGATTTACGTAAGTGGATAATCCGGCTACAAGAACGCCCTGCGTCAGTGCCGTAAACACAGCCAGAGCAATATCCTGACCATTGGAACACCCGCAGGTGGCGAAGACATAGATCGCGCAAATCAGCACGCCGATACCGCCATTTATTAATGGGATATACTTGTCTTTTACCGTTTCGCTCTGTTTCAGCCACATTCCAATAAAATACAGCACGAGCGCCACCACCAGTAATTCCGGTTTTACATAATCTTTTATCTGCATACCTTAACCCTCCTTTCCATTTTCCAGATCCGCAATCCGATGATTCGCAACTTTGATCTGCTCTTCCATTACTGCCTGGTTCTCTTCTAATTTATATGTACGCTCAATCACCGTGTTGTGCTTTTCCACCTTTTTCTCGAGCTGCTGAATGCGATAGGTGGTCAGCTGCGCTGATGCAATCACACCAACAAAGGCTCCCAGGATACCACCGGCGGACGCTATCAGGGCTACTATAATCTCTGTATTCATCTTATTCCTCCGGATGTTCTTTTAACCATTTTTCTGCTGCTGCGCGCCAATAGAGCGGCACCTCTTCCAGTGTCATTTTCCCGCTTCTGATTCTTTTCCCATAAAACGCACCCATTACTCTACACCTTCTTTCTCTGCCAGTTCGCTGGTGGCTGCCCCCAGGTCACTGATCGCCTCGTCCTGCACTGTCTGTCCCTCTTCCAGAGCATCCAAGCGTTTCTCTGTGTCGGTTTTCACACGGAAAGAAAACGTGGTCTGTACGCCATCAGATACTTCCCGCGAGGTTTCAGATTCAAGAACCAAGTCCGTATATGTCCCGACAGTCATTCCAGCATCATTCTGGAATTTTACTTCTGCCAGATTTTCTGGGGTCAGTGTTTTCCAAGCCACCAGCATATCATCTTTGCTGTTAAACTTAGCCGTCACTGCCGACAGAGATGCGCCTGTCTGCAGTTCGATTGTTGTGTTGTCTTTCAGAATCATTTTGTCCATGTTCTTTTTCCTCTCTTTCTTTTTTGATATATAAATAAAGAGCCTTTCGGCTCAGTATTTTCAAATTCAGTTATTCTTTTAAATAGCGAGGCCTCCAGTCACCTTATAGCAAGTGGTAGCGAAAATAGCTTTTGCGCTGCTTTTCAATCGAGATATCAATATCACGCTAATGTTAATTACATGTTGGCGAGTGGAATCTACAAAACAGGCAAAACAGGTTTAAATCTTCCGTTTGAGGGCTATTGGATCATAATAACCTTTAACACATCCAACAACCTTGGAAATAGTTCGACCGCTTGGATCACGCAATTTGCCATTTCGACCGATTGGGGTGATAAAGCTATTTATTTTCGAAGAAACATAAACTACACCCCGACCACTTGGGAATCCTGGAATAGACTTGTAGCAAGTTAAATAGCGAGCTAGACTCTACCAGAAATTTTTTTGTGTTTAAAACCGTCTCTCAGAAGAGCATAACAGCTGGAACGACTGGATTTTGGCACGAAAAAATCAAGATACCTGTTGGATATAAAGTTTTGTATGTTTCTGCCACGTACAACAACGCAGACAATTGCATGCTGACTCCGTACGACTCTGTCATCGCTAGCATTGGAAATACATCGGATATTGAGCCTTGGTTCGGCTTCTATGCGTTGCAGACGGGAACAGGGACGTTTACAGCCTATGCTGTTTGTGTAAAAATCTAATAGCAATACGTCCTTTAAATAGCGAGCTGTGGCCCCGGAATAGTGGAACTATAATACAAAACGGAACTGATATGCACACTATCAAGACCCCAGGATACTATTGTTGCACCAGTAACGCTACTGCAGTAACTTTAAAAAACTGTCCATTTACCGAAGCTTTCACACTCGTGGTTTATTGGTCAACCGGTTATCCAGGCGCATATCTTTCTCAAGAATATACACATTATATTGGTAATAGGCGTGCCATTCAGAATTACAATGCGGATGCAGCAGTTTGGAAAAAGTATGAATTTCAAATTACCATGAAATAGCGATATTAAAATTAAATTTTATGGCAAAGTTACAGATTTATCAGTAATAAAAACACTTTGTCAACAAGACTATGAATGTTGGGTTGGCTATATTGATTGGAAGAATACTGAAATCTTGCCCTCTACTGGTGGTACTATGCTTTGGTTTGCATTTGATTGGATAGTATGTGGGTTATGTTATGGAAAGATGTTTTATTTAAATATGGATACTCTTACATGGTCTTAAGTTTAAATATTCTCATCTATTATTAAATCGTAATTTAACCGTGAAAATCTTACCCATATTCCAGGTCAAAATGCTGCCTGATCTCCTCTTCTCTCCGCTCTCCTATTTTTATGTACAACAAAAAAGCCGCCATTTCTGCCGACTCAAAAAACTACTCCTCTCCTCTTCTATGCTGCGTATTTACGATACGACTCTCTCACGTTATCCTGCTTGATATTGCAGTAAATTAATGTGGTCTCTATCTTTGTGTGTCCCATCAGCACCATGACCTCCTCGATCCGCATTCCTCGATTCAAGAGATCTGTCGCAAAGGTTCGGCGAAATCGATGCGGATGCACATTTCCGACCCCTGCCTTTTTCCCTAAAGATTTCACAAGATATTGTACTCCCGCCACTGTCATGCGGCTATACGGCTTCTTCGCAGATACAAAAAGCGGTTTCTGCGCCAGTTCTTCCATTGTCAGCCCCTCTTTTGCCATTCTCCACCTTAGATATCGGTAGAGATGAAAGCAAGCTACATCTGAGACATATAATCTCCTCTCCTTTCGTCCCTTACCCATAACTTTGAACTCCTGTTTGTATAAATCTATGTCTCCCACATTTAAACTGCATAGCTCGGACACACGCACTCCCGTCGCATACAAAAACTCTATCAGCGCTCTATCCCGCGGACGCTCACAGGCGATCCGGAGAGCTTCCAGCTCCTGTGCCGAAAAGGCTTTTTTGATTGTGCTTTCGATCCGGAGTGATTCAATCCGCGCCACAGGATTATCTTTCACAAGGTTTTCTTTTTGTAGAAAGGTCCAGAAGCTATTTAGATACCGCATCCGCCCCTGCAGAGTGACCATGCTGATTTTATTCCGCTCCCGGAGCATTCCGAAATACCACCTCAGATCCATCGTGGTGATGTCCTCAATGTTCTTCCGGAGTGCATTCCGGCAGTTGGTAACCTCCCGGATGTACTGCGCCAGCGTATTGTCCTGGCGCCCAGACACCTTTTTAGACGCCACAAACAAACGCATCTTTACGGTATCGCTGTCTGTGCCCGTTGCCTGGAGCTCATTCTTCTCTTCTACTACTCTCACATCGTGGAAATTGATGTACAGGACATTCTGCAGCTTGTCCAGCTGCTCTTCATCCAGGCAACTACTCATTGCGTTTACCACATTCATTAATAACTCTTCTATCATATAAAATCTCTCCTTCCGATACTTTTAAGGTAACAAAAAAGAGAGATTCTGTAAAATTTTCTCAATGAAATTACGATTTCAAGATGCCGCATATATGTCAGTTAAAACGGTTCCATAGTGTCGGTAAACTTTAATTGAGCCCCAGGAGTTGATCAGTAAAACGCTTCCTTTAGCATTATCGTATTTATTGATAAGTCCGATCCATGCCTCGGCAGAATTTCGGTACAGAAGTGCAGCTACACCAGTTTTAAAAGTATTCCAATTAGCATACATGTCATTTTTTATGCCGTTACTGTCGTTGGCACTGACAGTATGAAGAGCATTGGTAAATAAGGCCTCGCTATTTAACTGAGCAACCGCATTCTCTGCCGCCACCAGCCTTTTATCCAGCGCCGCGCCCTGCGTTCCCGCCAGAACGGTGGAGGCATCCGTTGCCAGAAGGTTATTTACAATCTTATTTTTGTTGATAAGCTCATTCATTACCTTGTTGGCAATCGCGTCAATCAGCGCCTGCGCGGTACTTTCCCCCAAGGCACTCACTACCAAACCGTATGTATCGGTGGCCTTGACTTTCGCAGCCGTTCCGTCAAAATCGCCCAAACCCTGAGCAATCTTTTTTGCTTCCGCTGCCGATGCTGCCGCTTGTGTCTTTGAATTATCCGCTGCCGCTGCGCTACTTGCCGCCGCTTTCTTCGAGGTATCCGCTGCTGTTGCACTTCCGGCCGCCTCACTCGCTTTGCTTGTGGCAGTTTCGATCGCGGACTGGATATCATTAACCGCTTTCTGTGCATTCTGCGATGCGCTGGAAGCATCTGAGGATGCCTGATTGACATTCTGCACTGTCTCGTTCACAGTTCCTTGTATCTTCTCAAATGCCGCCACATTTGCCGCCCTGACATCCTTGCCGTAAGCCGCATCTTTCCAGGCTTTAATCTCTCCGCTTAAATCAATGTTATCAACCGCCATCTTTAGCCCTCCAATCCATCTACAAGCTCCTGTGCATAGTTCGTCACTGCTGCCACGCTTTTGAGGATGTCTTTATCCACTATGATACGATCCAGACGGACGTTGTCCTTTGTGATAACTCCCTCATCGTTGATCTCACTGTAAACGATGCTCGCCCGCATTCCTGCTGCCGTCTCAAAGGTTGTGATTGCCGTTACTTTTTTCATTTTATCAAGCCCTCCATATATTTTTGATAATATTCAGTACCAGAGATTCCCAACGTCTCTTTCTGCCGCTTCTCTTTCCGGTTCCATCGGTCAAGACGCTCCTGCTCATGACCTGCTTGTTTTGCCTTAACCTCCCAGTCAAACCCAGCCCCCGGCGGTCCCTGCACCACAAAGCGCTCCGCTGACCGTTCAGAGACATAAAACAGCGCATCCGCATATCCTTGTAAAAACACTTGATATTCTCCGGATATGACCTGCGTAAGCATCGGATCCAGCCAAACATAAGATTGTCCATCCTCACCTATCTGCCCTCTGCCAACATCTCCAAACATCGGAGATGCGGTCTCATAAGCTGACAAGCAAAGTTTTCCATAGTTTGGCGTCTGCACAATCCGGTGCTTTTTTCCTGTTACATTCAGATCTCCGCCGACCGTAGCGTCTCCGGCAACATACATTTCATCCGGGTTGAGTCCTGCTGCCCTTTCTCCGTTTTCGCAAAATTCAATTCCAAAATGATATATTTCACAATAATTTCCGTCTAAGTTTTCTCCTAACCCATCAAATATTCTAATATCATCTGGCGTCATTTTGATACATGTACCTTTGTCAGCAATTCGAACAGCCGACCATACTTCATTATCATCACTAGAATCGCCTATATAATGAGATACATCAAAATCCACCGTTACTCCATCTCCACATAATGAAAATGCTTCGTTATTAAGTGAGCAGATCATATTGCCTGTTTTGTCGTAGGCTTTCAAAACCCCATTGCCATTACCTGATCCGCCCAGTGCCAGCGTCCCGCCCTTAATCCGGTCTGCGTACATCGTCCCAGATGTGATAAAATCTGCAATCAGATTTCCGTCGATGGTCCAGGCATTCCGGTATACGCCATTATATCCGCTGGTAGAAAATCCGATGCCGTTCTTGTTAAGCCGGATCACGTTCTTGGCATTGGCTTTCGTCGGCGCGTCCAAAATTAGAATTTCCTCCGGCTGACCGTTCTCTGAGCGTCCAATTACCACATAGCCGCCGAGCCCGCCGCTGATGAGCTGCGTTGCATTATTAATCTTCTGGTCGATGCCCTTTGTCGCCGCCTGTCCCACCTGCTCCACTTTCGCAGATAATTCCTTTTGGGATTTCGCCATGTTGCCAGATAACGTAGCAATTGTGCCGCCCAGAGAAACTGTGTCTTTTCCTGGCTCCTGCAGGTTTCGCGTACGTTCTTCCAGGATATACATAACGTCCACACCGTGAGGACGGGATATAACCTTTGTCCAGTACCCTGTTTTCAAACGCTTGATATCGACATCCACATTTGCCAGATCCACCGCCGTCAGCTTTAAAACATCACTCAAATAGATGGACTGCTCCAGATACGCCCGCGCCTTTTTGATGAGGTTTTCCGGCAGTGTGACATCCTCCCATTTGTGCTGACGGAAGATCCAGCCGTACCGCTGCACCGCATCCTCATCGTAAATAAAATCTTTGCCGCCATTCACGGATGTAATATCGACTGTTTTGGGGGTACTCTCTCCGCTGGAGGAGGTATCTTCCAGGTCTGCGCCGGTCGGAATCAGCGCAGTAAAAAGCTCCGTTGCATCCTGCGTCTTGCTGTAATCTGCCAGATTGACGCCGTACCGGATAACCTGATCGTTTGTCCCGCCGCCATCCGTCAGATAGTCCAGATAGCGCTTTCCAGCTTCGCACCGGGTCCTGAGATATCCGCCGTGGGTCTTTACCAGCTTATCCCGCAGGCAGTCCAGAGAGCACGAATAATCAGAGTTGCTACGATTAATATAGTTGTTACTATCTACCACATTGACGCGCCCCAGAAGGTATTGTTTACGTGCCTCTACCTGTTCATTGTGAACCTTCAACACCTGAGTCATAAACTCCACAATACTGCCCTGGAACTCAAATGGCCGTATGATGCTGTCGCAGAGGTATGCGAGATCTGATTCGCAAGTAATTTGATGTGTCCGGTTAAACTCTTCTTCGGTCGTCATGCTCCGCCCTCGGAAGATCTCCATTCCGTCCTCATAAACAAATAATTCGGAAGACAGTGGCAGAATCTTGTCATAATACGGATGCTTCGGCGTAATCTTAAATTTAAGATACCCCGGAGAGTTGCCGGCATATTCTTTCAGTGTTGGATTCTCCAGCCGGAGAACCTGGTTCAAAAGCGGATATTCCTTTCCATCTGTAACCACTGTAACTTTATACATCTACAGCACACCTCCTCTGAAATCAATCGACACGGTGCCGGTGCCAGTAAATTTCATAACGTTTGTTCCGGATCCCAGGATGATGTCATAGTTTTTATTGACTCCTTCTGTCAGCTCAAACGTCTTACCGCCTACCTCTACCGTCATGGCCGCGCTGCAGGTGATCTCCGGAACTATCGGCATATCAGATCCGGTCACATCAACCGACAGGGAACCGGAGATTGATATGCCACTATATCCTCTGACTATGCCGTTCTCGAATGAAAACGGATCCCACAGCCAATTTTCCGCCGCTGTGCACCGTTCCATTTTAAATGGCTGCACATCGCCAGTAATCACAAAATCCGCCAGCACATCATTGCTTTTTGTCGTCTGCAATGAAAAGCGCCCCTCATAGTAATAATTCGGATCATCCGGAAGAACGCATTTGATGACCTTCCCGTGCAACACTTTGGCGATCTTGCTGCTCAAATCATGCCATTCCGTATAATCATCCAAAAGAGAAAAATTCAATGTCAGCGTTCGATTTTTATAACAAATCTGACCGTTTACCTCAGACAGATCCAGGAGCCCGTTCGCTCCTGGAATATCTACCTGGTCGGTTTTGGCTTCCGGAAAAGATATACTCATTGATTCCAGCTTAAGCCCCCAGTCTGTAAAGGTTTTAAAATCAGCTATCTGCACATCTGGATACATCATCGTTCACTCTCCTTCCGCGCTCGTTCAATCTCGATATCCACTGTAGGCGCCACTAGTGTGCCTACTTTTTCTCCATCCATTGTCACATCTCCGGTTATGCTGCCTTTTTCGAGGACAACCACTGTGTTTCCTTGTCCGCCGCCCGGCGTTGGTGCCGGCGGTACCTGATTTCCTGCTACCACAGTTCCGGATCTCTGTAATGCAATTCCCTGCATACTCTCCACCGCCCTTTGAGCAGAGCCAGCCGACGTTTTTTCCAGATTCGGTGTTTCTGCCACGATACCGCTCTCAAATCCGGCGATCATGTTTTTACCGATAACGTCCCGCATCAGCTTCGATGGGGAATGAATACCAAGGAAATCCTTTGCCGCGTCAAACGCTTTCTTCGCTGCATTCTTCGCCGCCTCTGCCAGCTTTCCAACCGAACCCGTGATTCCGGCTGTAATGCCTGTGATGATATTCTTTCCGATATTGCCCCACGACTGCCCTGTAAATCCCTTGACGATGCTCTGGGCGCCATTTTTCGCAAGACCTAAGAGTTTGGACGGCAGCGATGTGAGAGCACTCACAATGCCGGTCAAGATGCTTGTCGCAGCTCCCTTGATTGAACCGACCATTCCTTTCAGCCCGTTCAGGATTCCTGTGCCGCCGTTCTTTCCGATTGACAGTAACGTCTGCGGCAGGTTCTGGATCGCACCCTTGACTGCGTTAAATATTCCCGTTCCGGCTGACTGTACCGCACCGACCATCGACGTGATGCCATTTTTCAACAGCGTGATGATGTTGCTTCCCAGCGCCAGCCAGTTAAACGCCTGGATCGTGGCTGCAATCGCCTGGATTATCTGCGGGAGTGCTGCAATCAAGTCGGGAATCGCCTGAATCAGTCCTTTTGCCAGTATTCCGATCAGCTCAACACCTGCCATCAGCAGTTTCGGAGCATTGTCGTTGATGATTCCGGCGATATTAATGACAATCTGCGGGACATGCTGTAGCATCGATGGCAGCCCATCCATCAGACCCTGCGCCAGTTTTAGCATAAGGTCGATGCCACCATCTACCAGCTTACCGGCATTCGAACGAAGGTTTTCAGTAAACCCCTCTACCAGTGGAAGCCCCTGTTCGATAATCGACGGAAGATTCTCAGCAAATGCATTCGCCATCTGACCAGCGGCCTCAATCATTCCCATGACGCCGCCTTCACTGAATCCCTGCGTCAGATTTGACACCGCTTCAATTCCTACTTTGGTAAGATTTTTGAGCGGTTCCTGGATGGATTCATAAATCTCCTGTGCAAGTGCTTCTCTGGCCGAACGGAAGATTGTAAGCTGCCCTTCCAGGTTATTCTGCATAGTTTCTGCCATTGCTGCCGCTGCACCATCGCAGTTTTCGATCGAACCTGCCAGTTTTTCATAGTCTGCATCCGACGCATTGATGATCGCCAGCATTCCGGACATAGCCTCTTTTCCGAACAGGGTTGCAGCTGCCTCCTCCTGCATCGCCGCCGTCATGCCATCCAACGATTCTTTACCGAGGGAAGATGCAAGCTGATATAGCTCTTCCTCCGAGAGCTGTCTCTCTTTCGTCAGCTTGATTCCAAGTTTCTGCTTTGCCTGAGCCTTAATCTCTTCTTTGGTCATATCCTTGATAAGCTCAACGCCTTCAAGGTATGCGATTTGTGCATTCCGCTGCTCTCCACTTAACCCTGACAGGCTGTCTGCCAGCCCCTCCGTTGTAAGTTTCTGCTCCGCCATCGCATAGTTCTGAGCACGCTCAGCGTCCGTGGTAATCGCAAACTTGTCTCGCAGATCCCCGATCAACTCACCAAACGGCTTTATACTTCCATCGGCATTTTGGATCGATATGCCAAGCCGCTCCATGACGCCCCGCATATCATCCGTTGGCTTTACCATATTTACCAGCGCCGCTTTCAGTGAGGTGCCCGCCTGGCTGGCTTTGATACCGGAGTTCGCCATCAATCCGACCGCCAGCGCCACATCCTCCGCCGAATATCCCATCGCGCCAGCGACCGGAGCCACGTATTTAAACGTCTCACCCATCATGCTGACGTTGGTGTTTGCGTTGGAGGATGCCTGTGCCAGTATATCCGCAAAATGAGTAGAATCCTGTGCCGACAAGCCGAACGCGGTAAGTGCGTCTGTGACAATATCAGAAGTCGTAGCCAGATCTTCGCCGGATGCTGCGGCAAGGTTCATGATACCCTCGATGCCGTTCAGCATATCGCTGGTTTTCCAGCCTGCCATTGCCATGTACTGCATCGCCTCGGCGGATTCGGTGGCGCTGAACTTCGTCTTTGCGCCCATTTCTTTCGCTTTATCTGTCAGGGCTGCCAGGTCCTCGCCGGTCGCACCGGAGATTGCCTCTACTTTCGACATCCCCGACTCAAAGCTCATGCCGATATCAAGGACAGCCCCGGCGGCATTCTTGGCCTGTGATACAACGCCGGTCAGCATATTTCCGGCAAAAACAGACAGCGCATTCTTTCCAATCTCACTAAACTTTGAGAATCCTGACTGCGCTGTTCCATTAATCTCGTCTAAGCCTTTTTTGACTCCGCTACTATCCAGTTCCGTGCCAATCTTTACAGTTCCATCATAGCCCATTCATTTCACCTCGCCTCTCGGACAAGAGAAAATCATCGGCTCATAATGGCTCTACTTGATTTGCTCTCCGTTTCTTATCTTGATTTCAAATTCTTTTCCACAATTCCGCCCTTTGCAAGGGACGGTTACTCCATGACATTCTGCTTTTTTGTCAAAAAAAATAAGCATGGAATAACCGCAATAAGGGCACTTTACCCGTTTCGGCATTCTTCCATCCTCTTTTTCACATATGCCCGCATTTCTGCATTTCGCTTGGCAAGCCTCATCCGACTGTCCATCGTTGTCTGCGGCTCTTCCAGGGAATAAAGATTTCGCATCTGTTTGATAAACGCTTTCTGTTCCTTTCCCATCCCTTTCGTATCGCAGGTACGCCAGTACATAACCTTCGCCATCCGGGTGTTCTCGTCCAATGATTCGAACATCGCCAAAAACTCCCACCAGTGCAGAGAATCGTTCGGCGTCTGCCTGAGATTGATGTCGTACTGCTGCCGGAATGCCGCGTAGATAAGCGGGGCATCCTTCAAAAAACAGTATCCCCGCCGCGCTGTTCGTTTTTTTGCTCCGCTGCCCTTCCGGACAGACTCCCCGCCGCGGTGGAACCAGAGCATATAATCAACTGCCGCATCCAGATCCGGCGGGATATTGCGGGCATAGAACAGATTCAGCGCATTGAGCATCTTCTGTTCGTCGCTGATGTCCTGCCGGAACATTTCAATCTCCGCTGCCATCATGGTGCGGTAGCCAAAAGAAATGTCATAAACTATCCCACCAATGCGTGCCGTACCGGGAAGTTTGTCAAACGTTACTGACCATTTCATTTGATCTCATCCATTGAAAATCCGAGCAGCGTTTCTTTCTGTTTTTTGATTCCTAAAAGCATATCAATATAAGCGCCTTTCGCCTCTTCCAGATCATCACAGTCTTCCAGGACATCCTCGCCTGTTGATTCTTTAACAAAAGCACGAAACATTTCAATCTCTGCTGCAATAATCTCGCTGAGTGCCCCCTTTTTATTGACTTCCTTTTCCGTCTTGCTCATCTTGTCAAGAGCCTTTTCAAATGCTGCGGCATCCTTTAAACGCCCGATTTTAAAATCGACTTCTCTTCCTCTGATTTGCATAGTTCATCCTCCTATTCCGCTGAATATGTATACTCCGCCGGTTCTGCCCCAATCTTCTGCAGGTTGACATCGATGGACGATGATTCTCCCGCATTGCCGCCACCCTCTGAATTGACGATTACGGACACCTGACCTTTCTCACCTTTACCATTGAGCATACAGAAGTACACATAATTCGTTACCGCTGCGTTACCTTTCGCATATTTCATCGCATGGGACAGCATGAAATCCTGCGCCGGATCGCCAATATAACGATCACCGGATACCGCAAAGGATCTTGCTGTTCCAGTCTTCTGGGTAGATTTTCCGGCACGGATATAGGTTTTTTCTGACGTTACCGGGTTAAGATTCGCATCCAGACCCTCGACACCCATCTGCACAACCTCATAATTTTTTACTTCTGTAGCTGCTTCTGCCGACGGCCTGGTATCAATCGCCAGTACCCAGTCATCTGCCGTTACCCAGCCTTCATAAGATGCGTTTGGTGTAACGCCTGCCATTAATTCACTGATTTTCATCGCTTGTCTCCTTTCTCAAAATAGACAATCCGGCACTGTACCATGTACCGCGCCATTCCTTCCTTTACATTGACGCCCGCCAGATTTGGCATATTCTGGAGCGTCTCCATCTTCTTTATCTGGCAACTATTCGGAAATTCCGGATAGTTCCGCTTTTTATTCTGCTCTTCCAGCCAATCCATGAAAGCCTGGGCGAAATTCATCGCCGTGAGGTTTAGATCGTCCGTATCGATCGAATACGGCTGCACAATTATAATCGAGAAACCGTATTCTTTTTCAGACCCCCAAAGATACTTTCTAAGCAGCTTGTCCGAATAGTTTGTTACCAGCGAAATGCCGCTGTAATCATCCGAATAGTTAAATTCCAGGTACTGACCCGCCAGCTCCTCGGCTTTTGGTTGGAAGAACGCCGTCACTGCATCATGCTTTGTCATGTCACTTACCTCCGAGATAGTTTTCCAGTGCCCGCACCAGATCGCCCTTGCGTGCCCTCATCATCGCCTTATCCCATTCGGATGTGGCCTGCGGGTGGCGGAAATGGCTGTATTTCAGCTTCTTTCCGGTGGAGGACTTGTGTGGTGGGGAATAATATCCCATCACAGCGCCGCCATCCATCAGCGGATAGTTCGGACCGTATGCCACGCCCTTGTATTGGTAATGAGCATATGGCGATTGATACTCAATCACACCAGTGTCTCCCTCTACATGGACACTGACATTCTGGGCAAGTGCCAGGCTGTCAGCCGGAACATACGGATCCATCAGCCGTTTTGCCTCGTTGGCGAGAAACAGAAGACCATCATTGCCCCTTGTTTTCTCTTTGGCAATCTGATCCGATGTTTTATTCCATTTGATTTCGACATCCATCATCAGCCCCCCAGTCTGTAGTGCTTCGCCATCCGATAGGCGGTGTTGTCTGAATATGCGCTGACAAGAAACGCATTCGGCTTATTCCGGCGCAGGACTTCCGCCGCCGTGTTAGGGCTTTTTCCAGTGATCTCGTCCGCACATTCGCCTAACACTACTACATCCCCCGGAGACGCCGAAAAATCGCTTCCAGCCGCTTCCAGGGGAATACGTACTGTGTAGGTGTTCGTCTGCGATGCTTCAGTATCATTCTGAACCACGGTGATCCCAGACTTCCAAAAACATTGCTCGAACACACTCTTGCTCCACGCCGTTCCAACCTTCCGGAAGACTGTAATTATCTGATTGTAATTCGGGTTCATTCTCACACCCCCCGATAAAGCAGTGGCGTATTTCCCAGATACCGGCAGATGATCTCCCGGCACTTTTTCCGTTTCCCCTCTTCGGTGTAAATCGACCGTGACAGGTCAATCGTGCCGGATTCTCCGTCGTTGGAATACGATGTCAACGGACCGCCAAAATCAGATGTGCTCTGTGAAGCCTTGTCCGCCCGATAGAGCAGTTCTGTCAGCTCACAGGTGCAATCTTTCACATCATCCGTCAAAAGGCTGTCATTCGCCTTAATTCGGTCGAATGTATAGCTGTCTACGATCCGCTCCGCCTGCTTTTCCCAGAACAGGAAATCCGCATCTGGCACCGCAGGGGAACGCCCCTGCAGATAACCAGAAATGTAATAGTCCCGCGTTGCATAAGCCATTGCATCAGCTCCTTACTAGGCCTGCGCTACCAGAGTGATCGCCTTGTTTACGGCAGAAGCGTCAACCGTGAACGTCTCCGTTACCGGAACAAAGCCTTTCTTCGTGATCTTTGCCACATAGGTGCCTTTTCTCAGGTTAAACTCCGCTTTACCAGCTGAATCCGTCTTAAGGATTGCACCATCTACGTTGATACGGACATCCTCATAGGTCGTCGGGCTGGACTCTTTGCCATCCGTTACCGTAAAGGTTACCTTCTGGGTAACAGCCGGAGTGCCCGGCTCCAGATAAGCAAACGTGCAGCCGGTACGATCCTCATTGAGGCGGGTTGCCGGATTCGGGAGCGCCCAGCCCATGCGGAATACTACACGAAGCGCAATCATATCCTGCTGTGCCAGGTTATAAACGATATCCTTCGTATTCGGATCCTGGATAACGCCCTCTGTCAGCAGTTTTACGGTAATATCCTGGCGAATCGCGTAAACAGCCTTGGAGAAATCGCCGACAACCAGCTGTGCGATATCCGGCATGAAGGAACCGTTCTCCGGGAACTGGATCGGTACGCCATCCAGCGCATACTTGCTGGAATCCTGCATATTATGTGTGAAAATCGGCTGCTTGTTTGAATCACGCAGTCCTCTCAGCTTGGACTTGAACGTCATCGGGGCGATTGCTCCGGTTACCGCATAGCCATCATCCTCAACTTTAGAGAATACACCGCCCTCTCCGAGGGTCAGATCGTAGTAGTCCTTGCCGGAAGATGGGGAAACATTGTTCCCAGCCTGACGCGCCAGGGTAATGATATCTGCCTGCCACTCTCTCGGTCTGTTATCGCCAAAGATAATTGCCGCATCGACTCTCTGACCGATTGCCTCATTGACTCTTGGGGTAATCTCGCCCAGAATATCAATCTCGGCATCATCAAATACAGACTCCGGAATCGGCACGATAACCGCCAGCTCTGCCGCAGTCAGATATACATTATCCCATGCCTGCATAGAAGTCTGCTTCATCCCGGTGTCGCCATCCACCCAGTATGCGGTCGGAAGGAAGTCCAGAACGCGGATACGGGTCTGCTTGGATGTCATGTTTGGAAGCTTGCGCGCCATCCCCATGAATGCGGACTGTTTCGGTGCATCCTGGAAGATGGTAGATACAATCTGCTCACGGATTAAAGCTTCAACTGCTGATCTATCTGTGATATTTACTGCCATATTTTACTCTCCTTTTCCGAACAGGTTTCTCAGTGCTTCGTTCGCCTGCTCTCTCTTTGTCTGTGCATCGTTATTGATGCCTGATGTGCTGCTTACCACTCTCGGAACCGGCGCAGAACTGCCAAACAGGTAATCATTATCCTTTTTAACCGCTGCCAGAGCCGCGTCAATGTCCTGTGTCTGATTCTTCGATGCCTTTAAGCCATCCACATCCAGAAGCGCCATGATCGCGCGCTCGTTCTTTCCGGATGCCTTCCGGATCGCCTCCTTGACCGCCGCATCAAACGCATAGTCGGATTTGATTTTCTCGATCTCCGCATCCTTGCCCTTCATCTGCTCGGATAATTCATTGATTTTGGTCTGGAGTCCCGCTGCATCGATCCCCTCCATTGCTTTCAGGGATGCCTGTGCGGTCGCAAGCTGATTCTTATAGCCGTCCCTCTCCGCCGTCAGGGAGTTTACCTGCTTTCCAGCCTCCGCCATGATATAATCAATCTGTTCCTGCGTCAGTCCTTTTTCCTTGAGTGTCTCAGTCTTAAAAATTGCCATGCTGCTTCCTTTCTCGGCTTTTTGCGATGGGTAGCCGTCCATCTTAAAAGTAGGCTTTTACGGCAGCCACGCCAAAAGGGTATAAAAATAACACGCATTTCTGCGTGCTGATCGCTGATTTTGCGTATAAAAATACCACCTATCTGCTGACGGGTGGTATTTAATCGTCCCTATGGTTCGGACATTGCAAGCATATTTTTTTATAATCTGGAGTTTCTAACACCTTCTCGGGAATTGTCCATTCTGGTGCCAGCCCTTCCACATTCATGTGGATGTCATAGCATATTCCTTCATCAATTTCCGCATCCATTAACGGACAGCTAAGTTTTTTTATTGCCATATTGTTCTGCCACCTCCCTTATTTTCAGTGTTGGCTCATCAAATTGCTCTTTCTTAAATGCGGTTCTTATATTTCTATTTTTCACATCCACATACGTCGCACCGTTAGGGCTGTAATAATTTATAAACTGACCATTCCATCTTGTAAGAGAAATATCCGCTTCTTGGATAAACTTTTCTGCGTCGGCTCTGGTAACTCCGTGTAGGCGTTCGTCATTGATATGCTCCGTATCGTAAGTAAATCCAGAGACATCCACTTTATCTGGATTCAGTTTCGGAACTCCTCGAATCTTCGCTTCTGCTAGTTCTACCTTTATTCTATCATTTTTCTCCGACTCTTCAAGCCTTTTCTGTTCTGTCTTTGTCGGTGTAAACCGTCCGCGCAGACCATCTTGTGTGATCCGCTGCTTCTGCTCCGGCAGATGCATTGCCTTTGAAAAATCCGCGTATTTCTGCAACTGTCCCTGATACTTGGCTTTCTTGAGGATAACATCCTTTTCATCTGCACTGCCCGCCTGCAACAGCTTTACCTGCTGCCGAGTCGCCCGCATATTCCGTTCCATCTTACGCTGTTCCTGTAACGCCTCATAAGTGGTGTAAGACTTGCCGTAGTAATCTTTCGGAGTGTTTTCCTCGTCTAGCATCTCTTGCAGCTGATCGTCGGTGTATGTCCGCGTGGACACGCCAGGAATAAACGGGCTGTAATCATGATAGCAGTTTGCTCCATGCAGACCCGTCACGGTACCAAGCCCGCAAACGCTCTGTAGCTGCTCCATTGTCCAGACACGCCCTTGCCAGGGCTGATGCGACGGACGGGCGCCCACATGATAGGACACCTCATAAGTGTTTGTCCCGAGGTCTGTTGCCACCTGCTCATTTATCTTGCCCTGCACCTGCCGGAAGCCGGTCATAACTGCCCTTCTGGCCGCCACATCCACGCGGCTGTGAACGCCTGAATCATAATCAATCCAACGCAGCCCCGAGTTTGTCATGCGGCTAACAGTCCGTTTGAGGACAGTGCCATAATCAAAACCGCCAGACTGTATATCCAGAACAGCATTATCCAGCGTGGAGCGGTAGAACGTCATAAGCGGCGATGCCTGTATACGTCCATCAGGTCCGCGAATCGCGAAGCCCATTGAACCGGCGATATTCTTATATTCTCCCGAAAGCTGAGACTTGACCGCTTCGGTCAGCCGGATGAGCGGCGTGTTCTCTTCGAACGGCAGCATCTTGACGCCGGATGCTTTGTAGGCTCTGGAGTGCTGATAATACTGCTCATACACTTCATCTGAAAAAATATGTTCCATTTCCTCGTCACTCTTCTGCAGTGTTTCCTGCACCCAGTCTTTTATTTCTGATTCTGCCTTTCCGAGTTCCCCCAACCTCCGGATCTGCCAGTCAGACGAAGCGGTCGAAAAGCCTGCGTCTTTGATTCGCCTGGCAACATCCGACATGATCCGGATCTCCAATTCTGAAAACAGATTTCCAGTTTTCAGCGCCAGTTTTTCAAGTTCTCCCTGCGTCACTCAATCACTTCCCCTGTGCTGCTGATTTCACTGATTGCAGCTTTGGCTTTCTCTTCGGTTTCTCCGTACCACTTCATTCGGTACTCATACAGAGCCATCGCACCCATCGCCACATCCGCGCGGTCATTATCTCGTTCGGCTTTCGTATCGACCACAATGGAATCATCCCACTGGAAGGACAGATGATAGTCTCCGGCAGGACATAAAGAATAAATGTCGCACCAGAATGCCATCGCATCCACCAAATCCGTCAGTGCCTTCTGCAGGGCTCTCTGACAGTCTGAGATGAAATCATAGGATCTCTGCTTACTGGCTTTGATTTCCTCCGCCGTCTTATCCGTATTGTTCGGATCCGACAGAGTACCGTAAGCCAGATTACAGCGGAACTCAATCAGGCGCATCTGCTGATTCCATCCGTTGTAATATGACGAATCACGGATAGCCGGGGAAAAGACATCCAGAAGCGGCTTGTCCTGTACACCAGCACTGTATTCAACGCTTCTGTATAGGCGTTTCTTCCCTCCCGGATATTCGAATGTATTCGTATCTGGATTGTATTTCAGAAGGCTCTGAGCGATATGTACCGCCGTTTCCTTGCTGTCATACTCCCAGTTAATCTGCGAATATCGCCGATCTGCGTCCTCAATCTGTTTAATTGCCCGTGAATAAACAGAAACGCCCAGCGGACTGCCGGAATCTTTGTTATTTCCAAGCGGCACCGAAAAATACCCAATCGGCAGCTTGCTGACACCAGAAAACTGCATTTCTTCCGCCAGTTCCGACCATCTTGGAACGCTTCCGATCGGAATCTCCGAGCCTAAAGTTCCCTTTGTCCTCGCCACGAAGACCCGGTTCTTAATTGAGAGCGTGTCTCCATCCAGCGAATACAATTCGATTCGGCTATAAATGGCATTGCCCTTCCGGAACTGATCCAAAAAGGCACAGCGCGTCATTTTCTCAGAGTCAAAATCCAGTGGGAAGAACATATCCGCCTGGATGTACTGGATCGCGATACCATTTACAGAAACATACGGTTTGAATACCATGCTGCCTTTCGCAAAGGCATATTCTGTCTGAACCCGGAGCTTTCCAAGAACGTTTTGATACACGCTGTTTAGAAAATCCGCTCTCGGACTGCCATCAACCTTGCTCTGTAATTCCAGGGTCGTAAGTCTGGCAATCTCTCCCGCCACCGTTGCCGGGATATTCGCGTTATCTATCTCATGGAGCCACGGCGATTTTTCTTCATACATCCGGGACCACAATTCAATTAAGGCACTGCTCCGCCCGGACATGGCAAAATCAATCTGCTCATTTCCAAGGACTTTCCGCAATGCCTCATACATTTTCGTATAATCCATTTTTCATCACCCATATTTAATGAGCTGGCTGATTCGCCGCTCTAGTGTGTACTCAAAACTATCCAGAGAGTCGATATCACTGGTTCCATCATCCAGCCGAACATTCTTCGTCAGTTCCTTCGGATCCCACACAGCTGTGCATAGTGCATTGACCAAGCTCTCGCATTCTCCCTCAACATACTGAAAACGCCCCTGCGCCATCAATATCAGCACCGCGTTGATTCGGTCATTGATGGGAGCTTTCAGCGCATTCTCGACCCGAATCCAACCGAGTCCGTTGTGCCGGAGACTGCTCCGGATGCCTGCAATCAGCGTCTGCTCTGCGCTATCTGCATAAACCGTCGTAATATAGCCGTACTGCCCTAAGGCTTTCCGGACGAAGTTACAGAACATATCTCCCAGCATCTGAGGATCTATCTCTATCTGGTTGCCCGACTCATCCTTGCATCGAATCCACTCCGATGCAAGCGCCACCACATTGTGGTAACTTCTTGTAATGGCGGTAGCCGTGAACGAATGCCCCGATCCGCTGCCACCGAAGTCAATCCCCAGATTGATCTCCATGAGGTCCGTCGGTTTGCCCTGGATCCGGAATGTTCCGATTCCCGCAGTGATATCATCCGCAAAGCGTCGGTAAATCAGACCGGTTGCTACTACACGCATTCCCTTGATGTCACGAAGAAACCAAATCGAATTGACATCATACCGGCTTTCTATCTCATGCAGACGCTCCGGCGTGATGTTGATGTTATCGTAGATGGTACAGTGCATGTAGTTGTATCCACCAGGGAACTCCCCCTCTTCCTGCTGCTTCTGGTAGCGGTCGATGTATTCTGAATAGATAGCCGCCCGCGGGTTGTCCGGATTTAAGTCCCAAAATACTTTTAAGCGTTTCGCCGCCAGCTGACGGTTAAACGCCTCTTTGATGGTCTTGTCATGGTGCAGGTTGATCTCCGTAGCAATCCACATTCCGTAAGAGTTGCCTCGAATCTTCTTATAACTGTCTTCCTTGCCGCCACCTGCGAAGATAACAATCTTCTGCTGCCAGCTCGTCGAAGGTCCCTTTACAAACAGAGCTTCATTATCTTTGTATTTTCCCCAGTGGCATTGTCCCCGAAAAATCCATTCCAGTCCCAGACCATTGCAGTCTCCGATGTTCAGCTTTGCATTGCCGACCGTTGAACCGGTTGCCAGGTGGATTCGATCTGGAGTTGTTTTTAACTCATGCGCAAACGCAAAGATATTGTCCACCGTCTTGCCTGCTCGAACTGCGCCCTCTGCCACATTATAGGAGCACTGCTGACACCGCCGGATGTATTCCTTGTGTTTCTCTGAGAAGTGAAACTCTATGGTTTTCTTTTTGACTACCTTACCCGCCATAAATCTCGCCCTCTATCTCATCCAGATCCTCTATCTCCTGCCCCTGTCCGGTTATTTTATCGGTCTGGGCTTTCAGATGCTCCATTCGGCTCTTCTGTTCGGGTGTGGCTAAGTCCATATGCGCCGCCAGCCATTCCAGCGCTTTCATCCGGTCCGCCAGCTTGATACTGGCTCCGTCTCTGCCCTGCTTTACTTCCGTGACGATCGTACCATCAACCTCTCCAGACTCCCGGAAGCGAACTGTATTGACGACTTTGGTAACTGGAATCTTCTTTCCTGTCTCCTCGTCCTCCTGCAGTACCGGACCGAACGCGCCCATAACCTGAACCTCTTCTCGCCCAAACTCCACATAATCTGTGATGTCAGCAAAGGCAATATCCATGTATTTCTGGAAGATATCACTCTCGTCCAGAAGCTCACGGTTAAGGCGGGCTTGTTTCAACCTCTGAATCTCTGCTATTATTGCAGTATTTTGCAGTAGGGCATAGCCGTTTGACCCTGCCGTTTCATAGCTGCAACCATACGCTTTCTGATATGCCTTCGTCGCATTGAAGCATCGAACATAGTGCAAACAAAAAAGCTGCTGCTTGTCAGTCAGATTCGGGTTCTCTATAACCCGCTCCACTTCCTCAGCAACTGCTTTCTTTACTCTTTCCGAGCGTTCGTTCTTCTTTTTCGAACGTTCACTTTTCTTTTCCGAACGTTCGCCATCCCATCCATAGGTATGTTTCCACCGGCGGACGGTGCCTTCTGGCACTCCCAGCTGCGCCGATATCTTAACCAGCTTTTTACCCTGCTGATATAATTCTTTCGCCTGATCTACTCTGGCATCCGGCGCTCTGGCCATGCACCACCACCTCTCATTTCTCTAAGTTTTATGTAACCAAATACGATCCCGCCGGCACCATACAAGACAGCCGACTGCTGCCTTCTCGCAGGAGGTGGGCTGGTGCCGTGCGCGCCGTATGATAATAGGCAGAAGAAAAGCACCCATCTTGCGACAGGTGCCATCTCGAAAGGATATTTTATTATGTCTAACACAAGTAGACCGGCATGCTGCCCGCTCAACATGCCAAATCGGAACGGAAGGACTTGAACCCTCGACCCACCGGATATAAGCCGGCCACTCTACCAACTGAGCTACGTTCCAAGGAGCCCCGCCGGGAGCGATTTTCCGGCGGGATAAATACATACAGGATTCAATGCCAAATGAACCAGCATTCGCATGGAAATGCATGATACTATATTAGCACCTTTCATCGGGACATTGGGGGACATTTGCAAATTTTTCAAAAAATCTTTGTCTCCGCTTCTTCACGCTCTCATCCGTGTATTTCTTTTTTCTCTTGGGGAACATCCGATTCATCCAGTCTGCAACTTTCAGATCGCTCAGGCCATCTATGAAATACAGCCGGAACATAATCCTCAGCTCTGAACTCTGAATCATCTCTATGTATTCTTCGGCCTGCGTGGTAAGCTCCAGCAACTCCGCCTCTTTCGCCGCCAGAAGCTTGTCATATCGCTCCCTGGCTTTCTGCTTCCGGCAGTAAACCGGATCTGGAATACCTGTTACCTTGATCGGCCCGATTGTTAAATCCCTGCGAGAACCTTTTACCGTGTCCGCCACAATCGGCGGATGCTCCAGGAACCTGTCCAGTTCCCGGATGCGTCTTCTGATATCTTTTATCTCTTCCACAAGCTCACAGTACTGTATCAGGACTTCTTTGTCCAACGGTGCCACCTCCCTTTATTTCTATTTTTTTCTTCGATTTTATGCGAATCTTAATTGCCCTCCTGCATCTTCTCCCAGGCGATCCGCCCGGCAGTTTGGCAGCCTCTTCGCAACGCATAACTCTTTCAGATTCGCCCGCACCAGTGCCGTAGGTATTGGCGGACACACAGCATTTCCACAGCGTCTCACCTGCTCCTCTCTCAGATATGGCTTCCCGTCGCAGTCCCGGTCGATGATGTAGTCATCCGGGAATCCCTGACAGCCGTACAGCTCTTTCGGTGCCAACATCCGCAGTCCGATATCTACAATCTGGTACTCGGTGCCATATATGGTTACCAGCCCGAAACGATCCTGCGCTGTGATAGTATCAAGCGGCGCTTTTATATCCTGCCCGGTACCAGTGCCGTAATACTTAGTCAAAAACGCCCGTACCTCTCCAAAATGTCCCGGTGAGGTCGTCACTGTATGTAATGGCTCCCTTATATCTTGTCCGGTACCGCTCTTATAAAATTTACTGATAAACGATGTAACAAGACCGTATCTGTTCGAACCATCTACCGTCATAAGCGGATCTTCTATTCCTTGACCACGCGTTTCATTTTGCGTCGTTTCCGAATGGTACTGAATCAGTATCGGTGCCACTACTGCAAAACCATGCTTTCCCGTAATTGTCGGCATTGGCTGCCGGATATCCCCCGGTTTACGTTCGCCGCCGTGATTGCACTGGATCAAGAACGGCTCCGGGTTATCCAGAATAAATTTCTTGATTCCACGGGCAATGCGATCCATTGTCTTCTTCGCCAGCGGACGCACCGCCCGGATTCCGTACTTTTCTTTAATTTCTTCAGCGCTATCGAAGATGCTCGGACATGGGAGTGAAAAATCCAACTGTGTATACGCCCCCACATAAGGTTTCAGCAAGCCAGCTTTTACCTCCGGGCTGTCTGCCGGTCCGTGGGTAGGCTTCGCCCATACAATCGGCTTGCCGTCACATCGTGCAATCAGGAAGAACCTCTTCCGCATGGTGGGCGCTCCATAGTCCGCCGCCACCAACTCCCGGAACTGCACTTCGTATCCTAAATCAGTAAGCTGCTGGACAAATTTACGGAACGTTTTTCCCTGCTTTGCCTTGATCGGATGCTTCCGACGCCCCAGCGGTCCCCACGTCTTAAACTCTTCGACATTCTCCAACATTATCACGCGCGGACGTACCAGTCCTGCCCAGCGGCAGGCAACCCACGCCAGACCGCGAATAAACTTGTCCTTTGGCTTCCCGCCCTTTGCCTTGCTGAAATGCTTACAATCCGGAGAAAACCACGCCAGCGCCACCGGGTGCCCGCCACATACTTTGACCGGATCTACCTGCCACACATCCTCGCAATAATGCTTCGTGTACGGGTGGTTTGCCTTATGCATCTTGATCGCCTGTGGATCATGGTTGATCGCGATATCTACACAGTATCCGGTCGCCTCTTCGATGCCGGTGCTTGCCCCACCGCCACCAGCAAAGTTATCTACTATCAATTCTCCGTTAATCATCGACCTCGTTCTCCTCTGGCATTCTCTTTTCTAACGCCTCTTTTAAAGCTGCAATAATCGTATAGTCAGAAAGTTGGTTATTTTATTGTTTTCAGAATTCTTCACTCTTCTTCCTCCTGTATAAATTCATCACTGGCTTCCTTTCTCAAAACGAATATTTAACGTACATATACATATTGCTTCCCTCAATAGGATAATAATATGTGCCGTCTCCAGAATCCTCTCATATCATGATTTGATCACACCATTCACCATCCGATTGTTCTTCCCCTTGCACTTCCTTCGAAACTCCAAACGAATGTGCGTAAATGCCATCAAAGCCGTTTTCGTTGGCCCATTCGTCAAGTTCCTTGAAAAGTTCATTTGCCTCATTCACTAATTTTTCATAACGAGCTGCTTTCTCAGCTATTTCCTTCGATACAGTCATTTTCTATTGCCCTCCTCCGGTACAAATTCTTCGCACGCATCTTCATCGCCCGCCGGATGCCAGTCACAAAACTCGTCATACCAGCAGTTCCAGCACGCTCTATTGCATTTTTCGCTCATGATTCATCCCCTCTTTTCTGCATATCCGATTATTTCCTCGCCATCAAGGATCATGCTATACTGCCCATCTATATTTTTACTCTCCATCCACCAGCGAAAAACATCTTCTCCCGTTTTCCAGATCGTCGTTTTTCCTTTTGCGCGGATGGCATCCAGCATCTTGTCAAACGCCCTGATATATGCCCGCCGATACGTCGGAAAGTCAGCAAACTCTTTCTCTCTGCTCTTGCTTGCCATTGGGCAACCAATGCACCCCACACGGTAATATCCCATGTCGTATAGAGGATTTCTTTCTCCGCATTCTGTATTATAAAATTCCCATATATCCCGATCTTTCCAGTCTATTATGGGATTTACTATCATACTCGCCCGCATTTCGCAACGCTCTACGATCAAGCGTTCCTGCGCGTTTTCATCTAATGTCCGCATTTTTTTTGCAAGTTTATAATTACTTGGCTCGATTTCTTGTCTGCCTTGCCTTTTTTTGCTCTCAGCCCATCTGACGCCGGTTGCGACAAATCGGTTGGGGGTGTTCCCCTCCTTAAATACCGCACAGCAATACCGAGCTACCCGCGTCGGCGGAAGTAATTTCTTTGGGATTAGTTGCCACATCGTGAGCGGCGGGTATTTAATTGTCGCTTTTATCCCTTGCTCTTCAAGCTGCCTAAATCTTTTTCGGATATGGTACACCGTCGGCGGCGCGTCCACTGTGGTATGGGAATTTAATACCTCAAAGGGTACTCCTGACCGTTTAAATAATTCTAGCATCACGTCACTATCCTTGCCGCCGCTGTATGTGCAAATCAAAGGCTGCTTATAGTGATACAGCGACAATTCAGACGCCATCCTGATTCGTTCTATTGCTTTCTTCTCCAAGTCCATCTATTTCACCTCATCTTCCACTCCTCAACATACAAAACAATAATTCGACCATTGACCGCTTCCGGCGACCTCCAAAACATTTGATGGCAATCGCCAGCTTCCATTTGTCCAGATTTCCATCCAGCGGTGTCGAATTCTGAAATTCATCTTCGAGCATTCTCGTTTTTGGAATAGCCACTATGATTCCGTACTCTGTCGACGATCCTGGATTGGTACTGCGAATATGTTCGTCAAGTGCCCCGCTTAGATAATCCTCTTTAATATCTTTATAGCACTGCATCGTGGTTACTATGTAATTCTTCTCTCCGATGAAATTCAATCCATTTCCGCTGAACACATCTTCCCGGCAACTCTTGATTTCATAACAAGTAAAGATTCCTTTTTCGATATCCGATATATTGCGCTGCCCCGCTGGCTGGAATAACATATAATCGATCCGGCGATGTGTCCGCGCTGATCCCGGATCGATGCTGACCTCTTTCGCCCAATGTTTTCCCAGTCCCCTTAAATACTGCCTCTCCAGCAACTCGCCAAGAAATTTCGTCGTTTCTGCTCTATTCATCTCAAAACCTCTCCGTGATAGTCTTGTAAAACATATCACAGGCTGCATCCCATCCCCTGGCGAACTCATCGCCTGCGTCACAGCCGCCCAGCTCCTTTATCAGTTCCAACACCGCCGTTCTGGAGATGCTGTCCTCTACGTCCGTTTTCATTCTCTTCCTTCCTACGGCGGTATCGCTACCGCCGATCCAGTATCTTTCCTCGATAGTACATCGCCAGCTCTGCGTATGTGCTACTACTGCCGTCAGACGTCCGCACCAAATACCGGTGCTTGCTGACCACCCGAACAGTCCGGCGCAAAATCCGCGCTGTTCCTTCGGTGCGCGTGTCGTCATACACCATCACCTTGAGCCGAGCACCTACTTGCACACGGTTCTTCGCCTCTTCCACCTCGTTCGGCCAGATTCCGTCTATCATCTTGCGCTCGACCGTCTCGCTTGCTCCTCCTGGTGTCTCGCCCGAACGGGTCAGCCGATAGACTCCTCTCTGCCCCGGAAGCCCGTCACACTCTTGAAGCGCTTCTCCCAGTTCGCACATTCTTCTCACTGCGGTTCTGGTTCTCTCTGTTTCCACGCCGATCGCCGTCGCAAGCTCCCGAAGAGTCATTCTCTTCCCACCCTGGAGCTGTGCCCGGATAGCCTCACGGCGTTCTTCCATGCTCATCATCGCTCATTACTCCTTTCATCCCGCACCAGTTTTCACAGCGCTCACAGGTTCATCCCGTGATGCTGAGCCAATCATGCCCCACACCATCGCATCGTAGTCGTACCCATGTTCCTCCAGGTTGTGAAAGCGGTTCTTCTTGGCGACTTCGGCGGCCCCATCCTGCCTCTGCGGATTTTTTTCTCTCCTGTCCCAATTTCTAACCGCTGCTTTCCAGTCCTTCATGCGATTCTTACCGACCATCCAGCCGTTACTGGTGTAAAAGTCAATAAAGCGTGCTGCATCCACGTTCGTATAACCCATTTCCCGGCAATATTCACTCACATTCTCCAGGGTGGGAGGCGCGAAGCGCTTTTCTTTAACACCATCTATGGTGTTTTCTTTTAAATCATTATCATACTCATTATCATTATCAGCTTTTTTTGCTTTTTCAGAAAAGCATTTGCTTTTTTTGCTTTCCTCCGAAACCATTTGCTTTTTATCAGAAGCATTTGCTTTCGGTCTTCCGCCTTTCTTCCCCGCTTCCGATCTGGCTGCACACGCTTCTTTGTAGCGCTGGCTGTCCGCATCCAGCTGCTGTTTAATAAGCTCGAACACAAACGCCAGCGCCGGATCTTCCGGAACAGCATCCGGGTCTTTCTGATAGGCGTAGATCGCTTTAATGAGTTCGCCCGCCTGCTCGTTGCTCATCTTTTCGATGGCAGCGCCCCAGCTCTCATACATGACAAAAGACTTCTTATCACTCATCCAAGCCCATCTCCTTCCCTGCCTGCCAGTCACGGTAATAACAGATCCACGCATCCAGCAGCAAAGTTATGATTCCACCGCGGATCCGCGCCCTCAATTCATCAAAAATATCGTCAGAATACATCTTCTGGAAGTTCTGCAGATACATGGATACCCGCCACGGCTCACGGTTGCGCCGGTGCATTACCACCGGAATCTCACCCGCTCTTGCATCTCTGGAAGCCTGCTGTAATGCCTTCCGGAGTCTAAGGTCTTCCACCCGTTTGACCTCGATATGTACATCTGGAAGTCCGATCACATCTGCATCGCCAGAAGTCCCACAATACTGCTGACCCCGGCGGCAATTATATCCATAATCCCGCAGGATGCCAGCAAGCTCACGCTCTCCGCGTTTTCCTTTTTCTCTCTGCATCTTCCCCATCCTGCTTATCCTCCATCTCTGAACATGCTGAGCTGTCCATATACGCCTTTAGGCTCTCTTCTGGTCGTCGCAAATTTAAGTGCTCCCGCCTGTGCTGCGCGAATTGCTTCTACCCGGCGATCCTGTCTTCTCGCCCATCTCCGGGCATCTGCACGCCCCGCATCCGTTGTCTCTGGCAAATAGTATCCCTTGCCATCATCACGGCTCAGAATCGCATAATCAAGCCGCAGAATCTCTATTCCCTTCCGGAGCATCCGATCGCTGCATCTGAGGCGCTTGCAGAGTTCTCTGCGAGTCTGTGCGTTCTTGTGTCCCACTCCCAGCGCGTTGTATAAAGCACTGGTAAAAATTTCCATTTCCGTTAATTTCTTCGCCAACTTGCTTCCTCCTTCCGGAGCGGGAGGGTCGGTCTCCCTCCCGGTAAACCAATGGCATCCTGTAAAGGTTCGGTAATATATAACACGGTAAGGCGTGCCAGGATGCTGTCTACGGGTTACTATGTACTAGCCCTGCGGCTGTTGTACCGTTATAAATAACTCTTGCCAAACTCGGCAATAAACTGTTCTCTGGTGCCGATGTGCGCCTCATAATACTCCTGCGCCTGACGCTTCAAATGCTCATCAAACTCCTGATTCGTGTGGGCACTGTACGGCGTCATATTGTGCCAGTCTGGCCGGAGTGGAACGATAAAGCCATATCGCTCCGACAGACTCCGGCAAGGACCGTTAAATACATGATGCATTGCCACCTCCGGGCTTCCCGTCACGATGCAATGCTGTAGATCATCCACTAGCACACTATGTATCTTCTTTCCTGTGGTTTTCTTCATACTCTGCCATCATCCGGGCCAGCTCATCCGGAGGCAGGGTTTCAATCCCCTGCTCCTTGCATTCCGTTATCAGCCCATTTATCAACTCGCTCATTTCCTTTGTATCGTAGGTACTGGATCCAGCAAGCACCGTATATGTACGGTATGCTTTCCCATCCTTGCCCTGCTTAACCTGCGAAGTTGGACGGATGTGGAAGGTTTCCGCCTCCAGCGCCGTCTCTTCCGCTTCGGTCGTGTCCGGCACAACCAAATACGCCATCTGACCGGCAATCATGAGATTCTGACCGTACCTCCGAAGCATGAGATTGTGCGCCCGCGGCTTGGATATGCCCGCCACCTCTGCCAGACGCGAGAGAAGCACCCAATAATATGCATTCGCATCTAGGCTCCGCTTCTCCCGCCATTGCTTTGCAATGATCCGCAGGGGCTTGTCCTTAATCTTGTCAATCGACGATGACACATCCGATTCCAGCTCAAACGTCAACCGCATCCGACCAGTTTTCCAGTCCATCGACACATCCTTTAAAGTTCCTTTGCTCTCCATAGGCTAATTGAACGGAAGACCGCTCGTTTCATCCTCCGGCGGCACCGTGGCTGGATCTACTTTTCCTTTGGATTTATCTGGCGTCTTCTTAAACGCCTCCATCGCACTTTGGAAACGCTCCACAGTCAGGTGTTCCAACGAATCTACACCGATTGCTTTCAAAATGCATTTCGGACTCTTTCCGATTCTGTCGCACTCTTTCAGAAATACATTCCTCATCGCTTCGCTTGCCAGCTCCGGGGCTTTCTCGGAAGCCGGCGGCGTCTCTGCATCCGGATCCTTCATTTCCTCGGTCGGGATGCAGAACACCTGGAAACAGGCATATTTGAACGCAACCGACATTGCTTTATTGGTTGCTTTATCGCCGCTGTCCATCCCTTCACCAACTACCACCGCCTCGATGTGGCTGCCGTCCTCTGCGTAGAACGTATATTTCATACGGCAGACCGAATATAAAAGCATCCCACCCTTTGCAGTCCTGCGTTCCTCCCGCGTCTGATCCATAACCTCCGGGACAACGAACAGGCGATGCTTAATAAATGCCGGATTCAGCGCATTCATGACCGTGTCAATGCCGCGATATTTGAATCCCTGCTGCTTATTTAATGAATCTTTCCCGATCGCTCCCACATCCTCCATGACGGCCGCTATCGTCTGAAAGATATTCTTTTTCGTCTCTCCCACGTCTCTGCCACCTACCTAATAATCATGTTGCTACGGGTTACAATCGATACTCCAGGAATCTCAGCGCCATTGTCCAGCGCCTCTTTCAGTGCTGTCTTGTTCAGCTCTGGATCCTTGCGGCGGATAAACTCTTCCGGAAGTGCATTGATATCCCCGGCGTATTCAATCGCCTTGCTGGCACGGTATGATACCGCCACCTTACTTGTCTTGAACTTCTCGCCATCCAACGCCCGCTTGACATACTCCCGAAGAGATTCAGCCTTTCTCTCCGCTTCCTTCCGCCGCGCTTCAAGCACCTGCTGTTCATTTTTGAGCTGCTCCGCATCGCTTTTCAGGTCCTTGATCCAAAGCAGGACATTCTCGATCTTCTCGTCTCTGGCTTCCTGCAGCGCATCCAGCGCCGCATAAGCCTCCTCATTTACAATCTCCCCCGTCTCTTCATCGACCGCCGCCTCAAACGCTTCCATGATGCGGGCATCAATCTCATACAGATTCATAATCTACCTCCGACTCTTGTACTCTATTTTCATTTCTCTGATTTCTATGGTTAATCCGGCACTTCATACCTCTTAGGCACTCCTCACATACCAAATCGTTGCCTTCCAGATATGCGCCACAGCAATCACATCTTTCCAGCATCCTGTAACTCCTTTTTCTTGTTTGCAAGCTCTTCTAAAAGTCTATCCGTACTACAACCAATATAATTGGTACTGAATGTCCAATATTTATAGCAACCAGGGTACCACCCATCGGGATATACACGAATATCCAAGCAACCATTAATGTGTCCATTAAACGCAAAGAACGCCGTAGGCTTGCGTCCAGTAAGCTCCTGACTTCTTACCTGTGTGGTATTGATCTCCAACACCATCTCCAGCGCCTCATGAATCTTCTTCCGGCGCATCTTCTCAATTTTCTTTGCCAGTCTCTTCTTCATCGGAATCCTCCTCCCATGCTGCTTCCGTAGCTGTGTGAAATGCCGTATGGAAATCTGCATACGCTTTCTCCAGCTCTTCTCCCGAAAAATACGCTTTCAGAAGCGCCGCCGCCATTCTTGCCAGGGCTCCCGGAAGAATTGAAAATTTAACATCACCGATGATAAACGCCCCTGAATCTCTGATTGCATCATACTGGATCGTGGTACCAAGGATCATGTCCCCCTCCAGCTCCATCGGCTCCCTTTTACCTTTAAACGTTGCTTTTACCATTGCATCCTCCTGTATCTCTTGATATAATCAAGCTGTTAATATTTTTATTAATGTGACCGTTCAGCTCTGCCAAGCTGGCGGTCTTTTTCTTTGGTTTCCCATAACCAGTATACCGGCTGGCATTCAGCAGTGCACCGGCTCTGTTCGTTCTGTTGGTTCTTCTACTCATGAGCTTCTAACCACTCCTTCCCTTTGCAGATAACTCCGAGCAACTTTGCAATGTCTTCACCCTTATAGGCTTCCTCTTCTACTTCGAGATATCCGATGAGATAATGCACACACGCTTTGACACGTAATGCATCATCCCTGTAATCATCCTTTGGTTCGAGGATTTCACTAGGCATTCCCTCAACGATTCTTCTAATTTCTTTTGCCATCTTCTCCACCTCCTAATGCAGTACCAAGAGCGCCCCGGTCGCAATCCCCGCAACCGCCGACATCACTACCGCTACCTCTGCCATCAGATGCAAATGCTTGTCCTTCTGTCTCAGCTCCGCTTCCAACGTCTGGATCATCTGGTTGCGCTGGCTCCGCAGGTTCATACACTCGATTTTTCTTTCCTCTCTCATCACGTTTCCTCACTTTCTTCTTATAATCTTTGCACGGGTATTCCCGATCGGATTCCATACACCGCCAGCAACTCCGGCAGGTCTTACACGACTTTTCTTTCATTTTCATATTTTGCAATCACATTATTGCAAATCTCCAGAAGCCGCAGCACATACGCCCCAGACACCTTCCACGGCGCAGATTTAATATTATGGAGCGTTGACAGCGATACTCCCAGCTCACCAGCAAGTTTTTCATTTGTCCAACTGGTTCGAATCTTAATTTCGTTTATCCAATCCGCCGTGCAATAGCTCCATGATGGCTTTTTCTTAAATGCAGTTCTTTTCATTTCTTACACCTCCTTCTCATCCTCTGTTGCGAACAGAATTCCCCCTACTCAGCTAATGACATCTGAGCATTGGCATCCCGAATCAATCCGGTTCTATCGGCAAATCATCCGTCACACGCTTTTTGAACTTCTTCTGAATTTCTGCCGTTGATACTGGAACTCCTACAAGTTGTACAAAATGTCTCTCTCGCCCGCTGCTGTATGCAACATGGCACTCCTTGAATTTTCTGTCATATATCATGAACGCCATTCGCTTACTGGTAGCTTTCTGGTAAAGTTTAAAACCAGGACTGGAGTCCGGCCAAACCAGATAAAGGCATTCTTTTCCGCCGCCCTCCAACTCCGCATCCAGAAGCCAGTCCACTGATCTGTTTAAGACCTTTGACAGCTTTTCCAAATCATCCAAATCGATCCGGATCTTTACATTTTCAATTCCCACCAGCCGATGGGGTTTGATTCCTGACTGCTCTGCCAGCTTCTTCTGGGTCCATCCCATTTCTGCTCTGGCTTTGACAATGTTATTTGCAATGTCGCAATAAAAATCAAAGCCAATACGTTCCAGAATCTCGTTCTCAATAAAACGCATCTCTTTTGCCTCCCTTCTAGGTTCGCTCTCTTTATTGGAATACGCCTCTTTTTAATTGCCATCCCCATCCTTTTGTCCTATACTGTACCTACAGGCTCCTGCCAGAGCCGAGTACAACAAGGAAAAATAAAGCATGAAAAAAATCATTATCTTTTTTCTTATCATTTCAACATATAAGGTATCAACCAACCTCTACTACTTCTTTCGTATACGACATTTAAGTCAAATGCATTTAGAATGGTTATCAGATAGAGCACCTAATTTTCCAACTTACAAAGCCGAAATTATCTCACTTTTCAAAAAGCTGGTGTAAAAAACATATCCATTCCAATAACTCAGTCCGTTGGCTTTGGCAGAGCTGCAACCTTTGAAGCAGATGTTTTTACCAACTTTCCCTCCGCTCACTCAGACATCTCTGGTGGAGCCGTTCGGATGTTTTATGAAGCCGAAGGTATTTTTCGACAACGCATATTCGAAACATTCAGCCCTGTGTTTTGGATAAATTCGGTTGTTTTCGCACCAAAAAAGTTGCTTGAATATCTCGGTTTTGACGAAAATAAATCTCTTTTTAAAGCATGCAATGTTTTGCTAACTTTTATTTGGTGGGTATTCGGAATTACTATCATGTTCTTCCTGCCTAAGCTCAAAGAAATCATCATCGAATTGTCTGGAAAACTTTGAAATAAACTTCGTTAGCATGATCAATGATTCAGCGCTCCCATAATCTGCTATCTGTTTATGTGCGGATAGCAGATTTGTTATTATTCGGCGCCGAATATCTTTTCCAACAGATATCTTCATCCCTCTCACCTCCCTACTCCAACAGATCTTCGATCGCTACGCCGAGATAATCCGCCACTTTCTGAACCTTGCGAATGCCGGGTTCACTCTCGTTCCACTTAGAAATACACCCGTTAGAAAAACCTACCGCTTTCTCCAGTGCAGAAACAGACACGCCTTTTTCTCTGCATGCCTGTTTTACGTTGTCATACAGCACCATTACCACCTCCATTTTAGAAAACTATGTCAGAAAACTTTCTATTTATATATTGACTTTTTACTGAAAATATTCTAATATGAAGTTGTCAGTTCAATAGAATAATTTCAGTAATTACCATTTGTATATTTTAGAAAGTTTTCTGTAACACACTTCTTATTATACCGAAACATTTCTATTTGTCAAGTGGTTTTACAGAATATTTTCTGTAATTAAGGAGGGATATTTTTGACAACATTTGAACGAATAGAAAAGCTGAGAAAAGAAGCTGGACTATCACAGGGAAAACTTGAAAAGGAGCTTGGTTTTTCGAATGGTAGCATATCAAAATGGAAGAACAGCACTCCAACCTATGAACGTTTACAGAAAGTAGCCAACTACTTTAATGTATCTGTTGAATACCTTGCATCGGGCGAATTACCGGAGAATACACCACCATTAACCCCTCGTGACGAAAAGGACATTGAGAAGATTCTAAATAATACCCGTGATCAGCTACTCTCTCAGGAAGGCTTAATGTTTGACGGCGATCCCGCCAGTCCCGAGGCAATCGAGTCGATTCTATCCGCGATGCAGATCGGCATGGAAATGGCGAAGAAGAAAAATAAAGAAAAGTACACTCCTAAAAAATATAAGAAGGAATAGCTTATGGATATTAAGAAAAGGGTCAACGCGCTGGTGCGTAAGCATCAGACCAGGAATCCTTTTGATATTATCCGCGGTCTGAATGCCATCGTGGTATTCGCCCCGTTAAGTGGAGTCCGTGGATTCTACCAATATTTTCAGCGAAATAATATCATTTACATAGATGAATCTCTTCCAGAACACGAAAAAACATTTGTTTGTGCCCACGAACTCGGGCATATGCTGCTCCATAAAAAAGCCAATGCATTGTTTATGGATAGCAGGACCCACCTAAACACCCATCGTTACGAGGTGGAGGCAGATACGTTTGCTATGGATCTCTTAATCGATGATGATCTGATCGCTGAATATGAACCATACACCGCAGATCAGATATCCCACTTACTGGGATATCGTAAAGACTTAGTCAAATTGCGTTTCCAGCAAAAATAACAAAAGGAGAAAACTATGGGATTATTTGATACTTTTAAAGGGAATCAATATAAGGCTGAACTCGAAAAGTCTCAAGCTGAATGTGAACGGTTAAAAAGTTTATTCACACCCGAAATGCAGCAGGCTGATGCCTTGCAAAGGAAAATTGAAGAACTCCAAAACGAAATTTCCACAAAAGAAAATGAAATTGCTTCGCTTTCTTCTGATATATCCAGGAAAAACAATGAAATCAATTCGCTGAATGATACAATACATAAAAAACATTCCGAAATATCATGGATGGACGATGAAATCATTGTACAGGAGTTTGGACTGTACCAGCCGCATTATGATTTTGCCAGTGCTTTAGACTATAAGGAAGAATTAGCAAAAATACGCGCTAAACAAAAAGAATTAATAAAGAATAAGAATGCGGTTTCCGGAAGTACCGAATGGACTGTAAATGGTAGCGTCTCTAAAGGCAAGAAAATGGTCTCTGATACTCAGAAATTGCTCATGCGAGCTTTTAATAGCGAATGTGATGATTTAATATCCCGTGTTAAATACACCAATTTTGACGCAACATTAGATCGTATCTATAAATCGGCTGAGGCTATTTCAAAACTAGGAACCATTATGAGTATTTCCATAACTCAACCCTATTTAGATGCCAAAGTTAAAGAACTCCGTTTAGCTTTCGAATATCAACAGAAAAAACAACAGGAAAAAGAAGAACTAAAAGCTGCCCGCGCAGAACAGCGCGAACAGGCTCGTATCCAAAAGGAAATTGAAGAACAGCGAAAAAGAATCGAAAAAGAGCAAACACATTACCAAACTGCTTATGAGCATTTACAGTTGCAGCTCCAGCAAAAACCTGACGATGCGGATCTCTTAGAGAAGAAAGCGCAGCTTGAGTCTCATATCAAAGATATAGAAAAAGCCATTGCAGATATTGATTACCGTCAGGCGAATATGAAAGCTGGTTACGTTTACGTAATTTCAAATATTGGTTCTTTCGGTCCTAATGTTTATAAAATTGGAATGACCCGAAGATTAGACCCTCAAGACCGCGTGGATGAACTTGGCGATGCTTCTGTTCCGTTTAATTTTGATGTACACGCAATGATTTTTTCTGATGATGCTCCTGCTCTGGAAGCTGCTTTGCATAGGGCATTTGAAGATCGTAAGATAAATATGGTAAATACACGCCGAGAATTTTTCAATGTAACCCTGGATGAAATCAAAGAAGTAGTTAAGAAAAACTTTGATAAAACAGTAGAATTTATAGACGTTCCAGACGCCGAACAATTCCGCATCAGCCAGCGAATGCATTCTGAAGAAAATGCTCATTAAAGCATAAAGTGGTCGATTTCGACCCCTTTAAATAGCAAAACCGCCCGGTGCTACCAACACCGAACGGCTTTACATAGATTTTCTCTTACAGGATCACTCCCGGAAGATATAATCAAACTTGAACACTTTGAATTATATCATTCTTCCGGGCGCCCTGCAAGGGGTGTATTTCCTATACCCACCAAGGAGGATGATATCATTATGGCAAAACGCAAAAATTCACTCCCATCCGGGAACTTTCGTGTTCTGGCTTTAGATTACACAGATCCGGATGGTAAACGTCATTATAAGTCCTTTACCGCGCCGACCAAGAAAGAGGCGCGGATGCTTGCAGACGAATGGAAATTATCAAAGAAAAGGAACCGCGCCGAAAATATATCCGTTCGTGTCGCTGTCCAGCGATACAAGGACATGAAAGCAGCCGTCCTTTCCCCGTCTACCCTACGCGGCTATGCAGGACTCTTGCGGACGCACTTCCAGGGCGATTTCGGCAGCACACGCCTTAATGAATTGAACAGCCAGATTGTACAGATCTGGATATCTGATTTATCGAAAAGGCTTAGCCCTAAGACCGTCCGAAATGCCTATGCGCTTCTGACAGCGGCTCTCGATATGTTTGCCCCCGACCTTTCCATCCGCGTACAGCTTCCCGCCCGGAAGCACCCGGAGCTATATTGTCCGAACGACACAGATATTCAGCGCCTCCTGGCTGAATCTGCTGGAACCGATCTGGAAATAGCCATTCTTCTGGCTGCATTTGGTCCGCTTCGCCGTGGCGAAATCTGTGCTTTGACTTCCCGTGATATTAAAGGGAACACCATAACTGTCAGCAAAAGCATCGTGCGCAGCGAGGACAATGAGTGGATAACCAAGCCACCCAAAACCTACGGCAGCTATCGAACTATACAAATGCCAGAATTCTTTTTTAAACATATACGCGGTAAAAAAGGGGCACTGTGTAACCTGAACCCCGATCAGCTCACGCGAGAATTCGAACGGGTTCTGGATCTCTGCCAGCTCCCCCACTTCCGCTTTCATGACCTGCGGCATTACTCCGCGTCCATCATGCATGCGATCGGAGTTCCGGATCAATACATTATGCAGCGAGGCGGTTGGTCCTCTGACAATGTGATGAAATCCGTCTACCGGAATGTCATTGATTTGGAGGCAGAAAAGCAGAGTCAGCTGATCCTTGAACATTTCCAAAAAGTTGCAAACGTAAAATCATGCAACACGAAATGCAACACGATGCCTGAAAAGCATTGATATTAAAGGCTTTTTCGCGGGTTCAAGTCCCGCAGCCGGCAGATTTGAAAGCCCTTGAAAATATTGGATTTTTCCTTTATTTTCAAGGGCTTTTGGTGTTTTCAAGCAAATATCTATCAGCCTTTCTTATCCTGTTTCATCTCCCGCCTTTTCTTCGTCATCAGACCGCCAATCCGCCCGCTCTCCTTGGCAGTCAGGCTTCTCCAGCCATACTGCCGTACCTTGTCCGCCAATCCAATTTCTTCCGCCACCTCATATTTCAGCCGCTCTGCCGGGGTCATTTTCTCAAAATCCACCTTATTTTCATCCATAAAAAATACTCCTTTCCACCTTGTGTACTCAGAGTATGTCCATTTTCTGGAAAACTATTCGCATTGTTTTTCTCTGTCCAGCTGCTCTTCCATCTCATCCAGTTCGTCGATCTCTTCCGGCAGCTGCTCTTCCATCTCATCCGGCTCGTCGATCTCATCCGGCAGCTGCTCCGTATCATCCCATATCTCCTCCGAATCACCCCAATTATATTTATCCTGAAAAATTTTTTCCTGATCGATCAGAAAATCCAGCCCGGCAGCTGCGCCTCCGATGGCAGCGCCAATCGATGTCACGCCGATTCCACCCACAAAGAGGACGGCGCCTATGATTGCCATTTTTTTCATCCATTTTTTCATTTTCCTATCCTCCTACGCCCTGGCTGACAGATAACCTGCTGCCTGACGGCAAAGCCGAATGATTTCCTTGACTGCCCACGGTAGGAATACACCGTAAAACAGGACACAACCACATATCAGAAGCAGACAGCTGCCCTCTGCCGCAATACCCAATCCGATGAACATCAGTCCCATCGCAAAATGTTCAAACAGACTCGCTGCACCCAGAACGAACAGCATAATTCCGCCAACAAATACCAGCACCGTCATCAGTCCCAGCACCACAAGTATCGCTGCCAGTGCGACCGCCAGCCCAAAAAAACCTCCCACGGTTCCCGTCACCAGCTTAAAGATAAACGGAAGAACTGCAAGCACTACCAGAACTGCCACAACCATTCCAATCTTGGAACCGGTTATTTTTTCTTTTAAGCAATGCAGCATCTCGCTCAGACGGCTTCTTTGATTCTCATTGGATGCCGCATTTTCTCCCGTTTCCTCATCCCGAAATTCCCGGAATGGGGCATCCTCGGTTCCAGCCTGAAATCCTGCTTCTTTTTCTCGTTCTCCCTGTTCTGCCCCACCGCTTCTGGATAAAGTCGTCCGCTTTTCTTCAAACCGGCTGTCATTGTACCCCCGGTCTGTAAATTCGCCGCCACTCCATTCACTCTGCAGCTCCATCCGGATTACCTCGGCAATATGCTCCGGACTCTGAAATTCTGCAAGTACCTCTTCTTCCTTCTCCGGTCCCGCTTCCTCCAAATAATCGCGGTAATAGTCAATCGCATCCCGTTTTTCTTCTTCCGGAATATCCTGCAAGAGCGCTTCCAGCCTCTCTAAAAATACTTCTTTTTTCATGATCTGCCTCTCCTTATCCCTCTTTCAGTATCTCTGAAATTTTTCCTGCATACACGTTCCACTCACCCCGGTAAAGATTCAGCTGAATCCGTCCCGCCTCCGTTATTTTGTAATACCGTCGGTTTCTGCCGTCGATCGCCCGGTCATATGTTTCCAGGCAGTCATCCTTCTGAAGCCGCCGCAACACCGGATAAAGCGTGGACTCCGATATTTCGATTGCCTGACGGACATCCTGCGTGATCTTATACCCATATGTTCCTTCTGCAGATTTTGATACAACTGAAAGGACGATCGCATCCAGAAGCGCAGCTCCTGTATTAAAAACCATCTTATCCCTCCTAAGATTCACTGATTTAAAATATAATATTTTTTCTTGTTTAATATTATATGTTATATAATATTGTATTTGAATTATATATCAGTGTTCCTTCTTTGTCAATATTTTTCCAAATATCCTTATGACTCACTCCAATCCATCTTTCTGCTCCCACAACCCTTCACCACGCCTTATTCCGCTCCTCACCACGCAAAAAAACAGACAGTACAGCTCATGTCCCATCACATACGCCATACTGCCTGTTTTCATTTTTATCTTAATAAAATCACCAAATAGCTTTCTACAGCACCAGAAACAGCCAGCTCTTTCTTCCAATCCCAGAAATACCCAACTGCGTTCCGGTCAAGAATACCATGCCCCACGCCATCACAAAAACGGCTGCCACCTCCACATTCTTCCTGTGGAAGTGACAGCCTGATGATTCTTTCATCCTCCGACTGACGCACTATCTGTCCGATGAGAAACTGGCGTCAACCGTTTGATTAGTTTTCTTCTACTTCCTGATTCTCAAGAGCTTTCATGCTCAGGCTGATCTTGCGGTCTGCCTCGTTGAAATCAACTACCTTAGCAGTGATAACCTGTCCTACGCTCAGTACGTCGGATGGTTTGTCAACATGCTCTCTGGAAATCTGGGATACGTGAAGAAGTGCATCTACACCTGGCTCCAGCTCAACGAATGCGCCGAAATCAGTCATACGTGCTACCTTGCCTTCTACTACGTTGCCTACAGCATATTTCTCAGCTGCGTTTGCCCACGGATTGCTCTCCGGGAACTTTAAGCTCAGAGCGATCTTCTCGCCGTTGATATCTTTGATCAGAGCTTTTACTTTATCGCCTACTTTGAAAACCTTCTTCGGGTTCTCAACTCTGCCCCAGGACATCTCAGAGATGTGAAGCAGACCGTCAGCGCCGCCAAGGTCGATAAATGCACCGAAATCAGTTACATTCTTAACAACACCTTCTACGGTCTGACCAACAGCGATCTTCTCGAATAATTCTTTCTGCATAGCAGCTTTCTTCTCAAGCAGGATCTGCTTGCGGTCGCCGATAATACGGCTTCTTCTTCCGCTCGGATTGAACTCGGTAACTACGAACTCAATCTCCTGACCTGCGTACTTGGATAAGTCTTTATCATAAGTATCAGAAACCATGCTTGCCGGAATGAATACACGGGTTCCCTCAACCTCTACTACGAGGCCTTTCTCCATAACCTGTGTAACTTTCTCTTTCAGAACTTCCTTGTTCTCGAAAGCTTCTTTCAGACGTTTCAGACCCTTATCAGCAGCCAGTCTCTTGTAAGATAAAGCAGCCATGCCCTCTCCGTCGTTTACTTTCAGAACTTTTGCTTCCAGTTCGTCGCCGACCTGAACTTTGGTTCTAAGATCTACGCCCGGCTCATTGGTGAATTCGCTTCTTGTGATGATGCCTTCGGATTTGCTTCCAGCGATGCTGAGAATGATTTCGTCTTCCTTGACACCGATAACCTGACCGGTAACAGCCTCTCCTGTACGTAATCTCTTGAATGATGATTCTTCAAACATTTGTTCAAAACTTAATTCTGACATTAGTATGAACCTCCTCGATAATTTGATTTGGGGTCGATGCCCCGGCTGTAATACCTACGCTGCGCACAGTACCTGTTATCTCAGGCTTGAAATCTTCCAGTGTCTGAATGTAGTAAGTGTGTTTACATTCCCTGCGGCAAATCTCATACAACTTTTGTGTGTTAGAACTGTTCTTGCCTCCAATCACAATCATAACATCAACCTGTGAAGCTATCTGCCTCGCCTCAACCTGTCTCTCCTGTGTTGCATTGCAAATCGTATTTAAAACAAGTATATCATAATACGTTTTTGAAATTTTTTCAACTAAATCTTGAAATTTATTGTAGTTAAATGTCGTCTGCGCCACGATACAGAGCTTTTCATCCGGTCTGAGTGCCAGATTTTCAAATTCCTCCAGTGACTCGACTGCCAGAGTATACTCATTTCCCCAGCCTTTGATACCCTCGACCTCCGGGTGGTGCTCATTTCCCACGATAATCACGCGGCGTCCGGCTTCGCACTGTTCCCGGACAATCTTGTGGATCTTTTTGACAAATGGACAGGTCGCGTCCACAAGCTCCAGTCCCTGGCGTTCCAGGAGTTCATAGATCTCCCTGCCTACGCCGTGGGAACGGATGACGACCACGCCTTCTTTCAGGGCTTCCAGTTCCTCCTTCGAATGGATGACCTGTACGCCCTTCTCTTCCAGATCCCGCACCACCTCTTCATTGTGGATGATGGGACCGTAGGTATAGATCGGCTTCTTCCCCGTCGCTATCTGATCATATACCTTCTCGACTGCCCGCTTCACGCCAAAGCAGAAGCCAGCCGTCTTCGCAACTGTGATTTCCATGTTCCTGCCCGCTATTCCTCCTATTCCTCATCGTCTTGGATAAATAAATCCCCTCTGTCTCCTTCATAAAATCCACCTTTGCTCCTGTCTCTCATAGCATCCCACGAATTCTCCAGAATAGAAATTCTTCCGCCTTTAATCGGCAACTCATTTACCCTCATTGTTATAGTCTATCATACTTTAGACTGCTGGTAAAGTCTAAATCGACGTAAAATTATATAAAATTTACACGATTAACTGATTTTGCAACCACATTCCGGAATTTACGCCGCATTCAGTCCCTGTCTTCGGAAATTGCCGTTACTCCTTTTGCCTCCCGGCAGCCGGATCGGCGTCCGGATCATCCGACCGGATGCCTGCCAGACGCATAAACTCACGCATCGCCGCCGTCACATAACGCCCCCGCTTGACCGAAAATGTGATCTCCCGCTCAGACAACGGGTCGTCTATCTTATAATAGACCAGCCTCGGGTCCTCCGGACGCCACTGTACAATATCAGAACGCACAAACATCGCTCCAACCCCGTTGGAGACGATATTTAAAGAAGTCAGCACCTGATCCACCATCATCACAGTTTTCATCGTAAAACCGCCGTTGCGGCACATTTTCGCGCCTCGTTTATACATATCATTGCCCGGTTTCATCGTGATAAACGGCACATCCTTAAATTCCTTTAACGGAACCGCCTCCACCTCCGGTTTTAAAAAGGACTTGGACAGAATCTCCTGCCTGGACAGTCGGTATGGCTGCAGCTTCCGGTTAACCGGAAAACTTTCCGGAACTGCCAGAATCAGATTTTCCTTCCGGAATAAATACCGTTTGATCGAAGTATCGTCCTTCTCCATCGCCGTCTCCAACACCAGATCCAGCGACTCATTTTCCAACCCCGCTTTCAGCTCCCGCGTATTTCCTTCTGTTAGGTCAATCGTAACCTGCGGATATTTTGTCTGAAAACGGGCAATCAGATCCGGATACACAAACGAGCAGAAATAAGATGCACCGCCGAGCGCCAGCGTGCCGCCCTGAAGCCCCGCAATATCTTGAAAATACCGTTCCAAATTCCGTTCCAGAAAAAGAATCTTTTCAACGGTACGGATGTAATACGCGCCCTCCTTCGTCACCGTCAGCGGAATCGTACTGCGATCAAAAATCGGCGCTCCCATCTCTTTCTCTGCCTTCCGCACCATGTTGCTGAGTGCTGGCTGGCTGATAAAAAGCTTCTTCGCCGCTTTGGAAAAACTCTTTTCTTTGTAAACCTCATACACGTACTTCATTTCATTCAGCATTTGTCAATTCCCCCTGTCCATTTTCCATCCTGCTTTGCTTAAATGATGTTACGGTTCTTGCACACATGACCCATAACGAATTTTGCCATGGCTCTACACTTAAATATGGCTGATCCACTTTCCCATATCTCTATGCTAAAATCTGCTATAAACGAATATAACCGCCATATCTAACAGTTATTTTTTATTGTTATTATTTTATCATAAGATTTCTATATCTGTAAACAAATAAACTGTATTTTCCGTCCGTTTTCAGGCAGAATCCAGCTTATTTTACAAAACTTCCAGGTGCGTGAATCAGCACTCAAAAGAAGCTGCGAACACCTGCGCTCTGCACATCTAAGGCAGCTAACCTGCGTCCACAGCTTCCATTTTTAATATGGAGGTTTATTCAATTCCTAAGCTTTTACAAATTCCTGATGTTTTATATTGCGGCTGCTCAAGGGGAAATCACAGCCGCAATTCATACAGTCTTTCATTGACAATTCGTTCTTGATATTTCTTAATATATAGCCATATTATTTGTCGCCCAAACAAACAACCTTGCCGTCTTTTACAATCAGAACCTCTTCTGGTGTTCCCTCGTCGAAGATAACGGTCGGATTGTACTGTACCATGTCGATATGTACGGTCGAGCGTGCCGGCTGTCCATAGTAGAAGCCGTTGCCCATTGCGATGTGGCAGGTTCCTCTTGCCTTCTTCTCTTCCTCGAAGTCTCCGTTGAACATACAAGCCGGGTTAAGTCCAAGTCCGATCTCTGCGATGTTGTCGGAATCTTTAACTTCTGCGATCTGACGGCGGATTTCTTTACAAATCTTCGGATCGCCGCCAACTACCTCTACGATACGTCCTTTTTCAATTCTTAACTCAACCGGTGTGGTCGGGCATCCATAGTAGCAGATAGGTCCATCAATTACCAGTTTGCCATGGGTTGTGTCGATCACCGGTCCTAAGGAAACCTCTCCGTCAGACCATGCCATTGCATCGCCCGGATTTCTCGCGATACCACACTCGATGATCGGCTCCATCTGATTCATTTCCATGTACAGGTCGGTACCAGCCGGTGTGGTGATGTGAGCCATCTTATGACCTCTCCAGATTGCCTGCAGCTTCTCGCCGTCTGCGTAAACTGCTTCATAATCTGCCAGTGCGCCGCCTCTTGTGAAGTTATCGATGCTTCTTAAGCAGATGGAAACCTCGCGAAGTTTCTTCTGGTTGATGAGCTCTTTCAGGTGGTTATTGTAGATAGCTGCACCGGATGCGGTGGTCATGCCGACAAATACATCGCAGGCATCCATGCCAAGCTCCAGTGACTTCGGGAAAATGGTTGCTTTGTCTTTTCCACGAATCGGCATCATGTATACGCCGTACTCAGCGCCGCAGTTTAAAGCGGCTGCTGCCATCGCCTGGGTCATTCTCTCATCGGTTTGAGGGTCAACGACAATCAAAACTTCCTCGCCCGGTTTAACAGCCATCAGGTTGCCAAGAAGATACTGTGCACGTTCCATACATTCGATAATTCTGTTATCACTCATAGTTTTAATCTCCTTTTCTTGTTTTGTCTGGTTCCCTTAAATTTTCGCACCTTTGCAAGTGGGAATTATTTCTGTTTTTTTCCTTTTTATCCGGAAAACGTGGACTTTTCAGAACCGGGTGTTCCATATTCCATCTTTGATTCACGTTCTGCACAAATTTGTCGTTTCCCCGCTTTCCGGGTTCCATACATAACTACTGCCCAGATATATTTCACATTTCATACGAATCCGGGATGTCTCTTTCTAAAACTCAAGCTGCCTTTTTGGCTTCTTCCTGATTGAAAATCTCGTGATCCAGTTCGCCCTCCATCTGAGAAATGCAGACAGATGCTACCAGGTCGCCTACAGAGTTAGTAGATGTGTGAATCTGGTCGATGATACGATAGATTCCAGCTACCAGTGCGTATGCATCCAGCGGAAGTCCCATCTGCGTCATCAGGGTTAAGCTGATAACCAGACCAATCTGCGGAGTTGCTGCACAGCCAACGCTTAAGAAGGTTGCCTGTACAACCAGCATAATCTGCTGCTGAATACTTAACTCTACGCCGTACAGCTGTGCGGCAAAGAGAACAACGATACCAAAGTATGCACACGTTCCGTTCATCTGAGCGGTACATCCAAGCGGAAGTACGAAACTCGCAATATCTCTCGGAACGCCCATCTTCTTCGGTGCTACTTCCATCGATACCGGAAGAGCTGCTGAAGAAGTACAGGTACTAAATGCAATCATCCAAGGTTCAAACGCTTTGCGCCAGAACTTCATCGGATTTACCTTTCCAATCACGCTAAGGAAAATGCTGTATCCAACAATACTCATGGTGATGCAGGCAAGATAGTCAGTTAAGATGAATTTCAGAACCGGTCCGAAGATGGCAACGCCATATTTTGCAAGTGCTACAGTCATCAAACTGAATACGCCGTAAGGGATGATTCCAAGAATCATATCGATAACCTTAAACATCGTCCGTGAGCAAAGGCTGATGATGTCACATAACGGCTGCGCTTCCTTGCCGATGCTGATGATGGCAAATCCAAGAAACAGGGAGAAGACGATAATCTGCATCATCTCGCCACTTGTCAGTGCCTGGAATGGGTTGGATGGGATTAAGTCAAGCAGTGTCTGGTAGATACCCGGAAGTTCTTTCACCTCCATTGCTGTCTCTGCCGTTCCCAGCTGCAAGCCGTGTCCCGGTTTGATAATATTGGCAAGTATCAGACCGATGGTTGCTGAAATACCGCCAGTTGCTAAAAACCAGATGATGGTTTTAACGCCGATGCTTCGAAGTTTCTTGATATCACCCAGTGAGAGCGCCGCGTCGATGATACAGAAGAACACCAGCGGAACGACAATCATCTTGATCAACTTGATAAACAAATCTCCAATGAACTGGAAGAACGGAAGGACATATCCGTTAATGATCTCATTCTCCACGCCGCCCATAAAATTTAAGACGTAACCAAACGCGATACCTGCAAACAATGCAATGAATATTTTCACGTACAACGGAGTTTCTTTTTTCTCCGCCCCATTTTTAGTTTTCTCCACCATGTGATACCCCCTTATGTAATGTTTTTTTATTTCTCGTGTTCCTCATGAGGTTTGACTACATAGTATCAAAAAGCCAGATTATTATAAACAAATATATCGAATCGCGAATAAGTTATAATAATTCAGTGATACAGAGTTAGTTCCGACTTACTTTTTAGGTATTGTCTCCATAATAAAAACAATTTTATTTTTGCAAATCAGTTCCGTGCTGTTTTCTGTAAAATACCAAAAGCGGGTAAAAGTTTTTTCGCTTTTACCCGCTTCTTGCTTGAACCTTCTTCTTAAAGGTTCCATATTTTATTTCTATTTATTTCGTCTGCATCATCTACTGTTTTAGAAATGGCATTACATATGAACCAGCTTAGCTTTTACTGGTTATCCGAAACATAAACCGCTGCTTCTGTTCCTGCAGTCGAACCAAACATAACCGCCTCGGTCAACTCATTGCCGGAGAGCACACCTTCACCGTCTACTGCCGCTGACAGGATTGGACCTGCTGCATAAAGACCATTGATCAGCTCGCCGCTATCTTTGTTTAGCTGTTCCGCATTGTTGCTGACAACCAGGGCTGCTGCCTTGCCATCTGCCTCGTATACCTGAGATTCCTCAAAAACCGGAATCAGGGAAACATCGGTCGCTACCAGTGCCAGGCAGTCAATCTCCTGATCCTTGCCGTCCACCGTCACAGTGATGCGGTCAAGGGCACCTTCTTCATTGTAAGCGACACTCTTTAATTCTGCCTTATATTCAACCGGAATCTTCAGCTCTTCGACTTTTTTAAGCAGCGCTTCCTGTGCAAGCTCGTTCAGATTTCCCTCTTTTGCCGGGAAACTGCGGGCTACCGAGGAACCTGCCTCCTGTGTCAGATCGCCGTACTCCATTCCCAGTGTGTCGGCAAGCCAGTCTTTCGCCTCTTCGCTGTTCTCCGATACATATGCCGCCATATCCGAATTGTTCGTATTATTTCCTGCCGTCATAATATCGGACAGATAAATCTCAAAATCATCCGTAAGATTCGCCTGGAACTGCTCATCCGTATCGGCTGCATTGACATACGGTGCCATCTCCGTCATATCTGCCGCCAGCTCTTCGCCCGGTGCCAGAATCAGGATCTTCGACGGATCCATGCCCTCGGCTGCCGCCTGAACCGCCGCGATCAGTCCGGCACTGTCTCCGCCTGCGATGACAAGCTGTGCATCCGATGCTTCTGCCTCTCCGGCCGCTTCAGTTGCTGCCTCGCTTGCCGCTGCACTCTCTGTTGTATCTGCCTTACTGCCGCATCCCGCCAGTGCCGTTGTTCCCAGAACCGCTGCCGCCGTCAGAATCCCTGCCTTTTTAACTGTATGGAATGATTTTTTCATAATCGTTCTCTCCTTTCCCTCTCGCCGGAGTTCCTGCAGCCGTCTTCAAACATGCACAGTACCTCTCGGTTGTGGATTTCAGTCTAACATAGAACCTGCGGCGAATCAATTAAGGTTTCTTTAATTCTTACGGCGGAAAAAACGAAATTTTCTGTTACTTACACAAATCCGCAATCACCTGTGCAAAAATCTTCGCGCTTGCCACCAGATCACTCACATAGGCAAATTCATCCGCCCCATGCATACGGTTGTCCACGCCCGGCATCGACGCGCCAAATGCAACGCCGTTTTTCAGGTCATGCACATATGTGCCGCCGCCGGTATAGTTGCACTCGCCCTTGTTGCCGGTATAAAGCTCATAAGCATTCAGAAGTGTTCTGACAAACTCGGAATTGCCGTCTACAAAATGCGGTTCTCGCAGCTGCGGGGACTCTAACTTCATGCCGTGGGACGCAAGTTTTGCCTCCACCGGTTTCAACAGGTTGTCATCATTGCCGCCGATCGGGAAACGTCCGTCAAAGTACGCTTCCATCCGTGTCTCCGTCATCGTAAGCATTGTGAATGCCAGAGACAGCGCTCCGGATCCTTCTGCCTGCATCGCCACGCCAAGCGCCTTGCCCTCGGTATCATTCCACGGGAAGCACTCAGTCAGGCTGTGAATCAGCTTCGTCTGTCCGCAGGATGCAAATGGCAGGCGATCCAGAAGCAGAAGCAGGGATGCCAGCGCATTTTTGCCTTCCTCTGGTGTCGAGGCGTGTGCGCCCTCACCGATTGCGGTGATCACGATCGCATCTTCCTCTGCCTGAAGCTCAAACTGTACGCCGGTCTCCTTCGTCACGCCCTCTGCCATCAGACGTACCTCTTCCTCGGTCAGTCCTGTAATTGTCGCATGCGCCTTGCCCGGAACAACATTGATCTTGATGCCAGCCTCGATGGACAGGATCCGCGCATTCTCCGTCGATACCTCAAAAGAAGCTGTCACATGCCCCGGGAAACGTCCTTTTTCGATATTGATAACCGGGAACGAAGCATCCGGGGAAAATGTCATCGGCGCTTCCTTCTCCACTTTATAATAATGTTCAATATCGCTGCTGCCGCACTCCTCATCTGTTCCCAGAATCAGGCGGACATTTTTTGTCACCGGGATTCCCAGTTCTTTGACCGCACGCATCGCATACAGAGCTGCTACCGCCGGTCCTTTGTCATCCGCCGTGCCGCGTCCGTACAACTTTCCGTCTTTTACAATCGGTTCAAACGGCTGTGTCACAGTCCAGCCCTCGCCTGCCGGGACAACATCCAGGTGTGCCAGAATATCTAGCTGGTGCTCACCGTCATTTAAATCGGCGGTTCCTACATAATTATCGTAATTGTTGATGGAAAATCCATACTCTTCCGCCATTTTGAGTGCCTGTGCCAGTGCGCGGCTCGGACCTTCGCCGAACGGATCGCCCTCCTGGTATGCCGAACGCTCGCTGTTGATGCTGCACAGCGCGCATATGTCATCTAACATCTCCTGCTTGTGCGCCTCGATATACTGCTCGATTTTCTTTTTATACATAAATCTTCCGCCTCGTTCTTTTCCTTTGGTTATTATTTGGACAGAATTCCAGCCAGTACCTGGTTCACTACCTTTCCGTCTGCCTTGCCCTTTACCTTCGGCATCAGGGTTTTCATGATTTTGCCCTTGTCAGACGGTGCCGGATTTTCAATGCCAAGCTCTGCCAGAACACTTTTGATCACCTCTGCGATCTGCTCTTCGGTCAGATCCTCCGGTGCAAATTCCTGATAAACTGCCAGACGTGCCTGTGCCTCCTCGCGGATATCCGCACGATCTGCCGGAGCCAGTTCCAGAGTCTCCTTCGTCTGCTTGATCTCTTTCTTTACAACTGCGTCCGCCTCTTCCTCAGTCAGCGGAGAACGCTTGTCGATCTCCGCATTTTTCAGTGCGGATAACAGCATGGATAAGGAATCTTTTCTTGCTTTGTCTTTTGCTTTCATGGCTTCTACCATGGCTGCACGTACTACATCTACTCTGCTCATATGAAATGTCTCCTTTTCTGATTTTTTCTATATTTTCACCATGCCCAAGTGGGACGATGGGAACCCTCTCTTGTTTTACCATGCCCAGGGGTGCGATAGGGACTCTCTCTTGTTTTACCATGCCCAGAGGTGCGATAGGGACTCTCTCTTGTTTTACCATGCCCAGAGGTGCAAAACCTGCGGTTTCACACCCCTGTCCGGGTGCGCCGTATAGCAGAAATCCCCCTTTCAGCGCCTGAAAAATAAATTTTCCATTCGCTGAAACGGTGCTTTCCGCTGCATGGCTTTAGTTACGCCCAAACTCGCTTAACTTAAGCTTCGGATTCCGCTCTTCCACCATTCCCACACTCCAGCTGTTGACAAACAGAAGCAGTGGATTGTCTTTGAGGTCTTTGATCCGCTTCATATCCGAAGTTCCCTGAATCTTGGCAACGTCGATCTCGTCAGCGTTTTCTACCCAGCGGATGTACTCGTATGGAAGTTTTTCCAGCTTGACTTCTACATTGTACTCATTTTCCAGACGGTAGGTCAGTACCTCGAACTGGAGGACGCCGACTACGCCGACGATGATCTCTTCCATACCTGTGTTGAACTCCTGGAAGATCTGGATCGCACCTTCCTGAGCGATCTGGCTGATGCCCTTGATGAACTGCTTGCGCTTCATCGTGTCCATCTGGCGCACGCGTGCAAAATGTTCCGGTGCGAACGTAGGAATGCCTTCAAATTCTACCTTTTCACCTGTACAGAGTGTATCACCGATCGAGAAAATACCCGGATCGAATACACCGATGATATCGCCCGCATATGCCTCCTCGACGATCTTTCGATCCTGCGCCATCATCTGCTGTGGCTGGGAGAGACGGATCTTGCGTCCGCCCTGCACATGCGTTACTTCCATGCCTGCCTCAAATTTGCCGGAACAGATACGCATAAATGCGATACGGTCGCGGTGCGCCTTGTTCATATTTGCCTGAATCTTGAAGACAAACGCGCTGAAATTCGGAGAGAACGGATCCACCATGCCGGTTGTCGTATTTCTCGGCAGCGGCGAGGTTGTCATTTTCAGGAAATGCTCCAGGAATGTCTCTACACCAAAGTTTGTCAGCGCCGAACCAAAGAATACCGGGGATAAATTTCCGCGGCTGACACGCTCCATATCCAGCTCATCGCATGCGCCGTCCAGAAGCTCGATATCATCCATCAGCTGCCGATGGTAGTCCGGACCGATGATGGAGTTAACCTCATCGCCCTCTAACGAGAACTCCTGAGATGCGACCTCCTTCTGTCCGCCCATTGCTGCTGTGAAAGTTGTGATCTTCTTTGTGGCACGGTCATACACGCCCTTAAAATTCTTACCGCAGCCGATCGGCCAGTTGACCGGGCAGGTACGGATGCCGAGCACGCTCTCGATCTCATCCATCAACTCAAACGGATCGCGCGCCTCGCGGTCCATCTTGTTGATAAAGGTAAAAATCGGGATGTGGCGCATAACGCAAACCTTGAAAAGCTTGATCGTCTGCGCCTCGACACCCTTAGAACCATCGATGACCATGACCGCCGAATCGGCTGCCATCAGAGTACGGTAGGTATCCTCCGAGAAATCCTGATGTCCCGGTGTATCCAGGATATTGATGCAGAATCCCTCATAATTAAACTGTAATACGGAAGAGGTAACCGAAATACCTCTCTCCTTCTCAATCTCCATCCAGTCAGAAACCGCGTGCTTGGCCGCTTTTCTTCCCTTGACCGTACCAGCCAGGTTGATCGCACCTCCGTAGAGAAGAAACTTCTCCGTCAGGGTTGTCTTACCAGCATCCGGGTGGGAAATAATGGCGAATGTACGCCGTTTTTTGATCTGCTCCGCTATATTTTCCAAAAAAATCTTCCTCCAAACTTACTACCATTCTTTAACTTTGTCTAAACGTATTTATTCTATATTATTTTAAACGAATACGCAAGTCCAAGTTACGGTTCACTCACGCGCGATCGGTAACAGATCTTAAAAACATTTTTCATCTTCTTCTTGATCCTTTTCTTTAAAAAACATATAATCATACTATTAACGTGGATATATAATAAATAGTAACAGTTGAACATATGAAACCGTTGCGATAACTATACAATCAACATTTTATAAGAGATGTTGATTATTGTAGAGATGCATGAGATATAAAGGAGTTATTTTATGATTCTAGCTATCGACGTTGGAAACACCAACATTATTATCGGCGTGATCGACGCAAAAAAAACGTATTTTGTAGAACGCATCACGACCACCATCGGAAAACCGAATCTGGAATATGCCGTGGCGCTGAAAAGTATTCTTGAAATTTACCATATTGCCCCAGATCAGCTTGATGGTGCGATCGTCTCCTCGGTCGTTCCGCCGCTTAACCGGACGATTCTTGCCGCCATCCGTAAAATAACGGGACTAAACGCAATGCTGGTCGGTTCCGGCATGAAAACCGGCTTAAACATCCTGATGGACAACCCGAAATCCGTCGGCAGTGATATGATCGTAAACGCAGTCGGTGCCCTTGCAGAGCATGAACCGCCAATCATCATCATCGAAATGGGAACCGCTACGACCATGTCTGTCATCGACAAAAACGGACGCTATGTCGGCGGCGCGATCCTGCCGGGACTTCGCGTTTCCCTCGACAGCATGAGCGCCAGCACTGCCCAGCTGCCGCGCATCAGCCTCGATACGCCGCGCCGTGTCATTGGCAAAAATACCATAGACTGCATGAGAAGCGGCGTCATATTTGGCAATGCCGCGATGATCGACGGTATGCTGGATCGCATCGAGGAAGAACTCGGAGAGAAAACTTCCATCATCGCCACCGGCGGCATCTCCAAGATTGTCCTGCCGCTCTGTTCGCATACGATCACGTATGATGGGGCGCTGTTGATGAAGGGATTACTACATTTATATGAAAAAAACAGGAGAACCGAATAATCAAAAAGGCTGTCTCTCGGCAGATGCATCTATATGATACATTCTGATGGGAGACAGCCTTTTCATCACAGTTTATTATGCTGACATCTATTCATTACCGGTCACGGTCACAGCAGCATTTATTTTACAACCTTCAGCTTCATATTCTCTTTCTCAATCCGATCCAGCTTCTCGCCGTCCAGACGGAGTGCAAATCCAAACGGATTTACCACGATTCCATTCACGTAATCCAGATATTTTTTCAGATCGCGGAAGCGGACTTCCATTGCTCCAAACTGGTGTTTACGGTCAAATTTTCCAAATTCTACTAAATCCGTAAATGCCGGATAATAGCGTACACCCTTTCCGGTGGTCAGAACCGGCACTGCCGTCGTCTTCTGCGGGTCAGCAACCGGAACCAGCAGACGCGCACCGTAAAGCTCTTTGCACATCAGATCCTGCATCTGTGGGAATGCCTGGTGCTGTACCAGTGCCTGATAGAACTGATTTGCAGAACGGACCAGGGACGGGTTCATCACGATCTCGGATGTATCCTTTGGTTTCTCGATGATGCTGAACAGCGACATGGACATATGATTTTCCTGTCCCTTGTCGATCACAACTGCCTCAAAACCGCTGCGGTAGAGGTCGTTGAAAAAGGAAATACGCTGTAATGGGCGGATCTCCAGTACCTTCGTCTCTACGCCGACCATCTCCAGCCCTTTCACGAACTCATCTGCATACTCGCGGCTGGTGTAAAGGAAAGCAGCCGCCTTGCCGTTCTCTGCACCCAGGAAGAAGTTTTTCGTCGCATGGACAGTCACAACAAACAATCCCGGCTCTCTCTGAAGCAGCTCCAGAACCTCTCCCATCACTTTTTTATCTGCTTTATCCTGATGTTCTTTCATCAGCTCACGTAATTTCTCCATTTGAATTCCTCCGGCTCTTTTTAATGTACTCTCGGAATCTTTCTGTGCTTGATTTTGTGAGATGATTTTTTGTCAGCTGTGCCCAAATTTCTGAGGCGTACGCGGTGCGTACGTTGATGAAATTCGGGTGCG
>ERZ773216.509-NODE-509-length-54426-cov-22.812878_pt1 | contig 54426 bp, 36 predicted proteins | sample MGYA00511259_ERZ773216 | MGnify/ENA primary metagenome ERZ773216 (study PRJEB29015, sample SAMEA2737764) | human gut metagenome | biome: human gut; feature: human-associated habitat; material: faeces | place: China | collected 2012 ... | reverse complement strand
ATCACGTAAAAACGTTGCGTTCTACGGCAATTATCTTAGTTCTCGGATGACAGAACAATTTAGTTTATTGGCTGCAAAATATTTTATTTATTGCTGACATAATGAGCAATATGTGGTCAAGTAGCCACTCCGTGCAAAGTTTGAAATTCAAATAGTATTAGTGCCGCTGTAAGGACGGCAGAATGGAGGAATATTATGGAGAAACATATTGACAAGGATTGTATTTTTTGCAAATTGGCAAATGGAGAGATTCCGACAACATCGATTTACGAAGATGAGGATTTCAATGTAATCATGGATCTTGGGCCTGCTTCCCGCGGTCATTCCATCATCCTTCCTAAAACGCACGCTGCAAATCTCTATGAACTGCCAGATGATTATTGCAGCAAGATTATGGGAGTTGCCAAGAAATGTGCTGCTGCCATGAAGAAAAGCTTAAACTGCGATGGCCTAAATGTTTTGCAGAATAATGGTGAGGCCGCTGGTCAAACAGTATTTCATCTGCATGTACATTTGATTCCTCGTTATAAAGATGATCAGGTAAATATTACTTGGAAACCCGGTGAACCGGAAGAAGATATGGGTGCGATCGCAGAACAGATCAAAAAAGGATTCGAATAATCCGACAAAACATGAGGTAATCCAATGCCTTACGATAGCATCATATTACATAACCGTATTTAAGGATAACAACAAACACCCCCGGCAGACAAAAACGTCTGCCGGGGGTGTTACATTATAGTCAGTTCAGTCTAGGACATATTAATTTCTATATCGAGTCGATAAATCTTATGTTGTAAAAAACATTCTCACATCCTAGAAATCTTCACCCCGGTTAATTCTGCTCCCAGAAAAGTATTCGGAATTAAATATATCAACGCCCTCGGGTAGAAATAATCTGTAGAATAATCAGAATATTCCACGTAATCCTCATCTTTGTTGGCCCACTCCTCCGTTGACCAGTCTTTTAATACGACATACTTGCCGTTTTTGCGTTCCCACATTTCTCCTTCCGGTCCATACGTCCAATTCATAATCCCTTCATCTGAAGCTGAATACAGCAAAAGATCCATCGCCTTGTTCTTGTTGTTGGATTCCGACAAAACGGATACGCAATCAAGTTTTCTTCCTTTATCATCAAATGATTTTAGGTTGACCGGGAAACCGTAAATTCCTTTTTTCCCTGTTTTTTTATAAGTATATTTCTTGATATATTGAAAAGCATTTTTATAGCGCTTATATATCTTAGGATTTTTCTTTAAGGTCGGTTCCAGATCTAATAATTCTCCTGCCTTAACAGCATCATAATAAGACACCTCTCCCATAAAAAATAAATATATATCCATATCGCTATCTCGCTCCTCAAAATATGATGGCTGAACATAATGCACTTCAACCCCCAGTTTTTCTGCCAGCAAGTCTCCATACCATCCTTTTTGTCTTCCCGGTAATCCATATGGCAACAAGTTTGTCTTTAATGCAACAAGATTATTGTTATCCGGTTCTCGGTCAGGCAAACTCCTTCTGTACTGTTCCGCTTCATCATAAGTAAGCTTCGATTGATCAATCTTTACATTCTTCTTTTTGACAACCGTCCGCTGGTCCACTCCCTTTGCCAACACACAAATAAGAACTCCGATCACTATCATGCCTACTGGGCATATGATTTTTTTCACAAAAAACACCTCCTCAACATATTAGCATACCCTATCATAAACGCCATAATTACTTGGAAAATCTCTGGACAAAGTCATTTCGTATATCGGTTTTCCCATTAACGTTGTTCCAAAACTCAATAATTCAAATGCATCCGATTCCATATGACCGCTCTTTAATCAAGCGAGTATCATATATACAATGTTATCATTTTTCCGCACAAAGTACAACATCAAAAAAATTTTAATCATTTTTTGTATAATTTGCACAACTAAATCAGCACAGTATCGTATATTTTCACTATCCCTTGTATAACGACATCTCACACCATTAACAACCATGACGGAGGCATGATGCAAAGTAGCTCTCACTCTATCATCTTCCCATCTTCGATCTTTATCACTCTGCCGCATTGCTCCGCTACAGCCAAATCATGGGTAACAATAACAATGGTTTTTCCCTGTTTGTTCAGATCAATAAATACTTTCATAATTTCTTTTGTTGTCTCCGTATCCAGCGCTCCTGTTGGCTCATCTGCCAAGATCAACGCAGGTTCATTTGCAATCGCTCTAGCAATTGCAACGCGCTGCTTCTGACCCCCGGAAAGATTACTCACAGGCTTATCGACAAAATCTTGCATCTGCACCATTTCAAGCATTTTGCGCGCGATTTCTTTCCTGTCTTTTTTCCGTTTTTTCTTACCTCTTGCTGCAAAATCCAACGGAATCATGACATTATCCAATGCCGTAAATTCTTCTATTAACGCAAAGTCCTGCATTACCATGCCAATCTTCTCATTACGAATTGCCGCCATCTTTCTTTCAGAAATTTTGCCAATTGTCATGTCATCAATACGATACTCTCCCGAATCGTATCCATCAATACAAGCAAGTATATGTAATAAGGTGGATTTTCCAGCTCCTGAGGTTCCAATAATGGCAACCATTTCTCCATCCTCTATCGTCAGCGATATTCCGTGGAGTGCCTCAAAAGCGTTACTCTTTCCTTTGTTATAGGTCTTTACAATATTATCAAGTTGAACCATTTTATTCTACCTCCCTTAAAATGTCCTTTGCCGATTTCTTCCCAATTAATAGAAAAGACAGCAAAATACTAAATACAATAAAAAGCACCATCATAGCGAAACAACCCAACAACTGCCATTTTCCTAAAGAAAAGACCATTCGATCTAACGCACCAATTTTCTCGCAAATAGCAATACATAACATGGTAAATAAAAATATCCCCATTTGCATCATAATCATGCTTTCCACATGAATCAACACGCATCTTTTCCAAGTGAAACCCATCATATAATAAATGGAATAATTGTGCATGTTTTGTCGTATCATAATAACGGTACTGCTAATGATAGACATCAACGTAAGAATGATCATCGCAATCAAAATAGGAATTAACATATTCATCTGATTCATAATATATTCCATACTGTTTTCCCGCATTTCTGCGGATGTATGACGAAATTCATATCTTCCATTCACTGCAAGATATTTTGAATTATAATCTTTTTCCTTCTGTGTAATTCCTTTCTGATATTGTATAAAACATGGACCTGAAATGATATATGGCCATATACAGGTTTCACCCTCTATTAAATTTTTTTGTTCCGTTTTCGCATGGATCTTATTATTATGTTCAATGTCTCTCTTGGATACAAAGACAATTGCCCTTTCCTCTTCATCCCTGATAAACGGATAATAATAATCTCTGAAATCAGAATATTCACCATAATGCATCGTACGCATAATCGGACTGGCTCCATCTGCAAGAATTCCCACTATCTTAGCCTGAACCGGTTGTGATAACTTGTATTCTCTCGAATCTTTTACCACATCAGAAGTTGTCAAAGTTATAACCTCTCCCACTTTATGAGTGTCATCTTTTTGCGCCAACACGATCTCGATCACATCCGTATCTGCATCCTCTGTTCTAAGCCAGCGTCCTGATTCTATCTCAGGAGTATATGCTTCGATCAACTCATCATCATAACCAATAACCGGAGACCATGTTCCCAATTCTTCCTTTTTATTGTCAATGTCAAATGTCATCTGTACATCATAGGAGCTTACCATATGTGCTTTTTTTAAGCTTTTTTCTACATCAGAAGATTCTGTAAACGGAAGATACCGCTGCCCGTTTCTGCCTAGCAGATCATTTATATGCATATTCAAACCATCGCCCTGAAAGAAGCATTCCAACGGCTTATATTTTTCATACCTCGATGTAATTGCAGAGATAATGCTGACGAGCATGATGAACACAATTACTATTTGGAAAAAAATCAGCACCGTCATAAGTTTATTTTTTTTCTGTTCAAACATTGCATATTTCAATTTCATCGGGCCCCTCCTTTCACATCTAACTCTTTGTCTGTTTTTAATGCATATATGATCATAAAAAGTAATATTAACAAAGACAGTATAAAATAAATAGCAAATAAAACCATATAAACATAACTGCTATAGCTATTACTCATATAGTCATAATATTTTGATACTTTTTTCAAAATTACATGCTCAAACAACAAAACACCGATAACATAAGCTGGTACCGTCAAAACCACACATTCTCCCAAATACAATAATACTACTCTCGCAAAACTCATTCCGCAAATCCGGTAAACCATAAGTGACTGTTTTCTGCTGGAAAGAATATAACGATACAAAATCGCAAAATTTATTGCCGAGACAATGGTAATAAAAATCGTCACCATAATAATCGTATTATAAAGATACACTGCATCATCATCCGGAAGATTTGCCGGCTCAACTACTGCCCTGTCTCCCAAAATTTTATTTGTTTTTTCTACTACAAGATTGTACTGTTCCTGTCGAATTGGTTTCTTAAAATGGAATACTAATCTCTGGTGAAAAAGGGTTGTATCCTCTAAAGAGGTGACCGGTATAGTAGGTCTATCAACATCAATAATGCCATAGGCAATAATTTTATAATCCTTCCCCTGAATATGCAGCGTATTTTTATCGACTGCCATCCGACTACTGACAGGAGATGACATCGTATTCCAATGAAGATAATCCCAACAAATAGCAACTTTCTCCCCGTTCCGATATTCTTTGTCTGTAAAATACCTCCCACTTTCCAGCATGGCGTTATTCTCTATTTCTTTTTCATATTCATCACTATTAATGATCGTCCCATCCTTCACCGAAAAGTTCATACGAAACGGTAATTGATCTACGATCGCTGTTGCTTCAATATATTTCAATTTATCTGTAAAAGAATTATTAAATTCAGCCACATATTTCTTTAACAAATTCATTGTTATATAATTGTCTACAGAATCAACCGGTTTGAAATAACTTTCATCATCATTTAATTCCTTATCGGATTCTTCATCAAAATCCCCTTGCAAACTCAATGCAATTTCTCTCTCATCTGACAGATCATATTCTTTCTTTAACTGATAGTTCTGATATAATCCATACGAAAAATGAATCATAATACAAGAACAAATGACAGAAAAAATCGTCAAAATAAATATGAGTTTTTTATGTTTAAAAAAGTTCTTTATGTTGCACCAAATATATTTCATGGAGTACCCCCTACAAAAAAGCAACGCCAGCGCTTTGCTTTGCAAGAATTGCTAAAGCAATTCTTGGTGGCATAACACCACGTTGTGAAGTAAAATAGATAGGGAGTATCATTTTTATACAAATGACACTCCCTATCCATCTAAAGTATAATGTGTTTGCTACTGTTCCACCATTATAATCAAAGTCCCCAGACGCAGCTTGACCCCTGTTTACAATGCAATAGATGTCGGTTATCGAGCATACAATTTGCACATTTTGCGAAGCATCTTGATCTTTTTCCCATCAAAGGCTCCTGGCTGCATACGCCAGCGCCAATTGGTTCCTACTGTGGACGGTTCATTCATTCTTGCCGTATCGTCCAATTCCAAAATATCCTGCATCTGGAATATAACAGTATCCGCAATGCTTGCGTACGCTGCACGCAACATCGCCTTTGGAATCTGTGAAACCCGCTTAATATGAAGATAATTCATCATAAATTTTAATTCTTTGTCCGATTTATTTCCATAATAACCAAGCAATGTCTGATTATCATGCGTACCACCATATACGAGACAATTCGTGTTCTTATATTGATGTGGCAGATACTCATTAGAAGCATCTCCATCAAACGCAAACTCTAAAATCTTCATCCCCGGCCAACCGGTTTCATTGATCAAGGCACGAACCTTATCACTGACAATTCCAAGATCTTCTGCAATAATATCCGAACCTTTCGTTGCCTTACGAATCACTTTCGTCAAATGTCTGCCCGGTCCCTTGCGCCACTCACCTTCTACAGCAGTAGGACAAGAAGCAGGTATTGACCAGTAATTAACAATACCAATAAAATGATCAATACGAATCACATCATACAAGGCTGCATTGGCTTTCATTCGCTGATACCACCATGCATAATGATCTCTTTTCATTCGTTTCCAACGATATAATGGGTTACCCCAGCGCTGTCCATCCTCCGAAAAACAATCCGGCGGTACCCCTGCAACGTGAATCGGTTTCTTACGCTCATCCAGCTCAAACAGATCTGAATGTGTCCATACATCTGCACTGTCCATGGCAACGTATAACGGAATATCTCCAATAATACGGATGCCTTTGCTATTAGCATACCGTTTCAACCGACTCCATTGCATGAAAAACTGATACTGACAAAACTTCCAAAAATCAATTTCTTCTGCCAGCAGATCTTCAAATTTGCGGAGGGTTTCTTTGTGACGGAATTTCAGACCATCCTCCCACAACGACCACTCCTGTCCGTGAAAGTGAAATTTAAGTGCCATATAAAAACTATAGTCTTCCAGCCAATAGCTGCTCTTCGCCAAAAATGCCTGATAATCTTCCTGCATTTTATGATCACTTCGCGCATATGCCTTATGTAATACCTCAAAACGAGCCTCGTATAACGCTGCATAATCTACCTCTGACACATCGTCTCCCCAATACTGCTCCTCAATCTCTTCCGAAAGAAGAAGCCCATCCTCTTTCAACGTGTCAAGATCAATAAAATAAGGGTTTCCCGCAAATGCTGAAAATGACTGGTAGGGACTATCACCAAAGCTTGTCGGTCCTACCGGAAGCACTTGCCAATAGCTCTGCTTTGCCTCTGCCAACTGATCAACGAAGGCATACGCCTCTGGTCCTAATGTTCCAATTCCATACGGTGACGGCAGGCTGCTGATTGGCAGTAAAATCCCCGCTCCACGTTTCTTTTTCATATTTTTCCTCCATAGGTACTGCCCTCTCCGAGGGATACTTCATTAAGTGTACCTTTTCCATAGGTTAATCCGGCATAAAGCTGCTGTGAATGCTCCATAACCGGTCCTGAATGATCCTCTTTGGCCACTTGTTCAAAGCTCTCCATCAATCCACGGATCACTTCACACGCCGCATCTAAATGAACCGGTCTGCGTTGTACCAAAGTTGCGATCAACTGTTCGTTGACATAACGATACAACTGTCGTAATTGCAACGCAATTTCATAGCGAAAGTCCAGACTTCCGAGAAGTTCTTGTAAATATCCCTGCGCTTTGCGGATCTGTTTTTCCCCCGCATCCGTATTTCCCGCCTGATATTGTTTGTTACCCTCTTGTATTTCATCCAGCAAAAGTTCATATATAATAACGACTAATTCTGTCCGGTTTGCCTGTGCAACCCGTGCGGTATACTCCTTAATCTGTTCCTTCGTCATGCTTAACCTCCATGCCCATACTTGATCGACACATTACAATTAATCTCAGCATATCTACCTAATCCTGTCCACGCACCAATCTTGGCATATCTACCTGATCCTGTCCACACACCAATCTTGGCAATTCTGCGATACCTAATTAGCTCTGCAACAAACTCATAATCTGCTGTGGACGGTTATTGGCTTGTGACAGCATTGATGTTGCTGCCTGTGATAATACATTGTTGGATGTATATTCTGTCATTTCAGAAGCCATATCTGTGTCCATAATTCTGGACATTGCATCCGTAAGATTCTCTTCACTTACATCCAAACTCTCTCTTGTTGCATCCAAACGGTTCTGATATGCACCAAGCGTGGATCTTGCTGCAGAAATCTTATCAATAGCATCATCCAACACTTTGAGAAGTTCCGTAGCACCTTCCTGTGTACATGCGTTAATCTGATTAACACCTTCTTTATTGCGTAAGAACAGGCTTTGGCAAGATACTTCCTTAAAGTCCATCTCCAACGTCTGATGCTCGTTGGCACCAATCTGAAGCACCATATAGCCGGCATCTTCTACGCGAACAATACCACTATCACCCGCTTTGGCATCCGTAACATCGATCTGCATTTCAAATCCATCATTTCCAATGATCACAATACCGGCACCATTTGCTTTATAGCTAAAACCATCGGCTGGGGTAAACTGTGTTCCCAAGGTGATCTTTGCATCTTTGCCGTAAATAACCGTCTCATCATTGGCACCGGCAGAGCGTACTGAAATCTTCTGATTTGCACCGGTTGCACGTGTCGTCAGTGTCAGTGATCCATCCGGACCGGAAACATCAATATTCATGGCGTCACACATATCTATAATCTTCTTTCTAACACTGGTATCATCGTACTCATCCGTAATCTCTAAACTATACCCATTAATACTGATCGTAGATGGGATAGTATAGTCAAGCTGTACTTTTGCAGCTTCCGGCATAGCATCGATCGTGATCTCATAATCATTTCTTGGTACATCCATAGACGCCGAAATTGCATGAATGGATAACGTATTCGTCATTACGGTACGTGATGCGGAACCATCAAGCAGTCCCTTACCATTAAACTGGGTTGTGTCTGCAATACGATCAACCTCGTCCATCAGCTCATCAACCTCATCCTGCACGGCCTTACGGTCTTCCAAAGCAAGCGTACCATTGGCTGCCTGTACACCCAATTCACGGATTCTCTGCAAAATATTCTCAATCTCCGACATCGCACCCTCTGCCGTCTGAATGATCGAATCTCCATCAGCAGAATTACGGGACGCCTGATCCAACGCACGGATCTGGGTTCGCATCTTATTCGAAATCGCCATACCTGCAGAATCATCTGCTGCTTTGTTGATCTTATAGCCTGTACTTAATCTTTCCAAACTGGCCGAAACTTTATTGTCAACCTTTTTTAAGCTGACATTTGTAAGCTGTGCTGAAATATTGTGGTTAATTCTCATTGTAATCCTCCATTCTCTGTTGCTACTACCTCTGAAATATACTGTACCAGCACTTTTGCTGTCTGATACAGAGCTTTTGTATCAACTGCATTATCGTTCTCCGATGCAGCAGAATAATCATTCTGCGCACGAAAATCCATTCCATAAGAGATCGTTTTCACCGGACACACATTCTGCTCCAAAGTTTCCTGCAAGGCCCCTGCCTGCTGCTTCAATTTCTCGTATCCGGCTCTGTCATCACAGAGTACCAGTCCCTTAAGACTGCCCCCGGAAATCTGCATCTCCATAGAAATGCGATACGGCTGCCAAATGGTTACCTGTACCTTGCCCGCCTGTTCTTCATCCTCACGGAATGTAAGATTCATCTGCGTAACGCCGTCTGCCGTTTGAATCGGTACTGCATAACTGCGATTATTTCTAAGTCCCTGCTGTAACCGCATCAAACCACGCGTTGCTCTGATCTCTTGAAATTCACTATATGTAATATCGGCACGCTGCTTTGTTTTCTCAAGAATATTTTCCAAAAAATGATCTATTCCAGCACAATATTCTGCAAGTGCTGCCTCATCTTCCTCACCATCTGCAATGGCTTCCATAACATCCTTTAATCCATCCGTTAGTTCCGTCAAATCACGTCTACGCTCTGCAAACGTCTCTTTCTCGGATGACGCCTCACTTGCAGCCACTCCCTGCGGAACCACATGATCCATGGCAGTCTCCAAAACCGCTGCATTGGCTGTCTCCGATGCCAACTGTCCAACCACATCCTGCTCCGACTGTGACTCTCTAGCAAGTTCCAGTACTGTATCTAAAGCGGTCTCTCCATCCAGTAATCTCAGCGCCGCCTGCATATTGCCAACTGTGTCCGGCAGCCCTGCCTCCTCCAAAAATCCATCTGCTTTCTGTGACTGTTTCGCCATATCTCTTAGTTCCCCGGCACGCTCCTCATAATAAGCTGTCATGATCTGATCCGTGATCGTCTGATTGCCGGCTGCCGCCTGAATAATATTTTCAGTGTCATCCACGGTATGATCCATCCCCTGTGCATTTCTGGAACGAACCGCCGTCAGCAAATTAGACAGATCCATCTGCTGACCGGATTGAACCACCGCACCAACCGCCGCATGATCTTCTTTCTGCACTTGATGCAACAAACGATAAATTCCAATATAACTTTGTCTTTCTTCCGCAGTAATGCCGTTCGTCTTATCTAATCGCCACAAAAACTTACTGTAACTTTCCTCTTCCTGCGCCGCAGTCATTCCACGATCGGCAAGCATTTCATTCAATTCCGTTACGGTATGTTCTAATGGATTAATACCACCTCGAATCATTCCAAGTACCGTGGCAGGTTTCATCCGGTCGATCAAAGTATTCACTTCTGCATCCCAATCTTTGATCTGCGCAATACTCTCCTCTGTGATTTCCATGCGGTTATAACCAAGAATGCGTACTGCTCTTTCATTCTCCGGTGTGCTCTCCAGCCCCATCTCCTGCAGCATAGTCGGAATACCCGCAAACGCTTTCTTAATACTATCTCCCAGATCCGTGCGCACCTGTGTACCAACCGCCTCATAATCCTGTTGATACTGCCATGCGCTCTTGGTCGCACTGATCGCAGCTCCATGCAGTTCCCGCACCGTCATTAATTCATGCTGGCGCAGACTACTGCCCAAAAGTTCTGCCGGAGCTTCGGCAATCTCACGCACTGCCGTTACGGCATCCTGCATCGCATGAATCTGTGCGTCTTCTGTAACTGCCGCCTCGCCCGTCTGATCCGTCCGATAATAACTCATCTCTATTTCCCGCAAACGATCCACAAGTTCAGCCAAGCTCTCTGTCTCCACAGATATCCCCTGCGCACGCATAGACATCACCGCCGGGATTGTCATTTTTAATCGTATTTCCTCAAGTTGTCGCCAAGCTGTAACCTGCGGCAAAGGCATGACTTCTGCCGTCTCCTGTCCCGACAGTTCGCCAGCCATTACGGTTGTTTCCTGTCCAACTTTTCGGTCAGATGTATTCGCTGCTTCTTGTCCAACTTTACGGTCAGATACATTCATTGCTCCCTGTCCCGTTTTGCGGTCAGAGGGCACTCCTGCGCTCTGTCCTACTTCACGGCCAGATGATGTTCCTGCGGTCTGTCCCACTTCATGATCAGAAGCGCCTTGCTCTGTCTGATGTGCGTCAAGATAATCCTGCAGCACCGGATCTGCCTTTTCTGTTGTTACCTGTTCCACATCCTGCGCCGTGATCTCTTTAACCTGCTGTATCAAATCCCCGGCAAGCCAAATTCCTTTGTCCCCCGGAACTGTCTGCTCTGCCGGCAATCCCATTGCCATCGTCTGAACGATCTGCTGCAGCGTTATCTCCAAACAGGTACTCTGCTGCATCTGATCTAACATCTCTAATGTCTGCATATTCTCAGCCGTGATCGGCAGTTCATTTGCAAACAGCCACTTTGCCATCGCTTGATCCGAAGCTCCCCCTCGTCCGATCTGCTGCAAGATATGTTCGATCTGTGGTGCATACGCCGCCATATCTTTCTCAGTGATCGATGCGTTGTCAACTGCCGTACTACCGGAATGCATTCCTTGATATACCGCTTCTATCGTCGGCTGGGTTCCATTTTGTATGACGTAAACTTTCGCCGCATCTGTCATTTCATTGATCGACATACTCATCTGCAGCGTTCCCGCTACCTTATCCACAAATTCTTTGGTTGCAGGCAGATTTGCTTCCTGCAGCGCGTCACGGATCTGTGCCTCGCTCTTTTGCGCCAAAAATCCCTGCTGCTGCATTTTTTCCAAATCGTTCGCCAACTGCTCGCGAAGTTCTTTATTTTCTTCCATCCGGTCTGCTTTCCACTCACGCTCCTCACGGATGCGCTTAACGGCGCGCTCCAAACTGGATTTTTGGTATTCTTCCAAAGCACTATCCTCATCCTCAAGTGCGGCACAATCCTCTCCGGTCACAACCTTAAGATTGCGACTGGCAGCATTATCATTTTGCACACGATCCGCTGCGATCTCCGTTGCCTGTCTACCCGTATAATTCTCCGAACCGGACTCACGAAGTCCCTGTAGCTGTGGCATCATAAAATCAGTCTGAACGGCTTTACTACGAATCCCCAAATAACCCGCATCAGCAGTTGCCGCATTATTTTTCCCAACGTTATAGTACTTAGAGGATGCTTCCGTCGTTCCGGATCCCGCATCTCCCTGTAACATGATATCATTTATATTCATTAGCTACCTCTCTTTATCAGTGCCGAAAGATCATGAAATCCTTATTAAAGAAATTCAAACCTTTTTGGCACCTGAATCCTATAAAGTAAAAAAAGAGTGCCAAACATGAACTTTGACACTCACATCCTATAAATATATTCGACCAAAAGGGCTAATTTCTTTACCCTATAAATTCAGTCCGTTTAACGTCATGCCCTCTATGAGCTCCCCCTTGTTGAAGCAGCTCGCTCAGACCTTCTTCGCCGTTTCAAACGCTTTCTGATAACTCAATACTTTCTTTATGTAAGAACGACACTGTGATGGTATACCGCCCACACGCCGTACCGTTCCACTTCCGGCATTATACGCCGCCAGTGCTAACTTTACATCTCCGTTATATTCCTTTAACTTGCTGGCGATGCACTTCGCTCCACCCATAATATTTTGCTCCGGATCAAAGGGATCCTCTACGCCAAGTCCACGCGCCGTATCCGGCATCAACTGCATAACGCCCATTGCTCCCGAACTAGACACATCCCTCTCATTGAAATTAGATTCTGCTTTGGCAATTGCCTTAAGCAAACTTTCGGATACTCTGTATTTTTTGGATGCTTTCTTAAAATAGCTGTCATAAGGCGTTGTCTTCATAGACGATGCTGATGTCGTTTTCTTAGTGCTTGTACTTCCGGTTGACACCGTACGATTCGTTTTCTGACTCTGACCGGTCGATGTCCCAGACGCAGATGAGGTTGTTCTGGAACTTCCCGTGCGGTCTAACTTTGACGTGTCCGCAGAATAGTCCAGATGTTTCACCGCACTCGTCTTCGTAGACTTCGTGCGTCCCTGTGCTTTCAGCATATCGTCAAAACTGGTAATAGAACTCCTGCGGCCAGCTTCACCCGCATGCGTCTTCAACGGTTTGATCGGCAAAGCCTGCACTTTCCCATCCGTAATATTATTCGCCGTCATATACCTCTCCTTTCTGCAAACATCTCCTGCAATGTCATATCCAACTTCCCCTGTCTCGGATTCGCCACAGACACTTCCGAAAGCGTGACAGCCATCTCTGCTGCAACTTGATTTACAGCTTTTTCCTCAGGCTCTATTGGCACAATCTGCTGTAATCTCGGCTCTCTGGCATTCGATACCACCGCCCTCACATTAGCAGGTGACTTCACATTCATCTCACAAAAGTCTATCTTCTTCGGCGACAGTGGCTTCGCATTCGCTCCACAAGTCTCAATCTCTCTCGGTGACAGTGGCTTCGCATTCACTCCACAAGTCTCAATCTCTCTCGGTGACAACGGTTTCGCATTTGCTCCATAGGTTTCAACCTCACGAACGGCTATCGTTTTCCCCTGTATCACGTTCATCGAATGCACCCCCTCGCCATCGTCTCATTTTGCTTTTTATTTTAACAACTTGTCCGGTTTAAATCAATACTTTCCCGTTTCTTCCAATAATGCTGTGGAAAGAGATCGGCAATGACACATATTTCTCACAATTCCATTGGTGATTCGATCAGTTCCTCACATTTTTAGCCGGTTCCATGTTCACCCTGCGTCCCTTGATCTTACTGTGATTCATTGCTTCTAGTACAGCGGCCGCATATTCCTGCGGAACCTCTACAAACGAAAAATTATCGTACATATCGATTGTTCCTACGAGAGCACCTTCCATTCCGCTCTCCCCGGCAACCGCACCCAAAATGTCACCAATGCGTACACGATCTTTTTTGCCGATATTCATAAACATACGCACCATACCCGGCTCTGCACCGGTATCTCCAAACTCTTCTTTTGGAAGCGTCTGTGTGCTTGTCTCTCCTAACTGCATTGCCAGCAAAGCTGCTGCCATTTCCGTTGCCGAATAATCACTGCCATCCAAATATTCCTCTAACAGATCCATCATTCTGCCCAAACCATCTGTAGCGATCAACTCTCCTGCCTGCTCCAACAGTTTCTCCACTTTAATGGCAGCCACATCATTCACCGAAGGGATCGGCTGTCTGCGGATCTTTGTCTTGCAATATCTCTGAATATCTTTTAGTTTGTATATTTCCTTGCCAACGACCAGCGTAAATGCTCTTCCTTCACGTCCGGCACGTCCCGTTCTTCCGATACGATGCACATAGTACTCATCGTCCTGTGGAACATCATAATTAAAAACCGCTTCCACATCATCAACGTCAATACCACGCGCCGCCACGTCTGTGGCAACTAAAATATCGGTACGTCCATTGCGAAAGCCATTCATCACGCGGTCTCTCTGGCTCTGCTTCATATCACCATGCAGTCCCTCTGCAAAATATCCTCTACCCTTTAAATCTGCAACCAACTCATCCACTTTTCGCTTCGTATTGCAAAAAACCAATGACAAACTCGGATCATACATGTCCAATAATCGGGATAGCACTTCATTCTTTTTGCGCGGATTAACTTCATAATAATACTGTTCGATTTTTGGGACAGTAAGTTCTTTCTGAATCACTTTCACAATCTCCGGTTCATGCAGATAACGCTTTGCAATTTCCAAGATTGGCTTTGGCATTGTTGCCGAAAAAAGCATTGTTTGACGCTCCTCTGGCAGTTGTCCCAAAATAGTTTCTATATCCTCTCGAAATCCCATATTTAACATTTCATCCGCTTCATCCAAAACCACAATATCTACCGTTTGTGGTTTTAATGTATGACGGCGCAAATGATCCATCACTCGTCCCGGTGTACCAATCACGATCTGTACACCACCTTTTAAGGAACGGATCTGTTTGCTGATCTCCTGTCCTCCGTATATCGGAAGTACTTTGATCCCATGCAAAAACTTTGCTAATTTGCGAATTTCATTGGCGGACTGAATTGCAAGTTCTCGCGTTGGGCACAAGACGATTGCCTGCAGATTTTTGTCTTTCGGATTAATTCGCTGCAACATCGGTATTCCAAACGAAGCCGTCTTACCCGTTCCGGTACGCGCTTGTCCGATCATGTCCTTTCCCTCTACCGCAATCGGTATCGACTGCGCCTGAATCGGACTTGGCTGTTCAAACCCCATTTCCGCAATTGCACGCATTATTCTTGTATCCAAACACATTTCTTCAAACGTCATTTATATCTCCATTTCTGATCTGCTTTATTTTGCAGCACAAATTCCCTGCAAAATCTTTCGCTGTATTAATGCAACTTTCCTATTATAGCAGATTCTCGGAGCATGAGCAACATCGGCACTGCAGAAAAGATAGCGTAAATTGTTCTTCGGAAAAATATGAGCAGACCAGCTCCAGGATAGTTTTAAGAACTTCAACTTCCTGCATCATACCATATTTCCGTTTTTGTTTCCATCACTTTCTTCCGACTGGCAGACTATGGCTTAGTCCTCTTATCAGCCTTTTAGGCTGTTAATCCGGCATCCTGTCCAGGATGCTCTGCACTGCATCCCCAGTCTGCTCCTGCATCATCATAACGCACAATGATCCCAAGCCAGTTGTTTTGAATATATTTCTGACAGGCTTCGATCTCTTTCTGTTTTCCCGGTGTTACAGCGTTGGCTCCACATTTTCGGAGAAGTCTCTCCACTTCTTCCAGATCTTTTTCCCGAATAGCTTCATAGATCAATTCTCTGGCGTCTTCTGTGCTGTCCATCAGATGACTTGTCGCTGCACTGATGTATTTCCAAAGATGAAATTTATCCAGCACAAATTTACTTTTTTCCAAAACCTGACAGCCTGATACGATCCACGGTGCACCGTCTCCTGCGATATATACATTCTCCAGATACTCCGTATCATAGTTGTCATAAATATACTGCTGTACCTCCAGCCACAGATTCTCATTCGCCTCGGCTCCTTCATAAACACCCCCGAAATAGTGCTTTCCCATCAGACTGTATCTTTTGCTTCCCGGCTTTCCTTCCTCCATAATGTCTTCATAAAGCAGGATCAGCTTTGGCATCACCGTGTTACTTTTTCTGCCGTTTTCAGAGATCTGCAAATCACCCTCTTTCCGGTAAAACTGCAGGGCTACATGATCCTCATCTGCCTGAATATGAAGCGTTTTTATCTGTTTCTTTTTCTCCGGGATTTCTACCGGCATTTTCACCTCGAGAGCATGGATCAGTTTTTTGACGGTCTGTTTTGTGACTACATCATCGGTCAGACATGCTTCTTCTCCACCTTTGCGGTAACTGGTCTCTACTGCTTCTCTTAATGCATGAGCTTTTGCTGCAAGGCTCACCTTCTCATTAGAATCCAGACCTATATATTTATCCAACAGGTAAACCCCTTTTCCATCCTGTTTCAATGAGTCGTAAGCTCTCTTGAGCTCTATGTTTCCAAATCTTGTCAACAGGGTGCGGTGATCTTCTTTGTACTCTACATAATAGCTTTGCCTACGGACTTCACTGTTTCTGATCGTCTGCTCAATGCTTTCGAGGAGTTCCTAATACAGACTACGACCAAACTCTAATACTGTATCAAACAATTTCTCTTCAAAACACATCATGTTTCTGGATAATAATGATTCTTTTGTGATTTTTCAATTTTAGTAGTTCCTTTTTCAATAAATTCGATTATACTTTTGTACATGGGGCAGTTCTCCTTTTCGTTTTTTGTTTTGGCACTTAAAACCTTATACAAAGGAACTGTCCTTTTCAATATTTATTTTTCCGAAAACTTAATTACGCTAACAGCAGAAAAATCCGCGTCTGTAGGTTATATTCTCCCAAAGACGCGGATGTATTTTGTTGTTTGATATTTTATAAAACAATACCTTCTTGTTTTTAATCACAGAAAGGGTTGTTGTTACTGTTGTTCGTATCCAATGACTGTAACCGAACTGTCACATTTTAGTGAGAACGGCCGTGTACAGTTTGTTAAATCCAGACTGGTCAATAAATTTCCAGTACAAAATAGCATCCCTAGTTCCTCGCAATCAGATACGTCTAAATTGCTAATTTGATTGCTATTGCACACTAATATGCGTAATTTTGAACAACCCGAAACATCTAACATGGTCAGCAAATTACTACTACAATACAAGTAATCCAGCAAACCACAATTAGATACATCTAATACATTCAACGAATTGCTATCACAATGTAACCCCTCTAACTGGCTACAATTAGATACATCTAAATTGTTAATTTTATTATAGCTGCAACTTAATTTTTTTAATTTTGTACAATTTGTTACATCTAATACATTCAACGAATTGTTATCACAACTTAACCCCTCTAACTGGCTACAATTAGATACATCTAAATTGTTAATTTTATTATAGCTGCAACTTAATTTTTTTAATTTTGTACAATTTGTTACATCTAATACATTCAACGAATTGTTATCACAACTTAACCCCTCTAACTGGCTACAATTAGATACATCTAATACATTCAACGAATTGTTATCACAACTTAACCCCTCTAACTGGCTACAATTAGATACATCTAAATTGTTAATTTTATTATAGTCGCAATTTAATTTTTTTAATTTTGTGCAATTTGCTATATCTAGTGCATTCAACGAATTGCTATCACAATATAACTCCTCTAACTGGCTACAATTAGATACATCTAAAGTAGACAATGGATTTCCAGCACATTCCAACACTTCCAATTCACGACATTGCGATACATCTAATTTCTTCAGGGGTCCCTCTGGCCGTAATGGATTAAGCCAATAATGTTCTGCCGTACAATCCAATTCCTTCAATTTTCGACATTGTGTCACATCTAATTTCTCAATTGCAGTACTTCCTCTCAAATTTAATTTGACTAAATTAGGATTTTTGCTTACATCTAGACTTTGCAAGTTATTACCACTACAATCTAACTCTTCCAGATTAACGCATCCCTCTATATCAAGCAGTTTCAGCCCAGCATTTCCTGATACATTCAGTGATACCAAATTTTCACAGCCAGATGCATCTAACAATTTCAAATTGCCATTGGAACAATCTAATGACCGCAATGCTGACAATCCACGAACATCCAATCCGCCTTCTAATCCACCCGCAACATCATTGAAACTGATACCAACCAGTCTTCCATTCTCCCATGTATAAGACTTATCATCCAAATTTTTACTAACGGCTGCACCATTATTTCTCTGCAATTTAATAATGGTTTTTAGTTCCGTAACATCTTCTGCATTCTTGCCGCTAAGATTCTCGCTAGGTTGTATAGATGCGACAGGGCTACTCTTCGGTGTCTCTTGTGGTTCATTCGGTTCTGTATTATCAGGAGTCTCTGTCACCGCAGGTGTCTGTTTCGCACTATTATCTGGCTGTTTTGTTATCACAGGTTCTTCCGGACTTTCTGTGTTCTCTGGAGCATTACTTTCCTCTGGTGCCTGCGTAATGTTTGGACTACTGGTTTTGTCAGGTTCCTTCGTTACATCAGGTGTCTTTGTATCGCTCGGAGTACTGGTTTGATCCGGCTCTTTTGTCTCCTTAGGTGCCTGTGTGACATCTGGAACATCTGTTACATTTGGTTCACTCGTAACATCACTCGAAGGTACTTTTGTCTGCAAAGGCGCACTCGAATTTAATACACTCGGCTTCTCCACTGGTGCCGAAACTTTATTTGTTTTTGTCTTGTTACTGATATTTTTAACTGTGATCTTAATAACTGCTTTCTTCATACCTTTTGCAGAAACTGATACTTTTGTCTTTCCTCGTTTTTTAGCAATCAACTTTATTGATTTTCCAACAATTTTAGCAGTAACAATTTTTTTATTTGCAGTTTTTACCCTCATCCCCTTTTTTTTATTCTTGATCTTTACAGTTGATTTTTTACCAACCTTCATGGTTACACTAGTTTTATTGAGCTTAATTTTTGCTTTTGCAGCATGAACCGTAACTGTCTGTGTGGGAAACGTTGATGCTGCAACTACCAAACTAAAGCCTACAACCAATGCCATTGTCCTTTTCATTACTTTTTTCATTTTTGTACCATTCCTTTCTTTTTTAGCTTTTAACCAAAATCCCCTCTAACTATAGATTTTACTAAAGAAGTGGCATTTATCTTCTTATTTTTTTACTTACCGTCTTATTATTGTAAAATACTCCTGCATACAGATACGCTCTAACTATATTTCCCCGCTTACAAACACGTACAGCCATGACAATTTATAATGAAATTTTCCAGTTATTTTTTTAGATAATACCGTATGCTTGTGAGGAAGTTAGTACTTTTACAAAAGAAGGATTGGTGTTTGAACATATGGAACAAATTACAAAAGATTGCAGCAGATTTTGTCTGTGGCTGGCATTGATTTTCTGTATTATTTTGTTGATCCTACCTGACTCCAACCTGTGACGCCCTCATGTACAGACGGAAACATTTCAGATGTCGAAGGAATCTCCGTCTTTGATCAACGCAAAGAATCCCTATTTTCAACGGTATCTTAACATTATTGAGTGACAATTTTTTTGTTATTTCTATCAATTATTATCATATTTTCACATTATACAAACACCGATTTCGACGATCTTTGTCAATACTTTATGCATCAATGTTATAACCCGGCAATGGGCCTTCGATGGATTTATGACTAGAATGCCTCCTTGCCAACTTCAACGTCATCGAACGAACCGTCTAAGACAATGCCATCCTTTTTGATCGCACCACGAAATGCCTGTGTGCCAATCCTTTTGACGGTTCCACCACAAACAAATTTCTCTAATTTATGACACTTATAGAAAGCTTGTGCATCGATCGTGTCAATGTTTCCTTTGACTTCAAATTTCTTACAATGCCAGTTATGCATAAACACGCCGCTTCCAATGGTTGTAAGATTACCAAGTGCCGTTACTTTCTTTAATTTGGTATTTCTAAAAGCATTGCGTGTAATGACTTTCACATTTTTATCCAATGTCAGTGTAGATTTTTTATAATCTTTGCTCACACCATACACCGTCTTGCCATCTCCGCTGTAAATCACATTGTCACGGACTTTATAATTTTTATTTCCCGCAGGAATTCGAATATCAAAGCAATCCGTTGACTTGTTATCCGGCAGCAAAAATCCATTTTCATCACAGTAGTTGACAGGATTGATCTGTCCCGCAAATCCGGTTCCAAGCGTAATCTTTTTTAAGCAAAGACATTTATAAAAAGTGCTGTAACCGGCATATTTTAAGGAATCCGGCAATTGAATCTCTTTTAGATTCGTACCGGCAAACGTACCTAACAGAGCAATTTCTTTCAAATACTTTGCAGATCCATCCGGCTCGCTCACGAGATCTTTTTCATCATTTATGACATCTTCGTCCCCTTCATCAGAGACTTCTCCTGCATCAGCCGGCGCACCAACATCATAATAAGATAGCTTTGCTTTGACTCCGTCAAAGTCACTTAATTTTTTCACGTTCACAGCCTGCGCTAAATTAATGTCACTAAGCTTACTGTCACCATAAAACGCTCCGGCACCGATATCTGTAATTCCTGTTGGCAATACGACTTTCTTTAAGAATGGATTGCGCGAAAATGCGAGTGCTTCCACTTTGGTTACAGACTTCGGTATACGATATGACTGTTCTGTCTTTTCAACCGGATAATAGACAAGTGTTTTTTTATCCTTGGTAAAAAGTACATTATTTTCTGTCATATAATATGGATTCTTACTGTCTACCGTTATCGTTAAATTTTCATTGAACGTATCTGACGTATCCGTGGCACCAAGTCCCCAAAATGCACCACCTTCAATATATCGTACATTGCGTGGCAGATGAATCGTGCGGATATAAGCTGCATCTGTCGTTGGCGCAAATGTATTTGCATTAATTCTTTCTAGAGAGTCCGGTAAAGAAAGCTTAATTTCCTCAGCATCTTCGTCCTTGGAAACATTTCCAAATAAATTACTCACCGCTAATGCAGTAATTCCTTCTTCAATCTTAATCTCTTTTACCGAACAGGTTATTCTTTCCTTGACTTCATATGGTTCTGCAAGTCCCTCGATCTTTTGCTTGGAAGTGTCTGAATCCACAGCGCGATCCACAGCACCGGAACCACTAATTGTCAATACTTTCGTACCTGTATTGTACGACCATTCTGCATTGTCCCCACATTTGCCCGAAATCGTCCGTGGCTCGTCATCGACGGAAGCATAATACTGGAACGGTGTACTGGTCGGCGTTGCCTGTGCTTCCTTTGCCTGTTTCGTTGATGTCGTGTCAGTAGATTTTTGTGCGCAGCCGGAAAGCCCTACGATCATTGGTACGGCCAACAAACATACTGCTGCCTTTCTCGTTAATTTTGCCCCTGTTTTTTTCACACTAACCCCCTCCTTCGTATAAATATCTTACGCTGTTATTTTTACTCTTATCCGTAAAAACAACCTTGTTCTTAACTGTATAAATCCGTTCCTTAAATTACTTGAAATCAGCATACCCTATACACAAAATTTTGTCAATAAAACCACAAAAAATCACGCTGCACAACTGCGATTTCCTATAAGGATTAGGGTGTCAATAAGAAAAAAAGGACTGTCTATCCACGAAATAACATTGCGAATAGAACAGTCCTTTTATACTTTTTGATTCTTTCAAAAGCCACATATTTATGCGTACTTTCGCGCTTCATCGTAAGCACAGGTCATACATACTATTTACTGTTTCAAACTTCCCATACCTCATTATCTCACACAACCACATATTACTTATTATGTCAGTAAAATTATGTCTATTTTGCAGCCGGTAAAGTAAATTATCCTGCCATCAACAAACTAAGACAATTGCAGCAGAACGCAGAGTTTTTACGTGATTTCTTATTTTGTTAAGTCTCTGATGAATACATGCCTGAAGGAGTGTCTGAGATGTCCCGGTTTAGCAAGGTATCATCAATTTTTGGACGGGACGCTTTCGCTACGATGCGCTACGTCACGTTACTTAATGTCTCTGAAGTACGAGACATAAGTAACGACGAGCGCAAAGTCCCTTTCAAAAATGATGAATACCTTGCTTCCGGGACTTCGAGTTCCCGAAAGGCATGTAAATCAATCATCAGAGACAACAAAATCTAGAAATCACTGTGAAAACTAATTGCGGCAAAGCAATTGCTATAGTTTCTTGATGGCAGGACTCACTATATAGTGACTGCAAAATATAATTAGACCATCAACATAATAAGCAATATGTGATTCGGGCAATAACTTCCGGTATAGGAAGTTTTAGTTACTGTATATACAATGCGTCATCCTTAACATCCAGCACGATCTCCTCGCCCATATGCACATCGCCACGAAGAATCTTTTTGGCTAACAGTGTCTCTACATTCTTCTGCAAGTACCGTTTCAACGGACGTGCACCGAAGGATGGATCATATGCCTGCTCTGTAACAAACGCTTTGGCAGCATCTGTCAAAGATACATGCAATTCTTTTTCTGCTAAACGTTCATTCAGCTCTGCAAGCAAGATATCAATAATACCGGTAATATCCTGCGGACGAAGCGGCTTAAAGAGGATCGTTTCATCCAAACGATTCAAAAATTCCGGACGGAAAGAAGCGTGCAGTTGATCCAGTACCGCTTTACGTGCTTCTTCGCTGATCTCTCCATTTTCATCAATGCCTTCCAACAAATATGAGGAACCAATGTTAGAAGTTAATATCAATATTGTATTTTTGAAATCAACGGTACGACCCTGCGAATCGGTAATCCGACCATCGTCCAACACTTGCAATAATACATTAAACACATCCGGATGTGCTTTTTCAATCTCATCAAACAGTACTACAGAATACGGTTTACGGCGTACTGCTTCGGTGAGCTGTCCACCTTCTTCATATCCAACATATCCCGGAGGCGCTCCGATCAGACGAGCCACGGAATGTTTCTCCATATATTCACTCATGTCGATACGAACCATATTCGTCTCGTCGTCAAACAAATATGCCGCCAAGCTCTTAGCAAGTTCCGTTTTACCAACACCTGTCGGTCCTAAGAACAAGAAAGAACCAATTGGTTTCGTAGGATCTTTGATACCTGCCTTAGAACGTAAGATTGCTTCTGCAACCAAACGGACGCCCTCTTCCTGTCCAATGACTCGTTTGTGCAATTCATCCTCCAAATGCAGTGTTTTTTCTCGTTCGCCTTCCGTAAGTTTGGCGATTGGAATTCCTGTCCAGCGAGAAATAATTTTGGCAATCTCTTCCTCGGTAACACATTCCTGCACCAAAGTACGATCTTCTGCTTTTGCCTTTTCTTCTGCTGCCTCAAGCTGTCGCTCTAACTCCGGCAATTGTCCATACTGGATCTCTGCAGCACGGTTCAGATCATAGTTGCGCTTTGCCGTTTCAATCTCTGTACGAAGCGCATCTCTCTGCTCTTTCAACTTATTTACCGTATCGACAGATGCCTTTTCGCTATCCCACTTTGCTTTCTTGGCATTGAAATCATCACGAAGTTCTGCCATTTCTTTTTGCAGTTCTTCCAAACGTTCCACAGACAAATGATCGGTCTCTTTCTTAAGTGCTGCCTCCTCAATTTCCATCTGCATAATACGTCTGCGCTCTTCATCGAGTTCTGCCGGCATACTATTTAACTCTGTCTTGATCATGGCACAGGCCTCATCGATCAAGTCGATCGCCTTATCAGGCAGGAAACGATCCGAAATATATCGGTTGGACAACGTTGCGGCTGCCACCAGCGAAGAATCCGTAATCTTGACACCATGGAATACTTCATAGCGTTCTTTCAGACCACGCAGTATTGAAATTGTATCTTCCACTGTTGGTTCATTGACCATAACCGGCTGGAAACGACGTTCCAATGCCGGATCTTTTTCAATATACATACGATACTCATCCAATGTCGTAGCACCAATACAATGTAATTCACCTCTGGCAAGCATTGGTTTGAGCATATTGCCGGCGTCCATAGCGCCATCGGTCTTGCCGGCACCGACAATCGTATGCAGCTCATCAATAAACAGAATGATCTGTCCTTCACTCTTCTTCACTTCTTCAAGAACCGCTTTCAAACGCTCCTCAAATTCGCCACGGTATTTCGCACCCGCTACCAAGGCACCCATATCCAACGCAAAGATCTTCTTGTCTTTGAGTCCTTCCGGCACATCTCCGCGAACAATACGCTGTGCCAAGCCCTCAACAGCGGCAGTCTTACCAACACCGGGTTCACCGATCAAGACCGGATTATTTTTCGTCTTACGTGAAAGAATACGCACAACATTACGAATTTCCGCATCTCGTCCGATCACCGGGTCCAGCTTGCCATCTTTGGCACGTTCTACCAGATCTGTACCATATTTTTCCAACGTATCATACGTTGCTTCCGGATTGTCACTGGTAACCCTCTGATTACCACGCACCTCAGAAAGCACCTGCAAAAATCGCTCTCGATCGATCTGACACTGCTTAAACAACTGCTTGATCTCTTTGCTCGGATGCGCTAATACACTCAAAAACAGATGCTCTACGGAAACATATTCATCTCCCATCCGTTTTGCTTCATCTTCCGCATAAATCAATGCTTCATTTAAATATTTGTCAATCCGAAGATCGCCGCCGACAACCTTTGGACGTTTTTGTAAAAGTCCTTCTATCTGCGCCTGAAATGCTTCCGGTGCAATTCCCATTTTCTCGATCAGTTTGCGGATCAAGCTATCATCTACTGTCATCATAGCGGATAGCATATGCTCCTGACCGATTTCCTGGTGACCATGATCCATGGCGATTTTCTCACAGCCTTGTACTACTTCCTGTGATTTTTGTGTAAATTTACTGATATTCATACAATCACCAATCCTTTCTGTCTCAAACAAATCCATATGCCTACATAGCCTGCTAATACTGAACTATGTAGTACACTATCTGACTATTTTGGTCCCTCTGATGATTGTTATATCACTTTTATTAGCACTCGTCAAGGGTGAGTGCTAATTTTTTATCATTTTCTTTTTGACATGTCCTGCAAGCATACAAAATACATAGATCACAACCGCTATCAGCACGATCTTACCAATTGGCCATACATAAAGTACACCACCGGATCTTGATGCCAGACCACCATCCTGTGCCATGATCTGCGTGATGGCATAATGACTTACCATGTAACCACAGGCGATACCCGCCAAAATGCCTGCCAGACAACTGATCCCATTTTCCAAAAATATCATACGCTGCAACTGTCCTCTGGTCATCCCTGCCACACGGAACAGATAGATTTCCTGCCTGCGTGTCGATAAGTTTGCCATCGTAACATTATAGATCTGCATTAAGCAGATCAACAGCAAAAATCCTCCCACTGCCAAGCCGCATGTCCGCACGAGATCAAGTGTATTTTGTATCTCTCCATATATATCGGAATAAGTAATGTCATCATATCCGGTTTCATACAGTGTCGCCCAATGATAATTTGCATCTGTATATTTTTGATTGCATTTTTTGACATATGCATTGATCTCATCCGTCGGAAAGCGCAGATGTCTGTTTACACCTACACCGAGGCTAAGCCTTCCATAGCTTCTCCCATCTAATTCCGTCATATTCTCATAAGAGGCACTCGGAATAAAGTATTGAAACAATGATTGGTCTGCCATCATAATGCCGACATGACTTGGTACGTAGCTTGTCATCCAAGATGAGTTATATGTATCTTCCTTTATGATTGCCTGTATCTTAAAATGCTCTACGCTGCCCGCATCGATTTTGCATTGTTCCATAAGACTTCGCAGAGAAAAATAACTGTAATACGTTTGAGACCATAACTGCGTCTTCTGATACTTCGAAATGTCGTATCCCTTTTTTCGGACAAGAGCAGTAACCTTATCCCAGTATTTTTTTATGATCTTAGGATCTGCTTTTTCATCCGGTTCTTGCTGCTTTTTGTCCATCGCCTGCTTGACTGCTCTGATATCTTTGGTCACCTGTGCGTCTGCTTCTCTACTGATCACCTCTATGCTGTCGCCAACCTTATAGTCTGTCAATCGTTTGTCTGTTGCCGTCGCATCACCATTACTCGTATTTATATTGTATTCGTAATCACACAATACTACTCCATGCTCGCGAACCAGCTTATCGTAAGCAATACTTCCCGCAACTAATTGTCTTTTCAAATGATCCAAATGCTTTTTATCATATCCGGCTACCGACAAAAAAGTTCTGCTCGTATCCAAATCTTTGTAGTGTGCCATAACATTGAGATTACTCAACGCAAAATCACTCTGTAAATATACCCCTGCATTTTTCACACTTTTTAACTTCCGTAACTCTTCGCTCCGATCTTTCAGCTCCGATAATGTGCTCGTTCCTTCCGAAACCAGTGCTTCCGAATATTCCTGATGCGACCCCTGCAAGCTGTTTTCAAACGTCGCATAGGTACTGTCAATACTTGTAAATACAATAGCAAACAGCATCATACTCACAGTCACTCCAACAAAAAGATAAAACTGCCCTCCCGGGCTTCTAGACATACTGCGCATGGCATATTCCCATTCTGCACCAAAAATACGTCCCATAAAGCGACTGCACCAATGGTTTTTGTGCTTCACTTGGCGTGTTTTTGATGTATTTGTTATGCCATAGCTGCCCCCTTGCAATACACGAGTCACCGACTGTTTGGAGGCCTGTCTTGCCGGCTCCAGCAATGCTAACATTGTCACTCCGATACATAATAAACCACTGAGAAGTACAGCGCTCAGCCGAAAATGGATCACTAATGGGACATTAAGATCCATCTGCGCGTTGAGCATTCCCTCTCCCAGTTTCAAAATACCGAAGCCAACACCTGTCCCAAAAACGGTACTGATGAGTGTCAACAAAATCCCCTCAACACTGAGCATACAATATAGCTGTCCACTGCTCATCCCGGCGCAGCGAAAGGCTCCATACTCCTTCATTCGTTCAAAAACAGGAAGCATCATGGTATTGCGGATCACAAGCATGGCAAATAGCGCAAATACAGCTCCCACCATCGCAAAAATTGCTTTTTCGGCTGCCACCGTCAGAGAATCATCAGCGCTGCCCTGACCTAAATGCACTTGTATATCAGGATCGACCTGTACCTGATAGCCCAACTTTTTTTCAATGATTTTCGCTGACTGATTGAGATTCGAATTATCTTTTACTTTCACATACAGCTCATATTGTTCGTCCGCCGGTACGCTGTTGTCCGAAGACACATTTTCCTCTGTATCATTTGCTGCATCGCTGTCATCGGCGGCTACATCTTCCTCTGTATCATTTGCTGCATCGCCGCTTTCATCGACAGCATCTTCCTCTGACACTGCCTCGGTGCTCGGCAATTTATATAAATACGTCCGCTCTACTTCAGGAAGTGCCGCAGCCTTTTTCTCCATTTCCTGAAACTTTTGCAGCGTCCACATATCCTTGTCCGTAATCGAATCCTGTCCCACTGCAAATTCATTAATAGTAAGTTCGCAGCCTTTTCGCTCTTTCATCGCCGCATAATATGGATAATCCAGCAGCTCCATCCCCAAAGTAATGCTGCAAAAACATAAGACCACCGCGATCATGATCGCGATCAACGAATACAATGTCTGAAGCGGATGTTTCAAGCGATAGCGGATCGCCAACATTGCATAATATCTGAACTTATTCATCGCTCTCACCCTGTCCTTTCACATCGGAGGACAAGGCATGTTTGACTTTGACGTCCGATAAGATCACGCCATCCGACAAGGTGATGACACGATCCGCCATTGCCGCAATCGTCGGATCATGTGTTACAACAAGCAGTGTTAAGGAAAATTCACGGATTGCCTGATTCAATAAACTCATCACTTCCAAACCATTCTGATGATCCAAATTGCCGGTCGGTTCATCCGCAAACAAAAGACTGGGATGTGCAGCAAGCGCACGCCCGATCGCCACGCGCTGTTTTTGTCCACCGGACAGTTCCTGCGGCAAATGTTTCTCACGACCTTCTAATCCAAGAACATGTATTAATCGCTGCAAATACTCCTCATCCATACGTCTGCCATCCAACCGTACCGGCATTTGTATATTTTCCGCTACATTGAGGATTGGCACAAGGTTATATTCCTGAAATACAAAGCCAATCTGTCTACGTCGAAATACTGCTTTCTGTTTCTCTTTTAGCTTTAAGATATCTTCTCCCTCAAAAAACACCTCTCCCTCCTGCGGCTCGTCCATCGTACCAAGCAAATGCAGCAAAGTAGATTTGCCAGAGCCGCTGGCACCGGTCACCGCGATAAACTCCCCCTTATCCACGGCAAAACTCACGTGGTCCAATGCTACCAATGCATTCTCTTTTTTTCCATAGATCCTGGTTAGATTTTTTACTTCCAAAAATGCCATTTTTCCGCTCCCTTTCTCCCTTTCCGCTCCCAGACAACTCCTTTCGCAGTCCCCCGGTGCAGTTTCATTATAGCAATCTGACCTTACATTTCCGTGAATTTCTATCTTACAATTTTGTAAGATTCGCAGGATAAGCAATCCAAACTTCCCATACCTCAAATCCCCCACAACCACATATTGCTTATTATGTCAATGACTATATAGCATTTTGCAGCCACCAAAAAATGACTTCTGCGATCAGTGAAGCAAAAATACAATTTCAAAGCTTGTATAACTTGGCTTGTTCGTACTGCTCTCTACCACAAGGGAGCCTCCCTGTTTCTCGATGATCTCTTTGGCAAGTGCCAGTCCGATGCCGACTCCTTCTGTCGATGCATCAGACGGATGTACACGGTAAAAGCGATTAAAAATCTTTGGTAATTCTTCTGCAGCGATCCCTGCACCATGATCCGTAATCTTTACGATAACTGCCATCTCCGAAGCAGACCAGGTTACTTCAATTTTTCCGTGTGATTCACTATACTCTCCGGCATTTTTCAAAAGATTATCAAGCGCTTCTAACGTCCATTCACGGTCACAACAGATAGACACCTCCGGATCTCCGGACAACACAACATTTAAATCTTTATCTATATAATTTGCGCAGACAGACTGCACACATTCCTGCAACAGAATGTTCAGATTCACCGGTTGTTTTTGCAGCGTTAACATACCGGATTCGAGTCTTGTCAATTTAAGCAATCCAATGACCAGACGGTGTATCCGGATCGATTGCTTTTGTGCCTGATGCACCATATCAATAACAGCCGTGTCATCAGACTGTTGTGTAAACTTTTGCTCAAAAATATCCAAAAAAACCTGCAATGATGCAAGCGGTGTTTTGATCTGATGTGATATATCTGTCATCATTTTTTTGAGATATTGCTGTTCCTTTCGGCTCGATATTTCTCTCTGTCCCAAAATGCGTACACTCTCTAGTATGTGATGCTCTAATCGTCCGACCGCACCTTCCTGTTTACTAGATGATAATTTTTCATTCCAAACTTCTATAGACGTCTTTGCGCGATCCGGTTTAACACTATCTTCTAATATTTCCGCGAACACATCGCTTGCCTTATCAATTTTATGGCATATGTTTCCTACATACCAAATACTGTACCCCCAAAGTACAAGCATACAGACAAATGCCATGATATATTTCATATGCGTCATTGCCATATCCCAACCAAGCATTGGCAATACCAAATATATCCCATAACACAAAAGCGCAGTCAGCAGACATAATCCGAGTGATATACAAACATATTGTTTTACTATTTTTTCCTGCATAAACTTATTCCTCTCTCATTCTATAGCCCACACCACGAATCGTCGCAATACATGATTTTTCCTGATACAGATCAATTTTCTGACGCAGCCTGCGCATATAAACGGACAACGTGTTGTCATCTACAAAGGCCTCGTCCACAGACCATAACTGCTCCATCAATTGTTCACGGGTCAATATTTGGCCTCGATGATCGTAAAGTGTCTGAAACAGACGATATTCACTAAGCGTTAATGTGATTGGAACACCTTCCCGGTATACCTGCATATTTTTTTCATCTAAATAAAAGATTGGTTTCTTTTTGCTGTCCATATTTTCGGATAGCTTGTGCATCTTCTTGCTGTCTACACTGTCGGACAAATAATATGTTATCTTGTCATCCGCAGTTTCGGTCAGATTCGATATGTTTTTCTGATATTTTCTGGTATTTGCATATATCCGCGCGATCAATTCCTTCGTGCGAAATGGTTTGGTAATATAGTCATCTGCATACTGTAAGCCATGCACAACATTCCCCTCATCCTCTAATGCCGTCAAAAAGATGACCGGAATATCCGGTTGTTCCCCTTTTAACCATTCACACAACGAAAACCCGTCTCCATCCGGAAGCATGACATCCAACAGAACAAGATCGATCTTTTGATCTGTCCCACATACTTTCCTCGTCTGTGCACAATCTGTCGTATGTATAACCTGCATCCCCTCGCTCTCTAAAGCATATGTTGTTCCCATTGCCAATGCAGTATCATCCTCTACCAATAGAATTATCACAATATGTCCCCTTTCCGCATTGATCTCTCAATCATTGTTATAACATATCATAACATATTGTCCTATTTTGTTTCAATGAATGTTGTTCTCTACAAGCACTCCCTTTCCCCATAACATGCAAGAACCGACATATATGTAGGAATTATTCAGAAATGCATTATACATTTTCATTATCCTACTGCATATGTCGGTTTCTTAATCTAAAAGGTTATTTTGAAAGCATAATCTACGAAGTCTCCGCAATTACATACGAAAACTTTCTCTTGTTACCGATAACTTCTAAGCAAAAAGTTTACCAATCCGTTTTGCCATACTTTTTCTTCATGTGTACCGTTCGGATACATATACCAAATATGATCCACCTTGTTCTCTTCCAATGTTTTATGATAGTTATAAGGATTATCTCCTATTGTTGTGTCTGCTGTCCCACTACAAAGGAGTACGGTTTCCGGCACATTTTTCCAACCATTCGTATTTAATATACTTTGATCCAATGTCGGTGCGGCTGAAAAAGATCCAATATAATTAAAATGATCTTTAATGGCAAATCCTAAATGTAATGCCTCCATGCCTCCCATAGACAGACCACATACTCCGGTATCTTTTCTGTCGGATGACACGGCAAAGTTTTCAAGGATATATGGCTCTAGATCCTGTAAAAACTCCTGTTCAAACATGGTGAATGCACCAATATTCTCCGGTCCCAGCGTATTTGACGACACTCCATCTTTTGGAACAACACTTGGTATAACAGCTACAAATGGTGCAACCTCACCTCTGTAAATCATATTGCTTAATATATTTTTTAAGGACATGCCAACCCACTGTCCTCTCTCACAGCCAATTCCGTGAATCATGTATAATACCGGATATTTTTTGCTGCTATCATACTGTGGTGGCAAATACACATATGCTTCGCGTTCTGCTCCAACAACTTTGGATGGATACGTAATGCTTTCAATCGTTCCAAGCACCGTTCCTTTCTGTTTCTTTGTATAGTCTTTCATATTTAATGCAAAATATTTATTATAATCTTCTTCTGATCCGCTGACCTTCCCGGTCTGCCACCCCTCATCCGGAACAGGTGTCGGCTTCACTGTCGGTAATGGTATCGGTGTTGGCGTTGGATTAACCGTTGCTGTTGGTACAATCGTCGGCTTTTGAGACACTACCGGTACTTTTGATGCAATTGGACGCATTGTATAAGTCGGTTTCTTAGTACTCTTTATTTTTGCTCTCTTTTTGTTCGGCTTAACCGTTACTCTGCAAGTATATTTTTTCTTTCCGATACGTGCAACAATCTTTGCTGATCCCTTTTTCTTCGCTGTAACAATCCCTTTTTTATTAACAATAGCAACTTTTTTATTTTTACTGATCCATTTCACTTTCTTTTTTGTATTTTTTACTTTTAGTGCTCGTTTTTGACCAATCGCGAGTGTCATTTTCTTATGATTGATCTTAATTTTTTTTGCTTTTGCAGCCGCTTGCCCAGATGCTCCGGCAAGCAATAATGTGACGGTTACAGCAATTGCTGTCACTTGTAAACTTCTTTTATTATTTTTCAGCATTTTCATTCCCTCCTTTAATCGTAATTGACTTATTGCTCTTCCTATGTTACCATTTTCGCAACTGGTATTCCATGATTTATAGCGACGCAAACATATATAATAGCGACTTTTAAGGAGTAGTTTATGAAACAAACATATTTTATAACCAATTTACAATCTCTTCCACACGTTACATTGTCCGGATCAGTTTCTGTTCCTGCTCCTAACAAGCATTTTCGCCGCACCCCATCTGACTGGATTCTATATTTCATCACAAATGGCAGTATGCTTTTGCAGGAAGAAGATACTATTTACCACTTAAGTGCCGGACAGACCCTGCTATTATGTCCTGATAAATGCCACTTTGGTGTCCAAAGTAATTCTCCGGTAAGTTATTACTATATTCATTTTCAATGGAACCCACAAAAAGAACTGTTGCTGTCCGAAGAAGAAGTTTATCACCAATTTCTTTCAATGCATAGTGAACTTAATGCTTCCCCATTACAGTACAAACCATGCGAACAAATACTTATTCCAAAGAATGCAACACTTTCAGGAGCTTCTTATTATGAAATCCTTAATGAAATTATATCTGCCACAAACAATGCAGTACCGGGTAGCCCTTATCATCAAAGCATGATAAATTGCAATTTTGCAATGCTGCTGTTAAAAATATGTCGTGCACATATTAATGCGTTATTTCCACCAAATAACATTGGCACATTTTCCGCGCTCCCATTACTTTCTTATCTGAAAAGTAATTACAAAACAAAAATCACAAGTGTCCTTTTAGAAAAACAATTTCATCATAATTTTGATTACATGAACCGTAAATTTAAGGAAGTAACTGGTGAGACTATTTTTGCTTTCCTTGAAAAATACCGCATTGAGCAGGCCAAAATCTTACTATCCAGCAAACAGTTTACTGTAACGCAGATTGCTGATCAATTGGGTTTTTGTAATGGTTTTTATTTTAGTAAAGTTTTCAAAAAAAACGTGGGTATATCACCACGCGAATATCAAGCCAACCTAAATAATCTTCAATAAAAAAGCAAAGCCAGCGCTTTGCTTTGCAAGAATTGCTAAAGCAATTCTTGGCGATGTCACGCTACATAACAGCAATTTCCTATCAAATAAAAAAGCAAAGCCAGCGCTTTGCTTTGGCTTCCCCCTACGTTACGAGCATTTTCCTATCAATTAAAAAGAGGCTCCGATACATCTTTTTCTGCTTTCCTTAATATTGAAAACAGTTGCAAGAGTTCTCGGAGCCTCTAATGTAAGGGCTTCCTTTATCTGTAACAATTATATCTTAATAATTATATCATAATAATTGCACACAGTGCTCATTATTTTATCACGATATCTGTGATCGCTGGTACGTTGCTGCCTCCACCAACACCACAATTTAATGTGATTGTTTTACCATTTGCCCAATTGCCATCCCAGCCTGGATTGCTTACGCGGTAACGATTATTGCCAAGGCTCTCACAAGTACCGCTCCACATAGAAGTAATCTCGCGGTCTAAGGTAAACTCTACCGTCCATCCATCGGTATAGCTGACACCTGTATTGTTGGTAAGAGTGATCTCTGCAATTCCGCCACTGCCCCAATTACTGGTAAGTTTTACCGAGCCTGTTACTTTGCTGTCCCCGGAAGGCTCTGTGGTTGGTGCTGCTGTCGGTGCCACTGTTGGTGCCACTGTCGGTGCTACTGTTGGTGCTACTGTTGGTGCTACCGTCGGTGCTACCGTTGGTGCTACTGTTGGTGCTACCGTTGGTGTTGCTGTCGGTGCTACCGTTGGCGTTACGGTTGGCTGTGGAGTCTCTCCACCTACTTTAGAAAGTGTAAGACTTACGATCTTGCCACCGTTCCAAGCAGACAAGCACAAATAGGTAACCTTTGATGTGCTCTTAATGTTCATGGTTGCCTTTAATTCTTTGACTGTATATGTCTTCGTTACTTTATCCGTTGCATTACTTGCCGCAGAATAATTATCACCACTCTGCCATACATTGTCTACAGATGCACCCCATCCTAAAATACCCCAGTTACCATGGGAAGGATCTGTACAAGTATAAACTACAGTAACAATATCATCGTCAGATGCATTTAACAACCACTGTGGATCGTTCGTTGCATACGTAGACTCTAAGTTAGATACAATCTCCGTCGTATCTGAAATAACCGGTGACTGTGTCGGAGCTACGGTTGGTGCTACTGTCGGAGCCTTCGTCGGTGCTACCGTTGGTGCCTTTGTTGGCGCTACCGTTGGTGCCACTGTTGGTGCCTTTGTTGGCGCTGCCGTTGGTGCCTTTGTTGGTGCCACTGTTGGTGCCTTTGTTGGCGCCACTGTTGGTGCCTTTGTTGGCGCTGCCGTTGGTGCCTTTGTTGGCACTACCGTTGGTGCCTTTGTTGGCGCTACCGTTGGTGCCTTTGTTGGTGCCACTGTTGGTGCCACTGTTGGCTGAACATCACTGCCACCATTAATACCGGACACCTCAAAGTTCATGGTTACCTTATTCGTTGTCTGGTAATTTACATTATTGAAATATGCCTTGTAATTTGCATTTTCCACAGTTACGTTGTTTACATGTGTATTCGCCCACACATTAATAAATGAGAAATTAAAGACCGGACAGATCAATCCATCATCTGATGCTTTCTGTGAAACATCATACGTAAATTTTCCATTTTTCATGGTATATTTCTGTCCGTTAATTTCAAATGATGTTACTTTCAAAGTTGCTTTGTCAAATACAGATGCCTCATCATCAGCAACATTGATATCTTTGATATACAAAGAACCAATATTCTGCAACTGACTCTTAGTCGCATCTAAGGACAAGGAGAATTTTCCTCCTTCTGAATAAATATCAACATATTCATCACTGATGACTGACTGCCAGCTTGCTGTCTCTAATAAATATAATTTCGCACGTACATAGTTGGCCTGTGGTACCGTCACCTTACAGGTTGCTTTGTATCCTAATGGAACAGATGCAGTGATCGTACAAGTTCCTGCTCCTACTGCACTTACCTGACCTTTGGAATTAACGGTAGCTACTGACTCATCACTGGAGCTCCAAAGAACTTTATCCTTGCTGTCCGATGGTGTTAATGCTGCTGTAAGCTGCTGTTTTTCATCACCAATGTGAATTGTCAACTCGCTCTTGTTTAACTGAATGCCTGTTGCCGTTGCTGACTCATTACCGCCATACACTTCCATCATGGCATCCATCAATTCCTGATGAACAACCTTGTTGGAATAACGGTCAATAATCGCAAAACCATAGTCTCCGTTGTATCCATTGTCCCAAGCTACCGGAATCAATCCATACTGCTTTGCATAATAGCAGACTTTCTGATAATACTCTGCACGGCAAACTTTATTCTGGCTGTCATAACTTGCTTTATTGATGGCACCAAATTCACCGATCACCACAGGATATCCCTGTGAAACGAATTTGTTGGACATTTTTTTGAACTGAGATGCCATATAGGACTCATCACCCCAGCTTGCTCTCTTCGAATAATCCGTAATACTGTCTCCCCACTGTGTGGTTGCACCGGACTCTGTTCCACAGAAATCCCATGGATCATAATAATGTACAGAGATCATAATTCTTTTTTCGCCTGATGCAATCTTAGAAGACAGATAATTATCGGTAGGAAGTGCAAATCCGTAATCCTCCGCCGTGTAATCAATATTGGTATTCCATCCCGGAATCAATAACCATCTCTGATCATTGTTTCCACCGGTTTTTCTTACGGTGTCCACAAAAATCTGATTGTAGGCATTTATATTTGCATAAGCCGTTCTGCTAGGTGTTCCATAAGTTCCATCAAATTCTTCATTCATGGACTCAAAGATCAGATGCTCATCATAGTTTTTGAAACGATCTGCAATCTGCTCCCAGCACGCTTTATATTTTGCTTTGATCTTGGTCTGATCAGAACTGCCGCATAATAACCAGCCACCTGTTACTGTCGTATATCCGTCTCCATGCATGTTGACAATTGCATACATATCATTGTCAACGCAATAATCAACAACCTGCTGTACACGATCTAACCAAGAAGAGTCGATCTTGTATCCATTGTTGTCGTCAATCATGCTAAGATAGGATACCGGAATACGGATAGATTTAAATCCTGCGTCTTTGGCTGCCAAAACTAAGTCTTCTGTTAATTTTGGATTGCCATATGCTGTTTCATTCGGTGTTCCAGAACTTGCAGCCTCCAATGAGTTACCAAGGTTGTAACCTACACCCATCGCCTCTGTAATCTGCGATTGATTAAGGTTGTTAAATGTTGTGCCGGCGGCTTCCGCCGTTTTGGCTGTCGTTGTTGGAATTGACAGCGAAGTTGCTACCATTGCCATACTCATGACAATAGCAAGTGCTTTTTTACGAAAAGCCATAATCCTTCTCCTTCCCGGCAGATTGAGAAACTTGTACGTTTTTTGTGACAAAATAACACAAATCATCACCAAAAAATATGAATAGAAATCCATAAGAAATACCGATACTTTCCCAATATTTATACCGATAAATCCCAAAAAATCCACATATTTTTGATATTAATTCATGAAAAAAGAAGCAAACACATTAACGATATCCGTCACCATCACGTACAATAAAAAGACATCCTTTGTCCCCACAAAAAATGTCTTTCTACATCCCAATCACGCCCAATACATTATCGAAATAACTCCCCCATGAGTTATTTCTTTTGCTACGAAAACTATCTTAACATTTTCGTAGTAGTATTGCAACATGATTTTGAAAATTTCATGTACAATTTTTACAAAAATATATTTTATTTATATATTTTATTATGCATATTGCAAGATATTAAGATGCTTTTTGGGGATAGCATACTTCGTTTCCCTTTCTCTTATAAAGCACCCCGGCTTTCACGTAATATATCGGATTGGCATTATCCACCTCAAAAGTGATCTGCTGCCCCAAATCGTCTATGAGTGTCGTAAGCGGTCCGGTAGCATTCTTCCCAAGCTTTACCGTAATTGGTCGGTAATCATATTCCGACTTGCTATAATTCATTTTTTTCGTACAAAGCAGAAAGATTTCTCCCAGATTTAATCTGCATAATATCGTCAAAGAACGCAATTCTTCGTTTGCCATAAACGCACAACTTCCTACAGATACCAGTTTTTCCGGAAGAGTTACACTTTGCAGCCTGCAGGCATAAAACGCATTGCTGCCTATTTTTCTAAGCGCACTGTCAAAGGCAAAGTTGGTCAATCCATCGGCTTCATAAAAAGCCATCTGTCCTATCACTCGAAGTTTTTTGCCGCCAGTAACTGTCTTGACTGTTGAATACTGAAATGCGCACTCTCCAATAGTTGTTAGCTTTGAAGAAAGCTGAATTGATTTCATATCCGCTGCATAAAATGCATACGGTGCGATCGTCGTCACCTTATCGGATAACTTATAATTGGTGACACTTTTGCCCGAAGGATATATGTAAATTGTCTTTTTGTCTTTCGAATACAATACACCTTTTGATGATGAAAAGTTACGATTCTTTTTATTTACAGAAATCGTTTTTAAGGTTGTACTCCAGCCTTCATAAGCTCCATTGACACGAACTGGGCTTGCATACTTAATCTTTTTAAAAGATTTTGGCAACGATATCTGCTTGATGCCCTCCATTGCAAAATATCGATAATCGACCTGCGTGATCCCCTCTCCAAATTTAATCTTCGTAAACACCGGCAATACAGAATCTTCCGAGCACGGCCACTCATAGCTGCTCAGTGATTTGTCATAAAACCCGGTAATTTTAGCATATCCCTTTCCAGTTATAGTTAACGTTTTACTCTTTTTATTGTATGTCCATTTCACCCCACTGCATACTTTACCACTTGGCTGCTTTTTCTTTGTCTTGGCATCTGCTGTCATTGTCATGGTCAACGCTGCCATCAGACAAAGCATGACTACTGCTAGCTGTCTCCATTTTTTCATAAAAATCACTCCCTTCTTATGATAGTTCTTTACCATTTGACTTCTTAAAGCTCTCTTTCAGACGATCCCCTCGTTTAGCGTATACCGCCTCGTCTTTGATGTAATATGTCTTATTGCCTTTCTCAACTTCAACTTTCATCTTGCCGAATCTTATGTGATCTGCAAAATCAGCAAACAAACGATATATTGTTGCATTTAATTCCTTACCCAATACAATTCGAAAATCCGTATAGTTCTCTCGGTCATAGGTTTGAAGATTTGTTTGAAAACCACTGTCTGCAAACACATAACTTAGTTTACAATTGCATCGTACGATGATCGTCGATAAATCTTTGATGTTTCCAAACGCATGATTTCCTACCCGCTTAAGGCCCTTTGGCAATTCTACAGATGAAATCTGAGTGCTGTCAAACGCAGAATCTTCAATAATTTTCAACGACTTTGGAAGCTTTACAGACTTTAACTCTGTTTTCGCAAAAGCCTGCCGACCAATTTCACGCAACTTATTTCCCATAATAACACTCTCTATGGAATTTCCATAAAAGGCACGTCTGCAAATTTTGGTTACCTTGGAAGGTATTGCAAATTTTTTCTCCGTCTTGCCACTTGGATAAATGTACAACTTCTTTTTGTCCTTTGAATACAAGATGCCCTTACTGACAGAGAACTTCTTGTTTTTCTTAGACACTTGAAGTTTCTTTAATGTCGTGCTGTATGGTTCAAAAGAGCCATTGACAGCATCCATTTCATTGGATGCTTTGATCTTCTTAAAGCTCTTTGGCAGTGAAATCGTTTTGATACCCTCAATACAAAAAAAGCCAGATGAAATTGTTGTTATCCCCTCTCCAAACACCAGCCTGTCAAAAATTGCCGGCTGTCCCGCTTCTGAACCAGGCCATTTGTATCTTCCCTCTTTACGAAATTTACGGATATCCACCGTTCCTTTTCCTGTGATTGTCAATACTGTCTCATCAGAGTTCAAAGACCATTTGATGTTTTTGGTCAACTTCCCGGTTGACTTTGCATCTGCCTGCACCGGTAAAGTCAGCATAACTCCTGCAGCGATACATAATGCCAGCGTCATTACATATTTTTTCATCCTCATATTACTCTCTCCTTTCTATGTTGGACAATTGATCGCGCTGTCCGTTTTGCTACAATAGTAATATTACGATGGAGCTTATAATTTTCTCCTTGGTTATATATTACAACATTTATGGCTGTAATATATGTCCGTTTCCTTAAGAAAAAATTAAGATTGCCAGGCAGCAATTTCCGATTAAAGAACAAAGAGTCGCTTGCGACTCTTTCGCGCTCGAGCGGTGCTGTTTACAGCTAACTTCTTCTCCGCGAGATGCGCATCCTCGCGGAGCGTTTTTCGCTTTATAGGAAACGACTAGTTTCCTATAAAGCAAAAAAGAACAACCAATAAATACTTGGTTGTTCTTTTTCTAAATTTTCAAAAGGCATATTTGCCACTTATTTCTAAGTCGATCTGCTAAAATTTATTTAATGGTAAGTTTGATCACTTTTTTCTTACCACTGCCATCCGTTGCAATTGCAGTAATCTTAACTTTGCCCTTCTTCTTCGCTTTTACAACACCGCTCTGTGTCACTGTTGCAATTTTAGTATTACCAGATACCCAGAATACTTTAGCAGATGCATACTTCTTCTTAGGCGTGATTTTGGCTTTCAGTTTGAGTTTCTTACCAACTTTTAACTTCTTAACGCCAGACAGTTTGATCTTCTTCACCGCTTTTTTCATAACGCGAATAGTAATTTTCTTTTGCAATCCATTCGCTGTACGAATCGTGATCACTGTCGTTCCGGCTTTCTTACCAGCAACAATCTTACCACTACCGCTTACTTTTGCTATTGATGGTTTACTGCTGGTATACGTTAGTTTCTGAGGCTTAGCTCCTGTCGGCAACAAAGTCACCGTAAGCTGCATACTCTTTCCTGCTGCAAGCTGCAATTTCTGTTTTACCGGAAGATTACTTACCTTTTTCACACTGGCAATAACACGTATTCCGGTTGCCTGAATTCCCGGCTTCTGCGTTGGTGTGATCGTTGGTTTCTCACTTGGAGCAGCACTTTCTGTCGGATCATCACTAGGTACCGGTGTTATCATCGGTGCTGCCGTTGGTTCCGGCGCTTTCGTTGGCTCTGCCGTCGGGGTCGCGATTGGTTCTTCGCTTGGTTCCACGGTCGGCTCGCTGCTCGGTGCCACTGTTGGCTTGCTGCTCGGTGCCACTGTTGGCTTGCTGCTCGGTTCTACCGGCGCCTTATTAAAATATTTTGCACAGAAGTATGTATTCTCTTGTACCGTGTATATAGTTCCCGGGGCATATCCCTGTACATCACGGTCACTATACCACCGTAAAATCAAACCCTCCTTTGGTCTATTCGGCAAAATAATTTCAGAACCTTGTTCCACTGTCACGTTCCAAACTTCATCTACTGTATCAAATGTTACGGTAACTAACTTCGTCGTTGTTCCCCCTGTGGAAATTGTCTCCTTCGAGAACAAATCGTCCGTTCCAAGTGCGCCATCTGTCTGATTAATGATCTTAATATCTCCGACCAAGATAACGCTGCTTTCATCTGATTTCACATCAATAGCAGATTTTTCCGTTTTATTCGGACCCGCTTTCACCGTCAGTGTTCCTCCGATCAAAGAGATCTTACTATCTGCATATAATGCGCCACCTGTTCCGTCCCCGATCGCAGTCACTTCTCCATCCGTGATTGTGATCTTGTCTGCAGATAATGCTGTTTTATTACTTTCTTTGGCAGCTACAGCGGTCAGACTTCCGCCCTTTACCGCGATAGTATCTGCCATAATCTGCTCGGTGTTGTTAGTTCCACCGGAAACAATGACATTTGCTGCCTCAATACTTCCAGTAGTATTGCTACCTCGAACCATCTCAAGGCTTGTATCATCTTCGCTGGAAATGTTTCCGCAAGTCACTCCACATAACGCTGCAGAAACGCCTTTCTTTAATATAATTTTGACTTTCGCATTATCAGCGACCAATTCAAAAGTATGATCTGTCCCGGATAATGTCAATTCATTACTGGAAGCATCATAACTTGCTGCATAAGATTTACCGGTTGCATCATCTTTGCTAAACATGCCATCGACATAAGTCGTATCGTCCAGCTTAGACAAGTCGATCTTATACACATCTTCAACTAGTGTACCTCCTGTCAACGTATGGTCAGAGATCATACTAGCCTGATAGTTGTCGGTTTCTGCATAGCGTACTGACACGGTATAACTTGTAGCAGGCTGCAAACCAGTAAAGGTGGTCTGCGTTTGCCATGATGTGCCATCAATTGTGTATTCATAACTCTTGCCTGCCGGTGCTGCAACGGTTGCCTGCACGGTTAAGGAGGTAGACGTACGTGCCACTATTGTTAATGCTGTCGATGGTGCCTCCTGTATCTCCTTGTCCGGAGCAGTCGTTACTGTCGGTTTATTCGTCGGTTCTGTCGTCGGCTTTTCCGTTACAGTCGGTGCTTTCGTCGGTTCTGCCGTTGGTTTTACGGTTACTGTTGGTGCTTTCGTCGGTTCTGCTGACGGTGATACTGCCGGATAGGATGCATTTTCTTTCTCCTCGTGTGCTCGACAGGTATTGATCAGCCACTTACCGGTTGTTGTCAGATCATCCGCTGTCCAATCGCCCCCGACATTGCTGCAGCTGCTCTTAAAATACGCCGATTTTTCATTACAATTACTATAACTCCAGCATGCAAAACTAATATTTAATTCGTCCAACAACGCAATCCACCGATCCGCATTTTCCGCGTCATAACTTCCATTACCATCTGCTGAACATATACCAAATTCGGTAACAAAGATCGGTGTTCCATCCTTGGTTGCCAGACGTACTTTTTCCATTAAATTCTCTTTGTGCGTTGCGGAATAAAAATGGAACGTATACATGATGTTTTCATAACCAAGTGCTTTCATCGGCTTAGCCGCTACCTGATCGACATCCTGTGACCAAGTATTCGTTCCGCATATAATGATCGCATCCGGATCAATGGCACGTATCGTCTTAATAACTTCACTACAATATGTATAAAGATCTTTGCCATTGCCACTATACCAATTTGTGCCTGTCGGCTCATTGCAAATCTCATATAACACATTATCATGATCCTTGTACATTGTTGCGTACTTTGTAAAGAATATCTTTGCCTCTTTCAAATACTCATTTGGATTGTAAGCATGCACATGCCAGTCTACCAACGCATACATTCCGAGCTTGGTTGCATAATCGACACCATTTTGAATCAATGTATCAAGCTGCTGTTTGGTACTGTCTCCACCCGTCAAATATCCAACCGATCCACCATCGCGTGGATAACAAACTAATCGAACCATATTGATTCCCCAATCATCACGCAATGTCTGGAACGCATTCTGATTGACATACTGCGGGAACCAATGCATACCATGGGTACTGGCTCCACGAAGCTGTGTCGGCACACCATTCTGATCCACCATGATCGGTGCCGCATAGTCGTCAACCTTCTGTACTGACAGTTTACCATGTCTGCCGACCGGAGTGTCCGCATATGCAACATCTTTACGTCCGGTTAATTCATAATTCAGTTCATCACCGGTACTTGGACCTGCACAATTTACAGCAATGACATTAGATTTTCCAACGGAAATAGACGGCTGTTTTCCAAAACCAACTTTATTAGAAGAGCTGCTAACCGTTGCTCCCGCTGCAATCTCTGTCGAATAATATGCCACAACGCCTCCCAGCGCCGCATCATACACTGCAGAAAATCCCTCAACATAGCCAACGTCAACCGATCCCGATGTCGGTATTAAAATCTGAATACCTCTAACCGTTTCGCTGCTGTTATTTGTGATAGAAAAACTGTATTCTGCATAATAATCATTTGTTCCACTGCCAACACTTCTCGTGATCGCAATCTGGTCTGTCGAAACATTGCCACCGGCACTTGCTGTGCTGCTTGGCTTACTTGTCGCACTGCTGCCGCTGTCCGCCATATTGATCACCGCAGAGTCAACAGAATAGGACACGGTACTCCCCTCGGCTGCATTGGCAAAACGCACGCCAAGATTTCCCAGCGTTGTTCCACCTTTCCAATCCATATCTGCAAAGGAATAGGTAAGCGTTAACTGACTGCCGGTAACCAGCTCTGCAGTCGAAGACTGATTCCAATTCCAATCACCCGATGCATCCGGTTGTGCAAAAATAAATGCTTGCGCTTTTGCGCCACTTCCCTGTGTAAAACTTTTGATCGTGATCTTTACCGTCATGGAAGTCACCTTGTTCGAAGAAATTGCACTCTTCGTTTTCAAGGCATCCGGTATGTTAAAAAACATATCGCCAATATAATCATCGCCATACTCATTCTTAGCAATCGTTACACTGGTTGCTCCGCTCTTCACGGTAAGATTCTGTGTCGATGCTGCCTTAGCAATGGTAATCGGCAGATTTGCCATAGATAAGACCATTGCCACGGTCAGCACCCACGCATATACGCGCCGCCATTTCTTTGTCATTCTTTTTCTCCCTTCTTGAAATAAACATAAGGCATACTCTAAAATTTTATTGCCCTTCTCTCTAGTACAGCGAATATTAAGTGATTGGCAGTTTGACTTGCTTATTTTCCTGATAGCACTACTCCCCAAGCCTCGACGTAGCCACCACTACGCCTACGTTTGTGAAGTAGCACTCTCTGAAAAATCTTCTGCGCCAAACTATCCAAAACTTAATTTTCGCTGTACTGGAATATCTGTCGAATCCTTACGTTCCTCATTACATTACGTAATCATTATACCCTATCTGCGATTATTCGCCAACACTGATTTATACAACCTTTGACTGCAGAATTTTACTCATTCAGCTGCTGTACAACTTTCATCATTTGATCTCTCAACGTTGCTGCCAGTTCAAAGTTTAACTCTGCTGCGGCCGCATGCATCTGTTTCGTCAACTTCTTACGTAACTGCTGCAAATCTTTCTTGCTCATAGATTCCAGATCTTTCTCAATATCGCCTGAGTTGCCATCGGCTTTCTTCGATATACTAATCAGATCACGTACCGCCTTCTTGATCGTCTGTGGCGTAATACCGTGCTCCTCATTGTACTGCATCTGAATCTTTCGTCTTCGATTCGTCTCATCAATGGCATGGCGCATCGAATCTGTCATGACATCACCATACATAATAACCCGTCCTTCTGCATTACGTGCGGCCCTGCCAATCGTCTGAACAAGAGAAATCTCTGAGCGAAGAAATCCTTCCTTATCAGCATCCAAAATAGCAACCAGTGCTATCTCCGGAATGTCCAGTCCCTCTCGCAGCAAATTAATACCGACTAATACATCAAATCCATCCAACCGCATATTACGAATAATCTCCGAACGTTCCAGCGTATCAATATCTGAATGCAGATAACGCACCCGAATCCCAATTTCCTTCAAATAGTCCGTCAGATCTTCCGCCATACGTTTTGTCAACGTATTTACCATAACCTTATTTCCTGCATCGATCGTCTTTCGGATCTCACCTACCAGATCATCAATCTGCCCCTCCACCGGACGAACAGAAATCTCCGGATCCAACAGTCCGGTAGGCCGTATGATCTGCTCAACACGCGCCAGCTCATGTTCCTGCTCATATACATTCGGTGTCGCCGATACAAATAACATCTGATTGATATGCGACTCGAATTCATCAAAATTCAGCGGACGGTTATCTAATGCAGATGGCAGACGGAATCCATAGTCTACAAGTGTAGTCTTCCTGGATCGATCTCCCGCATACATGCCTCGTATCTGTGGTATCGTAATATGAGACTCATCTACCATGATCAAAAAATCTTCCGGAAAATAGTCCATCAATGTATGTGGCGTTTCTCCCGGCTTTAATCCCGATAAATGCCTCGAATAATTTTCGATACCTGAACAAAAACCGGTTTCCCGGAGCATCTCAATATCAAAATTGGTTCGCTCAGCAATACGCTGCGCCTCCAGTAGTTTATCTTCGCTTTTAAAATATTTCACACGATCTTCCAACTCTGCCTCGATTGTTCGGATTGCACGCTCCATCGCATCTTTATCAACAACATAATGCGATGCCGGAAAAATAACAATGTGTTCCAATTCTGCTTTAATCTCTCCGGTCAGTACATCAATTTGAACAATGCGATCCACCTCATCTCCAAAAAATTCAATACGAACCGCCTGATCCGCTTCTGAAATCGGAAATACCTCCAAAACATCGCCACGCACACGAAATGTTCCACGCTGAAAATCCATATCATTACGGTTATACTGAATCTCTATTAATTTTTGGATCACTTCATCACGGTCTTTGCACATACCCGGACGCAAAGACACCGTCATGTTCTGATAATCAATAGGGCTTCCCAAACCATAAATACAAGATACACTGGCTACAATGATCACGTCCCGACGCTCCGTCAGTGCTGCTGTTGCAGAATGACGTAATTTATCAATTTCATCATTGATCGAAGAATCTTTTTCAATATACGTATCGGAAGATGGCACATATGCCTCCGGTTGATAATAATCGTAATAGGATACAAAATACTCCACCGCATTCTCCGGGAAGAATTCCTTGAACTCGCCGTAGAGCTGTGCCGCCAATGTCTTATTGTGCGCAATGACCAAAGTCGGTCTGTTCAGCTTCGCAATGACATTTGCCATCGTAAAGGTCTTACCGGAACCCGTCACACCAAGCAAAGTCTGGAATTGGTCGCCCTCTTCAAAACCTTTGACCAAAGCGTCGATCGCCTGGGGCTGATCACCGGTAGGTTTGTATTCGCTGTGTAAAATAAATGGTTTTTGTATTTCTGACACAAAATCACCTCCTCACTGCTACATTCTGAATTTCGTCCTGTCCGATCAAAACCTTTTTTCCTTCAAAGGCAAAGCCGTAATGACGGATCCTGTCTGCCGGTATTCCCTGTAATAGCAGTTCGGCATCATAGTTCTTCTCTGTGATCTGATCTAAAGCCGTCCGAACCGTATCCTGTAAAGATTCCTCCTCATCCGGTTCATGCACTTTAAACTCGATCACAATGGCATCATCCACCTCTGTCACCGGTGTAAGCATCACATCATATCGTCCATATCCACTCTCCCGGTTGGAACGGATCTGATACCTGTCCCGCAGCTCCACCAAAAGTCCCAGAACAAATCCATGATAGAACCGCTCCGGCTGACTTTTCTCAGAAGGTTTCTTTCCTGTATCAAAGCTGCTGAAGGTTGCAAGTGCAACATCATTCATATAAATATTCATTTCCTTGAGACTGCCCTTTAACAGTGCCTTCACGAAATCATTATAATTTGCATCTTTATTTTTAAACCATCCCCGGAACATTGTCATGAACATGCTCAGTGTCTCAATATTTGTAATATCCAACGTGTACCATGGTTCCAAAGTAATCCCACGGTAGTCTATATTCTGCACTTTCAGATAACCACTGGCAAGCAGAAGACTCCAGATCGCCTCTTCATTGTCATCCAACTGGTTATATACGATCTGCTCGTCAAAATTTACAGTGATCGCCTGTCCCCTCAGCAGATCCTCCATCTTCTCCTTCACATCTGCAGATGCCGTCCGGATCAATCTGCTCACAAGCCCATTGGAGCTTGTGGATGCCCAGTATGGATATAATCTATGTTCATCCAGATAATTCGTAATGGACCACGGATTGTAAATGTCTCTGTGTTCTCCAAAAGTAAAACCATCATACCACTGTTTCACTTCATCCTTTTTATCTCCCATTCCATACTCATCCAGTGCAGCAAAAACTTCCTCCTCCGTAAAACCAAAACAATCTGCATACAGATTGGAAGTCGTCGTTACGACACGTAAATTATTTAAATCGGAGAAAATACTCTCCTTGGATACTCTGGTAATTCCCGTCATAATTGCTCGCTCCAGATAAGGATTTGTCTTAAAAGACGCATTAAACAGACTTCTCACAAAAGACGTAAATTCATCCCAGTATCCCTGAACATACGCCTCCTGCATTGGAGTATCATATTCATCCAAAAGGATGATGACCTTCTTGCCATAATAACGTTCCATCCAGACAGACAAATTTCTCAAAGAATCCTGTGCCGTAACATCATCCATCTTTACTGTTGTCCGGTAATATAATTCACGCTCATCCTCACCAAAAATATCTTCTTTCATGAGATTCCTGTTTTCCCAGTACAGCCTTGTAATCTCCTGCTTGATCTGGGTTTTTGCATCCTCCAGATTGCCTGCTTTCACAGCAGCAAAACTCAAAAAGATCACAGGATATGTTCCCTGCAGTTTCCGATACGTTTCATCCTGCCATATAGAAAGCCCCTCAAACAGATCCGCCCGGTTCGCATATTTATTAGAAAAGAAGCAGTCCAGCATACTCATATTTAATGTCTTACCAAAACGGCGTGGACGCGTGATCAATGTTACAACATCCCGTTTTTCCCACCATTCTTTTATAAAATTTGTTTTATCCACAAAAAAGCAATCCTGCTCTCTCAGATCAGAAAAACCTTGTATTCCTATACTAATCGCCTTTTTCATATGCTCACTTGCTCCCCTGTCATTATATATTTATTACATTATAACGATATTCCTCTATGGTTACAAGGCAAATCACAAGTCAAAAAAACGCAAATTTTATTAATTTGTAACTAAAACTTCCCATACCGGAAGCTACTGCAAGAACCACATATTGCTTATTATGTCAAAGCATGCTAAGTGTTTTGCAGCCACAATATAGCGGCTTCTGCCGACAGAGAACTATAGTAATTGCCTTGCCGCTTTTTCGTTTTTGGTGATTTCTAAATTTTGTTGTCTCTGATGATTGATCTACATGCCCTTCGGAAACTCGAAGTCCCGGAAGCAAGGTATTCATCATTTTTGAAAGGGACTTTGCGCTCGTCGTTACTTATGTCTCGTATTTCAGAGACATTAAGTAACGTAACGTAGCGCATCGTAGCGAAAGCGTCCCGTCCAAAAATGGATGATACCTTGCTAAGCCGGGACATCTCAGACAATCCCTCGGGCATGTATTCATCAGAGACTTAACAAAATAAGAAATCACCCAAAAACTCTGCGTTCTGCGGCAATTATCTTAGTTCTCTGCCGGCAGAACAAGTTAGCTTATCGGCTGCAAAATACTATATTTATTGCTGACATAATAAGCAATATGTGGTTGCGTAAGATAATGAGGTGTGGGAAGTTTCAGTTTGTAAGTTCTGCCATCAGCTCCTGCACGGAGGTCATTCGATCAATTCTATCAACATTCGCTCCCACAAATATCAGACCATGATCCAAATCTCCCTGCACTGCTGATATAAGTGCTTTGGTGATGCAGTACGGCACTTCAACAGGATTGCATTTAGCCAAACAATTGTAGCATTTTTTGATCTCTTCCCGCTGTCGGCTCACACGCTGAACAAATACATTGTTGAGCGCACGTCCCGGCATCCCAACCGGGCTCATGACAATAGTAATGTCTTCTGCTTTTGCATTAATATATGCCTGCTTATACGCATCCGAAGCATCACACTCCTCTGTTGCAACAAAACGTGATGCGATCTGAACACCGTCAGCCCCGATTTCCAAAGCATGTTCTATATCTTTATGATCAAAAATGCCACCGGCAACTATAACCGGGATTTTACAAGCAAATTCCTGTTCGTACTCTCGTACGACTTGAATAATATTTTTTATCTCCTGCTCATACTGTTCTGCCGTAATTGTCGCAATGTCCTCTTTTTTGAATCCAAGATGTCCTCCCGCCTTAGGGCCTTCTATAACAATAAAGTCGGCTGTCCTGCAGTACTTCTTTTTCCACTGGCGAAGTATGATCTGCGCCGCTTTGACAGATGAAACGATCGGTGCGATCTTGCAGCCGGAATCCCCGACATATTCCGGTAACCGCATCGGTAAACCGGCTCCTGATATAATGACGTCTACTCCGGCATCAACTGCCGTTCGCACATGATCTTCATAGTGCTTCAATGCCACCATGATATTTATACCGACCGGCTTGTCCCCGGATATTTGCTTTGCCAGTGCGATATGCTTACGTATTGCTTTTTCATTCGCAAGTACTTGATCCGTTGCAAATTCCGGTTCATCGTATCCGATCTGTGCCGAGGAGATCACACCAAGGCCTCCACAGGCAGATACAGCGCCTGCCAATCTGCCTCGACTGACTCCAACTCCCATACCTCCCTGAATAATTGGCTTCTCTAGCGTAATATCTCCTATACGTAATGATTTCATACTTCATTCCTTTCCGACATTTCGTCACTTCATATGCCATTGCGGCACCGTTTACTTCTGTACGTAGTATCGGATACTATATTACGTGTTTTTCTTTTCCTCGTCAAGCTCCATTTTCGAACAAGGTATTCAAACTTCCCATCCCCCACCGTTTCTCACAACCACATATCGCTTATTATGTCAGTAAATCAATGACTATTTTGCAGCCGACATAGTAAATTATCCTGCCATCAAAAAAACTAAAGCAATTCTTGGTGATGCCACGCTACACAACAGCAGTTTCCTATTAATTAAAAAAGGCAAGACACAAGTCTTGCCCTTTTACTTATCTGTTAGGAAATATCTTTATACTTTATGACATTCCATTTACTGTTTTGTATTTATATAACATCTCTGCATGATTCTGTTCCTCGACCTGAATATCTGCAAGCAATTTACGAACTGAAGGTTCTCCAAAGCGAAACACATTTGTATTATACTCCGAAGAAACCATCTTTTCCGTGCCGATACAATCAGTAACCAAGAAATTATCCGCCTGCTTATCCTCACTATCTCCGGCTGTACTATACGTTGCAGTTGGCGCATAGTCTTTTCCTCTGGAATCATTGCAGTCACAACATGGCACATCACCATTCAGTACCTGCCCCAGTGTATCGTAATGTTTTTGTTCGAGCTGCTCGATCTCACCAAACAGATTTTTCAATTCCTCATCTTTTGCCTGCTCTTTGTAACGGCGGTACTTTTCCACACAATTCTTTTCCTGTGTCTGCAATTCTGTGATCACATCAATTTCATTTTGTTTTAAGATCATAATTCTCCTCGTTTCTGCTCTCAATAACCTACAGTTTCTATCTTTATTATGAACAGTTTATCAAGAATTATTCTCTTTGTTGATATGATCTGGCTACATTATAGGATTAGCTTGCCTCCGCATATTCGCGCAATTTCTGCCTTGCCTGTGACGACAAATGTTTCGGAACTTCAATTCCGATTTCAACATACTGATCCCCATGCACAGATGCATTCTTTTTGGATACAACACCTTTTCCTTTTAGTCGTATCTTGGTACCGCTCTGCGTTCCTTCCCGGATCTTACAGTCAACATCTCCGTATAGCGTGTGCACGCGGGCATTGCCCCCAAGCACTGCTGTCGTATATGGTACATTGACTTTCGTATAAATATCCAAGCCCTTACGCTCAAAACCCGGTTTTGTGCCGACAGATACCTGCAGATAAAGGTCACCTTTGGGTGCACCATAAACTCCCGGATGTCCCTCACCTTTTAAGCGAATACGATTGCCATCGTCAATACCTGCCGGTATGTGCACATGCAGCGTTCTGCTCTGACCGCGCTCTCCATCTTGCAAAGTAATGACCTTGTCACATCCATACACTGCTTCGTCAAAAGTGATCGAAATGTGCGCCCTCGCATCCTGACCTGATTTCCGACCGGCATCTTCATAGGTGTCAAAAAAGCTCGATCTGCCATAATCGCCGCCCACATGCCATGATCCACCATCACCTGTATTCCAGGTTTTTCCATCGCTACTGTGCCACGATGTACCGTCACCAAAACCAAAGTGTCCGCTAAAACCGCCTTTGCCACCAAAAAGATTATCAAAAATATCACCATACATCCCCGATGCATCGCCACCGGAATAGTGAAATTCCGTGCCGCCGGTCGGATCAAAACCTTCCTCAAATGCTGCAGAACCAAATTGATCGTAAAGTTTCTTCTTTTCCTTATCACTTAACACATTGTAAGCTTCCGTAACTTCCTTAAATTTTTGCTCAGCATTCGGATCACCCTGATTCATATCCGGGTGATATTTCTTGGCCATTTTACGGTAGGCTCGCTTGATCGACGCATCATCCGCATCCTTTGATATCCCTAAGGTGTCATAATAATCCTGCTTCGTCTTCATTCACTCCACCTCCCTGCAGCCTTTCGTATGGGAAGTTTGCATTGATGATCAACCAATCGTAATAAACTTCTTGGTCTGCTCCTCCGGAATCTCTTCCTTCTTTGGCACCTGTAATGTCAAAACACCGTTTTCAAACTTCGCCTTAATATCTTCTTGTTTCATATTGTCACCAACATAAAAGCTGCGGTTGCAAGTTGCATGGAAACGTTCCTTCTGAACATACTTCTCTTTCTTGTCCGAAGTATTCTCCTCTGCTTTCTTAGCAGTTGCTGTAACGGTCAGATAACCATCCTTCAGCTCTGCACTGATATCTTCTCTGCAAAAGCCCGGCAGATCCATCTCTACCGTAAATCCTTCCTCGGACTCCTTGATATCCGTTTTCATTAATCCATTCGCTGAATAGCTCTTGGCGTAAGTTCTCTGTGGCATATCAAAAAGGTCATCCATAAAATCTCTACTAAAAATACTTGGCATTAACATAAGTCATCGCTCCTTCCAACTCTGTACAGACTATATAGTCTGTCACTACTGAAATACTCAGAAACTCTTCTAAGCATTTCCTTTTCCTTGTTCTGATTATGTTATACCACTATTATTAGCACTCGTCAATAGTGAGTGCTAATAAATTTTGTGAACATTCTGTGTTCTCTATGTTATGCATTTTTCTTGCGAAAAATTTTCATCGATAGATCCCAATCTTTATACTGTCCATCCACCTTTAATTCGCCGTATGGATAAGGATCTAACAATGGGAATCTGCATATCATCGGTATCAGGCGGTCGCTTGCACCTACGTGTGTCAAACGGATCAAATAACCGATCTGCGAATCTCTCTGTTTGAGCTTATTCTTTGCAATTGCAATCGTATAGCCTTCCCGCTTCACCTGATTTGGTGCGATCGTCTTATCATATAAAACCTCTTTATCGTCCAGTGCAAGCACTTGAATACGATACTCATCACCCGATTCGTTTGGTGCAAGATTCCAGAAATACAGTCGAATACGGTTCCAACGATTACGCCATTCCAACTGCCCTTGTTCAATCGTCTGTTCCAAAACTTTTGGATTCTTATGATACCGCCAACGAATCGGCTCTTCATCCTTTCCACGTTTGGAATTAAAATACGGAATCTCTACATATGTTCTAGGATGACTAAGCTGGTTCGCCGCCGCAAAACTTCCGGCAAAGCAGAACAGACCAACCGCAAGCACCACCAATCTGGCAGCGTGCAGCCGCATTCCGTTGAAATGTGCTTTAAGCCACGCATCCCCTTTGTTAAAAACAGTATTTGTAAATCCATCAGCCCCTTCTGCCATGAGTAAAAGGCACACTCCGGTAAAGCATATATTGTATCGCTTGCCGGCTTCCCACAGCATAAAAAACATAACTGCGCCCGCAAACGTAAGCGTATACATTGCCCCCGGTGCTGCTTCTCTCTGCAGAAACTGTCTGCACATTGCGCACAACATCAAAAATAACATCGCAATACGAAAGGCCTGCATATAGATCATAAACCATGCATTTTGCTTTCCTGCAAAATAACGAAAGAACGGTGGATATTGATATGCATACTGCGCATTCGTTATTCCATCATCATCGCCCATTGCCCATACACGCATCATTTTATTGCCAAAATGCTTGGCAAGACCAACCGGACCCATCTTTTTGACACGTTGTTTCAAGCGAGCGATATCTGCTTTCTGCTTTTGTTCCTTGGTCGGGAACGAAGAGGTGTATCTCCGGTCGTTACGATTAAAACCGCCCTTGCTCTTTTCATTCATTCCCATCATGACCCAGTGTACAACAGGAAACTGCTGGTTAAACTTCTTCGCATCAACATGCTTTGCTACCAAATTGCTGCTGGAAAATAACACTGCCATACTCACGCAGACAACGAGTCCGACACGAACTGCACCCTCCAATACCCTTTGTCTGCTATGCTGCTGTTCTTCCGAATCATTCTCCGTTTTCATTGTCTCTGATGCACTTAAAGCACGGCGATTCTGCCAGTCTGCGACGAGACGCGCCGTCAAATACAACCCCAGCGCAATAATTGGAATGATCGTTGTCGGACGCACACGGTAACCAACCGCCATAACGACTGCCAATAACACATCGTGTACCGCCACCCGCCATCTTTTTGCCGGCTTGTCAATGAGTCCCAGATACAAAATACCCATAATAAACGGAAAAGATAACGTATTGGTATACACAGAAGTCAGCCATAAATAGGTTGTCGGGCACAAGAAAAATAGTACTAATGCAAAGTTTGCCGTACCGATCCCGCGCATTTTTTTTACAGACAGGAACGTCAGTAAAATGCCCAGATCAATTGCCAAAACATTTAGCACTACCGTAGACACCCATACCTTTGTAATGCCAACATCCGTCAAAAATTTATAAAAGTAATAAAAACAAATGGTAATAAAATGATTGTTGCCATAATTCTGCATATAAGAATTCGTTGGATCCATCTGACCGTGATGATATTTTAACATGGCAAGTGCCTCGTTCTGAACACGTGCCGGATCTGCGATCGTCATTGGTCTGGATACCAATAATAAGAATGCGATCTGCGCCAAACCGATCAATAAAAACATGAATACGGAAAATTTACGTCTCGTTGTCTGCAGCTTGTCCTTCCCATAAACACATAACATTACTATACAAGCCGCCATAAATAGTGTAATTGCAACTGTCATTCCATTTTGCAGTAATTCCTTTTTGTACAGTGTAATACCTCTGCAAGATAGCGCCAATATTACACCACACAAAAAAATACTAATGCTCAAAGCAACACAATATGCCCCTCTTAATATACCCTTCATTATCCTCTCCTCATTGTCCCTCAAATTTATGGTTCCCTCTCATCTGATATTCCGTGAACATCAAATCATGTACCTTGTAGCAAGAAGTCCCTCTAATTCCTGCTACGATATTTATTATACATATTTTTAAGAAGAGAATATGAACAAATTCTTAAGAAATTCTTAAGATGAAATTTTAGTTACTCAAACTTCCCATACCTCAAATCCTCCACAACCACATATTGCTTATTATGCCGAGAATGTCATTATATTTTGCAGCCAATACATTAAATTGTTCTGTCATCAGAGAACTAAGATAATTGC
>ERZ773216.499-NODE-499-length-54934-cov-30.871372_pt1 | contig 54934 bp, 41 predicted proteins | sample MGYA00511259_ERZ773216 | MGnify/ENA primary metagenome ERZ773216 (study PRJEB29015, sample SAMEA2737764) | human gut metagenome | biome: human gut; feature: human-associated habitat; material: faeces | place: China | collected 2012 ... | reverse complement strand
CAATTCCTTTGAGTTTCAACCTTGCGGTCGTACTCCCCAGGTGGATTACTTATTGTGTTAACTGCGGCACTGAAGGGGTCAATCCTCCAACACCTAGTAATCATCGTTTACGGTGTGGACTACCAGGGTATCTAATCCTGTTTGCTACCCACACTTTCGAGCCTCAGCGTCAGTTGGTGCCCAGTAGGCCGCCTTCGCCACTGGTGTTCCTCCCGATATCTACGCATTCCACCGCTACACCGGGAATTCCACCTACCTCTGCACTACTCAAGGCCAGCAGTTTTGAAAGCAATTTATGGGTTGAGCCCATAGTTTTCACTTCCAACTTGCCGGTCCGCCTGCGCTCCCTTTACACCCAGTAATTCCGGACAACGCTTGCACCCTACGTTTTACCGCGGCTGCTGGCACGTAGTTAGCCGGTGCTTTCTTGTTAGGTACCGTCATTATCGTCCCTAACGACAGGAGTTTACAATCCGAAAACCTTCTTCCTCCACGCGGCGTCGCTGCATCAGGGTTTCCCCCATTGTGCAATATCCCCCACTGCTGCCTCCCGTAGGAGTCTGGGCCGTGTCTCAGTCCCAATGTGGCCGTTCAACCTCTCAGTCCGGCTACCAATCGTCGCCTTGGTGGGCCGTTACCTCACCAACTAGCTAATTGGACGCGAGTCCATCCTGAAGCGAATAAATCCTTTTCCCTCAGCCCGATGCCGGGCCGTGGGCTTATGCGGTATTAGCAGTCGTTTCCAACTGTTGTCCCCCACTCCAGGGCAGGTTACTCACGCGTTACTCACCCGTTCGCCACTAAGCTAAGAAAAGCAAGCTCCTCTCAGCTCCGTTCGACTTGCATGTGTTAGGCGCGCCGCCAGCGTTCGTCCTGAGCCAGGATCAAACTCTTTATAAATGGTATTTAATCGCCATTTAAAAGCGTTAAATCTCTGTAATCACTCAGACACAATCGCTTGCGTCCTGTATGAATTACTTGTAAATTTGGAATTGATTAACGTGGGTTTCCAAACCCACGATCAAGGTTCCACAAGTTTCAGTTTTGTTCAATTTTCAAGGTCCTGCTGTGCTGTCGCGTTTCCGTGACAGCTTGTATATTATATATCAGATTCTCTCGTTTGTCAAGAGGTTTTCTGAAAGTTTTTTGAAGAAGTTTTCTTCAAAAAACGGCGTACAAGCTGTAGGTAAAGGCTCCAGCGGCTGCCGCCGCGGGCTGGGCTCGCGAGACAGCTTGATTATTATAGCAAGTAGTATGACCTTTGTCAACAGGTTTTTGCAAGTTTTTTTGATTTTTTCGACAAAGTTTGAGGGAGAAGTTTGGGCAAGGTGTATATTGGGGTGACGGCAGTTGGCGGGCACAAATTATGGGGGTGAGCGGTGGAAGGGTGAGCGGGTGCTTGTCGGGGGTATCATTGGGCCTCTAACAGCTGTTCACGCATCCATTTCAGGATACGGCGCTCGCGGCGGGAGATCTGGACCTGGGTAGTGCCGAGGACGCGGGCGGTCTCGCTCTGGGTGCGGCCCGCGAAAAAGCGCAGACGGATGAGCTGGCGGTCGCCGCTGTCCAGCCTGTCCATCACCTCGGCCAGACCGATGCGGTCCGAGAGTGCTTCCTCCGGGGACTCCACCGGCACGTCAAACTCCCGCAGGCCGTCCTCGTCGTCCACAGGCGTCAGACTCAGGGTCGGCAGGGCCGCGCGGATAGCCAGCGCGATCTGCTCCGGGGTCGTGCCCAGCGTCTCGGCCAGCTCGGTCACGCCGGGCTCCTGGCCGGTGCGCTTGAGGCAGCGCTCACGCTCGGCATTGATTTTAAGGCTCAGCTCCTTTAACGAGCGGCTGACCTTGACTGTGCCGCCATCTCGGAACAGCTTTTTGATCTCGCCCAGGATGACCGGCACGGCATAGGTGGAAAAGCAGACGCCGCGCCCGGTATCAAACCCGTCGCAGGCCTTCACAAGGCCCAGACAGCCCGCGGCGTAGAGTTCCTCATACTCGATGCCCCGCCCCTTGAACCGCCCGGCGCAGGCGTGGACAAGGCCGAGGTTTCTCTCAATAAATTCTTCGCGCGGCAGCTGGTGCATATCCGTGGGCATGACTGTCCCCTCCTTCTATATATGTAGGGGGTCACGCGCGGGCATCCAGCCGCTTGGTCAGGGTCACGCGGGTGCCGCGGCCCGGCGTGGAGGAGACCTTGACCTTGTCCATGAAGCTCTGCATGACGGCAAAGCCCAGACCCGCGCGCTCCTCGGCGTCACCGGTGGTGAACATTGGCTCCATCGCCTTTGCAATATCCGGGATGCCGACGCCGCGGTCCGTGATGGTAATACGCACAATGCCGCCCTCATAGATGGCCGCCGTCATTGTGATGGGGCCGATCTTGTCCGGGTAGGCGTGGACGATGCAGTTGGTCACGGCCTCGGAGACAGCGGTTTTCATATCGGCGAGCTGGGGCACGGTGGGATCAAGCTGCACAAGAAACGCGGCCAGCGCCGCGCGGGCGAAGCCCTCGTTGACGGAGCGGCCCGCAAACGTAATTTTTACCTGATTGAGCATCTTCATCGGTGTTCACCTCCGTTCAGGCGTAGGTTATGTGGGCCAGGTCGAGCATCCGCCGCACGGCGCGCGGCGGGTTCTGGACGGTCAGCCGCCCGCCCAGTGCGCTTACGTGGCGTCCGCGGCCCAAAATCAGGCCGACGCCAGAGGAATCCATGAAGGTGACGCCCGAGAAGTCGAGCGTCAGCAGCTCAGGCAGGCGGTCATCGACCTGGGCATCGATCTCCCGCCGCAGTGTCTGGGCGGCGTGGTGGTCGATCTCGCCGCTCAAATAGGCGGCCAGTGTGCCGCTGCCGGGCACGAAGGTTACTTTGGCCATAGGGTTGTCCTCTTTTTTCATTTATAAGAGTATACAGGGTAGTGTTGGGAAGGTTGCGGGCCGGGCATGCCCGGCCCCTACGGGGAGAGTTAAAAATCAACGGGTAATTTTCGGGAGGTTGCGGAGGGGGTGTTGAGACAAAATAAAAAGCCCGTATCGTTATGATACAGGCTTACGGGTGCGTATTTTGTTGAAATGGCGATGGCCGGTTATTTTTCTGCTTCTTTGAGAAGCAGCGGGCGGGCCTCGGCGGCAAGGTAGAGCGAACCGCAGACAACAACGCCCGCGAGGTTGTTCTCGTCGGCGTAGTCCACGGCCTTACGGATGGCATCGGCCACACTGTCGGTGGCCTCGGCGTCGGTGTGGAAGCGTGCCTCCTTCTGCAATTCCTCGGCGCTCAATGCGCGGGGGCAGTTGGGCGTGACGGTGTAGACCTTGGCAAAGCAGGGGGCCAGATCGGACAACATATCCTTATAGTCCTTGTCGGCCAGCACGCCCAGCACACCGACGAGGTTTTCCTCAAAGTCGGCGCGGGTCAGGGTCGCGGCCAGCATTTTAGCGCCGTCCGGGTTGTGGCAGCCGTCGAGCAGCAGCAGCGGATGGCGGCGCAGCACCTCGATGCGGGCGGGCATCCGGGCATCGGCAAGGCCCTGCAGAATGGCATCGTCCGAAATATCATAGCCGAACTCGCGCCAGAGAGCCAGCGCGATCTCGACAGCCATGGCGGCGTGGTTAGCCTGGTGCGTGCCGGGCAGGCCCAGTGCGGCGCGATAGCCGCCGTAGTCGATGCGGTTTTCCAGCCGCTTGCCGCGCAGCAGCGTCAAATCGTCCTTGTCGGGCGTGATGATGCTCGTGTGCGCCTCGGCAGCGGCGGTCAGGATCGGCCCCATAGCCTCCGCAGGCTGGTCGGGATAGTTGACGACGACGGTTCCTTCTTTTATAATACCGGCCTTCTCGGCGGCAATTTTATCAAGGGTATCTCCCAAAACTTCCATGTGGTCATAGCCGATCTTTGTGATGGCTGCCACGAGCTTGTGGGGCACGACGTTCGTTGCGTCGCAGCGCCCGCCAAGGCCGGTCTCCAGCACGACCAGGTCACACTTTTCGCGGGCAAACCAGAGGAACGCCAGCGCAGTGACGGCCTCAAACTCCACAGGCTTCTCGCCGCCCTCGGCCTCGATGGCGTCAATCGCGTCGAGCACCTTCTCCGTCAGGTTTGCCAGCGTGCGGGGCGGGATCATCTCGCCGTCGATCTGGAACCGTTCACGGAAGTCCACCACATACGGGCTGATGGTCAGACCGGTCTTGTAGCCCGCTGCCGTCAGGATGGAGGACGTCATGGCCGCAAGGCTGCCCTTGCCGTTCGTGCCCGCAATGTGGATGCACTGCAGCTCCTTTTCGGGGTTTCCCAGATGGTCGCACAGGTTCTGCATCCGGGCCAGACCGGGTGCGCCCTGCCCCATGCGCGGCAGGGCGTGCAGGGCTTCAATTGCCTGTTGGGTCGTCATTCTTCGTCCTCCTCATAGTTATCCTCGTCGGGTTCGGGGCGGTTCAGCTGTGCCTCGTGGGCACGGTGGGCGGCGCGGCGGGCCAGCCGCTCATGCTCGCGGCGGCGCAGCTCCGCGCTCTCGGCGCGCAGAGCGCGGTTCTCCTGCTTGACACGGATGAATGCGGTAACGCCGCGCACGATCAGCAGGATGATGAGTGCAAACAGCAGTCCCGCCACGACGCCGGACATATCGATCCAGACATCCACCACCGACGAGGTGCGGTTGGGGCTGTGCAGCTGGATGGTCTCATCCATCAGCGCCGTTGTCATGCCGCCCAGCAGCGGCCAGCTCATGTGGCGCACAAAATGCTTTGTGTACACGCGGATGCAGAGCATCAGCAGAAAGCCCTCCAGCGCAAACTCCGAAAAGTGCGCGAGCTTACGGATCAGATGCTCCGACAATGGGCCGAGATGCACCTTGGCCAGCGCACTGTTGACCAACTGCATGACGGCCTGGCTGCGTGCGGACGACTGGGCACCGTTTTCCAGTGAGTTGCGAAAGATAAACATAATGCAGGCGATCAGCGCCGCCGTAAATACCACGCGGAACAAGATCAGCCACGGACTGGTTCTTTCTTTTTCCATAATACTCCTTTATAGATACTCCTCTATAAACCTGTATTATAGCACGCAGCCCGCATAAGAGCAAGCGCCCTGCCGCAGTTTTCCTCATACTATAGGCCCGGCCTTGTAAGTTGTCAAGGTATAGTTTTTGTGGTATTCTAATGAAAAGAATATATTTTGTGGGGGGAATGGCCATGAACATCCAGATTTTCGGCACGAACAAGAGCTTTGACACCAAAAAGGCACAGCGGTGGTTCAAGGAGCGCGGCATCAGATTCCAGATGATCGACATGAAGGAAAAAGGCATGAGCCGCGGCGAGTTTGACAACGTCTGCCGCGCCGTGGGCGGCTGGGTAAAGCTCGTCGACGAGAACGCAAAGGACAAGGACACGCTGGCGCTTTTGAAATGGCTCGACGAGAGCCAGCAGGCCGACAAGCTGTTCGAGAACCAGCAACTCTTCCGCCAGCCCATTGTGCGCAACGGCAGACAGGCCACCGTAGGCTACTGCCCCGAGGTGTGGGAGAAGTGGGAGTAAGACAGACAGCTCACCTCTCTCTGCAGGAGCCTAGGGGGCCGACAGATTTGCGCACCCGCCCTTGACAAATCCGCCGCATTGCGGTACATTATAAGGTACAAATGCAGTGCGAAAGAGTGTGCCCGCGTCGTACCTTTGCAGCAAGCCGGGGAGGATGCAAGCCCGGTATGGTGCGGCGGGTGCTGTCACTTTCAAGCAGGCGCGGTGAGAGGGGCTTCTCCCCTGCCAGCCGCGCACGGGGTTGCCGCCGTTATCAGGGTAGGCGGGCTTGTCGGCCTGCCGCAAAGCGGCCCGATCGGGCAACTTGGGTGGTACCGCGACTTGAGCTTTTCAGGCCGTCCCATGATAAACTCATGGGGCGGTCTTTTTTATTTTGTCCAAATGTAAAAATCACGCCCCGCACATTCACGAGGAGGTTTACACTATGCCGAAGGAACTCGCCAAACAGTATGCCCCGCAGGGCACCGAGGATCGCATCTATCAGAACTGGTGCGACAAGGGGTATTTCCATACCCAGATCGACCGCAGCAAAAAGCCGTTTACCATCGTCATGCCGCCGCCGAACGTCACCGGCCAGCTGCACATGGGCCACGCCATGGATGAGACCTGGCAGGACATCCTGACCCGCTACAAGCGGATGCAGGGCTATGCCGCGCTGTGGGTGCCCGGCACCGACCATGCGTCCATTGCCACCGAGGCCAAGGTCGTCGCCAAGATGCGCGAGGAGGGCCTGACCAAAGAGATGGTGGGCCGCGACGGCTTTCTGGAGCGTGCCTGGGACTGGAAGAACACCTATGGCAACCGCATCGTCAGCCAGCTGAAGAAGCTGGGCTGCTCCTGCGACTGGCAGCGTGAGCGCTTCACGATGGACGAGGGCTGCTCCGACGCCGTCAAGGAGGTCTTTGTCCGTCTGTACAATGAGGGGCTGATCTACCGCGGCAACCGCATGGTCAACTGGTGCCCCCACTGCAACACCTCGATTTCCGACGCCGAGGTCGAGTATGAGGCCAAGGAGGGCAGCTTCTGGCATCTGCTCTACCCCGTCAAGGAGACCGGCGAAATGCTGGAGCTGGCCACGACCCGCCCCGAGACGATGCTGGGTGATACCGCTGTTGCCATCAACGCCGAGGACCCGCGCTACAAGCACCTGCACGGCTGCCATGTCGTGCTGCCGCTGCTGGGCCGCGAAATCCCCATCGTCTGCGACGAGCACGCCGACATGGAGAAGGGCACCGGCGTTGTGAAGATCACCCCCGCCCACGATCCCAACGACTTTGAGGTCGGCAAGCGCCACGACCTGCCGATGATCCGTGTGCTGACCTACGACGGCCACATGACCGGCGCTGCCGACAAGGCCGCCGTCGATGCCGAGAAGGCCGCGGGCCGCGCTGCTGCCGACGAGCCGGACGTGCTGGACTGCGGCAAGTATGCCGGCATGACCGCGCTGGAGGCCCGCAAGGCCATTCTGGCCGATTTGGAGGCCTGCGGTGCGCTGAAGGAGACCGAGCCGCTGACCCACGATGTGGGCACCTGCTACCGTTGCCACTCGGTCATTGAGCCGATGGTCTCCAAGCAGTGGTTCGTCAAGATGGAGCCGCTGGCCAAGCCCGCCATCGAGAGCGTCGAGAAGGGCGAGATCAAGTTCGTGCCCGAGCGCTTCACCAAGAACTATATCAACTGGATGAAGGGCGGCCGTGACTGGTGCATCAGCCGCCAACTGTGGTGGGGCCACCAGATCCCCGCCTGGTACTGCGACGACTGCGGCGAGACCGTCGTGGCCAAGCAAGCCCCCTGCACCTGCCCCAAGTGCGGCAGCTCCAACATGACCCAGGACCCCGACACGCTGGACACCTGGTTCAGCTCTGCCCTGTGGCCGTTCTCCACGCTGGGCTGGCCCAACGAGAACGCCGAGGATTACAACTACTTCTACCCCACGAACACGCTGGTCACCGGCTATGACATCATCGGCTTCTGGGTGTCCCGCATGATCTTCTCGGGTCTGGCCTACACCGGCAAGGCACCGTTTGACACGGTACTGATCCATGGCATTGTCCGCGACAGCCAGGGCCGCAAAATGTCCAAATCCCTGGGCAACGGCATTGACCCGCTGGAGGTCATTGAGCAGTACGGCGCGGACGCGCTGCGCATGATGCTGATCATCGGCTCCACCGCAGGCAACGATATGCGCTACAGCGATGAAAAAGTCCTTGCCTGCCGCAACTTTGCCAACAAGCTGTGGAACGCCTCCCGCTTTGTGCAGATGAACCTGCCCGAGGACTTTGAGCCGGGTCTGCCCGAGGAAAGCCTGCTCGACATGAGCGACAAGTGGATTTTGTCCGAGCTTGCCAAGGTCGCCGCCGAGGCTACCGCCAACCTCGACAAGTACGAGCTGGGTCTGGCCGCCGAGAAGGTCGAGAACTTCATCTGGGAGGTCTACTGCGACTGGTATATCGAGATCTGCAAGACCCGCCTGAACGGCAAGGACGCGGCAGCCGCCGACGCGGCCCGCAAGGTGCTGGTCTACGTGCTGGACAAGGCGCTCAAGCTGCTGCACCCCTTCATGCCGTTCATCACCGAGGAGATCTATCAGGCTCTGCCCGGCAGCGCCGAGACCATCATGAACGAGAAGTGGCCCGGCGACGAGAACATGAAGGTCTGGGCCGAGGACTGCGCCGACTTTGAGAAGCTGATGGACTACATCAAGGCTGTCCGCGCCATGCGTGCCGAGATGAACGTCCACCCCGCCAAAAAGACGAGCATGGTCATTGAGACTGCCTCCCCCGCCGCGTTTGAGAAGGGCGGCGCGTATCTGGCCCGCTTTGCCTTTGCCACCGACGTGACGGTCACGGCAAAGTACGAGGGCAGCACCGACGGCATGGTCAACGTGGCGACCCCCGACGCGAAGGGCTTTATCCCGATGATGGAGCTGATTGACCGCGACAAGGAGCTGGCCCGCCTGAACAAGGAGCTGACCAAGGCCGAGAAGGAGCTGGGCATGTTCACGAACCAGCTGAACAACCCGAAGTTCGTCGAGAAGGCCCCGGCGAAGCTCGTCGAGGAGACCCGCGCCAAGCTGGCTGCCGCCCAGGACAAGGCCGCCAAGATCAAGGAGAGCATTGCGGCGCTGGGGTAAGTCTGAAGGCTTCCCCCATGGGGGAAGCTGTCACCGCAGGTGACTGATGAGGGCAGCGTTTCCGCCGCAGCTCGTTCACGGGCAATACTGGCACACCCGCCCCTCATCCGGCCCTTCAGGCCACCTTCCCCCGTAGGGGAAGGCTTTTCAGCCACAAACAAAAAACAACCCCGCCCCGTCAGGAACTGCATCCTGACGGGGCGGGGTTTTCTCGTTACAGCACAAAAATTGCAGGGAAAAAGTTCAAAGCAAATTACTTGCGGCGCTTGCCCTTGCCGCCCTTGCGGGTGTTGGTCTTGGCAGCGGCGGTCTTGACGGCCTCGACGGCCTTCTCGGCTGCGGGCTTGGCAGCCTCAACAGCCTTCTCAACGACAGGCTCGGCAGCCTTGACGGCCTTCTCGACGACGGGCTTCGCAGCCTCGACGGTTTTCTCAACGACGGGCTCGGCAGCCTTGACGGCCTTCTCGACGACGGGCTTGGCAGCCTTGACAGCCTTCTCAGCGGCAGGCTTGGCAGCCTTGACGGCCTTCTCGACGACAGGCTCAGCAGCCTTGACGGCCTTCTCGACGACAGGCTCAGCCGCCTTGACGACCTCGGTGGCGGCCTTCTCGGCAGCGGCCTTAGCCTTAACGGTGGTGGCCTTCACGCTGGTCTTGGGCTTGCGGGTGACCTCGTTGATGGTCCAGAACTGGTTGTCACCGTTGACGTCAGCCCAGATCTGCAGCACGGTGCCGTTCTCGGTAGCCATGCCGGGGTCCAGCAGCTTGCCGGCCAGGTTGGACTTGATCTTGACGCGGCCATCGTTGGTAGGCTCCACGACCCACAGCTGGCTGGATGCCTGGGCACCCTCCCACTGGTGGACGCGGGTGCCGTCGCTGACGCCGCCCATGTCCAGATCCATCATCTTGCCGGTGAAGCGGTTCTGGATGCGGTAAACGCCGTCGCCTGCTGCGACGAAGTTCCACTGCTGCCACTCAAAGTTGGCGTTGTCCATCAGCTGGATCTTCGCGCCATTGTCAATGTTATAGTCAGCGACCTCAATGACCTTGCCGTTGGCGGCGCTGATGGTATAGAACTTACCCTCGGTAAGTACGGTCTGTGCAATCTTCTTCGGTGCCATATTTGTTCCTCCTATAGGTATATCATGTATATTATGCGGCAAATCTTGTTTGTAGTTTCCCTCATGCCGCGTGGTCAAACACCGCTTTTTGCGTGTCTACGTATCCTATTATAACCACTTTTTACCTTCCCGTCAACTTTTTGGCGCTGTTGCGGCATTTTGCACAAAAACCGCCGGGACGGCAGAAGCTATCCCGGCAGTTTTGATTGATTTTATGCCGTTTTGCGGCTTTTTTCGACATCTCTGCGCTTAAGAGTTCTCGGCAAAGTTGCCGGTGTACAGGCGGTAATAGCGGCCCTTCTGGGCGATCAGCTCGTCGTGGGTGCCGCGCTCAATGATACGGCCCTGCTCCAGCACCATGATGCAGTCCGAGTTGCGCACGGTGGACAGACGGTGGGCAATGACGAAGGTCGTGCGGCCATACATCAGGCCGTCCATGCCGTCCTGCACAAGCTTCTCGGTGCGGGTGTCGATGGAGGACGTTGCCTCGTCCAGGATCAGCACCGGCGGGTCTGCGACAGCCGCGCGGGCAATCGCCAGCAGCTGGCGCTGGCCCTGGCTCAGGTTCGTGCCGTCGCCGGTCAGCATCGTGTTGTAGCCGTCGGGCAGATGCTTGATGAAGGTATCCGCATTCGCGAGCTTCGCGGCGGCCATGCACTCCTCATCGGTGGCAGTCAGGCGGCCATAACGGATGTTCTCCATGACCGTGCCGGTGAACAGGTGGGTATCCTGCAGGACGATGCCCAGAGAGGAGCGCAGCGCGTCCTTCTCAATGGACTTGATGTCGTGGCCGTCGTACAGGATCCGGCCCTTCTGGATGTCGTAGAAGCGGTTGATAAGGTTCGTGATCGTCGTCTTGCCCGCGCCGGTGGAGCCGACAAAGGCGATCTTCTGCCCCGGACGGCCATACAGGTTGATGTCATGCAGGACGATCTTCTTCTCGTCGTAGCCGAAGTCCACATCCTTAAAGACGATGTCGCCCTCCAGCTTGGTGTACCGGGGCTTGCCGTCGGCATCCATGCGTTTCCACGCCCACATGCCGGTGGACTCGTTCGTCTCGGTGACAGTATCGTCCGCTTCGTACTTGGCGTGGACCAGGGTGATGTCGCCCTCATTGACCTCGGGCTTTTCATCCAGCAGTGCAAAGATACGCGCACCGCCGGCCAGCGCCATAACGACGGAGTTCAGCTGCATGGAGATCTGGCTGATGGGCTGGTTGAACTGACGGGTCAGCACAAGGAAGCTGGCGAGACCGCCCAGCGTAAAGCCGCCGAAGCCGTTGATAGCCAGCGCACCGCCGAGGATGGCGCAGAACACGTAGGACAGGTTGCCCAGCTGGCCGTTGACGGGCATTGCTACCAGCGAATAGGAGTTTGCCTTGTCGGCGCTGTGGAACAGCTCATCGTTGAGCCTGTCGAACTCCTCAATGGCAATTTCCTCATGGCAAAAGACCTTGATGACCTTCTGGCCGTTCATCATTTCCTCAATGTAGCCATTGACCTTGCCCAGCTCCTGCTGCTGCTTGATGAAGTATTTGCCGGAGTTGCCGGTCAGGTACTTCGTCGCCAGCAGCATGACGCCGACCATCGCGAGGGCCAGCACCGTCAGGGGGACGCTCAGATAGAGCATCGAGGCCAGCACGCCGACGAGGGTCACAACCGTGTTGACGAGCTGCGGCAGGCTCTGGCTGATCATCTGGCGCAGCGTGTCAATGTCGTTCGTGTAGACCGACATAATGTCGCCGTGGGCGTGGGTGTCAAAGTATTTGATGGGCAGCGTCTGCATGTGGGTGAACATCTCGTCACGCAGGTCCTTCAGCGTGCCCTGGGTGATCCTTGCCATCAGGCGGTTCTGCACAAAGACAGCAGCGATGCCGACGCAGTAGATGACTGCCACGCGCAGGATAGCCGCGGCCAGGCCGCTGAAGTCCGTGCTGCCCGCCTTGAGCAGCGGCAAAATGTAGCTGTCGATCAGCGTCTGGGAGAACATGACGCCCTGCAGCTGGGCGCACACAGCCAGCAGAATGCAGCAGAGCACCACAATGACCTGTGCCTTATAGCGGCTCATGACATAGGCGAGGATGCGCTTGAACACCTTGCCGGGGTTTTCGACCTTGGGGCGGGGGCCATTGCTGCGCCCGCCGGGACCGACCTTTACGACTTTAGGCTGCTGTGCCATTATGCCTCCCCTCCCTTCTCATCAAAGTCGCCGGAGCCTTTGGTCTGGCTGTTGTAGACATCCTGGTAGATGGCATTTGTTTTCAGCAGGTTGGCCGGGGTGTCAAAGCCGCTGACCCTGCCGTTGTCGAGCACGAGGACCTTGTCCGCATTTTCCACGGAGGAAATGCGCTGGGCGATGATGAACACCGTCGTGCCGGGGATTTTTTCCGCAAACGAATGGCGGATCTTTGCGTCCGTCGCGGTATCGACGGCGGAGGTGGAGTCGTCCAGGATCAGGATGCGGGGCTTTTTCAGCAGTGCGCGGGCAATGCAGAGGCGCTGCTTCTGGCCGCCGGAGACGTTGTTGCCGCCCTGCTCGATGTGGGTCTGGTACTTGTCGGGGAAGCGCTCGATAAATTCATCGGCGCAGGCCTGCTTGCAGGCGTCCTCGATCTCGGCGTCGGTGGCGTCGGGGTTGCCCCAGCGCAGGTTCTCGGCAATCGTGCCGCTGAACAGCTCGTTCTTCTGCAGCACCATGGCGACGTTGTTGCGCAGGGTGTCGAGGTCATATCTGCGCACATCAACGCCGCCGATGGTCACGCTGCCCTCGGTCACGTCGTACAGACGCGGCAGCAGCTGCACAAGGCTGGACTTAGCCGAACCGGTGCCGCCAATGATGCCGATGGTCTCGCCGGACTTGATGTCGAGGTCAATGTCCTCGAGAGCCTTCTCGCCATCCTTTTTATAGGCAAAGCTGACGTGGTCGAACTTGACGGAGCCGTCCCTGACCTCCATAACAGGGTCCTCACCGTTCGTCAGGTCGGACTGCTCGTCCAGCACCTCGGCCACGCGCTTGGCGGAGGCTACAGACATCGTGATCATGACGAACACCATGGACAGCATCATCAGGCTCATAAGGATGTTCATGCAGTAGCTCAGCATGCTCATCAGGTCGCCGGTGGTGAAGGTCGTTGCGCCGGAGCTGACGATGAGCTGGGCACCGATCCAGGAGATGAGCAGGATGCAGCTGTAGACGGTCAGCTGCATGAGCGGGGCGTTCCAGGCCAGGATCAGCTCGGCACGCATCAGCAGATTGCGCACATTCTCGCTGGCCTTGCGGAACTTCTCGCCCTCAAACTTCTCGCGCACATAGGCCTTGACAACGCGGATGGCGGAGACATTCTCCTGCACGCTCTCGTTCAGGTCGTCGTACTTGCGGAATGCCTCGCCGAAGTACTTGGTGGCGCGGCTCATAATAAAGGCGAGCGCGCAGCCCAGCAGGATGACGGCGATCAAATAGATGTTTGCCAGCCGACGGTTGACCGTGTAGGACATGATCAGCGCCACGATCATGCTGGCGGGCGCACGCACCGACATGCGCAGCATCATCTGGTAGGCGTTCTGGATGTTGGTGACGTCGGTGGTCATGCGGGTGACCAGGCCCGCGGTGGAGTACTTGTCAATGTTGGCAAAGCTGAAGGTCTGGATGTTGCGGAACATGCCGCGGCGCAGGTTGCGGGCAAAGCCCGTGGCTGCGTGGGAGCCGGCCACCGCGCCCAGAATGCCGAACAGCAGGCCGAACAGCGCCGCGACGACCATCTGTGCGCCGACGGTGTAGATGACCTGCATATTGCCCGGCGTGACGCCGTTGTCAATGATGGAGGCCATCATCTTCGGGATGATCATTTCCATGATGACCTCCGCGATCATAAAGATCGGCGTCAGCACGGAGACCAGGCGGAAGCCCTTGGTTTCACGTCCGAGTGTTTTTAACAATTGGTATTTCCCCTCTCTTGTTTGGTATTTTCCTCTTGCAGGAAGTGCTGTGCGTTGCGCAGGGTCTGCTCCAGCACAGCGCGGGCCGCGGCGGCCTGCTGCGGGTCAATGCCGCTTTGCAGGTCATCCTCAAACCGCGCAATGCTTGCCTCGATCTGCTTGTGACAGGCGCGGCCCTTCTCTGTGGCGATAAGGCGCTTTAAGCGGGCGTCTTTCGCCACGGCGCTGCGGGTGATGAAGCCATCCTGCTCCATGCCCTGCAGCATGGCGGTGACGCTGGAGCGGCGAATGTTGAACCACTGCTCAATGTCGCGCTGGTAGACGTCGCGGCCCTGGCGCTCGGCACGGACGATGTCGCCCAGCACCATGCCGCGCACGCCCGACAGCTCCGAGCTGACCTCGGCGTTGATGCGGGCATCCAGCGCACGGCGGATGAGCCGCGAGGTCTGGTTCAGCAGTGCGCCGAAGTGGGCATCCGCGCAGCAGCCGCAGTCATCATGCGATGATTCGTGCATTTCTTCCCTCCTTTACGATTTTTGGGTCCAAGAAGTTAGATTTCGAATTGTTCGTTGTCTAACTGTTCGTTTGCGTACTTTACCAGTATAACACCGGATCGGGGAATGTCAAGAGGGACGGCGCGGAGTTTTTTGTATAGTGCAACGGCAAACGGGCAGAGCCCCGTCACCCTGCGCTTTCCCGATTCAACGTAGGGGCGGATTCCATATCCGCCCGTGCCCGGCTGTCTTTATTCGCCGCTTTCCCTCTCCACCCCCAGATACGGCAGCACCTTTCCCAGTACCTCGGCGCACACCGGCCCGGAGAGCGCGCCGCCGCTCGTCGTCCAGCTGTGGGGCTCATCCAGGCAGACCAGCACAGCGACCTTGGGGTCGTCGATGGGCGCAACGGAGACAAAGCTCGCAATGCGCGCGCCCTCGTTGGCGCTGTCCAGCTTTTGGCTCGTGCCGCTCTTGCCGCCGATGCGGTAGCCCGCCAGCGCGGCCTGCTTACCCGTGCCGCCTGTAACGACACCCTCCATCAGGCGGCACATCGTGGCTGAGGTTTCCGCGCTGATGACGCGGCGCTTCACCGTCGGCTGCACTTCCTTCACAACAGTGCCGTCAGGCGCCGTGATTTTCGCCACAACGTAGGGCTGCATCAGCTCGCCGCCGTTTACCACCGCACAGACCGCCGTGAGCATCTGCAGGTAGCTGACCTTGCTGCTCTGCCCGAACGAGCAGCTCGCCAGCTCCACCGGGCCCATCCGGTCCGCCGTGTAGTATTCGCTGCGCCTGACCTCGCCCGGCAGGTCGATGCCCGTGGCCTCCCGCAGGCCGAAGGCCGCAAAGTAATCGCAGAAGCGTTCTTTTCCAAGCCGCGCACCGATCTGGATAAAGCAGGGGTTGCAGCTGACAGCCAGCCCCCGGGCGAAGGTCTCGGTGCCGTGGACATGCCCGTTTGCACAGCGGAACCGCGTGCCTGCGACGGTTATTTTACCCGCGCAGGTGAAATAGTCCGTGGCCTTACACGCCCCGGAGTCCAGCGCCGCCGACGCCGTGATGAGCTTGAACACGCTGCCCGGCTCATACAGGTCACTGATGGCCTTGTTGCGCCACTGTGCCTGCTGTGCCTTTTGCAGCGCGGCGCTGCGCTCCTCGCCGGTCAGGGCATTCACAGCGTCACGGACTTCCTTATTTATAAGGGTCCGCGGCGCGTTCGGGTCGTAGTCGGGCTGGCAGGACATCGCCAGCACAGCCCCGGTGTGGACGTCCATCACGATGCCGACGCCGCGCTCGGCCACATGATGCTCCGTCACAGCGGCGGACAGTGCGCTTTCGAGCCAGTGCTGAATGTTCGCGTCGATGGTCAGCGTCAGCGTGCTGCCGGGCACGGCGTCCACCAGCGTCTGGTAGTGCGTCGGCATATCGTAGCCCCAGGCGTTCTTGGCGGTCAGGATGCGCCCGTTCTGCCCGGTCAATTCGTCGTTGTAACGCAGCTCCAGCCCCCACAGGCCCGCGTTGTCCACGTCGGTAAAGCCTAAAATGCCGCCCATAAAATCCCCCTGCGGGTAGACGCGGCGGGTATCCTGCCGAATTTGTATGCCGTCCACACCGTTCGCCCGGCACCAGTCCCGCACAGCGTCGGCCATCGCCTTATCCACGCGGCGGCGCAGCAGGCAGTCGTTGGAGGTTCGCTGGCTGAATTTGGCCAGCGTATCGGCGTAGTCCAGCTCTAAAATTTCGCTCAACGCCCGCGCAGCCGGTTCTACGGCGTCGTCGGCCATCTCCCGCGGGGCGGCGCGGATGGTCCAGCAGGTCTCGCTGGCGGCCAGCAGCGTACCGTCGGCGGAATAGATCTCCCCGCGGGCGGCGGGCAGCGTGGCCCCGCGCAGCTGCTGGTCGGCGGCGCGTGCCGCGTAGCCGCCGGGGTCGCGCAGCATCAGCACAAACAGCCGCACCGTCAGCCCGCCCAGACACCCCACCGCCAGCACCGCCGCCAAAAGCCGCATGCGCAGGCGCATTTTTGTATTCTGCTGCGGCGTGATCGGACGCATAGCTCCTGCCCCCTTCCCCATAGAACAGCCTATGAGTGTTCCACTGGCAAAATGCCGAATTATCGCCGGAAAATTCTCTGTATTGTCGATTGACCGTTTAGACACATAAGGTGTATACTGTTAATAGCAGATTTTGACATTTAATTGTCAAAGCCCGAGAGAGCTATTTTAAAGGAGGCAAACCCTATGGCTAGATTTACTTTACCCCGTGACCTTTACCACGGCCCCCACGCGCTGGAAGCGTTGAAAACGCTGCCCGGCAAGCGCGCCATGATCTGCGTCGGCGGCGGTTCGATGAAGCGCTTCGGCTTCCTGGACCGCGCCGAGACCTACTTAAAAGAGGCCGGCATGGAGGTAGAGCTGTTTGAAGGCATCGAACCCGACCCGTCCGTGGAGACGGTCATGAAGGGTGCTGCCGCCATGGAAAAGTTCCAGCCCGACTGGATCGTCGCAATCGGCGGCGGCTCCCCCATCGACGCAGCCAAGGCCATGTGGATCAAGTACGAGTACCCCGACATCACGTTTGAGGATATGTGCAAGGTGTTCGGCATCCCGCCGCTGCGCCGCAAGGCCCACTTCTGCGCCATCTCCTCCACCTCCGGTACGGCCACCGAGGTCACGGCCTTCTCGATCATCACCGATTACCAGAAGGGCATCAAGTACCCCATCGCCGACTTTGAGATCACGCCCGATGTCGCCATCGTTGACCCCGAGCTGGCCCACACGATGCCCAAGAAGCTCGTCGCCCACACCGGCATGGACGCCATGACCCACGCCATCGAGGCCTACGTCTCCACCGCGAACTGCGACTTTACCGACCCGCTGGCTCTGCACGCCATCGAGATGATCCAGGCAGATCTGGTCGGCAGCTACAACGGCGATATGGATAAGCGCGACGCGATGCACAATGCTCAGTGCCTGGCCGGTATGGCGTTCTCGAACGCGCTGCTCGGCATCGTACACAGCATGGCCCACAAGACCGGCGCGGCGTTTGCCGATTACGGCGCACACATCATCCACGGCGCAGCCAACGCCATGTACCTGCCCAAGGTCATCGCCTACAACGCGAAGGACCCCACCGCCAAGGCACGCTACGGCGTCATTGCCGACAAGATGCACCTGGGCGGCGAGAACGACGACGAGAAGGTCGCGCTGCTCATCCAGTATCTGCGCGGCATGAACGACGATCTGAACATTCCGCACTGCATCGGCCACTACGGCCCCGACTCCTACCCCGCCGAGCAGGGCTTTGTCCCCGAGAACGTATTCCTCGAGAGACTGCCCGAGATCGCAAAGAACGCGATTGCCGATGCCTGCACCGGCTCCAACCCGCGCCAGCCGACCCAGGAGGAGATGGAAAAGCTGCTGAAGTGCTGCTACTACGACACCGAGGTCGACTTCTAACCACCGCCCTTCTGCGGCCCCTGCAAGCCGCCGCATGATCTGCCCCGGCCACTAGCTTTTGTGGCTGGGGCTTTTTGCCGCCGCAAAAGTGGGCAAAATCCTTGCGATTTGATTTTTGCGGATTTTTGCTGTACAGGGCGCAGCTACAGCGTTTGCGGGCATTTTTTGTACAAGTGTCAAATCCTTGATTTCGCATAGATTTTGCTGTATACTAATGGTAAAATCCAAGTAAAAGAGGATGGTAGTTTACCATGACAGCCACTGCAAAGTCACAAGGTCCCCTGTTTACCAGGCGGGCGCTGTTCACCCTGATCTGGCCCCTGCTGCTGGAGCAGACATTAAGCGTCACGATGGGCATGGCCGACACGCTAATGGTCGCCGGTGTGGGTGAGGCCGCTGTCTCCAGCGTATCGCTCGTGGACAGCCTGAATATTTTGATTATTCAGATTTTGTCCGCGCTGGCTACCGGCGGTGCTGTCATTGCCAGCCAGTATCTGGGCCGCCGGGATGAGGAAAACGCCAGCCGCAGCGCCGCCCAGCTGTACAGCGTGCTGGGCATCTCTACGGTTGCGGTGGGTGTTGTCTGTATGCTGCTCTCCCGCCTGATCCTTCGGATGGTGTTCGGCAGCATTGACGAGGATGTCATGCGGTTTGCGCAGCAGTACTTCCTTATCAGTGCGGTGTCCTACCCCTTCATCGGCCTGTACAACGGCGGCGCGGCGCTGTTCCGTGCGCAGGGCAACAGCCGCATCAGTATGCTGGCCAGCCTTGTCATGAACGTCATCAACATTGCGGGCAACGCGCTGCTGATCTACGGTTTCGGCATGGGCGTTATCGGCGCGGCGCTGGCCACGCTGATCGGGCGTGTGTTCGCCGCGGTGTTCATCCTGTGGCAGAACCAGGACCTGCACAATCCTCTGCGCGTGCAGCGCTTCGCTGACCTGCGGCCCCGGCGCAGGCCCATCATGCAGATTTTGTCCATCGGCATCCCGTCGGGTCTGGAAAACGGCATGTTCCAGATCGGCAAGCTGTGTGTCAGCAGCCTGACGTCTACCTTAGGCACCTCGGCCATCGCGGCCAATGCCGTGGCAAACTCGGTCTCGACGCTGGCGAACATCCCCGGCAACACGATGAGCCTTGCCACGATCCCGGTCATCGGGCAGTGCCTTGGCGCAGGCGAGAAAAAGCAGGCGCAGCGCTATTCCGTCACGCTGCTGGGCATCGCCATCACGGGGCTGGCCGTCACGAACGCAGCGCTGTTCTTCCTGATGCCCGAGGTCGTGACCTGGTTCAACCTCTCGGCGGAGGCATCCGCCATGTGTACCCACGTGGTCCACTGGTTCAACCTGTTCAGCATCTTCTTCTGGGCGACGAGCTTTACCCTGCCCAACGCCCTGCGCGCGGGCGGCGACGCCAAGTTTACGATGTCGGTCAGCATCGTCAGCATGTGGCTGTTCCGCGTGATTCTGAGCTATATCTTTGTTCTGCAGTTCCACTTAGGACTGACCGGCGTCTGGTTCGGTATGTTCATCGACTGGATCTGCCGCAGCCTGTGTTTCCTTGTGCGGTTTGCCCGCGGGAAATGGATGGAGCATAAGGTGATATAAGACGCAAAAAAACTCCCTGCCCGGTGCGGACAGGGAGTTTTCTATTGTATGGCGTGGGAAATTACTCCACCATATACTCAAAATCAATACGGCCCAGCGCCACATCGGCGGCGGCGACCCGGATCTTCATGGAAGAACCCAGCATCCAGCTCTTGCCGGTCAGCGGGTCCAGCATGCTGACGCCGTCGATGACCTGCGGTTCACCCTTGCAGAGCTGCGCGGCGGGGACAAAGCCCTCCACCGTGTTGTCCAGCTCGACAAAGACGCCGCGGGGCGTGATGCCGGCCACCGTGCCGGTATAGACCTCACCGAGATGGTTGTGCATATACTCGGCCTTGTACAGGTCCTCGACATCGCGCTCAATGCGCACGGCGGCGACCTCCTGCTTGCTGGACTTCTCGCTGGCCTGCTGGGCAAACTCGTTGAAGTCGCGCTGCAGCTGGCTGGCGGAGACGCCGTTCAGCATCTCGGTCAAAATACGATGAATCGCCAAATCGGGGTAGCGGCGGATGGGGCTGGTGAAGTGGGCGTAGTCCGCCAGCACCAGACCGTAGTGGCCCAGAGGCTGCGGGGCGTAGCAGGCCTTCTGCATGCTGCGCAGAATGCCGGTGTGGACGGGGATCTGGATGGGCTGGCCGCGGGTCTCGTCCAGCAGGGCCGCCAGCTCGAGCTGCGTCGGGATGGGGTTCTTGAACTTGGCGTTCAGGCCGCAGGCCAACAGCGTGGCGGACAGCTTCTCCATCTTCTCGGCGTCGGGGGCCTCGTGCACGCGGTAGACGAACGGGGCCTTGTTCGTGCGGCCCGCGTTGGCGGCGCACTGGTTCGCCAGCAGCATGAACTCCTCGATCATGCACTCGGACGTGCCGCGGTCACGCTTGACAATGTCGATGCAGCGTCCGTTCTCGTCCATGACGAGCTTAGCCTCGTTGGACTCGATATCCATGCCGCCGCGGGCCTTGCGCAGGACCAGGCGCTTGCGGTACAGCTCGTCCATCGTGGGCAGCTGGTCAAGCACGGCCTCATATTTCGTCTTGAGGTCGGTCAGGTCGGCGTCTGTTTCAGATTCCGGGGGCTCCAGCAGGGCGTTGATCTCCTTGTACACGCCCTTGACGCGGCTGCAGATGACGCTCTTGACGAACTTGTAGCTGCGGATCTCGCCGTTCTCGTCCAGTCGCATCAGACAGGAGAACGCCAGGCGGTCCTCGCCCTCGTTCAGCGAGCAGATGCCGTTGGACAGCTGGGTCGGCAGCATCGGGATGACCTTGTCGGCGTAGTAAATGCTCGTCGCGCGCTCGAACGCTTCCTCATTCAGCGCAGTGCCGGGGCGGACATAGTGGCTGACGTCGGCAATGTGAACGCCCAGCTCGTAGCCGTCGTCCAGCTTCTGCAGGCTGATGGCGTCGTCGATGTCCTTCGTCTCGGCGGAGTCAATCGTGAAGATGGGAATGCCGCGCAGGTCCAGGCGCTTCGCGGCCTCGGCGGGGTCAATCGTGGCGTTGTCGTAGGCGTGGGCCTCCTCCAGCACCTCCGGCGGGAACTCCTGGCGGACGCTGCGGCCATACAGGATGGCCTTGGCGCACTCGGACGCATAGTCGGAGGAGCCGAATTTCTCGACAACGGCGGCGCGGTGGTCGCTGTGGCGGTTGCCGCGGTGGGTGATGAGGAAGCCGACCTTGTCGCCCAGGTGCACGCCCTCGCTCCCCTGCTTGGCCAGCAGGAACTTCACGTCGCGGCAGCCGTCCGGCTCCACGGCCATGCGGCCATCCTCGGACAGGCAGACCGTGCCCGCAAAGCGGTTGTTCGGGACCGTGACCTCGACGACCTCGCCCTCGGAGGAGCCCTCCACGCGCGGGTGGTCGAACAGCTTGACGTTGATCTTATCGTTGGGCATTGCGCCGTGCAGCGCGCGGCCCGGGATGAAGATGTCGCCCTCGCCGTCGTCGCGGCTGGCAAAGCCGAAGCGCGCGGCCAGCTTGACGAGCGTGCAGGGAATCGTGTTGGGGGCTGCAGCATTCTCATAGGTCGCAAAGCCGGGCACATAGGTGCCGTTGCGCATCGACAGCTCGCCGGTGGCGACCATAGCGGAAACGGTGGTGCGCAGGCGGGAGTTGTCCACCTGCAGGTTGTTCTGCAGTTCGCGCAGCGTCATGGGACGGCGCTTGACTGCGTTTAAAATAGATTTCTGTAACGGTGTCATAGTTGCTCCTTTAATTTACGTCGCACCGCCATCCGACGGTGCCCTACCCTTATATACATCCACAAAAAACGGCCCGCCGGGGCGCTGCTTACAAAGCCAAAGCGCTTGGCGGACCCTTTTCATCTTTGTTACCCTGCCAAAATCACAGGCGCGCGCTCAAAACGCAGACGACCAGCGTGACGACAAAGAAAACGACGCCGCAGATCTTGGTCAGCTTGGCCAGCTTGGCGTCCACGCCGCGCTCACGGCCTGCTGCCATCGTGGCGGAGCTTTCGCCCATGATCGCGCCGGACAGGCCCTGGCCCTTCTGCTCCTGCGCGAGGGTGAAAACAACGATCAACACGGACACGGCGATGAGGACGACGCCGAGAACGATCTCATACCAGTTCATTAGATTAGCACTCCTTCTATTTCTATCCACGCCGTCGTGACGTGAAAAGTCTCATGCACCGTACAGTATAGCATAGTTTGCCGCACGTTGCAAGCGCTTTTTTCACGTTTTGGGTGTAAAATCAGTTTTGCAGCGCAATTTGTTCGCCCTGCACCAGCGGATAGCGGACCAGCCTGTCCCCGTCAAGGTTTTCCCGGTGCATGTCGACGGCAGTGATCTGGTGGTTGCCGTAGGTCGTGTAGTAGTAAATGCCCTTGTCAGCGTTGCAGCAGCTTGTGTAGAGCGTGATCTCGTACTTGCCGCCGTCCAGCTCACAGCAGCCGCGCTGCTGCTCGACAGCGTGCAGGATGTGGAAGAACTGCCCGACGCTCTCGGCCTCGCCGCTGCCGGATTTCGCGTTCATCCGCACAAAGGCCGCACGCACAAAGCGGGACTGGCTGGACAGATCGCCCGGCAGGCCCAGCGCGCCGAGGCCGCGGCTGTAGACGGGCATGTCAAGGCCGTCCGCAAACGCAACCGCAGGCGTGCGCGGCGAGAGTGCGCGGTAGTTGTTCAGTGCGAAAAGCTGCTGCGGGAACGGCGGATTGTTCGTCAGTACACCGACGGGGTTATCGTAGATGTGCAGGCCGTCGGCGGTGGACTCCACCACGATGCTCCCCGTTTTGTCGGCAATGAGCCAGTGCAGCTGCGCGAGGGGCAGCTGCTCACTGAACGGGATATTGACGATGTTGGTTTTTGCAAGCAGCGTGCGCACCTCGGCCAGCGTCGCACAGCTGCCCAGCAGCCAGGGGATCAGCTCAAACTGGGCGACGTTGCTTTTGCCATCCTGCGCCGGGTGGTAGACTGCATTGCCGACAAAGTTCAGCCCTGCGATGCCCAGGCCCTTCTCATTGACGGCGTCATAGTAGAGAGGGTACTCCCCCGCCACGTAGGCCATGCCGATCATCGCATATTTTGTGCGGAAGTCCCCCATGCAGCGCAGGCTAAACGGGTAGGCGCGCGGCGTGACGGCGACCTCGTCACCGTAGGAAAATTCATAATCGAGATTGCGGCCAAAGTAGAAACTGTCGGTTGTATAGGTTGCAGCTGTACACATGGTAAACACCCCTTTAATTATAATAGATGCAGCGCGGCCTTCCTGCGTCGAGAATGTAAGGGCGGACATGGTTCGCCCGCGGCACATAGCGGCCGCCGCAAGGTTCACGGGTCGATAGTGAGCATCGGCCCCTGCATTTTCAGTGTAGTTTATATTGTACCACACCCTGCGCGGGATAATCCACCGCCAAATTGTAAACAATGCGTCCTTGCCGAATCCAACGCCATCACAAAAAAGCTTGCGGCGTATAAAAATCTTCCGGTAACGGAAGTGAAATTACCGGGAGAAGAAGAAAACAAAAAACGCTGCAAACCCCGAGAAAAGGCTTGCAGCGGTGCTTTCTGGCGTCCCAGAGAGGATTTGAACCTCCGGCCCCACGCTTAGGAGGCGTGTGCTCTATCCAGCTGAGCTACTGAGACAGGTAACAGTTGCTATTATACCTGTTTTCCACCCGGATTGCAAGTGCCCGCTGCAATTCTGTGCCCGGTTTCTGATTTTACAGGATGGGCATGAACCACTCCACGGTCTCCGGCTGCGGCACCTCGCTCGCCGTATCGGCACTTAGAATTATGCGGTATTGCCTTAACATTCCGAAAGCAGCAGAAAAGGTTGGCAGCAAAAAAATCCAACCGCCCGGAAGCAGTTGGACATCTCTATAAAACGCACTTTGAAAATCGGTCATCGCCTTTTCCGATTTTGTTCGATACAGCAAAGAAAAAAAGCTGTGGCAATATCTTTGCCACAGCTTTTTGGTGGGAGCTGGTTGATTCGCAAGCCGCGGTCTAAAAAACAGTCCGCAGGACTGTTTTTTGCCGTCTGCGGACGGCCGACCTGTTCGAATCCTACCAGCTCCAGCACAAAAAAGAACCCGCAACCTAAGTTGCGGGTTCTTTTTGTCTGAGTGTGATAAAAGAGATACCCTGTTCTTCTACTCTTTTGGCTTCAGAATTCTTGATACATCAGTAACTTTCCGTTTTTCGTTCTTTATTCAGCCTTTCGATTTCTTATTGCTTTTGTGGAATTTCAATTTTCTGAAGTTCATGTGTCATTGGTTCTTGCCTCAAAAACCAATCTGCAATGTCATGTACATTCTCTATATCTACAACACGCCTTCTTACATAGTATTATATTCTTTTCTATTAGAACTATAGGAAACAAACTATAAATTTTCCTATTAACTTCTAAACACATTTATATTTTTCGGGTTTTCGTATATAAAATCTTCAATAGCTTGTCCTTTGGGAATGGTCAATCCCAGATGCTTTGAGTAATCCCGATTTCGCTTTCTGGGTTCAATTACATCAAACATAAGCGCAGTAAAATTGCGTTCTTGTTTCCAAAGTACTGAAACATTACTATCATCAACAGATTTTAATGCAGTATTGTAAAAGTATACTAAGAATTCCAAACAAATATCTCTATACCCCTGATATGCAGATGGCTTATCATGCCCAAAGTAATCTCCCTTGATAACATTGGGAAAATAAAATCTTCCGATTTCTGTCAGTGCAGATAGTCTGGAAAGCATTTCCGTTTTCTGTGGCTGAAATTCATCAGAAAAGAATTCTTGACTTTCCATAGAATGGATAATCCGTATCATAATTTCTACCACAGAAGTATACCATTGCAAAAGCTCTTTTCTATAATTTTCTGTCAATTCATACTTTTTCGTACTTGTTACAATTTTATATATTCCACCAATGACAGGAATAAGTACAGTTACTACAATTCCAATGATAGCAATTATTGAATCTGTGCTAAGAGAAAGGCTTACGATTTCATTTTTCATCTAGAAGCTTCTCCGAATTCTGTAATGATGTCACATCTGTACTTGCTTCCAGCATCTCCGTCACAACATGATTCAACTCTGCTGCCCCCTTACTGGTAATTGCAGGCCGTCCCGTCTGCTGTTCAATTTGCTTCCGCGCTTCACCTGCAATCGAACCGCCACGGCGCGCCACATCGCGGTTTTGCTGTAAGCCTTCCGGCTGCTCAGTCTGGGAGATTTCTTTTGTGGACACTTCTGCCAGCATATTCAGCACCAATTCCAAGGTACTCATATTATCCCTCAGGCTTTCCTTTTTCAGCCCTTTCAGGTTCTTATACTGCCGGGTACTCATACCACTCCACGCGCGGGTGATTTCGTCGGTCAAAATCGCATACTCCGCGTTTTTCTCGATGCCGCGATCCTTCCATTCATCAGTCAATTCCTTGCGGGCCGAAATTGCCTGCAAGCGCTGATTGATCCATTCCCGCGTGTACCCTTTCCGTTCATAGGTAGAAACCAAGCGTTCCGCAATGCGTTCCGGGTCCAGCGTTTCCTCTATGCGCTCCCGCCCAACCTGCGCAAGCCACAATTTCATCGGTTCCGCCTTGGGGGATGGGATGGACTGGATGATGCGGAACAACTGCTGTGTGTTGGCTACATCTGTTTTGTAGCGTTTTCCGTCCTTGGGGGATTTCAATTTCAGTTGGTTACAATCTGTTACCAACTGACTGCCCTCGTCTTTCAGCCTCTTTTTGGTGACTTTCCAGTAGTTACGCGCCGTGTCATAGTCCTTTGCATCAGTCAGCGCGGATACCACATCCACAACGGAGAAATACCATTCTTCGTTTTCCTCGTCCCACGCGGTACGAATCGCCTGATCTTCAAAAAGCTGAAGCTGTTCGTTTTCATTCATTATAAGGTCACCCGATTTCCAAGAAATTTCCTATTAATAGGATAGCAAATTTCACACGGATTATCAAGAAAAACTCTCCATGTTTTTAACTCAAACCAAGCATCTTACATTTTATGTTTCCGTCTTTGTACATCTTCAAATATTTCTTTTGATACAATCGGCTCATGCGCATTTTCCACCAGAAACATACTCTGCTCGCCACAATTCTTCTTTTGTTTTCCGGTCAAGAAATCAGGTGTGCAGGTCTTTTGCAGTAAAAGGTTTCCCATGTACTTTTCATTGCTCAGCATACGGTCTATCGTGGATGTACTCCACTCGGATTTTCCGGTGACAGTCTTTATGTCGTTTTCCTCCAGATACCGTTTAATCTTGCGCACACCATAACCCGCCAAATACAACGAGAATATCTTCCGTACAATTTCAGCCTCTTCCGGTACAACTACCAGCCTACCGTCTTCACCCTTAGTATAGCCTAAAAAGCGGGTATGGTTTAACGCAGCTTTGCCACTACGCATACGCTGGCGGATACCAAACTTGATGTTCTCACTTTTCGCGGCACTTTCTTCCTGTGCCGCCGCAAGTAAAATGGATAGCAACGCTTCGTTGACTTCCATTGTATTGATTTGTTCTACATCGGAGAACATTGCAACATTCATTTTTTTCAGTCTCCTTATCGTGGATAATGTTTCTACTGTATTTCTTCCGAACCGACTTAATGACTTAACCAGAATCAAGTCAAATCTGTGTTTTTGGGCATCCTTTAGCATTTCAATGTATCCATCACGCCCTTCTCTCCGTGTTCCTGACCCAACATCCTTATAAATTTTATAAAGTTTCCAATCAGCATTTTCGCTTACCAATTTTTCAAAATATATTTCCTGTATTTCAAGGCTTCGCAACTGCTCCGGTGTGTTTTTACTCACTCTGCAATATATAGCCACTTTTAGAATTTTGTGCTTGGTTTTCTTGCTGCCTTCAATCCTTGGTAAAATTATGTGTATCTTTTTCTGCAAAAAAATTCCCCCATGTTAATTATAACATGGGGGAAAGCACTGTACAAAGCAAAAAATAAAAGCTACATCCAAAGTAAAATTGAATGTAGCTTTTAACATGGTGGGAGCTGGTGGATTCGAACCACCGAAGCATTAAGCAGCAGATTTACAGTCTGTCCCCATTGGCCACTCGGGAAAGCTCCCATATTTTGTTTTGTGTCTGCCGTGTCACCCGGCGACGTATGTTATTATAGCAAAGGTGTTTCCAAATTGCAAGCCTTTTTTTGAATTTTTTTGAGATTTTTTCAAAAAAGTTTGTTCTGCTCGCAGCATCGTGCAAAAACTATACTTGACATCCTTTTGCGGTTAGCGTACATTTATATATAGTAGAATATATTAGCAACGGGAGGTTTTTACAATGGCGATTCGTGTTGGTATTCTGACTTCCGGCGGCGACTGCCCCGGCCTGAACGCTACCCTGCGCGGCGTGGCCAAAGCGCTGTACCACCGCATGGGCGATAAGGTCGAGATCGTCGGCATCATGAACGGCTACGACGGCCTGATCAACGGCAACTTCCGGGAGATGTCCCCGGACGAGTTCTCCGGCATTCTGACCGTGGGCGGCACCATTCTGGGCACCAAGCGCACCCCGTTCAAAAAAATGCGCGTGGTCGAGGAGGACAAGGTGGACAAGGTTGCCGCGATGAAGAAAAACTACCGCGCCGCCAAACTGGACTGTCTGCTCTGCCTGGGCGGCAACGGCACCCACAAGACCGCGAACCTGCTCAGCCAGGAGGGCCTGAACATCATCGGTCTGCCCAAGACCATCGACAACGACATCTACGGCACCGACGTGACGTTCGGCTTCCACACCGCTGTGGACATCGCCACCGAGGTCATTGACCGCATCCACACCACCGCGGGCAGCCACAGCCGCGTCATGTGCATTGAGATCATGGGCAACAAAGCCGGCTGGCTGACGCTGTACTCCGGCATTGCGGGCGGCGCGGACATCATCCTGCTGCCGGAGCTGCCCTACGACATCAAGAAGGTCGCCGCTGCTGTCGAGAACCGCGCCAAGGCGGGCAAGAACTTCTCGATTTTGGCCGTGGCCGAGGGTGCCTTCTCCACCGAGGAGGCCAAGATGAAGCGCAAGGAGTGGACCGCCAAGCGCGCCGAGGCCGGTTACACCACCGCCACAGCCCGCATTGCGAAGCAGATCGAGGAGATGACCGGTGCCGAGACCCGCATCTGCGTGCCCGGCCACATGCAGCGCGGCGGCAGCCCCAGCGCCTATGACCGCGTGCTGGCCACCCAGTTCGGCTCCTACGCTGCCGGTCTCGTGGCGGACGAGCACTACGGCGTGACCGTCGCCATGGTCAACCGCCATGTGACCGCCAACCCGCTGGCCGACATTGCCGGCAAGACCCGCGGCGTGCCCGGCGACTGCGACATGCTGAACGTCGCCCGCGCCATGGGCATCAGCCTGGGCTGATTTTCCCTGCAAATCACAACCGCTCCCCTGCCATTTTTCCGGCAAGGGAGCGGTTGTTTTTATTCCAGCTATTCCAGATAAAAATCCCGCAGCGCCTTCAGCCTTGCGGCGTCAAGGCCGAATTCATCGGCAAAGTACGCCTCATAGCTCGGGTAGCGCCGCAAAATTTCGTCGATGGCTCCTGCGCCCATCGGCTCGCTGACGCCCTCGACGGGCAGCAGCAGATCGCGCTCGGCGGCGGGCTTATCCGCCAGGAAGCGCTCAATGATTTCGCGGCGGTAGACATTGGTCAGCATGTAATCGGCCAGCGCGTCCGCGCGGGAGACGCCCAGCGCCAGCAGGATCAGCATGGCCCCGATACCTGTGCGGTCCTTGCCGCAGGAGCAGTGGAACAGCACCGGCACGCGGCGGCCCTCCAACAGGGCAAACAGCGCGTGGTAGGCCGGATTGCGGAACGGCATCTCCCGGTACAGAGCGCTGAACCACTCAAAATCGTGCACCGGGCAGCCCACACTGCGCTCAAAGGCTTCCTTTTCCTGCCGCAGGCGCTCGATGCCCTGACCGGAAAAGTCCATCTCGGTGCCGTCGGCGTTGCGCATACCGCAGACGCACTGATAGTGCGCCCCCGGGACTGCCGGATCGGGGTGCGCAGCGCTCTCCCCTGCACTGCGCAGGTCCAATATTTCCCGCAGGCCCAGCGACGCCAGCCGTGCGTGGTCGGCCTCGCTTTTCAGCAGATCAAGGTTGCCGCCGCGGTAGAGCAGACCGTATTTTACCTGCCGCCCATCCGCCGCGCGGTAGCCGCCCAGCTCACGAAAGTTATTTGCGCCCTCAAATTTTATCTCAGCACCCGGGGAAAACACGACCTGCATGGGTTGCCTCCTTCTGTGTTGTTTTAAGTAACGATCTTTGCAGGGGCCGGGCATGCCCGGCCCGCTGCTTTACGGTAAATGGGTGCTGTTGGGAAGGCTGAGGGGCAGCTGCCGTTTTTTGCAGGAGTCGATGCAGGCATCCTCCGTTACAGCGCCGCGTCACATCGTTGCCAGCAGTGCATCAATATCCGCCTTCGTCGCCAGACCCAGGCTGAACGCGGTGGCGCTGCCGCAGGCGGTGCCCAGGCGGAGGGCGGCCTCATAATCGCCGCCGCCCTGCTGGTAACCGGCCACAAAACCGGCCACCATGCTGTCGCCCGCGCCGACACTGTTGACGACCTTGCCCCTGGGGCAGCCGATGCGGTAGACCGTGCCGTGCTCATCCAGCAGCAGCGCACCATCGCCCGCCATGCTGACCAGCACATTGCGCGCGCCCTTGTCCTGCATCATGTGGGCAGCAGCGGCAATTTCCTTATCATTCGTCAGCCTGACGCCCGTGATCTCGCTCAGCTCGTGGTTGTTCGGCTTGATGAGGAACGGCTTGTAGGGCAGCACGTTTACGAGCAAATCGCGCGTGGCATCGACCACGGCGCGGATGCCGCGGCCCTCCAGCCGGGCCAGCAGCCGCTCATAGGTCGTCTGGGCCAGGCTGGCCGGAATGCTGCCCGCCAGCACCAGAATGTCATCCTTTTGCAGGGCGTCGAGCTTTTGCTCCAGCGCCTGCATGGCGGCTTCCGGGATGTCGGGGCCCGCGCCGTTGAGTTCGGTCTCCTGCCCGGCCTTGATCTTGACGTTGATGCGGGTCATACCGTGGTCGAGGTGGACGAAATCGGTTTTCAGGCCCTGCGCAGCCAGGCCGCGCTCCAGCCAGGCGCCGGTCTCGCCCGCCACAAAGCCGAGGGCGACGCTCTCGCAACCGAGCTGGGCCAGCACGCCGGACACATTGATGCCCTTGCCGCCCAGCACGCAGTCCTCGCCCCTGGCGCGGTTGACGTCGCCCACCTGCAGCTCACGGTCCAGCCGCACAACGTAATCAATCGCCGGGTTGAATGTCACTGTGTAGATCATTGCTCTGTCTCCTTTACCAGTGTCAGCTGTCTGTATTTTGAGTCAGGGCAGCGGTTCGTCAGGATTGCGCCGCTGTAAATCTCCCCGATGACGGCCGGATAGACCCGGCCGAATTTGCTGTCATCCACCAGATACCAGGTCTCCCGCGCGCGGCGGACGGCAACGGCCTTGACGGCGGCCTCCTCCGGGTCGGGCGTTGTGAATCCGACGTTCAGCGCCACGCCGTTGGCCCCGATGAACGCCTTGGTGAAATTGAACTGCTGCAGCGCCGTGATGGCCGCCGCACCGATGATGGCCTCTGTCCGGGGGCGCAGCAGACCGCCCGGCACGCAGACGTGGCAGCTTTTTTGTGCCAGCAGCCGTGCGTGGGCGATGCCGTTGGTGACGTAGTGGGCCTCCAGCGCGGGGCCGCTCAGCGCCCGGACCATGGCCAGTGTGGTTGTACCGGCGTCGATGTAGATGAAATCCTCCGCCCGGATCAGGTCTGCCGCGGCCTGCGCGATGCTGCGCTTCTGCCCGACGGCAAGCGCCTCCTTGGCGGCCATCGTCGGCTCATCGGCCAAAAACTGGCCGTCCGGCAGGGTCGCCCCGCCGTGGACCTTATTCAAACGGCCCTGCCGCGCCAGCTCGGTCAGGTCGCGGCGGATCGTGGATTCACTGGCGTTAAGTGCCTCGCACAGCTCCTGCACGGTGGCGGTGCGTTTTTCCGCCAGCAGGTTCAGGATCAGGGCAAAGCGTTCCTCAGCTAACATAGGGGTTTGCTCCTTTCCCGGTCTTTGTTTGACCGATTTTGGTGTTTTGTGGATGTTTCTGATTGGCTGTAGCTTTATTATAGCAGATCATCCGTCAAAATCAATCAGTTTCGGTCATTTTCACTCACCAAAAATGAAGGGTAGTTTTTGTGCAGAATGTACAAAACAAAAAAGGCTTCCCCCTCGGGGGAAGCTGTCACCGAAGGTGACTGATGAGGGGCGAGTTTGCGCAGCAACCCTTTTACGGGCAATCACGGCAAGCTCGCCCCTCATCCGGCCTACGGCCACCTTCCCCCAAGGGGGAAGGCATGATACGTTTCAGATAAATTTCCCCGTCCTGCTCTCCGGGTTCTGCTTCACCTCGGCGGGGGTTCCGCAGGCAACGACACGTCCGCCCTCCTCACCGCCGCCGGGTCCCATGTCGATGAGATAGTCCGCGCTGCGGATGACGTCGAGGTCATGCTCAATGACGATGACCGTCGCGCCGTTTTCGATCAGGGTTCGGAACACGCCCAGCAGCGTGCGCACGTCCAGCGGGTGCAGGCCGATGGTCGGCTCGTCAAAGACAAACACTGTGTCATGCTGGGCCCTGCCCATCTCGCTGGCCAGCTTCAGCCGCTGTGCCTCGCCGCCGGACAGGCTCGGCGTTTCCTCGCCCAGCGTCAGGTAGCCAAGGCCCAGATCCTGCAGCACTTTTAAGCGCTGTGTCACCAATTTCAAGTCTGTACAGACGGTCAGCGCCGTGTTGATGTCCATGTCCATGAGCTGCGGCAGCGTGCAGGTCCCGCCGTGCCTGTTCTCGTGCCGTACGGCGTCGGCGTCGCGGCTGTAGCGGGAGCCGCGGCACCCGGTACAGGGAATTTCCACATCGGGCAAAAACTGCACGTCCAGACTGATGACGCCGGTGCCGTCACAGACCGGGCAGCGCAGCTTGCCTGTGTTGTAGGAGAAGTCGCCCGCCTTGTAGCCCAGCCGTTTGGCATCGGGCGTGCGGGCAAAAACCTTGCGCAGCTCGTCGTGTACATTGGCGTAGGTCGCCACGGTGGAGCGCACGTTGATGCCAATCGGCGTTGCATCGATGAGCTTTACCTGCGCGATGCCGTCGGCCTCTACGGCCCTTACGTGGGGCGGCAGCGGCTTGCCCGCCGTCTGCGCCGCCAGCGCCGGGACAAGGCTTTCCAGAATCAGCGTCGTCTTGCCGGAGCCGGACACACCCGTGACAACGGTCAGCCGCCCCTTGGGAATGTCCACCTCCAGCGGCTTGACCGTATGGATGGCGCCCGTCGAAAGATGGATGCGCCCCTCGGCAAACAGCTCCGCCGCCGGGCGGTTCCTGGGCGCAGCACTCCCCTGCCCGCCCAGAAACGGGCCAATTTGGGACGCCGGGTTCCCGGCCAGGTCGGCCACCGTGCCCTCGGCAATGACGTGCCCGCCGCCCGCACCGGCCTCGGGGCCCATCTCGATGAGCCAGTCCGACTCCGCCAGCACCTGTGTATCGTGATCAACGAGCACCACCGAGTTGCCGTCGGCGATCAGGTCGTGCATGACGCCGTTCAGGCCGACGATGTTGGAGGGGTGCAGCCCGATGGACGGCTCGTCCAGCACGTACAAAACGCCCGTGGTGCGGTTGCGCACGGCGCGGGCCAGCTGCATCCGCTGGCGCTCACCGGTGGAAAGCGTTGACGACGCGCGGTCCAGCGTCAGGTAGCCGAGCCCCAGATCCAGCAGCCGACGTGCGGTCTCGCGGAACGAGGCGCAGATGCTCTCGGCCATGGGGCGCATCTCGGGCGGCAGGCTGGCGGGCACGCCGTCCACCCAGCCGCAGAGTGCTGTCAGCGTCATCCTGCACGCCTCATCCAGCCCGATGCCCCGCAGCCGCGGCGCACGGGCGGCCTCTGACAGGCGCGAGCCGCGGCAGTCCGGGCAGGTATCCACGCGCAGGAATTTTTCCACACGCTTCATGCCCTTCTCGTCCTTGACCTTGGCCAGGGCGTTCTCCACCGTGTAGACCGCATTGTAATAGGTAAAGTCCAGTTCCCCGGCCTCGGGCGTGCTTTTGGCTTTGTAGAAGATATGCTTTTTCTCCGCCGGGCCGTTGAAAACGATGTCTCTTTCCCTGTCGGTCAGTTCACGGAACGGCACATTGGTGCGCACGCCCATGGCGCGGCAGACGTCGGTCATGAGCGACCACATCAGGCTGTTCCACGGCGCGACGGCCCCGTCGTCAATGCTGATGCTCTCGTCAGGCACAAGCGTGGCACGGTCCACGGTGCGGACCAGGCCCGTGCCGTCGCAGGTGCGGCAGGCGCCCTGGCTATTGAAGGCCAGCTCCTCCGCCGACGGCGCACGCACAAGTGCGCCGCATTCCGGGCAATAAATCGGCTGCTCGGCGGCGACGTTCAGCGTTGGCGGCACGTAATGGCCGTTGGGGCAGCGGTGGCTGGCCAGGCGGGAGAACATGAGCCGCAGACTGTTCAGCAGCTCGGTACCTGTGCCGAAGGTGCTGCGGATGCCCGGCACACCGGGCCGCTGGTGCAGCGCCAGCGCGGCGGGGACGTAAAGCACCTCATCCACCTGTGCCTTGGCGGCCTGGGTCATGCGGCGGCGGGTGTAGGTGGACAGCGCGTCAAGGTAGCGGCGCGAGCCCTCGGCATACAGCACGCCGAGTGCCAGCGACGATTTGCCCGACCCGGACACGCCCGCAATGCCGACGATTTTGTTTAAGGGGACATCGACGTCGATGTTTTTCAGGTTGTGTACCCGCGCACCGCGGATTTTTATTGCGTCAATCATAGTACCTCACACAAACAGCTCGATCACAAACACCAGCACACAGCAAATGATCGGCACAGGGAAAAGCCCTGCCCTTGCGGCAGAGCTGTGTTGTTTTCCCTGTCCCGATAGCTTCCTTGTGTTTCATTATAGCGCAGGCACAGGGCAAAAGAAAGGGCGGTCCGCAAAAATGTTGCCGTGCCGCTGCAATCTTGACGCCCGCTCCCTCGTACTTTACAATGAATACGAAAGGGGTTTTTACCATGTCCCGTGATTCCATCAAGATGGTTGCCATGCTCACCATGCTTATCAACCACATCGCGAACGTCTTTCTGCCCGCCGGGCAGCCGCTGACAAATCTGTGCCTCTGCATCGGCTACTTTACCGCCGTGACGATGTGCTTTTTTCTCGTCGAAGGCTACGGCTGCACCCGCTCCAAACGCCGCTACGCCGGGCGGCTGCTGGGGTTTGCCGTGCTGGCGCAGCTGCCGTATCAGCTGGCCTTCCCGGCAAACGGCATCGCCGGGTTTGTGCAGTTCAACATGCTGTTCACGCTGCTGCTCTGCTTTCTGGTGCTGCTGGTGCAGGAGAAGATCCGGGACCGCGTGCTGCGCGGCGTCTGCATCGTGCTATTGATCTGCGCATCGCTGTTCTGTGACTGGGCGCTGCTGGCCCCGGTGTTCACGCTGCTGTTTGCCTGGGCCGGGGGGAACCGAACGCGGCAGAAAGCCGCGTTCGGCGCGGCGGCGCTGCTCTACGGCGGCATGGCCGGGCTGGGCAGCGGGCAGGTGTGGGAGGCCGTCGGCTGCGCTGTGCCGATTCTTGTCTCCGCGTTTGTGATCCTGTACCTGTACAACGGCCTGCGCGCCGCCCGCGGGCGCACGTTTTACAAGTGGTTCTTCTATGCCTTCTACCCCGCGCACCTGCTGGTGCTGGGGCTGCTCCGCCTGGCTGTATGATTTTTGCCGCGCCGGGACTTGACGCCCGTACCGCTTGTGTATTATAATGGATAAGTTATAAGAACGAGGTGTTGCGCAGTTGGTAGCGCGCGTGGTTTGGGACCACGAGGCCGCAGGTTCGAGTCCTGTCACCTCGACCATCGGAATGCGCCGCAGATTCATTGAAATCTGCGGCGCTTCTGTTATTCGGTACACACTTAGGGCAATACCGCATAATTCTAAGTGTCGATACGGCGAGCGAGGCGCGGCAGCTGCTAAGCCAAAAGCGCAGATAATACTTTGTGTATTATCGAGCATTTTGGCAACGCAGATGCCGTGCCGCACACCGAGCCGCAGCGAGGCGCTTCGGAGCGCAACCGCCGCTTGCGGCGGCTCTTGGCGCGGAGATCCGCCGGAGCGGTGCTTAAGCCGTAAGGCGGGAATTATGCGGTGTTGCCTTAGGAATGTTCTTCGGCTTTCTCTGCCAAAAGGCGCTGCCGCGGTTCATTTTTCTGTTGTCTTTTCCCCACAAAAAGGCTATAATAATCTCAAATTTTGCATAGCATAGGAGGGGTCGCCTTGGAGCGGATCAAACGGCATCTGCGCAGCGCGGCGGGGTATCTGGCAGTGTGCGCCAAGTGGCTGGTGCTGGCGGCGCTGGTGGGCTGCGTGGTGGGCCCGTTGGGCGGCGCGTTCGGGCTGGCGCTCAACTGGGCCAACGCCACCCGCGGCGCGCACCCGTGGCTGCTTTACCTGCTGCCCGTTGCCGGTCTTGTTATCGTATTTTTGTATCACCGCTTTGACCCGGATGGCGGCGGCTCTACGAACCAAATCTTCGTATCCGTGCGGGAGCACAAGCCGCTAACACTGCGCACCGCGCCGCTCATCTTTGTTTCCACCGTCGCCACGCATCTGTTCGGCGGGTCCAGCGGACGCGAGGGCGCGGCTCTGCTGCTGGGCGGCAGCGTATCCGGGCAGCTCGGCAGGGCGCTGCGCTTAGAAAACCGTGACTGCCGCTTAATGACGATGTGCGGCATGGCGGGCGCGTTCTCGGCCATCTTCGGCACGCCGCTGGCCGCAACGATCTTCACGCTGGAGGTCGTCGATGTCGGCTCCATGCAGTACGCGGCACTGCTCCCCTGTCTGGTGTCGGCGCTGCTGGGCGTTTTCATCAGCAGCAAAATGGGACTGGCTCCCGAGGCGTTCGTCTTACAGGCCGAGGCTGCCCCCACGCCGGACAATCTCGTCCGCGTTATCATCCTGGGTGCGCTGCTGGCCGCGCTGAGCATCTTCTTCTGTGAGCTGCTCCATGTCACGCCGAAGCTGTACCGGAAATTCTTCCCGAACATCTACCTGCGCGTCGCCGCGGGCGGCGTGCTCATTATCGCCTTGACAAGGCTGCTGGGCACCACCGACTACAACGGCGCGGGCGCGGCAGTCATCGAGGCCGCCATCGACGGCGAAGCCGTTCCCTACGCCTTCCTTTTAAAGATGCTGTTCACCGCGCTGACCCTGGGCGCAGGCTTCAAGGGCGGCGAGATCGTGCCGATCTTCTTCACCGGCGCGACATTCGGCTGTGTGGCCGCGCCGCTGCTGGGTCTGCCGCCGCAGCTGGGCGCGGCGCTGGGCATGGTTGCGCTGTTCTGCGGCTGCACCAACAGCCCGCTGGCGTCCATCTGCCTTGCCATCGAGGTATTCGGCGGGCAGTGCGTCTCGCTGTTTGCGCTGGCATGCGCGGTTTCCTACATGCTGTCGAGCTATTTCAGCCTTTACCGCGAGCAGCACTTCCTGCATTCCAAGCTGCGCATCGTCGGCGTGCAGCGGGTACACGGCCACTGGTCCGAGACGGACGCCGCACACCTGACCACAAACGACGACGGCGAAAATTAGAAAATTAGAAAACCGGAAAATTGGTTGCAGGAACGCTGTTTTCATGCTATAATAAACTGTTACGGAGGAAATGGCGCACTATGAATACACTTACCTTGGAAAAGCACTGCTGGGCCGAGATCGATTTGACGGCCCTGCGTGAAAATTATGAATATATCCGCCGCACCGTAGGCGGGCCGGTCTGCGCCGTCGTCAAGGCGGACGCCTACGGCCACGGCGATAACGTCATCGCCCGCGTTCTGCAGGAGGCCGGTGCTGCGGGCTTCGCGGTCAGCTCCCTTGGCGAGGGGCGGCACCTGCGCCGCGGCGGCATCACAACGCCCATCCTGATTCTGGGCTACGCAGACCCCACCTATGCGGCTGTGCTGGCTGCCAACGACCTAATCACCACCTGCTATTCGACCGAATACGCACAGGCGCTCTCCGCTGCCGCCGTCAAGGCGGGCGTCAAGGTTAAGGTCCACCTGAAGATCGACACCGGCATGGGCCGCATCGGCTTTGCGGTGCGTTCCGGCTTTGCGGAGACCATCCGCGAGCTGGAGGCTCTCTACGCCCTGCCCGGGCTGGACATCTGCGGCGTCTTTCAGCACTTTGCGGTGGCGGACAGCGTCGAGCCCGACGACGAGCGCTACACCGACGAGCAGCACGCGCTGTTCGCGCAGGTCGTGAAGCGGCTGCGTGCGGACGGCTGCCCTGTCGGCACGGTACACTGCGCCAACTCTGCCGCACAGCTGCGCCACCCCGAGTGGCGGCACGACATGACCCGCGCGGGCATCATCCTGTACGGGCTTGACCCCAGCAATGAGGTACGCTTCCCCGCCCTGCAGCCCGTCATGTCGCTGAAATCCGTCGTGACCTTTGTCAAGGAGCTGCAGCCCGGCCAGAGCGTCAGCTACGGGCGCACCTTTACCGCCGATAGGCCGATGCGCGTCGCCACAGTCTGTGTGGGCTACGCTGACGGCTACCCGCGGATGCTGTCCGGCGGGCCGGACCGGGGCGTCATGGTCATCCGCGGCCAGCGGGCCCCCGTGGTCGGGCGCGTCTGCATGGACCAGACAATGGTCGATGTGACGGACATTCCCGGCGTGAAGATGGGCGACGAGGTCACGGTCTTTGGCCCGGACGGCGGCGACACGGCTGACACGATTGCCGCCAAGACACAGACCATCAACTACGAGGTCGTGTGCGGCCTTGCCCGCCGCGTGCCCCGCGTATATAAGGAAAACGGCAAGATCTGCGAGATCTGGAACAATTTGGAGGAAACCTGATGGCCCGCAAGAACATCCGCAACTTTTGCATTATTGCCCACATCGACCACGGCAAGTCCACTCTGTCGGACCGTATGCTGGAGCTGACCGACAGCGTCGACAAGCGCACCATGACCGACCAGGTGCTGGACGACATGGACATCGAGAAGGAGCGCGGCATCACCATCAAGGCCCGCGCCGTCACGATGCGCTACAAGGCCGACGACGGCGAGACCTATGAGTTCAACCTCATCGACACCCCGGGCCATGTGGACTTCCAGTACGAGGTCAGCCGCAGTCTGGCCGCCTGCGAGGGCGCAGTCCTCGTCGTCGACGCCAGCCAGGGCGTTGAGGCGCAGACGCTGGCGAACTGCTATCTGGCGCTGGACCACAATCTGGAGGTCGTGCCGATTTTGAACAAGATCGACCTGCCCAGTGCCGACCCTGATTCCGTGGCGAAGGAGGTCGAGGATGTCATCGGCCTGCCCTGCATGGAGGCGCCGCGCGTCTCGGCCAAGCTGGGCATCGGTGTCAAGGAGGTGCTGGAAAGCGTTGCGCGGGATATCCCCGCCCCCACCGGCGACCCCGACGCACCGCTGAAGGCGCTGATTTTCGACTCCATCTACGACAGCTACAAGGGCGTTATCGTCTACGTGCGCATCTTTGAGGGCACGGTCAAACCCGGCGATACCATCCGTCTGATGAGTACCGGCGCGGAGTTCCAGCTGGTGGAGGTCGGCCACATGGGCGCAACGAGCCTGACCCCCTGTGACAAGCTCGAGGCCGGTGAGGTCGGCTACCTGACGGCCAGCATCAAGACCGTGCGCGACACCCGCGTCGGCGATACCGTCACGCTGGCCGCCAACCCCACACCGGAGCCGATGCCCGGCTTCCGCACGGTCACGCCGATGGTGTTCTGCGGCATCTACCCCGCCGACGGCGCGGACTATCCCGACCTGAAGGACGCGCTGGAGAAATTGCAGCTCAACGACGCGAGCCTGACTTTTGAGCCGGAGACGAGTGCCGCGCTGGGCTTCGGCTTCCGCTGCGGCTTTCTGGGCCTGCTCCACATGGAGATCATCACCGAGCGTCTTGAGCGCGAGTTTGACCTTGACCTTATCACGACGACGCCGGGCGTCCAGTACCGCCTGACGCTGACCGACGGCACGGTGGAGGTCATTGACAACCCCTCCGCCTACCCCGACCCGACCCGCATCGTCAAGCAGGAGGAGCCGTTCGTCAACGCGCACATCTACACGCCGAACGATTACGTCGGCCCGCTGATGGACCTGTGCCAGACGAAGCGCGGCGTGCTGGTCGACATGAAGTATATGGACGAAACGCGCGTTGACCTGCATTACCTGATCCCGCTGGGCGAGATCGTCTACGACTTCTTTGATGCCATCAAGTCCCGCAGCCGCGGCTATGCCAGCTACGACTACGAGTGGGAGGGCTGGCACGAGAGCAAGCTCGTCCGTCTGGACTTTTTGCTCAACGGCGAGGTCGTCGATGCCCTGTCGATGATCGTCTTTGCAGACAACGCCTACGCGAAGGGCCGCCGCATCTGCGAGAAGCTGAAGGAGAACATCCCCCGCGCGCTGTTTGAGATCCCGGTGCAGGCGGCTGTGGGCGGCAAGGTCATTGCCCGCGAGACGGTCAAGGCCATGCGCAAGGACGTGCTGGCCAAGTGCTACGGCGGTGACATCACCCGTAAGAAGAAGCTGCTGGAAAAGCAGAAGGAAGGCAAAAAGAAGATGCGCCAGCTGGGCAGCGTGACCCTGCCGAGTGAGGCGTTTACCGCGGTGCTGAAACTGGATTCGGATTCTTAACGGGGGTTTGTTCCTTCTTTGCAAAGAAGGAACCGAAGAAATTCCAAACAAAATCACAATATTGGTAGGGGCCGGGCACGCCCGGCCCGCGGCTTTCCGGTAAAATTGCTTTTGCCGTAAGGTTGCGGGCCGCACATGTGCGGCCCCTACCCTGCTTGTAGGGAGGGGTCTTGACCGCTCCGGGCTGTTTGCGGCCATCGCCACGTTCCCGGAGCGGTCAAGACCGCTCCCTACGAACTACCTATAAACGACATAGCAGCAAAAAAGAGGGTATCTGCCATTTCAGCAGATACCCTCTTACATTATGTAATACTAAATTACATCAGGCTGCGGTACAGCTCCTTGATCTCCTCAACGCTGGTGTCGCGGGGGTTGCCCGGGCAGCAGGCGTCGGCAAAGGCGGACTCGGCCAGGAACTGGATGTCCTCCTCCTTCAGGATGCCCTTCAGGTCGGCGGGGATGCCCACGTCGGCGCTCAGCTTCTTGACGGCGGCAATCGTGGCATCAGCGGCCTCGACGTCGTTCATCTCATCAATGCCGGTCACGCCCATCGCCTTGCCGACGGCACGGTAACGCTCGCCAGCCACAGTCTTGTTGTACTCCAGACCGGTGGGCAGGATGATGGCACAGGCAACGCCGTGGGGGGTGTCATACAGGGCGGACAGGCCGTGGGCCATGCTGTGGACGATGCCCAGGCCGACGTTGGAGAAGCCCATACCGGCAATGTACTGGCCCAGAGCCATGCCCTCGCGGCCCTCCGGGGTGTTCTGCACAGCGCCGCGCAGGTTCTCGGAGATCAGCTTGATGGCCTCGAGATGGAACATATCGGAGATGGTGCAGTGGCCCTTGGTGATGTAGCCCTCGATGGCGTGGGTCAGGGCGTCCATGCCGGTAGCGGCGGTCAGACCCTTGGGCATGCTGGACATCATATCGGGATCGACAACGGCGATCTCGGGGATGTCGTTGGTGTCCACGCAGACGAACTTGCGCTTCTTCTCGACGTCGGTGATGACGTAGTTGATCGTGACCTCGGCAGCGGTGCCGGCGGTGGTGGGCACCGCAATGGTGAACACGGCGTGTTTCTTGGTGGGGGCAACGCCCTCCAGGCTGCGGACGTCCGCGAACTCGGGGTTGTTGATGATGATGCCGATGGCCTTGGCGGTATCCATGGAGGAGCCGCCGCCGATGGTGACGATGCAGTCAGCCTCGGCAGCCTTAAAGGCGGCAACGCCGTCCTGAACGTTCTGGATGGTGGGGTTGGGCTTGATCTCGCTGTAAACGCTGTAGGCAAAGCCGGCGGCGTCCAGCAGGTCGGTGACCTTCTTGGTGACGCCGAACTTGATCAGATCGGGGTCAGAGCAGACGAAAGCCTTCTTGTAGCCGCGGGCGGTCAGCTCGGGAACGATGTTCTCGATTGCGCCGTGGCCGTGGTAGGAAATAGTGTTCAGTACAATACGACTTGCCATAGAAATTCTCTCCTTTTATTATATCGGCTGTTTGCCGATGATTCCCATGTTCTGCCTTTATTATACCGTTATTTTTTTGACAGCGCCATTTAGAAAAGTGGCGGGGTGTTTGGGAAAATTCCACAAACAAAAAAAGCTTCCCCCTCGGGGGAAGCTTTCATCGAAGGTGACTGATGCGGGCAAAGTCTGTCATTGCAGCCCTTAAACGGGCAAATCGCTACGGGCGGATATAGAATCCGCCCCTACGGTGCCCCCACAGACGGGCACCTGCCATAAGCTCTCCCCTCATCCGGCCCTGCGGGGCCACCTTCTCCCCCAGAGGGAGAAGGCTTGAAGGTCACGCTTCTTCTTTCTCTTTTTGTGCCTTGATGACCTTCAGACGGCTGAATTCCTCGCGCTCACGCTCGCTCAGGACCTCGTCGATGGACTTGATGGTCTTTTGCATCTGGGGGATCTGCACGTTGCCCAGGGCGTTGGCGCGCTTCTGGGTCTTTTGGATGGCCTCGGCCAGACGGATGACGCTGGTCTCGACCTCGGCCAGCTCGACGGTCAGAGTCTTGACCTCATTGAACTTGAGGTAGGCCACATCCAGCGTGCCGTTGGTGGATTCCAGGTCATAGTACAGCCCCATGGGCGAGGTGGTGTTCAGGCGCAGCGTGGGCAGCTCAACGCCCATGACGCTGCGGGTGGACATCTGCACGCCGCGCTCCACCGGCACACCGGCAGCATAGCCGCCGACAGAACCCAGCATGATGTTGGCCTTTTTCAGCGCCTCATACGCCTCGGCGTAGGCCGCGCTGATGCGGTCCTGAATGCCTGCGGCGCGGTCAATCAGCTGCATCATCTCGCGCACAAGGATGTTGCGCTTGCGGTCCATCAGGTCATAGCCCTGGGTCGCCAGCGCCAGACTGCGCTTTGTCGCCATCAGGTTTGATTTTGTGGGAAAAACCTGCTGTGCCATTGGGTACTCCTTTTATACTGCTTTGGCTTCCCCTGCGGGGGAAGCTGTCACCGAAGGCGACTGATGAGGGGCCAAGTATGCCATCGCCTCCATTCACAGGCAATCGCGGCGCACTCTCCCCTCATCCGCCCCTGCGGGGGCACCTTCTCCCCCAAGGGGAGAAGGCTTTGGGATTATTTTTTACTGATTCTCGCCTTCGCCGGTTCGTAATACTTATCCAGCGTCGCGGCGTCGCAGCGGTCCAGAGCGTTGCGGGGCAGGGTCGCCAGCAGCTCCCAACCGAGGTCGAGAGTCTGCTCCATCGTACGGTCGGTGTTGCCCTGGCCGATGAACTCCTGCTCAAACGCGCGGCCAAAGGCCATCAGCTGCTTATCGCTCTGGGACAGCTCCTCCTCGCCGATGACGCTGGCCAGCGCCTTGGCGTCCTGCACCTTGGCGTAGCAGGCGAACAGCTGGTTGGACAGTGTGACGTGATCCTCGCGGGTGTAGCCCGCGCCGATGCCGTCCTTCATCAGACGGGACAGGCTGGGCAGCACGGACACAGGCGGATACAGGCCGGTGGCATCCATGCCGCGGTCCAGCACGATCTGCCCCTCGGTGATGTAGCCCGTCAGGTCGGGGATGGGGTGGGTAATGTCGTCGCCGGGCATGGTCAGGATCGGGATCTGGGTCACAGAGCCCTTGCTGCCCTTGATGATGCCGGCGCGCTCGTACAGGCTGGCCAGATCGGAATACAGGTAACCGGGGAAGCCCTTGCGGCCCGGGATCTCGCCCTTGGAGGACGAGAATTCGCGCAGGGCCTCGCAGTAGCTTGTCATATCGGTCAGGATGACCAGCACGTTCTTGTTCAGGTCAAAGGCCAGATACTCGGCCACTGTCAGCGCGGCACGCGGGGTGATGATACGCTCGATGATGGGGTCGTTGGCGAGGTTCAGCAGCATGACGACGCGCTCCATCGCGCCGCAGCTCTCGAAGCTCTCGCGGAAGTACGACGCAACGTCGTTCTTGACACCCATAGCGGCGAACACGATGGCGAAGTCCGACCCGTCGGCCACGCTGGCCTGACGGACGATCTGGACGGCCAGCTCGTTGTGCTTCATGCCGGAGCCGGAGAAGATCGGCAGCTTCTGGCCGCGGATCAGCGTGGCCAGGCAGTCAATCGAAGAAATGCCGGTGTGGATGTAGTTGCGGGGGTAGACACGGCTGACGGGGTTGATGGGCGCGCCGTTGACATCGCGGCGGGCGACGGGGTAAATGTCACCGAGGCCGTCGATGGGGCGGCCCAGACCGTCCAGCACGCGGCCCAGCAGCTCGGGGCTTAAATCCATCATCATCGGGTGGCCGGTCAGCACCGTGCGGTTGTTGACAAGGCTCAGCCCGCGGGTGCCCTCAAACACCTGAATGACGCAGCGGTCACCATCGACACGGACAACACGGCCCACGCGGGTCGAGCCGTCGTCGAGGTGCAGCTCTGCCATTTCGTCATACTGGACGCCCTTGACGCCGTCCAGCACGACCAGACTGCCGTTGATTTGGGAAAGTCCGATATGTTCCAGAATCATGTTGTTCCCTCCTCATCAGCCCTGGGCCACGGCGGCCAGCTTGGTGTCGATTGCTTTTTGCAGCTCGTCCAGCTTGCTCAAATCGTCGTTGGGCACGGTATACTTCATCTGGACCAGCTCGTCAAACAGGCCGGTGGCCAGCAGACGGCTGACAGGCACCTGCTTGGCGACGAGTGCGGCGCACTTGTCGTACAGGTACAGAATGGTTTCCATCATTTTCAGCTGCTTTTCCAGCGGGACGTAGGTGTCAACCGCGTGGAAGGCATTCTGCTGCAAAAATCCGACGCGGATGACGCGGGCGATCTCAATCGTCAGCTTCTGGTCGTCGGGCAGCACGTCAGAGCCGATCAGCTTGACGATCTGCATCAGATTGTTCTCCTGCAGCAGCAGGTTGGCGATGCGCTCACGGCAGGACATGAAGTCGTGGCCGACGTTGTCGTAGTACCAGCCGCCGAGGTCGCCCAGATACTCGCTGTAGGAGTCGTTCCAGTTGATGGCGGGATAGTGGCGCGCGTAGGCCAGCGACTTATCCAGTGCCCAGAAGCAGCGGGTGAAACGCTTCGTGTTCTGGGTGACAGGCTCGGAGAAGTCGTTGCCCTGCGGGCTGACAGCGCCGATGACGGAGACAGAGCCTTCCGCGCCGTTCAGCGTCCTGACGTAACCGGCGCGCTCGTAGAACTCGGCCAGACGGCTGGGCAGGTACGCGGGGTAGCCCTCGTCGGCAGGCATCTCCTCCAGACGTCCGCTGATCTCACGCAGAGCCTCGGCCCAGCGGGAGGTGGAGTCGGCCATCATGGCGGCGTGGTAGCCCATGTCGCGGTAATACTCGGCCAGCGTGATGCCGGTGTAGATAGAAGCCTCACGGGCGGCGACAGGCATGTTGGAGGTATTCGCGATCAGGACGGTACGGTCCATCAGGCTCTTGCCCGTACGGGGGTCGACCAGCTCGCTGAACTCCTGCAAAGCCTGCGTCATCTCGTTGCCGCGTTCGCCGCAGCCGACGTAGATGATGATGTCGGCGTCGCACCATTTTGCGATCTGGTGCTGGGTCATCGTCTTGCCGGTACCGAAGCCGCCGGGGATGGCCGCAGCGCCGCCCTTGGCCAGCGGGAACATCGTATCGATGACACGCTGACCCGTGATCAGCGGGCGGGGCGAGGTCATGCGCTCGGCAGACGGGCGCGGGGTGCGGATAGGCCACTTCTGGCAGAGGGTCAGCGTGTGCTCCTTACCCTTGGCATCGGTCAGCTTGACGATAGGCTCGTTGACGGTGTAGCTGCCGTTGTCGGCCACCCAGGTGACCGTACCGGAGACCGTCGGCGGCACCATGCAGCGGTGCTCGATGGCCGGGGTCTCGGGGCAGGTGGCGTAGATCTGGCCCGCGGTCAGGGTGTCCCCCTGCCGTACGGTCACGGTCACGTCCCACTTGGCGGTCTCGTCCAGAGACGGCTCATGCGCACCGCGCTCGATGAAGCTGCCCATGTGCTGCTCGATGGCGGGCAGCGGACGCTGGATGCCGTCATAGATATTGCGCAGGATGCCGGGGCCGAGGGTCACGGACAGCGGACCGCCCGTGCTCTCGACAGGCTCGCCTGCCTTCAGGCCGCCGGTCTCCTCATAGACCTGGATGGTGGTTTCCCTGTCGTTCATGCGGATGACCTCGCCGACAAGGCGTGCCTTGCCGACATAGACCATCTCCATCATTTCCAGATCGGTCTTGCCCTTGATGGTGACAACGGGGCCGTTGATGCTGTAAATTGTGTTTTCCATAGCTTTGCCCCTCAAATGTTAATTTCCAGACCGGCGTTTTCCAGGAACCAGTCGTGCTGGGCCTCCAGACGGGCCTCCAGCGTATCGTCGGCAGCCACGCCCTTCGCGGGGTTTGCGCCCTTCAGGCCGCCCAGCGTGATGCTGTCGTCGGCCTCCAGAACGGTGCCTGCGGGCAGTTCGACGTTTTTCAGCAGCGGCAGGTCGGCGGCGCGGGCCGTGATCTTGGCGTTCTCGCCTAAGGTCTCTGCCAGAGAAGCGGCCTCTTTCTGCAGCCAGGCGGCGTAGTCCTTGCCGGCCACAAAGGCAGCCAGCTGCTCACGGGCCTTCGAGAAGGTCTCGTCGGCGATTTTCTGGCGCTGGGCAGCCAGCGTGGCGCGGGCGGCCATGCGGGCCGCGCTCAAATCGCGGTTGGCGCGGGTCTTGGCGCGCTCGGTCTCAAAGCGCAGGGTGCGCTCCACGCGGGTGTTCTCGGTCCTGCGCGTCTCGTCCAGCTGGCTGTTGATCGCGCGCTCCGTCTCCTCACGGATGGCGGCGCAGGCAGCCTCGCCCTCGGCGCGGATGGACTCGAGGAATCGCTCGGCGCGGGTATCTAATTCGTTCATGGTCACACCTCTTAAATCTTGACGCCGATGGCCTCGCGGATATAGCGGGTCAGGCGGTCCTTACCGGCAGCACCGCCGCCGGTGGAGGGCACCGTGATGAGCAGCGGCCCACCGGCAGCGCGGGCGCTGTCCAGCGTGGCCGTGTAGGTCTCGGCGATCTTCTCGGTCACGAGCAGCACGGCGATGTCGGGCTGCTGGGCTGCCATTTCCAGCGCATTGCGCAGGTCGGCCTCGCTGCGGGCGACGGTGCCCTCAATACCCGCAAGGCGCAGACCGTTCATGGCGTCGGAGTTGTCGCTGATGAGAAAGAACCGCATGGCGTTACACCAGCTTGGACAGGATCATGATGGAGATGACCAGGCCGTACAGAGCGATGGACTCGCCCAGGGCGACGAAGATCAGGCTCTTACCGAAGGTCTTTTCGTTCTCGCTGTTGGCTGCGATAGCGGCAGGCGCAGCGGAAGCGACGGCCATGCCGCCGCCGATACCGGCAAGACCCGTAGCCAGAGCGGCAGCGACCAGACCGATGCTCAAAGAGCTGTTGTGGTCATTGTCGGTGTTGACGGTCTCGGAAGCGGTGGTGGCAGCGGCGGTGTCGGCATTGGCATCATCCGCAGCAAAGACGCCCAGTGCGCCGCAGCAGGTCACAGCGGCCACGATCAGGATGGTAACGAACAGTTTGCTGAACTTGGTTTTCATAATGGAACCCTCCGTAATTTTTTGTTTTATTCCGCGCCCCTCTGTCAAGGCGCTTTTGTAGGAGGCCGGGCATGCCCGGCCCGCGGCTTCGATTCTATCGTCCGATTGTGGGATGGTTGCGGGCCGGACATGTCCGGCCCCTACGGCGCATCTTACGCTTTTGCTTTCTTCAAATCAAAGGCTACGAACTTGCGGCCGCCGCCCTTGTAGCAGCGGCTGAACATCTCGTAGAACTCCAGACGGATGCCCTGAATGGCGGAGAGCAGTGCCTCGAGGCAGATGACCACGAGGTTGCCCAGGATGACCACAACAATGTTGTTCGGCGTACCGGCCAGCGTAAAGACGACCATCATCATGCTGGCGTGGACGATGACGAACGCGCCGACACGCAAAAACGAGATCGTGTTGGACAGGTAGCTCAGCACCGTTTCCAGCAGCTCAAATACGCTCTGCATCAGGTAGTTGCCCATACCGCCCGCAGGCTTCCAGGGCTTGCCCTCGACCATCGGAGCCAGCAGCTCCGCAAAGAGCAGCAGCACCAGACCGACGACCATGCCGACCACCGCCAGCACCTGCGGCATAAACGTGACAGCACCCATATAAGCGGACGCCAGATCAACACCGCACAGGTAGGTCACCATGCCGACAAGGCCGTTGGGCGAGAAGATGAACTCGCCCCACTCCCTGTGGCGGGCGTGGGTGTACATATTCAGTGCCATGGCGGCCAGCACCAGCACAATGCCGATGTAGACAGCCACCATCAGGATGCCGGTGATGGAATCCATAACGGAAACGGGCTTGCCTGCCATGCCAAGCGCATGGTAGAGCGGGTCAAGGGCCTCCTCGTAGCCAAAGAGAGAACCGTAGACCAGGCCGAAGATCGTGCTCGAAATGCCGCAGGGGATCATCAGATGGAACAGGTCATTGTGCTTGACCTTCCACATGAACGTGCTGAACAGTGCCAGCACGATACCCTGCCCGACGTCGCCAAACATCATGCCGAACAGCACGGTGAATGTGATCGCTACAAAGCCGGTGACATCTGTCTCGCCGTAGGCGGGCAGACCGTACATTTCGACGAAAAACTCAAAAGGGCGGCTCCACCAGGGGTTTTTCAGCTTGGTGGGGGGCGTCATCTTACCGGCGGATTCCGGTCCGTCCACCGTGACGCGCAGCCCATGGATGCCGCGGGCCTTGCCCGCGACCTCGTCCACCTCCGACGCCGGGACCCAGCCGACGCAGAAGAAGTGCTCGCCCTTGACCGCGGCCATGCGGCGCAGGTCGTAGACCGCCGCGTAGTAGCAGGCTGTGTTGTACAGCAGCTGGACCTTGTCGGCGTTTTGCTGCCACAGGGCGGCAATGCGGGCGTTAACGTCCTCAACGCTCTTGTTGACAACGTCGAGGTTCTCTTTAAAGTGCTCGATGATCTCGGCGGGCGAGCCAGCCGCGCCGGGCACATGCACCGGCTCAAAGTAGAGCATCGAGAAGATGCCGTCGGTCTCCAGCGCGTGCTCCCGCGGGGTCATGTAGACGCCCCAGTAACCGGCCTTCGTCTGGTTGCAGGGGGTGAACAGGATGTACGGGTCGTCGCCGTAGTTGTTCATCAGCTTGTTGTAGCCCTCCGTCGGCAGGAAGCCGAAGCGGATCTTGACGTGGGCGCAGTCGAGAATGTCGTCCACGTTGACCTTCAGGCCGGTAAAGTGGCTGTACTGCTCGATGCCGTCCTCGCAGAGCTTCTTCTGGTCCAGCAGGACCTTGCGCTCGGCGCAGAGGTCGTCGATCTGTTCCAGCAGGTCGCTCAGATAGCTGCGGCCCTCGGCATCCACCGGGTCGCTGTGCTGCTGCCCCTCGTGCAGCTCCATATTGGCCTCTTTGGCCATCGTCTCGATCTGGTCGCGGATCGCGGTGTGGGGGTTCTCCTCATTCAGAGCGCCGTATCCCAGCGATTCCGACATATATCTGGTTGCGGGCTCAAGGTCAAAGCGTCCGTCCATGCAGCACGAGCCGATAAACTCGTTCAGCTGGGGCATCGTGCCCTGCACCCGCACCAGTTTCATCTTTTCAACCAATCAGTTCACACTCCTTGTTTCAGCTTGCCTCCCTCGGCGAGACAGACTCCCCCGACACGGGGGAGGTGGCGCTTGCGCCAGAGGGGGACGGTGCCCCGCAGGGGCGGAGGGAGCGAACCTTGCCATCACCCGAAATATTTCGGGCTGCCGCGAAGCTCTCTCCCCCACCGCCTGCGGGCGGAGCCCCCTCACAGAGGGGGCCAAGGGTCACTCAATCCTTCTCATCAAACCCCACCAGCAGCGGCTGGACATCCTCGGGCGGCAGCTTGTAATGCACGCCCTCTATGATGTGATCCAGATCCTGCACCTCACACCGGGCCAGCCAGACGTAGCACAGCATGACCAGCGTCGGGTCGGTGGAGAACCGCAGCCACTTGCGGCACCAGTCGCATCGGTAGTGGAAGAAGCCCTCCTTCAAAACGCTGTACTCATGGTGTCCCAGCAGCGGGCCGTACTTCGTCCTGGCGAACCGCGCCTTGAACGTGTCCAGATCGCGGGCGGCGAGCAGGTATTCCCACTCGTCGTTCGTCAGCGCCGTGCAGTCGCGGCGGGCGTTGGTGCGCACCACCGAGTCCGGCGCGCCGATGCGGATGAGCCGCGCGGCGTTGGAAACAGCGGAGGTGTCGCATTCCAGCTCGACGAGGTCGCGCAGATTCGGCGCAGCGCTTGTGCCGCCCTTAGCGGGGGCCAGCGCCACCAGTGCGCGGTGGCGGAAGTCCTGCAGAAGCGGCTCGGCCTGGGCGGTCAGACCGCGATCCGGCTTGGCGCTCTGCAGCGGCGCCAGGACCTTTTCCCACCGCGTACCGGCCACAGCGGCCAGGATACCGTCCAAACTCGTGGCCTTGGCCAGCGCGTAGAGGTCGATGCAGCAGCGCTGCTGCAAGAACTCCGGCAGGCGGAACAGGTAATCGCCCGGGCGGCCTGCATCCAAGCACCGCATGGCGGCAGTCAGCTCATCGACCTCACAGCAGAGGGTGAAATACTCATACACTTTGCTGCCCGCGCTGCGGTCATAGCGGCAAAGGCTGTCGTACCGGGTGTACAGGCTCTGGCGCAGCAGGTTTTCCAGCTGGACGCGGCGGGCGTACTGGGGGTTGACCTCGGCCAGCGCTTCGCTGTACAGCGGGTATTCTTTCAAGGCCGCGGCCAGCTCGGTCATCGTGCGGCAGGCCATCAGGCGGCGGTAATCGTCGGCCCGCAGGCGGCTGCCGTACAGGGCGCGGGCCTTGGCCAGCACGGCGTTGCCGCTTGCCTTGCCCGTGGGCATCATTGTGCGGCCTCCCCGCCCAGGGTGCGCTGTACAAGCGCAGCGCACCATTCGGCCTCATGGGCCTTTGCGGCGGCGGTCATGGCCTCGGCTGCCTGGCCGCGCTGGGTCTCCAGCGCGGCCAGTGCGGCGGCGTTGCCCTCCTCGGCAGCTCTTGCGGCGGCGTCGGACTCGGATTTCTCGCGGGCGTCACACTCCGCGGTGATCTTCTGCTTCTGCTCGTCCAGAGCAGCCAGCCGGGCAGAGCGCTCGAGCCGGGCCTTCTCGCTTTCGCGGCGCTGGGCGGCATCCATCTCCAAAATGGCCTGCATCAGGTCGTTGACATCTTTCATGCAATGCACCTCACTCTTTGGGAGCTTTACCTGGGTTGGGTTCCCTGCCTCCCTCTGCGAGGGGGCCAAGGGGCTTTTCTCTATATTAATAGGTACACCCACTTTTCAGGTTCAGCCGTATTATAGCACTATCACCAAATATAGCAAGTGGTTTTTGTGCAGTTTTATTGGTACAAAATCGAGTTTGTGTTTTTCTGTCGGTGTATTACGAAATCGTTATCACTTCTTTTTCATAGTGCCAGACCCTTGCCAAACACGAACCGCACCAGCGGGCCTGCACCGCACAGCTGCCACAAAAATGCCGCGGGATAGTTCATCGCCGTGGTCTGCACCCACATGGCAAAAAAGTTCGCGTTGTGGCTGTCCTTGAAGAACAGCGTGGCGAAAAAGCTCATCAACGGGCACATCATCCACGCGGACAGACAGGAGATAGCGGCCACCAGGAACACCTGCTTGTCCTTGCCTGGGGTGAACCAGCCCGTGGCGATGCGCATGGCCGTGGGGCCGACCAGGAACGTGTCCAGCAAAAAGCCAATGACGCCCATGATGGGCAGCTCACTGAGGGCAGCGGCGAAGATGAAATTCTGCATCCCGCCCACATCCAGTGCGATATTGTAGCAGACCATTCCGTAGACCATAACGCAGACCATCATAACGGGTGTAGACGATTTCCTGTTTCTTTGTTTGCGGCATTGTAATTACTCCTCATATATACGTTATTTTCTCCAAAACAAAAACAGCCGCAGGGTGTCGCTCAACTCGTTGCGACGCCCTGCGGCTGTTGTCTCACTGCGTTGGAAAGTGAAGTCAGTATACCGCAAAAATTGCGCTCATGTAATACTCCTGCACAAATTTCTGCACTTTGTATAAAATCTTTCTCTGTTTTGCAGCGTCACTTTGGTACAAAACGCCGCATGTGTTGCTGCAAACTTTACAGCGGCGGCGCGGCGCGCTATAATGGCGGTGTTTATACGTAATAGAGAGGTCGAAAAGTCATGTCAAAATTATTCCCGCATCACCGCGGCCAGATGTCGGAGGCATTCCGCACGGTCATGTTCTTGTCGGCGTCGGGCGGCCTGCAGGACGCCTACACCTACATTGGGCGCGGCAAGGTGTTTGCCAACGCCCAGACCGGCAACATCGTGCTGATGAGCCAGAGCCTGTTTGATGGCGATTTATCGCGGTTTGCCCACTATTTTATCCCCGTTCTGTCCTTTGCGCTGGGTGTGGCCGCGGCGGAGTGCATCCGCCTGCGCTGGCGGCAGGCCCGCCGCATCCACTGGCGTCAGCTCGTCGTGCTGGCCGAGATCGTGCTGCTGTTCGCGGTGGGCTTCTTCCCTGCCGGGTGGGATATTGGCGCAAACGCGCTGGTCTCGTTTGCCTGCGCCATGCAGGTGCAGGCGTTCCGCAAGGTGCATGGCTACCCGTTTGCCAGTACCATGTGCATCGGCAACCTGCGCAGCGGCATGGACGCGCTGGTCGCATTCGGACACACCCACGATAAAAACGCGCTGTGGAAGTCCCTGCACTACTTTGCCATTATCTTTATCTTTGCGCTTGGTGCGGGCATCGGCACACAGTGCGTCGGCATCTTCGGCGAGAGGACGATCTGGCTTTCCTGCGCGCTGCTGCTGGTGAGCCTGTGCTTTATGTTTATCAAAGAGGATCTGCCGGAGATCGAGGAGGAGCTGAAAAAATAACGCATCTTCCCTGCCGGAATGGCTGTAGGGGCCGGACATATCCGCCCGGGAACACCGTGGCCGCCGCCAGGCCCCGCGGAGGGGGCAAGACCCCGCCCTGCGATTTCCATTTCTCATAATTCCCCTATTGCAATTATTTTGATAAAACGACAGCCCTGCCCGTTTTCTGCGGGCGGGGCTGTCGTTTTATACGTGTTTTCGTGCCTTTTTATTTTTCCAGTCGTTGACCATGCCGTGCAGCCGCTCGCCCATAAAGATAAGCCCGGCCAGAGTCGGGGCACTCAGGGCCAGCAGAACGACCAGCACCAGCGTGCCGCCCAGATCCAGCCGCACCAGCGGCAGCCAGCGCGCCAGCAGGAACACCCCGCCGACACCCGCCACGGTCATACTGCCCCAGATGGCCCAGTGCAGCGGCGTGAACGGGATGCAGACACCCCACAAAATCTGCAAGCCCACGCACAAAATCACCAACGTGCAGATCGTACCGACCATGTCGAACGGGATGTCGAACGCATAGCCGAACCCCTGTGCGCAGAACACAAGCAGGAAATCCGTCAGCCCGCCGGGCAGTGCCTTGCGCAGCACGTTCCTCATGAATCTGCCGTGGACAAGCTCGTGGTTCGGCTCAAGCGCCAGAAAGAACGCCGGTGCGCCGATGGTGGCAAACGTGACGAGCGACAGCTGCAGCGGCTGGAACGGGTAGGCCAGCGGCAGGGCCAGCGCGACGATGCTAAGCAAAAACGAGAAGATGTTCTTGACCAGAAACAGCGACGCCGAGCGCTGGATGTTGTTGATGACCCGCCGCCCCTCGGCCACAACGCCGGGCAGCGCGGCAAAGTCCGAATCCAGCAGCACAAGCTGCGCGACCTGGCTGGCCGCCTGCGCGCCCGATGCCATCGCGATGCCGCAATCGGCATCTTTTAACGCCAGTACGTCATTTACACCATCTCCGGTCATGGCTACCGTGTGGCCCTTTGCCTGCAAAGCATGGACGAGCTGGCGCTTCTGCTCGGGCGTGACGCGGCCAAAGACCGTGCATTTTTCGGCAGCCTCGGCCAGCGCCGCCTCACTTTGCAGCGTGGCGGCATCGACCCAGTGCTCGGCCCCGGCAATCCCCGCGTTGGCGGCCACATGGCTGACAGCCTGCGGGTCGTCGCCCGAGATGACCTTGATCTTCACGCCCTGCTTCGCAAAGAAGCGGAACGTCTTGGGCGCACTCTCGCGGATGCGGTTCTGCAACGGCAGCAGCGCCAAAAATTCCAGCTGTGCGGGGTCGAGCGCCGCGGGCGGATCCGGCAGCGTGCCGTTATATTTTGCCAGCAGCAGCACGCGGCGGCCCTGGGCCAGCAGCGGGGTCAGCCTGTCGGCAAGCTCCCCCGCCCTGCTGCCCGCCAGCACGTCGGGCGCACCGACGACGTAGCACCCCCGCGCACCAAAGTCTTTGGCACTGTATTTGTACGCCGTGTTGAACGGGATGGTGCGCACGGCAGCCCATGCCGTACCGCCCTGCCCGAAGCGGGCTGTCAGGGCGCGGGCCGTGTCGTTATCTGGCTGCCCTCCCGCGTAGAACGCCGATAAAATATCGGTGATGGGTATATTTTCCGCCAGCGGCAGCGGGTCATCCGCCTGCATGGTGCTCTCGGTGATCGTGCCGGTCTTGTCCACGCAGAGGGTGTCCACCCGGGCCAGCGTTTCAATGCAGTTCATGTCGCGGGTCAGCACCTTGCGGCGGGCCAGCCGCATCATGCTCACGGCCAGCGCAACGCTCGTCAGCAGGTACAGTCCCTCCGGGATCATACCGATGAGTGCTGCCACCGTGGCGTCGACAGTCTCCTTCATGGACAGCTCCAGTACCCAATGCTGCTTCCAGATCAGCACCGCGCCGATTGGGATCAGCGCCACACCGATGAATTTTATCAGCCTGTCCAGGCTGCGCATCATCTCGCCGCGCGCGACCCTGTGACCGTCGGCCTGCGCCTCAGCGGTCAGGCGGCTGGCGTAGCTCTCGGCCCCGACACGGGTCAGCCGCGCCACGCAGCGGCCCGCCATCAGAAAGCTGCCGGATTTCAGCTCCGCGCCGCACTCCTTGGGAATGGCCCGCGCCTCGCCCGTGATGAGGGATTCGTTCGCCTGGGCGCTGCCGTCCAGCACGACGGCGTCCGCTGCGATCTGGTCACCCGCGCCGAACTCGACAACATCGTCCTGCACAAGGTCGTCGGACAGAACCTCGCACCACCGACCGTCGCGCAGGCAGCGGAGCTTCTGCGCTGAGACAAGCGTCAGCTTGTCGATGGTACGCTTGGCGCGAAGCTGCTGCGCAATGCCGATGAGGGTATTCCAGAACACGATGCCCAGAAATCCCATATTCAGCCAGGAATGCACGAACGCCAGCATGACGGCCAGCACCAGAAACACAAGGTTGAAGTAGGTACAGACGTTATCCCGCACGATCTCGCCGGTGGTTTTGGTCTGTGATTTGGGCGGCTGGTTCGTCTGCCCCGCCGCGCGGCGCGCTTCGACCTCGGCGGCGGTCAGGCCGGTGATGGATGGCATAGTAAGGGGTGCTCCTTTCGGGGGTGAACGATTTGTAGGGGCCGGGCATGCCCGGCCCTGCCGTGGAAGGCAGACGTTCGTTTGCGGGAAGGCCGCGGGCCGGGCATGCCCGGCCCCTACAGGGCGGCGGAATTGTTTAAAACGGCTTGTAGGGAGCGGTCTTGACCGCTCCGGGAAGGTTGCGGGCGACGGAAACCGCACCAGGCGGCATATATACATTCCGCGCAACTATGCGGCAGCCGCACAGCTCCGCGGAGGGGTCAAGACCCCTCCCTACCGTACAGACGATTTACGGCAGCCTATTATAACGCCCGCCGCTTATATTTTCCTCAGTATACCCACCAAATATGAACAAAACAAGTGCCCGACTGCGTTTTGGGGCAGCCGGGCAGTTTTGTACATTATTGGCAACACCGCACAATTCCCGCCTGACGGCTTAAGCACCGCTCCGGCGGCTGCG
>ERZ773216.490-NODE-490-length-55305-cov-30.334262_pt1 | contig 55305 bp, 36 predicted proteins | sample MGYA00511259_ERZ773216 | MGnify/ENA primary metagenome ERZ773216 (study PRJEB29015, sample SAMEA2737764) | human gut metagenome | biome: human gut; feature: human-associated habitat; material: faeces | place: China | collected 2012 ... | reverse complement strand
GCATTAGCCGATCAGAAAACAGGTTCGGATTTGGATTGCTCAACTGCACCAAAAGCCTGTGACATAAAGAATGTCACAGGCTTTTTTCTTTGTTGCATCGCACAAAATCAGCGAAGTCGATGACCGATTTTCAAGGTGCGTTTTATAGAGATGTCCAACCGTTTTAAGGCGGTTGGACTTTTTTGTCGGGCGCTTTGGGGCGAGTTTACTCGCTCATCGCTAATTTTTTCGCGAAAATTCCAATCTTTTGAAAATTTCAATTTCAGTTTTAATTTTTCAAGCACGACTGCTATACTTATTTATATAATTTCTAATTTTAGTGGAGAAGAATATAGGCGCACCTTATGATAAACTGTGGCATCTTCTAATCGATCGCCACATGAGCAAGACACAACTAATAAAGGAAGCTCACATCAGTACCAATGCAATGGCTCATCTTGGAAAAAATGAAGATGTACGAGTTGAAGTGCTAGTAAAGATATGCAGCGCTTTAAGTTGCGAAGTCGACGACATAATAGTGTTTTCCTCACACGGCTTCTCCCCGTTCCCGTTTTGCGGCGGTCGTCAGATACCGGCGGTACTGGATGCTGAAGCCATGCACCTTATAACCTGTACAGCACTCTGCACAGTCTGTCCAACAATTGCGCTTTGATCATAACCAGAGGCCTTCAGGATATTCCTACATAAAAATCACATCGTATAGTTTGTTTGCAAATACCTTGTGCATTTCGGCATTCGGATGGTTCAAACCGTTTGCCAGCAAAGCAGTTGTATCTACTCCCTGTGATTCGAGGAGCTGCCATTCGGCATATGCATCTGCAATCGGAATATCCAGTTGGTTGGCAATCTCTCTGATTTTGGCAACATAGGCATCCATGTGCCCAGCCTTTTGCAGGTTTTCAAAATATCTGTGAATATACCACCAAAATCCCCAGAAACCTTTTACACGATGCTTACACAGCATTCCGGGTGTCATGAGTACTGTTTCAATATTGCTTTCACGCAGCCGAATCAGAATTTGCTCCATATTCTTTTCGTATTCTTGTAACGCCGAGTCTCCCTTGTAGGCGTTGGTTACATCGTTAGTACCAAACATAACACAGCAAAAGTCCGGTTGCTTTTCCAGAACATCTTGCTGTATTCTGGCAAGACCGTCTTTGGAAAAATTACCACCCACTCCGGCATTGACAATTGAAACTTCCTGCCCTATCTCTTCCCTAATTCGGTTTCTTAGTATGTTCCAGAACACCCATTCTTCGTGGCGAACAGATTCCTTATGCCCATTAGCAAATTCAAACTGACCATCCGTTATACTGTCACCAAAAAAGCAAAGCACTGGACACTCGCCATTTTTGATTTTTTGTGCAATTTTAAGCATGTTCACTCTCCTTGTATTATAGGAAGCTTTGGTTACTCCCGCACTTCTAGTTCAATAAATTGATCTTCCAGATTAGGAGCGCTTCTTTCAGCAGGCGAACCCGGCGCTCCTCAGCATCTTCGAAGGAACAGGCACCCAAGATGCCGTTGCCCATCGCAAAAGAAGGCGCCGCAGCCTGACTCCAGATTGCTGTCCAATTCATGTTACCTGTTCTGCGATGGTCAAAGATATACCACTGACCCTTTACGCACACCATGCCCCCGTGGCTGTTGCCCATGGGGTAAGCGGCGTTCATCAGCTTCCGGCCATTCAGGCCGATATCACTGGAAGAATGGATCGGACCTTTGTGACTGAATCCCTTGTCCGGAAAAAGGCTCATGGCATAGTTCAGACCGGTTATGTCAGTAGCTGGGTAGACGAGGTAATACCACTTTCCGATATGGCGGATGGAAGGTCCTTCCCAATAGTTCGGCCTCTTCGGATTGAAGTCAGCCGGCAAAATAATAGTCGTCTCCCCAATGATCGTCAACATATCGGAGCTTAAGAGCATGAGTGAATGAAAGTGTTGTTGTTCCGAAACACTCTTTGAGGCCAATGTACGCAGAACCCTTTTATTCTTTTTTCATATATTTTCCCCCTTTATTTCTGTAGGATTTGTGCTAAATATATAATAAACAATTAGGAGGTTCTGGACAATGTCAAAAGGTTACCCTGTTTATATAAAGTGTATCAAAATATTTGCCATATTAACAAACGCCGTCTTCATTCGGGAGAATTCCGAATGAAGACGGCGTTGTTTCTGATATGTTATTTTACTTCTTCTCAAACTCCTTCGCCACATCCTGCAGCAGCTGTCTGATGGGCAGGTGCTGGGGGCAGACGCGCTCGCACTGGCCGCAGCGGATGCAGTCCGAGGCGCGGGAGCCGGGCCCGGTGTGGACATCCTCATAGTAGTAGTCCGCGTTCCAGTCGTGGTGGGTGTGCTTCGTGTTCATGATGGCGAACAGGTCGGGGATGGAGATATGCTTCGGGCAGCCTTCGGTGCAGTAGCGGCAGGACGTGCAGGGGATCAGGTCCTTTTTATGGAAGATTTCCTGCACCCGGTTCACGGCGGCCAGCTCGGCATCGTTCAGCGGCGTAAAGTCCTTCATGTAGCTCAGGTTGTCCCGCATCTGCTCCATGCTGCTCATGCCGGACAGCACCATCAGCATACCGGGGAAGCCCGCGGCAAACCGGATGGCATAGCTGGCGGGGCTGCCGCCGTGCAGGGCATCCAGCACGGCTTTTGCGTCGTCGGGCAGGTTGACAAGGCTGCCGCCCTTGACCGGCTCCATGACCAGCACGGGCTTGCCATGCCTGCGGCAGACCTCATAGCACTTGCGGCTCTGGACGGCCACGTCGTCATAGTCCAGATAATTGAACTGGATCTGCACGACCTCGATGGCCGGATAGTCGGTCAGAATCTGCTCCAGCACGGCGGCGCGGTCATGGAACGAGATGCCCACATGGCGGACCTTGCCCTCGGCCTTGAGGGCGAAGGCCGTCTCATAGGCGCGGCAGTCCCTGAAGTGCTGGTAGTTTGTCGTGCTCTGGGAGTGCATTAAATAAAAGTCAAAGTAGTCCACGCCGCAGGCTGCAAGCTGGCTCTCAAAGAACGGGCGGATGTCCTCTTCCTTTTTAAAATAGGACCCGCTCAGCTTGTCGGTCAGGACATAGTCCTCCCGCGGGTAACGGCTGGTCAGGCACTCCTTCAGGGCCAGCTCGCTCTTGCCCTGAAGGTAGCCGTGGGCCGTGTCAAAATAATTGAAGCCCTGCTCCAAAAAGCAGTCCACCATCTGTTTCGTCTGCTCCATATCGACGTCCTCGCCGATCATGGGCAGGCGCATACAGCCGAAGCCGAAATTTTTTCTGATCTTTTCCATTTGTAAATGCTCCTTTCGCAAGGTTTACCTTTCACGGATCTCCCCGGGGGAGGTTTTTCTCTTGGCCCCCTCTGCGAGGGGGCTCCGCCCGCAGGCGGTGGGGGAGAGAACCTTGCGATAATCCGACATATTTTGGGCTATGGAAAGGTTCTCTCCCTCCGGCCCTGCGGGGCCACCTCCCTCGCAGAGGGAGGCAAGGAGCATCACAAAAACGCGCAGTACCATTCCAAAACGGGCCCGCCAAACAGCATCGCGATCACGATGCCCGCACACAGAAACGGGCCGAAGGCGAAGTGGTCCTTCTTCCCTGCCTTTTTGGCGGCCAGCAGGTATATACCGTACATACCGCCAAAAACAATGCCGAAAAACATCGCCAGCAGCGTATTCTGCCAGCCCAGGAACAGCCCGGCGGCTGCCATCAGCTTGATGTCGCCGCCGCCGAACGCGCCGTCGATGACAAGGCAGAGCAGAAACATCGGCACACTGACGCAGAGCGCACCGATGATGTGCGGCAGCCAGTCGGCAGGGGAGAGCAGCACGCTCACCGCGCCGCAGACCGCCAGCGCCAGATTCAGCCGGTCCGGGATGGTCTGCGTCTCGGCATCAATGAGCGAAACGCTCAGCAAGATCCCGCAGACCGCCAGCGCCAGCAGCGCGGCCCAGCTCATGCCGAACAGCCCGCCCGGCAGGACGTAGGCAGCGCCGTACCGCCAAGTGCAGCCCAGCGCCAGCACGCCGCCCAAAAGCTCCACCAGCAGGTACCGCGCCGGAATGTGCGTACCGCAGTGGCGGCACCGCCCGCGCAAGAATAACCAACTGAACACAGGCACTAAGTCCGGCGCACCCAGCGTGTGGCCGCACTGCGGGCATACGCTGCGGCCCTTCAGCGGGTCCATGCCCCGCGGCAGCCGCCACGCGACGACGTTCATAAAGCTGAACAGCGCCGCGCCCAGCAGAAAACGAATGAGTCCCAACAGAAGCTCAAGCAGCAGCATGGCCCACCCCCGCGCCGTATTGCAGCCGGTCCTCCGCGCGGAAAACGCGGTAACCGCCGTCGGCATCATAGATGGCGTACATGCCGTTCTCCTGATACAGGAGCCGCTGCACGGTGTAGCCGTTCGGGTCGATCTGCAAAAGCGTCACTGTGCCGGGCAGTGAGCCCAGCGTGCGGATTTCCTCGGCAATGCCGTCCGCAAAGCCGTCCGCGCTTGTCTGGTCGGCAAACGTCTGCCCGGCGGAGTAGCATTGGGCAGACACGGCACTGGCCGCCAGCCGCGCAGCCTTGACCTGAGCCAGGGCCTCCCGCGCACGGGCCTGATAGCGCAGCTCCGCCGCGCCGGTCACAATAGTATACAGGACAGCGCCTAGCGCCAGCAGTACGGCGAGCTTTTCCGCAAACGCAGCTTTGGCCCAGCGTTCCCCGGTATGGCGCAGCCATGCGCCCAGTCGTGCTGCCAGCATTGTTACACATCCTCTACCATATAATAACACGCTATTTAGTATAGCGTGCCGGGCCTGTATTTGCAAGAAATTTCACGAAAAAAACTCTGTTTTTTGTTCAAAGCTAACGGAAATTATGGCGAAATCGTGCACAGCTTGCCGCTGACCCACTATATTTGGTGTAAATTTGCTGAAATCTCGCGGAATTTGTTGCGAAAACGTCACATTCCGAGTATAATGCCAATATATATAATCTGATATTGTGTCTAATTGTAACCTTTCACCGGAGAAACGACGGGAGCATCTATGGTGCAGTACAATAAAATTATAAAAAACAAAAAGAAAGGCTTTACGCTGGTGGAGCTGATGGTCGTTCTGGCTATCACGGCCATTCTGGCGGTGCTGGTCGGCGGCGGGCTGATCGCCTACACGCGGCTGGCCCGGTTCGAAAAGAACGAGGCCAACGCCCGCACACTGTTCCAGACGGCGCAGATCTCCCTGACCCGGATGGAGACGGCGGGGGAGCTGGATGCGTTCCGCCGGCAGGTCATGGAGGAGGGCAGCACGGGCGACCACTTCCAAAACGACGTCACCGTGACCGACGCGGACGGCAAAACCCTTGTGAGCCGCACCAAGACCGAACTGAACCAGAACGTGGCCGCGCTCTACTATGACCGCACGGGCGCTGCCGCGGGCAACCATAACGCGCTGGTGGAGCGGCTGCTGGGCGATTACATCTACGACGCCTCGCTGCTGAATGCCTCGATCTGCGTCGAGATCGACGTGCAGAGCGGGCAGGTCTACTCGGTCTTTTACGATACCAAATCCGATAAGCTACGCTTCAATCAGGACGGTGCTACGAATATTTATGACCGCAGCTATGCCCACCGCCGCAATGACAGCCTTGTCGGCTACTACTCTGCCGAGGATCGCGTCAACGTTGTGCAGCTGGTGCAGACGAAGCTGAAGGTCAAGAATCCCCGCCTGACGAACGGCGAGACGCTGACCCTGAGCTGGAGCGGCAACTCCAGCCTCGGCGATCTGGACACCTCCTACACGGCAACGGCCTACGCCGCCGGGGACACCGGCGAAAATCGGAAACCGCTGTTTACCATCACGATCAAGCGCGACACCGCGGGTGCGGCGGATGATAACAAGCAGGTCATCACCAAGATGCCTGTCACGATTTATACGTATAATGATGCGGGCCAACGGACGGAAACCGAGAAAGAACTCTACTTCCCGCTAAGCTACAACAAGGGCAGCTTTGTGCTGACGCTGGACGCCATGGCGGACGCGGCGCTGCTGCGTGCGTGTGAGAACGACGAGGTTGCCGCCACGAGCCTGTACAGCATCACCCGTCTGCTGAACGACCCGAAGGACATCTACATTGCCATGCGCGCCGAGCCGCGGGAGAACTACAGCGATACCTACACAGCCAGCAAAGAGGAAACGACGAACGAGGAAAACACCCTGCTGGCCAAGGGCGGCAAGACGGATAAAGCAGAACTGAAATATTTCCGCCATCTGTACAACCTGCGCTGGTCTGCCGACTGGGACATCACCAACAAGGGCATCTACACGCTGACCCCCCAGGCCAGCAACAGCACCGGCCTGAACTGGACGGGCGGCGGCGTCACGGTCTACTGCGCCGCGGGCGCATGGCCTCCTGTGGCCAAGGTGCCGTCCCTCAATGACCCTGTCGCATGGCCGACGATCCCGGAGCTGGGTGAAAAAATCGAACTTACGAGCAAAACAACGGTCCTTGCAACCAAGACGACCCGTGTGCCCATCCTCAATCTGCAATTGAGCAGCAAGTCCGTTGCAAAAACCGGCAGGGCAGGGAAGGACGAGCTGGCCGACCACTATGTCGGCCTTATCGGCGAGAACAAGGGCAAAATTTCTTACATCACACTGCGCGACCCGGACATTCAGGTCAACGTCAAGACCGAGACCGTTGCCGCCGGTGCGCTGCCGAACGAAAACCAGCTCAAGCTGACCGCGACCAAATTCGTCACGGCGCTGGCGAAGGACGACGAGAACTGGCGCGATGTGCGTGCTGTCGGCGCACTCTGCGGCGTCAATACCGGCACGCTGGAAAACTGCGCCCTGACCCGCGGCACGAACTCCTCGACCAGTGCGCTGGTGGCCGCGGTGCAGGCGTTTGACAACAAAACCACCGCAACGCAGCGCAAAGCACAGACGCTGGACGCTGGCAGCAAAAGCTATACCTATTATACAGACGAGCCGCGCGGCATTGGCGGTCTCGTCGGCGTTGCCATACCCAAAGCCGAGTCCGTCATGCAGGACCTGACCGTTGCGTCGGACGTGACGGTGGCGGGTCTGCTTGTGGACGAGGACACGAAAACCGTTACAGACATAGCGGCAGACCAGCAGGCCGAGAAGGCCCGCTACGCTGCCGCGGCAGCCGGGCCGGATGGCGAGAACTCCCTCTGGCGCAGCGTCGGCGTGGGCGGCGTGTTCGGCACGGTGGACGCCGCGAAGATGCAGACGACGGACAAGACGAACATCGTCAACAACGGCTTTGTGACCGGCAACGGCTTCACGGGCGGCATCGTCGGCAACCTGTTTACGACAGGCGCAAATACCAGCACGCCGCTGGTGTTGACGGGCCTGAGGAACAACGGCACGGTCAGCGCGGGCACCAACTATAAGGGCGATACCGCGGGCGATGCGCGCAGCCTGGTGCTGGGGCAGTTCTTCGGCGGCATTGCGGGCTACGGCAGGGGCGTGACCCTGAAAGGGTGCGAAAGCGTGACCCGCAGCGACCTGACCGAGACCCAGCTCAAGGAGCAGGTCAAGGCGGGCTTCGACAAAACCGGCACATTGACCGACGCCAGCCCCCTCAAGGGTGATTTCGTCGGCGGCCTTATCGGCTACGGCAAGGATATTACGCTGGACAACTGCAAGACCGGCAAGGGCTACGTGCTCGGCAGCCGGTTTGTGGGCGGTCTGGCCGGTGGCTTTACCGGCAGCGGCGTACAACAGAACGATACGAACAGCAGTGACGTCTTTGGCAACCGCTACGTCGGCGGCATCGTGTCGGTCAACGGCAGCAACAGCAAAATCAGCGGCATGACCAATACGGGTCTGGTCGCGGCCTTTGGAAAGAACGCGGCCTACGTCGGCGGCATCGTCGGCGTCAATGATGCCGACTGGGGCGGCAGTGAAAACACGTCTGCCAAAGCCACCGTGGCCACCGTGCAGAACTGCGCCAACCGTATGTCCGGCGACAACGCCACCGACACCCGCCGCATCAACCTGCTAAAGGAGCTGAACGGCTACGCCGACTACGTCGGCGGCATCGCGGGCTGCAACGGAAAAAACGGCGTTGTGACGTGGGATAAGAACGGCACCCCGACGCTGGGTGCCATTCTGTACGGCAACAACTACGTGGGCGGCGTGGCCGGTTATAACGATGAAAATGCGACGATCTCCAACACCTCCGGCCAGAACCTGACCATCAGCGGCCAGATCGTGGCAGCGGGCAAGGCTGTCGGCGGCATGATCGGCCTGAACTGCGCCTCCACGCTGCCCTCCGCCACTGTGAAGGTCAGCCGCGTGGCGGGTCAGCAGCTTGTCGGCGGCGTCATCGGCGCCAACCTGCCGGTGGGCGGCTTCACCGTGACGGGCAGCGCGTTTAACACAGATGTGGCCTCGGGCCGCGTCGAGGCCGACGCCGTCGCGGGCGGCATCATCGGCTACAACCGTCTGCTGACGGACAAGCCCGCGGGCGTCACGCTGGAGGCGCTGCTGCCGAAGATTAACGAGAGCACCGGCGTGCTGACCGACAGCACCGACGTGAAAACGGCGGACTACGAGGTCATCCTTGCCAACTTCCAGAACATGCTCAACCTGCAGGCCGACATCTACGTCGGCGGCATCGTCGGCGCAAACGACGCCAATACGAAGCTGACGATTCAAAATGCAACCAACGGCGCAACGCAGAACGCCCTGTCCGTCGGCGGCCTGAACCCGTCCAACAACGGCGCGTTTAAAAACGGCGTATCGCTGAACGCGCTGGCCGGTGGCCGCTATGACTTTGGCACCGCGCACGGCGCACTGGCGGGCGGTATCATCGGCTATGCCACACCCAACACAACGCTGGAAAACTGCATAAACTACGGCACAGTGGCTCACAAGTGCGCCGCGGGCGGCTTTGCGGGCTGGAACGAGGGCACGATCACCGACGGCAGGATGGCGGCGTCCCTCGGCAACCGTGAAGCCGGGTATACCTATCTGGGCGGCGTTGCGGGCGTCAACGGCGGTCTTATTCAGTCTGCCTACCCGGCTAAAGACTGCGCCGTGCGCGGCGACAGCTATGTCGGCGGCATTGCGGGCGTCAACCTGGGCGGTAACGCTGCGGCAAGCATCTGCACGGGGGACAACAGCAGCACTGGCACGGTGGAGGCCAACCAGTACGCGGGCGGCGTGGCCGGTGCCAACGGCGGCAGCATTTCGCTGTCCGGCAAGCTGCAAAGCAGTGTCACCGCCACCGGCTATGCGGGCGGCGTGGCCGGTATCAATACGGATAAGGGCAGTATTTACAGCGCTGAAAACACCACCGGCACGGTCTGGGGCAGCGTCACTGCCGCCAACTACGCGGGCGGCGTGGCCGGTACGAACCGTGCCGAAATCACCCGTGTGGATAACCACGCCTCGGTGCGCGCCAGCACAAAATATGCGGGCGGTATTGCGGGCGTGAACGCCGCGGGCGGCACGATCAGCTATTGCAGCCATGCCCAGAATCAGGTCTACGCCACCAACGGCGAGGCGGGCGGCATCGCGGGCAATAATAATAAAGACGCGCTGATTGAGAATGTGCAGGTCAGCGCCGACGTCACCGCGGCCAACGGCACGGCGGGCGGCGTCACGGCCACGAACTTCGGCATCATCGGCCAAGGCAGCGGGCTGGAAAGCAGCAGCAGCGTAAGCAACTGCACGATCACCGGCACGTCGGAGAGCATCGGCGCTGTTGCGGCGTACAACCGCGCGGGCGCGACCATCCGCAATGTGAAGCTGGCGGCAAACGCCAACGTGCAGTTCAGCACCCCGGCGGTCACCATCGGCGGCCTTGCGGGCATGAACGAGGGCACCGTCACCGGCTGTAAGGTCGAAAACGGCGCGCTGGCGCTGAACGACGGCCTGCGCGCGGGCACCAACACCGTCACGCTGGGCGGCGCGGTGGGCCGCACCACGAAGTACGGCACGGTCAGCAGCACCGACGTTCGGCTGGACCTTACACAAAATCTTGATAAATATACAAATTTGGGCGGCGTCGCAGGCCAGAACGACGGTACCCTGGAGCAGTGTACCTATTCCGGCACGATGGGCGGCAACGCGGGCGCGGACGGCCTTGTCTCCGTCGGTGCACGCAGCACCGGCAGCACGGTGGGCGGCATTGCCGGTCTGAACAACAGCACAATCACCGGCTGTGAGGTCAAATACATCAAACTGCAGGTCAGCGGTATCAGCAACATCACCACGACCCAGACCGCAGACGAAAAGCTCGCCAGTGCCAGCCATGTGGGCGGCATTGCGGGCCGCAACAATGACGAAATCGCCAACAGCTATGTCGCCACCGAGCGCAGCAACGGCGCGGGCAGCATCATTACGGCGCGTTACGGCTTTGTGGGCGGCGTCGCGGGCTCCAACAACGGCACTATCACGGGCAGCGGCAGCAAAAAAGCGCTGGTCAGCGGCGACACAACAAAACTCGCCCTTGTTGCACAGGTTGATAATTGGCTGGGTGCGGCAGATGCCAATGCCGGCATCAACAGCATGGCGGCAGAGCTGACCACAGGCAAGACCTACGCGGACCTCAAGGGCGTTGACACTGTGACGTACAAGGGCTACACGAACGTTTACAACAACACAGGTCTTGCCGCCAATGATCTGCTTGTCGCCCTGCGCGGCAGCAACAACAGCGAGACCGTCCGTGCCGCCGGTTATCTGGGCGGTCTGGCAGGCTTTAACTCTCTCCGCGGTACAATTGGCACTTCCGCCACCGGCCAGTGGTTTGTCTATTCTGACAATGCGACAACGGCATCCACCGTCGGCGGTATTGTCGGCCAGAACGAATCCAACGTCACAGACAAAAGCGTGCTGGACACTGTGGTAAACTGTGCCGCCGTGCGCCGGTTTACGCGCGTGTTTGATGGGTCTAAGAACAAGGACGATACAGACAATGAAAATATTTACAAGAGCAAAAATCGTGTTGTCGTCCATGTGGGCGGTGTCATTGGCCAGCAGCAGAACCGCAGCGATGACCGGTGGTCTGTCAGCAAGGTAGTCAACTGCGGCAGTGTGTTCAACAGCCGCTCGGCCAATGTGGGCGGCGTGATCGCCTATTGGCTGGACTACGGCGGAACCGTGCAGAAATGCTTCAATTTTGGCAAAATGACAACAAACACGAACGACAAAAACAGCGGTTACGGTGCAGTCGGCGGTGTTGTCGGCTTTATTGACCAGCCTATTTCCGGCGGCACCACAAATGTGCTTTCCTGCCGTAACTACGGTCAGATTTGGTATGATTCAAACGGCGCAAATGACTGTGCGGGCATTATCGGCAAAATCGAGATGAAGAAGGTCACCGATATTATGACGCTGAACATCATCGACTGCGTCAATAGCGGTGCAATCAAGGCAGCGTCGCAGGCAGTCGGCATTCTGGCATGGATCGGCCCGTACGACAAGGGAAATATTGATTATGTTACAGTAAATATTGACCGCTGCCGAAACCTTAATACAGACTTTACGTGTAGCAGAAAAATCGGCATTGTTGGCAGCCGCGGTAATGGCTCTGGGTCGAATAAAGCAACCAATGTCACAAACTGCTTTGCCACGGTTGGTACAGATTGGTTCCCGATTGCCTATTTGCGCCTGAGTGGCGAGAATGTCACCGGCCACGGCAACTATTATATTGAAGATTCCGAAAGTGCAGGCAAGAGCTTCTTTAAGAAAGATTCCCGTAAACTGACCACAGTAAAACCGAATAGTACAACAGGTAACTGGGAGAAAGCGGATGAGCAAGGAAGTGACAAGGCCTACAACGAGACAGATTGGAACTCGTCCTCGGGAAAAGTAAAAGCACACCGTCTGTACATAGGCTATAACGTCGATGACAAAACCTATCCTTATATTGCGTTCCTGCCCACTTTGGCAGAGGGTGGGAACGGCGCAGCGTACAGTCTGTGGTGGATTAGCGGTAGTACACCTGCGGGCCCGCCTGCCGAACCAAACTCTGCCTATATCAAGACCGACGGTAACAAAGCCTACATTTTCGATGATACCGGCGCGGGCAATGATACCAATCCCGGCAACCAGAGAGCGACTGTGATGCTGCAATTCGGCGAAGCCGCGAACAGTACGAAATCGGACGTTGATATTACCGACATCACCGACGAGGTCATCCAGAACTACTATAAGTACGTGCTGGACAGCACCAAGCCCGCCAAGCCGGGAGAAATCCACGTCAAGGCCAGCCAGGTGCAGGACGCGGACAACAACGTCTATGGCCGTTATGAAGTGACGTGGGGCGAGCCGAACGACACGACAGCCAGCCCCGCCGCTTACTACCGTGTTGAAATTCTGCCCTGCGACGCTGAGGGGAATGTCGCATCGGATGCAGTTCCCTATCTGAAAGCTGACGTCTACCAGCGCAGCTATACCTTTGTGGCTGATAAAGCGTGGACGGGTAACTTCGTCGTGCGTGTAACGCCCTACAATACCAACGACGACCCGACGCAGGCAGACAACTCCCGAACCAGCGGCGTGCAGACCTTTATGCACGCCCTGCCGACACCGGAGATTGAATTCCGGCTGGTCAAACGCGAGAACGGCGGCTTTGACTGGAATCAGTGCCAGACGCCGGATGAAACATCGAGCGAATTCAATTATGAAGTTGTCGCGGTGCTGAAAAACTACGCCGAATACCCGACAGACGAGGCTTGGACCGTCAAGCTGACCGATGGAAGGCATACTTATTATTTCAGCGGACAGAATGGCAAGCAGTACATCCGCCTGACCCAAAATTTGGAACGCACTTTGACGCTTACGGCGCTGGCAACCCCGGACAACAGCAGCAGTACAAAGTATCTGCGCTCGGCCCAGTACAAGTCAGAGACCTATCTCCCGTCCCAGTGGCGTGACCACAACGGCGATAACGGCAAGGACGAGGACGGTCTGCCTCTGGGCACGCTGAAAAAGGACGGCGACACGGACTATGTGACCTACACCGGCCAGACAGCGGAAAGCTTTGAAGCAACCGTGAAGTTCAGCTTTACCCCGAAGGTCAAGAGCGACAGCAGCGAGCACGGCAGCCCGACCTACCGCGTCATGCTGCTGGCAAAATATCTGGGCAATGACACGGTCAACGGGCAGTCCCTGAACGGCCAGTACATCACGCTGGCCGCGCGGGAAAGCATTGTGACAGAGTCTCCCGTCACCTTCAACCTGAACAGCCTGCCGTCGGATGCCATGACGAACTACACCGACTTCCTCGTTGTCGCGGTGCCCGTCACCAGCGGCAAGGGCGATATGAAGTATCGCTGGGATGCCACGGCGGACGAAGTGTCCGCAGCCATCGCCAGCCACGCGAGCGAGACAAACGACACCAACAAAGAAATCTGGTGGAAGAACGGCTATGAGATCGTCCGCACGGGCGAGCACAGCTATACCTATGCCCATCTGACGCCGCTCTGCTTCTCCGACGTGAACCGCACCGATGGCACCGATGACCAGGGTTGGGCTATACAGGCCACGGTAACGACCCCGCAGATCATCTTCAAGCAGCTGAACCTGAATGTTCTGAAAGCCCCGACGCTGGACAAAAACACCGAAGGAAAAGTTGACGAGAAAACCAACGAGTTGACCTATACGTTCAACTGGACGCAAGAGGACATGGGCACGAAAAAGCCGACCTACAGCATCAAGCTCTACGGCCTGTTGACGGACGCGGACGGCAAAGTGACAGGTCAGGAGCAAATTGCGCTGAAGGACACCCTGACGCCGACACAAAATGGCAGCAGCTTTACCCTGCCTGTCAACGTGGATACCATGCTGGCCAACGGCAGCGACAGCTGGCGCTATGACAAGGTCCGGCTCGAGGTCACCCGCGTGGCGGCAGCCGGCACCGATGAAATCGGCGCGTCCGCTGTGGCGGATTACAGCGTTAAGCAGCGCCTGCCCGGCATCAGCGCGCCGAGCTCCATCACCCGCGTCAACGGCGAGACCGACAACGCGGATGCCCTGCTCTACACGGTCAGCTGGTCGCCGTCCGACGACGCGCGCATTGGCCACTATGACCTGTGCGTCGTCGATGCCGATGACAAAACTGTGCTGACGCTGCCCACCACGGACAACGTCGGCAGCCTGACGCTGGATCTGGAGCAGTATCAGGGCAAGACATTGCGCTTTCGCGTCATTGCCCGCCGCAAGGCTGGTAGCGATACCTGCTTTGACGGCCCGGACGGCGCGTTGAGCCAGTCCGAGACCATCGTCAGCCGCGCCAAAGCACCTGTGGTTGAAAACGTCGCTTTTGACAACAACAGCCCGAATCAGGAGACGTTCCTGAACGACCTCAAGCTCAACATGACGCTGGAGAAAGCCGCACAGGGCAATGTCTACTTTACCGGCTATATCTTCAGCAGTGTGGGCAATTACAATACAATTGCCGATCTGGCCAAGGCTTGGCAGAATACCCCCACCGGGCAGGCCAAGTACGAGGCCCAGCAGGAGTTGACCAAAAAACTGGACGAAATGCTGAACAATGGCAACGCCGAGCTGGTCATCCCGAAGGACAGCCGCACGGTGGGCGGGAGCGCCAGCGCCAACGACACCACCGCCAGCTATACCTTTGTGCCCGACGGCAACGGCTTTACGCTGACGCCCGACCATGCAAAACAATACCTGCTGCCCGCGGTGCGCGTTATGCCCACCGACGGCACGACAGCGTCGAACTGGTTCTACTTCCTGCAGGATGCCGCAAAGGCGCAGCTGCCGGCCATCACGCTGGACGCCCCCGTGGACACCGCCGAACCGGAACGCGCACTTGGCAATGCCGTTTACACGCAGGAGGTCAACCTGTACAGCGACCCCGAGTGTAAGAGCAATCGCGGTACGGCCCCGCTGGAGCTGCGCCGCTTTACGGTGGAGTGGACCGCGGTGAACAAGTACACCCAGGCCGACAGCACGGTGCGCAACCTGACCGACAGCTATACCTTTACCGTCACGCCGCTGGATAGTAAGACGAAACAGCCCTACAGCATTACGGTGACGACCTACGACAGGGACGTGAAGGACGCAGACGGCAATGTCACGCATAAGCGCGGGGAAATCGAAACCGTTACCAAGACCTATAACGACATAACGACGCCGCTTGACAAGCAGACCACCGTTGTGGACGCGGAGACCAAAGAGACCCGCATCTGGTACGACCTGAGCGTTGAGCCTGTGACCGACGAGAACGGCAACGTGACCGGCTGGGAATCGCAACCCTATGACGTCACCGGCACGGTGGAAAAGGACGGCGGTACGCTGTACTACAAGGCACAGACGGTTCCCATGCTGGAGCTGGTGCAGGAGGACGGTGCCGAGCCTGTTTACCGCATCACCCTGCCCGAGCTGCAGGAAAAGGTGCAGGACGATTCGCTCGAGCTGCAAAAGTTCACCGCAAGTGTGACGCTGCAGACGCTGGCGCACTCGGTTGGCGACGATAAGACCGTTGCGTCCGATTCGGTCAAGGTCCCCGTCAACGAGACGAACACCGCCGATGCGACGGAGGATGCCCAGAGTATGGACTCCGCGGAGAGCGTCGCGCCCGCCGAGACTGCAGAAAGCACGGCGGCGGAAAGCGCCCCCGCAAGCGTGCCCCCGGTCCTGATGCGGGCCCGTGCGGCACTGCCCATGGCGACCCCGGAGACCGCCGCTGCCCCGGATGAGACGGACGCGGCGGAAACCGCGCCCCCGAAACAGACGGAAACAAGCGACGCATCGTAATTTTATTTCAGGAAAGAAGGTGGCATTATGCACCGCAGGGCACGCAGCATTCTGCGCGGGGAGCAGGGGCTTTCGATGATACTGGTCCTCTGCATCGGCGCACTGTTTGTGGCGCTGTCGGCAGCGCTGGTCTATGCGGCCTCCGTGCTGACGGCCAATGCCAACCGCCAGCTGCTGGAACAGGAAGCCTACCAGCTGGCAACCAGCTTTTCCGACGTGCTGGAAGGGGAGCTGAATGACTATGACCCAAATGACCGCGACAGCAAGACATTTGCTGGGTTCGTCAACAATGAATTTATGTTCTCGGTGAGTTACGGCAAGGACATCTATGATTTGGAATCCCAGCCATTCGTGTTTGAGTTAATGAAGGGCTCCACCGCGGCGGCAGATGGTGCTGATTCTATCACAATCACATTACGCCGCCGCCCGGGCGAGGATGTAGATGATTTGAACCTAGGCGGACAGGGACAGTATGTTACGACAGACAAAGAATGGCAATCATTCCTGAGCAACTGGCAAAGCACGGACTATAAAGTAATAGATTTGCAACTGGATGTAACTGTTACAGCGAAGAAGGGGGGAGAACAATTCTCCTTTACACGAGTGTATGACAGACACATCCATTACCCGATTGATTACTATACGATAGACGGGCAAACAGCTCATTATAGTTGGACTTTTGGCACGAACCAGTTTACAGTTCCCGGTGGTTCAACACTTGTCATTGATAAAAATGACACAACGGTTCATACAATTGTGCCGCACTATGATACGCGGCAGCAGGACAAAACGACCATTACCTACACCCGCGGTGTTAAACAAAACGCCGGCAAAACACAGGAGTGACCCGCTATGAAACACATTTTCAAAAATCGGCAAGGGGAAACGATTGTGGAAGTGCTTGTGTCGTTCCTGCTGCTGCTGATTTTTACGTCGATGTTCGTCGTTTCGCTGCGGTACGCCCGCGCCATGTCCCAAAAGGCCGAAACGCTGCGGGAGACAGCCTATGAGCTCTGCGCAAAGTTATACGGGCCTAATGACAAAGAGCCGACATGGAACGATGACGGCGCGGCGCAGGATATGACGTTCGGCAACAATGACTTCACGGTTAAAGGTGTGCAGCTACAAAGCACAACGCCAGAAGTGAAAGTGAGTCAAAACGGCACAGAAAAGACTGAGAAATACGTGTTCCACCGTTACTGCAACAAGGAGGAAGAAGGGACGATCAACCCATGAAGCAGCGTTTGAAAAACCAGAACGGCACAACGCTGGTGGAGCTGATCGTCTGCATGGTGCTGCTGGCGATCTTTACGCTGGCGGCGGTCACGCTGATACAGCCCAGCGCACAGGCGTACATGGACATCCAGCAGCAGACGCGCGCGCAAAATCTGGCCGATGCGCTCATTGAGACGATCCGCGGCGAGGTGCTCGAGGCGAACGGCTATATCCGCTTCACCGACGGCGCAACGGACCCTAATAATTTGGACAGCGTTTTTTTGTCCAAGGGTAACGACTACAGCAAGGGCACGGCATTGGAATTCAGCGTCTACCCCAACCACATTGAGCTGATCGACAAGGACTGTGTGCCGCCGCTGACAAAGACAGACGGCACAGAACTGCTGACAGCGGAACAGGCCAATGCGCTGAACGGCTACCTGCACATGCGGTTTTACCGCGATGAACTGAATGACGCCGGGCACTACGGCAACCCGCAGCACACAAAAGAGAACAAGGACGCGGATGGCAACGTGACGGGCACGCTGCCCTACGTTGCCTACGGCTACACAACGGCCTATCCCCGGGATGCCTATATGGGGCTGTTCATCAGCGATCTGCATTTCTACGCCCGCAGTTGGACGCAGGACGGCGACGAAACCAAGACCCCGCGCATTACGGCTATGACGGTGGTGCTGACTGTGGCCAAGCGGGACGCCGACAACCAGATCGTGCCGCTATGCACCCAAAAAGCCATTGTGCAGTTGCCCGGTGAGCCGGTCATCCTGTATGAACCCGGCACCTGGGACGGCAAGGCATCGTCGGAGTCGTGAGCGGTGCCCTCCGGGACGATTTTTGAAAAGTTTATTACAATCCCGGCGGATGTACTGGACAAATCCAAATGGACTCGTTATACTTTAAAACATGAATACCTGTGTGCCGGACAAAATGCAGGAACGTCATGGGCATCAGAGCAGAGAGGATGACTAGGATGGCAACAATTGAAATCAAAATGCTGGGCGGCTTTGAGATCCGTGTGAACGGCAAGCCCGTGCTGGCACAGCTGGCGCAGTCCCGCAAGGCAACGGCGCTGGTGCAGTATCTCGTTTTGCGGCGCGGGGAGCGCGTCTCCCACAAGGTACTGACCGATACCCTGTGGGCAGGGGAGCGGTCCACCAACCCGGACATGGCCCTGCGCGCCATCTTGCATCGCTTCCGCCTTATGATCGACGCGGAGGGTCTGGATGAGATGAAGGGCTGCATCGTGACCAGCCGCGGCTACTACCAGTGGAACCCCCATCTGGACTGCAGCGTGGATGTGTTTGAGGTCAACGACCTCTCGGAGCTGGCCCGCAAGGAGAGCGACGCCGAGAAGCGCAGCCGCATTTATGAACAGATCGTCAACCTGTACGATGGGCGGCTGCTGCCGCAGTCTGCGTCCGAGCCGTGGGTCGAAAGCGTCAGCGTGCGTCTGCATGGGCAGTACCGCACAGCCATTTTAAACCTGCTGGAGCTCTGCAAAAAATGGGGCGAGAGCACCCGCATCGTTACGCTGTGTACCCGTGCGCTGGAGCTGGACCCCTACGAGGAGCGCCTTTATCTGGAAAAAATCGTCGCGCTGGAGACGCTGGGCCGCCACGAGGAGGCGGAGGATCTGGCACGCCGCGGCAGCGCCATGGGCTGCCTGCATCATGCCATTGAGCCGGGCCGCGCAGGCTCTGCCTACCGCCAGATGCGCCAGGCAGACCGCAATATGGAGAGCGAGGTCTCCAAGCTGATCTCTGCCCTGCCGGATACCGACAACACGGGGGCCTGTATCTGCGACTTTGAGACGTTCAAGGAAATTTACCGCGTACAGCGCGGCGTGCAGGTCCGCTACGGTCTGCAGGTATTCTTGGCGATCCTGACCGTGGCTCCCAGCCAGAACACCGATGCTGCCGAGACCGCTCTGATGGTGGAGCAGCTGGGCGATCTGATCCGCACGAATCTGCGCCAGTGCGATGTGGCCGCCCGCTACACCGATATGCAGTATGTTGTTATGCTGAGCGGCAGCACCGCCGAGAGCGGCACCGGTCCGCTGGAGCGCATCAAGGCCGCGTTCTACCGCATCCCTGCCCATGGCCGCTACCTGTTGAGCTATAGCCTCTATGTTCCCGAGGCCAAGGCCGACAGCGGGCGCGCCCGCCGCCGCAAAAAGACGGCGAAGAAGGAAAAATAAGTGAGCCGTTAAGCCGTACAGTGAAAGCTGTGCGGCTTTTTCATTACCCTGGCCCCCTCTGCGAGGGGGCTCCGCCCGCAGGCGGTGGGGGAGAGAACCTTGCGATAATCCGACATATTTTGGGCTATGGAAAGGTTCTCTCCCTCCGGCCCTGCGGGGCCACCTCCCTCGCAGAGGGAGGCAAGGGTCTGTTTTTTACACTTTCCACAATCTTTTGCCTAAAAATTTTTACAAAAAATCCGAAAAAACTGTTTAAATTTCCACAACAATGTGGTAAAGTAGTATCAAACAGGCGGGAGTGTTCAAAAATCACTGCGCCGCAATGAAATTCTACGCCGCAGGGCTGCCGGAAGCAGCCCCGGCGCGAAAAGAGGTTTGACGATCCATGGGCTACGCAAGCAAAGACATCCGCAACATTCTGGTGGCCGGCCACGCCGGCTGCGGCAAAACGACGCTGACCGAGGCACTGCTGTACATGAGCGGCGCTTCCGAGCGTATGGGCCGTGTCGAGGACGGCACCACGGCCAGCGACTTTGACCCCGAGGAGATCCGCCGCAAGGCATCGCTCAACTCGAGCGTTGTCCCCGTCGAGTACGAGGGCATCAAGTACAACCTGATCGACGCACCGGGTCTGTTTGATTTTGAGACCGGCGCTGCCGAGGGCATCATGGCCGCCGAGAGCGTGCTGATCTGTGTGTCCGGGCGTTCCGGCGTGACCGTCGGTGCCGAGAAGGCGTACCAGCTGGCGCTGAAAAACAACAAGGCGCGGATGATCTTTGTCACCAAGGCTGATTTGGAAAACGCCGACTACTTTAAGATCCTGGAGCAGATGAAAATTAAGTTCGGCCCCAGTGTCTGCCCCTGCGTCGTGCCCGTCCGTCTGGACGACGGCACCGTCGCCTACATCAACCTGTTCAGCCAGAAGGCCTTCAAATACGAAGGCGGCAAGCAGGTCCAGATCGACCTGCCCGACATCGGCCACCGCTTTGAGGGCCTGATCCAGGCCATGAGCGAGGCCATCGCCGAGACCGACGAGGCTTTGATGGAGAAGTTCTTCGAGGGTGAGGCTTTCACCACAGAGGAGATCGTCCAGGGCATGGCCTCCGGCGTGCGCAGCGGCCAGATCACGCCCGTGTTCTGCGGCTCCGCGGTCAACGCGCAGGCGCTGGATATGCTGCTCTACAACATGAACGTGCTGCTGCCCGGCGCGGACACCGCGTCCGCCGTGGGCGAGTCTGGCGGCGAGCCGGTGGAGATCACCGCCGACCCCGCCGCCCCGCTGTGCGCCTACGTCTTTAAGACTGTGGCCGACCCGTTTGTCGGCAAGCTGAGCTTTATTAAGGTGCTGTCCGGCAGGCTGACCGCGACGAGCAACGCCGTCAACGCCCGCACCGGCCAGCCGGAGCGCCTGGGCAAGACGCTGACCGTCTGCGGCAAAAAGCAGACCGACACGCCCGAAATCGCCGCCGGTGACATCGGCGCAGTTGCCAAGCTGGCCACCGCCAAGACCGGCGATACCCTGTGTGACCCCGCCCGCGTCGTGGCGCTGCCCGCACCTGTGTACCCCATCAGCAGCTACCGCATGGCCGTCAAGGTCGCCAAGAAGGGCGACGAGGGTAAGGTCGGCAGCGCGCTGGCCCGCCTGATCGAGGAGGACCCCGCCATCCGGTTCGTGGTCGACCCCGAGACGAAGCAGCAGATCATCAGCGGTCTGGGCACCCAGCATCTGGAGGTTGCGCTGGCCAAGCTGAAGAATAAGTTCGGCGTCGAGATCACGCTCGAGAATCCGCGCGTGCCGTACCGTGAGTCCATCCGCAAGAGCTGCAAGGCGCAGGGCCGCCACAAGAAGCAGACCGGCGGCCACGGCCAGTTCGGCGACGTCTGGATCCAGTTCGAACCCATCGAGGGCGAGGGCATCGAGTTTGCCGAGAACGTGTTCGGCGGCAGCGTGCCGAAGAACTTCTTCCCGGCAGTCGAGAAGGGCGTCCGTCAGGCTGCCGAGCACGGCGTGCTGGCCGGTTACCCGATGGTCGGCATGAAGGCCACGCTGCTGGACGGCAGCTACCACCCTGTTGATTCCAGCGAAATGGCGTTCATTATGGCCGCCAAACTCGCGTATAAGGCTGCCATCCCCGAGGCCGGCCCCGTCCTGCTTGAGCCCATCGGCGCATTGAAAGCCCACGTCCCCGCCGACAACACCGGCGATATTATGGGCGAGGTCACGAAGCGCCGCGGCCGCGTGCTGGGCATGAACCCCGATGACGACGGCCTGCAGGTCGTCGAGGCCGAGGTCCCCGTGGCCGAGATGCAGGACTTCACCACCTTCCTGCGCCAGCTGACCCAGGGCCGCGGCTACTTCACGTTCGAGTTCGTCCGGTATGAGACCCTGCCGCAGATGCTCGAGAACAAGGTCATCGAGCAGGCAAAGGCATTGGGCAACTTTGCGGATGAGGATTAAATCGTAAATAAAAGCACCTGCTGACCGGTATGCGTGTGACCGGCCAGCAGGTGCTTTTTGGTTGAGATATTGAAAGCTTCTTTGCTTACTTTCTTCTCGAAGAAAGTAAGAGATAAGGGAGCCTGCGGAAAGGTGCCAAAACCCCTCAGGCCTCGCAGGCTCGGCCAGTCCTTCGGACCCGAACCCCTCTGTCGCTTCGCGACATCTCCCCGCGCAGCGGGGAGTCACCCCGCAATGCGAGGAGCCTTTTTTGCGGGCTCCGCCCGAGAAAAGCCTCCCCTCACAGGGGAGGTGGCCGAGCGCAGCGATGGCCGGAGGGGCTTCTTGCCGTTACCCGCTAGCACCGGCCTTCCGGGAAGCGGCGGGCCGGGCATGCCCGGCCCCTACAGCGCAGCAAAATGAAAGGCAAGGCCCCCATTACGTGATCTTCAACGCCCGCTGCACGCGGTACACAATGTACTTGAACAGCCCGGCGATCAGACTGAACTCCACCCAGACATAATTGGGCAGGTTCCGCCACTTGAATTTCGGTTTGTTTATCTTCGGCAGCGCCGCCCACGCCTCGCGGAAGCCCTTCGCGTAATCCCCGCCGAAGCCGCGCAGCCGGAACATAAGCACTTTGAGCAGATACCCCAGCAGCATCGGGATAAAATTCAAAACCAACATCAAAATCGGCTGGTTCTTGTAGGGCAGCAGAATGCTGTTGCGCCCGCTCTGGATGCTCTTAAACGGGTTGTAGCGCACAGCGCCGGTGGTCGCGCCGCAGATATGGCGGCAGCGGGCCGTGGGGCAATAGACGTTCCTGTAGCCGAAATTGTTCGCACGCCAGCTCAAATCGACGTCCTCGTAATACGCGAAGAACAGCTCGTCAAACACGCCGATCTCGTCCAGAATCGACTTGCGGTAGAGCGCCGCGCCGCCGCACGCGCTGAACACACGGCAGGGTTTTGTATAGCGGCTGGCCTTTAAGCCGTCGCCGCGCTTGCAGGCAAAGCCCAGGATTGTCACGTAGTCGCCCGCGTCGTCGGCCAGCTCCGGCTCATAGTAGCGCAGCATCAGGCTGCTGACCGCAAAAATTTTCAGGTCGGCGTCGGCGGTTTTGATCAGCTCCGCCAGCCAATCCGGCTCCGCAAAGGCGTCGTTGTTGAACAGCGCCATGTATTCGCCTTTGGCAATCGCAATGCCCTGGTTCACCGCATGGGAAAAGCCGGTGTTCCCGGCGTTCTCAATTAAAGTGTAGCGGTCCCGCCCGCAGTAGCTGCGGGCGATGTCCAGGCTCTCGTCGGTGGAGCCGTTGTCAATGACGATCAGCTCAAAATCCTGCTCGGTCTGCGCCCAGACGGACTCGATGGAATCCCGCAGCCAGCCCGCGCCGTTCAGGTTCGGGATGATGACAGATGCTTTCATGGTGCCTCCTCAACGGTAATAGTAGTAGGCCAGCTGGCTGTGCAGCGCGGCGGTAAACACCATCGCGGCCACAGCCACAAACAGGATGACCAGCCCCGTCACGACCAGCGCACGGATCAGGTACGCCCGGGCCAGCCGTCTGCGGGCAGGGTCCTGCGTGCCGCCAAAGCTCCACACCGCCGCCAGCACGAACCCGGCGATGGGGATGGCGAACAGCAGCATGGCCGCCGTCGTTGCGCCCTGGCTCATGGCGTCGATGCGGTCCTCCTCCAGGTCCTGCTCGTACAGCGGCTCGCCAGTCTCAGCGGTACCCTCCGGGGACTGACGCATGGACTCCAACAGAGCCTCGCCCATCGGGATATGCGGCAGCGGTGCGCCGCACTTGGGGCACCGCTCGTCGTACGGGGCAGTCAGCAGACCGCAGTTTTTGCAAAAATGTGCCATAAAAACCTCGCTTATTCGTCGAATGCCAGACCGCGGTCCAGCTGGGTGTTCAGGATGATCTGGGTGTTGGTGGAGCCCATCTTCTGCATCTTGGTCAGCAGGTGCTCCAGCGCGTCAATGTCGGTGCAGCTTACCTTAATTATAAAGTTGTAGCTGCCTGTCACGCGGAAGCACTGCAAGACCTGCGGCTCCTGCTCGATCATGGTCAGAAAGCTCGCGCGGGTCGCTGCGTCCACCAGCACCGAGATCAGCGCCTCGACCCGCGCGGGCGCGTCGGGGTGGCGCAGCACGACAGTGTACCCGCCGATGACGCCCTCCTGCTCCAGGCGGTGGATGCGGCTGGATACGGCGGGACTGGTCAGGCTGACCCGCTGGGCGATGTCCTTAACGGGCATACGCGCATTTTCCGCCAGCAGTTGTAGGATTTTGTGGTCCAAATCGTCCATGGATTGACTCCTTGTCGTTGTTTTGTGTAATGCGCACAAAAAAATAAAGTGAAGTATACAATCACTGTTATCTTTAACAAAATTGGAAAAGTATGCTTTTTTGTGCGCTTGCTAAATAAAATTAAGTAGGAATGACTTTATTATAATCTTTTGAAAACCAAAATGCAAGTCTGACATTTGACATTTTAAGAAAACTTGCTATAATAATATTTGTAATCAATCAAGACATTCACTGACCTTTATATACTTTCCCACCCCTCTATGCACAGAGCCCCGCAGGTATCCCCTGCGGGGTTTTGTGTTTGTGTTGGCAGGACACAACGCGGGAAAGTGTGCAAGAATTGGGGGCTTTTTGCCTTCCCCCGCGGGGGAAGGTGGCCCGCAGGGCCGGATGAGGGGCGTGTGCACGGCAGTAGCCTGTAAACGGGCAGCATCTGCAAGGTTGACCCTCATCAGTCAGTGGTCGGGGCCACTGACAGTTTCCCCCTCCGGGGGGAAGCCATGCGCGCGAAAGGCTGCATTTTTACATTTTAAACCCCGCCCCGTTTGACGGCGCCCGGACTGCCGTGGTATAATATAATTTCCGACACATAACGTGCATTTTTAACGGAGGAATCAATATGCTCATCCCTGTGCTGCTTTTTATTGTCGGTCTGTTGTTCCTGATCAAGGGCGGCGACTGGTTTGTTGACGGCGCGTCCGCACTGGCCCGCCGCTTCCACCTGCCGGAGCTGCTCATCGGCGCGACGGTGGTCTCCATCGGCACGACGCTGCCGGAGGTCATGGTCTCCACGATGTCCGCGCTGTCCGGCCATGGCGAGATCGCCTACGGCAACGCCATCGGCTCGGTCATCTGCAACGCGGCACTGATCGCGGCCATCACGATTGCGGTGCGCCCCGGCAGGGTAGACCCCAAAACGCTGAAAACCCCCGTCGCCTTCTTCTTCGCGGCGGCGGCCATCTACTGCATTGCGGCCTATGTTTTCGGCAGATTCACCCGCGTCATGGGCATCATCATGCTGGCAATGTTTGTGGCGTACATGGCCGCCAACGTGCTGCAGATGAAAAACACCCCCGCCGGTGAGCAAGAGGCGTCCGAGGAGGAGGAAATGCCCCTCGCCAAGACGCTGATCCTGCTTGTGCTGGGCGCGGTGCTGATCGCCGCGGGCGCAAACCTGCTCGTGGACAACGGCACCCTGATCGCGCAGGCCCTCGGCGTGCCCGAGAGCGTCATCGCCCTGACGTTTGTCGCGCTCGGCACCTCGCTGCCCGAGCTGGTCACGGCTATCACCTCGCTGGTCAAGGGCCACAGCGACCTGTCGCTGGGCAACGTCGTCGGTGCGAATGTCTTTAACCTTGTGCTGGTCAGCGGCATGTCGATCACGCTGGCACCCTTCACCATCCCGCAGAGCGCCACGCTGTTTGGCATCAATTCCAGCCTTGTGCTGGATCTGCCGGTCATGCTGGCCGTCATGCTGATCCTGACGGTCCCCGCCCTCGTCAAGGGCAAGCTGAACCGCGCCCAGGGCATCCTGCTCCTGGCGATCTACGCCGCCTTCTGCGCGGTGCAGTTTGCGCTGTAAAGAAAAAGGCGTCATTGCCCATGTGGACGTCCCCGCCGACGTGCGCCGCGCCTTTGCACAGCTCCAAACCGTCTACGGCAAGGAGACCCGCGCCGTCAACCCGGCGTTCGCCACCCAAAAGACAGAATAGAATTTCCATGCCCGGCATACACTTCCGCGAGGTGGTGTGTATGCTGGGCATTTTTGGTTTGTTTTTGCAGGCGGCGGCAGGGCATATTCTGTATCTGGCGCTGCATCTCGAAAGCGGGTCCTTCCCGCGTCCGCTCCCGCCGGACAGGGAGCGCGCGGCCTTTGCCGATCTGCAAAAGGGCGGGGCAGCCGCCGCACAGGCGCGGGATACGCTGATCCGCCACAATCTGCGGCTCGTCGCGCATATCTGCAAAAAATACTATGCCGGGAACAGCGCACAGGACGACATGATCTCCATCGGCACGATCGGGCTTATCAAGGCGGTGGATACCTTCGACCCCGCCAAGGGCAAGCGCTTTGCCAGCTATGCGAGCAGATGTATTGAGAATGAGCTCCGCATGGATCTGCGGCGGGGGCGGCGGACGGGAGTGACGCTGTCGCTGCAGGAACCGCTCGAGGCGGACGGGCAGCTGACGCTGGCGGACACCCTGCCCGATGAAGCCGACATGGAGGCCGGCTGCGAGAGCCGCGCCGACGCCGCCCGGCTGCGTGCGCTGGTGGACGCTCTGCCCGCCCGGGAACGCGCTATTATGCGGCAGCGGTATGGATTTGACGGTGCGCCCAAGACCCAGCAGCAGACGGCGCAGGCGCTGCACATCAGCCGCAGTTATGTTTCGCGGCTGGAAAAGCGCGCGCTCGAGTACCTGCGCGGCCGGTGGCCGGCGGAATGACAGGAACGGCGCAAAGAAAATGCAATCAACTAAAAAATGACGGGGGGGGGGGTACACAAATACCATTTGCGGCAAAAGTGTGGCATCATGCGGCAGAACGCGCCACATATATGCCACACTTTTGTAAACTGTCGAATCTATGACATAAAACGGGAAATGCACGAAGCTGCCCGCTAAATGTGTCAGATTTGTAAAGCCGTTATAAAATAACACGAAAAACTTGAAAAAATTTTCGGAAACTCATTGACATTTCGCTGACAAGCGGATACTATAGAAGTGTAGACAATTTTTAAAGCGAGGTATACCAACGTGCATCTGACAAAAAGCGAACAACAGATCATGGAAATTTTTTGGCAGGCGGATCACGCGATGGCACAGACGGAAGTCGTGAAAACCTGTGTTGACCGTAAATGGAAGGAACGCTCGATTTTCTCGATGCTGAACAGCCTGATGGAGAAGGGTGTTCTGCGGGAGGTTGGCTTCGTGCGCAGCGGTAAGACCTATGCCCGCACGTTTGAGCCTGCCATGTCCCACGCTGAGTACCTGGCCTCGGTCATTGCAGAGCAGCTGCCCGCAAAGCAGCTGCCCGAGCTGATCGCAGCCCTGATGCAGAAGGTGGAAACGACCCCTGCCATCCAGAAGGAAATGCGTGCCGCCCTGCGTGAAAACGCACAGTAATCAATGATTTGTTCAAAAAAGCACCGCCGACCCGTGACCCGGATCGGCGGTGTTCTTTATTAGGAAGGATGGCTCTGTCGGGGCGAACTTTTCGTTCGCCCGCTGGCCGTATGCAGTAGGGGCAAGGTGCCAGGGCGGATATGGAATCCGCCCCTACGCTGTAGGGACGATGCCTGCATCGGTTCGGAAGGTCTGCGGCTGCCGCGTGTGCCCGGCGGGCAAACACAGCGCACCCTCCAGCCGCCTTATAAAGCGGGCAAATTACCCCAGGATGCCGCTGTTTTTGATCGCCTGTACGGCCTCGCCGATCTTCTCGACGGGCATCGTCAAGGCAAAACGGACGTAGCCCTCGCCGCTCGGGCCAAAGCTCGAGCCGGGGGTGCAGATGACGCCGGCCTTGTCGATCAGGGCCAGGCAGAATTCCATGCTCGTCTTGTACCCGGCGGGCACCGGGGCCCAAACAAACATACTGCCGTGGCTGTCGGGCACATTCCAGCCGATGCCGCGCAGACCGCCGCACAGGGCGTCGCGGCGGCGCTGGTACTCGCCGCACTGGCGCTGCACGCCGTCCAGCGGGCCGGTCAGGGCAGCGATGGCAACCTTCTGAATGGGCAGGAACATACCGAAATCGATCTGGGTGCGCAGCTTTTTGCAGGCAGCGATAACATCGCGCCGCCCCACCAAAAAGCTGATGCGCGCGCCCGTGACGTTGAAGCTCTTGCTCAAAGAGAAGAACTCCACCGCGCATTCCCCGGCACCCGGCGTGTTGAAGATGCTGCCGCCGTGGGCACCGTCAAAGATAATATCGCTGTAGGCGTTGTCATGTACCAGCAGAATGTCGTATTTACGGCAAAAATCGACGATTTCGGCGTAGAGCTCCGGCGTGCCGATGCTGCCCACGGGGTTGGCGGGCAGGCTGACCAGCATGAGCTTGGCCCTGCGGGCCACGTCCTCCGGGATGGAGGTGACGTCGGGCAGGAAGTGGTTCTCCTTCGTCAGCTTGTAGTACCACGGCTCGGCACCGCCCAGCTTGGAGCCGGTCATAAAGACGGGGTAGCAGGGGTCGGGCAGCAGCACCAGATCGCCGTCGTTGCAGAGCGCCAGGCCCAGATGGCCGATACCGTCCTGGCTGCCGGAGAAGCTCATGACCTCGTCGGGGGTGATGGTGTCCACGTTAAAGCGGCGCTTGTAGTAGCCGCAGACAGCCTCCAGCATCTCGGGCAGGTCGCGCAGGCTGTACTTCCAGTTTTCGTTGTCCTGCGCGGCGTCGATGAGCGCCTGCTTCAGGTAGTCCGCCGGTGCAAAATCCGGCGTGCCGACGCTTAAATTGTAAAGATGACGGCCCTCGGCCTCCAACGCGACCTTTTTGTCGTTGAGCGCCGCGAAAATCTCCGGCCCGAACAGGTCCAGACGACGAGAAAACTCCATATCCCAAAACCTCGCTTATTGATGTAGCTTTATACAAAAAACGCACATTTTCTTGTATAAACATACCCATTATACGCCGCCGCGCCAGCGCTTGCAAGGGGGTTATAAAAGAGGTATAATAAAAATTAAATTGAAATACGGTAGGGGCCGCATATATGCGGCCCGCAGCTGTATGGCGGGCGAACGCCTGCGGGAAGGCCGCGGGCCGGGCATGCCCGGCCCCTACCGGTGCATTACGATCAGGAGTATTATCACTATGGACAAACGCAATAAAACTGCTCTGGCTTACCTGCTTGTCGGTGTGGCGGCGGCGGGGCGCGCCCTGCTGGCTGTGCCGGAAAATGCCGCCGTACAGGAGGTCTCGCTCACCGTGCTGGCCCTTGTGGGCTATCTGCTGCTGGCCTCCAAAACCAGGCTGCCTACCGTGTTCGGCGCGGCGGGGGTTGTGCTGGAGCTGATCCTCTGCGGCAGCCAGACCGGCGGGGCGTGGGCACGGCTGGCCCCGGCGCTGCGCGCGGCAGACCTGTGGCTGTTCTGGGGCGCGGCGCTCGTGCTGCTGCGGCTTGCAGGGCGGCAGCAAAGCAAAATGCCGTACATTGCCGCCGTGCCGCTGGCCGTTTACACCGTTACGCACTTTATCCCGTCGCTGACCTCCGTCGCCGCCGTCAGCTTTGTGGTGTTCAGCGTCGTCATGCTCTGGTTTGCGGCCATTATGATCCGCGCCTACAACGACGCGCGCATAAAAAAATAAGGCGATTTTGCGCAAATCCGTTCCGCGATAAAGTGACAAATACCGCAAACTGTGTTATACTAAATACGATTATAAAAATCCAGCCGGAAGGAAGGCTTTTACTATGATCCCTTTTAACGTACCGCCCTGCGTGGGCGACGAGCTCGACTACGTCAAGCAGGCCATCGACTCTCATAAAATCTGCGGCGACGGCGCCTTTACCAAGCAGTGCAACGCCTGGTTGGAGGAGCGCTTCCACGCCCAGAAGGTCCTGCTGACCACCAGCGGCACTACGGCGCTGGACATGGCCATGCTGCTGTGCGATATTCACCCCGGTGACGAGGTCATTCTGCCCAGCTACACCTTCTCCAGCACCGCCACCGCCGCTGTGCTGGCCGGGGCGAAGCTCGTTTTTGTGGACATCCGCCCCGACACGATGAACATCGACGAGACGAAGATCGAGCAGGCCATCACCGATAAGACGCGGGTCATCATCGCCATGCACTACGCCGGTGTCGCCTGTGAGATGGACACCATCATGGACATTGCCCGCCGCCATGACCTCAAGGTCGTCGAGGACGCGGCGCAGGGCGTTATGAGCAGCTACAAGGGCAAGGCACTGGGCACCATCGGTGATTTCGGCTGCTACTCCTTCCACGAGACAAAGAACTACTCGATGGGCGAGGGCGGCGCACTCGTCATCAACAATCCCGCGTACAATGAGCGCGCGGAGATCCTGCGCGAGAAGGGCACGAACCGCGCCAAGTTCTTCCGCGGTCAGGTGGACAAATACACATGGGTCGATTTTGGCGACAGCTACCTGCCCAGTGAGCTGAACGCCGCCTATCTGTGGGCGCAGCTGCTCCACGCCGACGAGATCAACGACAACCGCATGGCGACCTGGAACGCCTACCACGATGCCTTCCGGCCGCTGGCCGACGCGGGCAGGGTCGAGCTGCCCACCATCCCGGCGGACTGCGTGCACAACGCCCACATGTTCTACCTGAAATGCAGGGATCTGGAGGAGCGCACCGCGCTGATCCGCCACCTGAAGGCAAACGATATTCTGGCCGTGTTCCATTATATCCCGCTGCACTCCGCCCCGGCGGGCAAGAAGTTTGGCCGCTTTGACGGCGCGGACGTCTACACCACCGCCGAGAGCGAGCGCCTCGTCCGCCTGCCGATGTACTACGGCCTGACCGAGGCAGACCGCAATAAGGTCATTGCCAAGGTCCTGGAATTTTATGCGCAGTAAGGCCCTGCCCGGCTGGGCGCACACACTCTGCACCGCTGCCGCCGCGCTGGTGTTCCTGCTGGCGTATGAGCTGGTCGTCTACAGGGTGCCGGTGACGGAGATCTTCCTGCCGGTCAGCTCCTGGAGCGACGAGGTCATCTACAGCAAGCAGCTGGCCGCCGCCGTGCAGTACGGCGCGCCGCAGGGGTACTTCGGCTTCAATGAGTCGCACGCCGCCGTCGGCACCTACGCCGCGTGGGGGCCGGCGGTTTTTCTGGTCTATGCGCTGCCTGGGCTGCTTTTGCGCGGGCAGAATGCCTTTTTGTGGTGCAACCTGCTGTTCGTCGTGCTGGGCTGGACGTTTTTCGCCCGGGCCGCGCGGCTTGGCTGGAAGCGCCAGCTGGCCTTTGCCGCGGCGCTGGCCGCCATGAACGCGCCGATCCGCTATGTGTTCTCCGCCATGCAGGAGCCGCTGCACTATGCGCTCATGCTGGCGGTGCTGGGCTGCGGCATTCTGGCGCGGCGGGACAAAAGCCGCGCCGCGTGGGCGGGGCTGTGTGTGCTGTGCGCCGTGGCCACGCTCGTGCGCCCCTATGAGGCCGTGCTCTGGCTGTTCCCGCTGGCGCTGTGCCGGCAGGACCGCCGCCGCATCGCTGTCTGCGTGGCGGGCGGGGCGGTTTCCTTGGGCGGCACACTCGTGCTGATGTCCAAATTCTACGCGCCCTACTTCTTTACCAATGTCGATTTAAGCCCGCTGCAGGGGCTGGCCCGCGGGCAGGTGGTCTCCGCCGTCAGGGACGTGGCGCACAAGCTGCTGGACGCCCTGCGCACCGTGGCAGAAATGCTGGCCGACCAGCTGGCAAACCGCAGCGGGGGACAGTACCTGCTGTTTTTCCTGCTGCTGGGCGTGACGCTGGTCTGCCTGATCGTGGATGCCCGCGCCGGGCGGCCCGTGTTCTGGAAGGGTTGCGCCGCCGTGACTGCGGTCATCGTCTTTCTGGCGCTGCTGCTGATGTACCGCCCCGTTGAGGGCTCCCGCCATACGCTTGTACTGGATGTGCTGCTGCTGGCGGCGCTCCTTGTGGAGGACGCCCGCCCCGCCGCGGGCACGGCAGCCGCCGCGCTGGTGCTGGCCGCGCTCGGCGTGCTGAATCTGGCGGACGGCTTCACCATGCCGCGCTACAGCGCCGAATGGGATGCCGCGGTGCAGCAAATCGAGGCCGTGCTGACCAAGAGCCGGTCCGCTGTGACGAGCGCCGACCCCTGGGACAGCACCGTGGCCTACGCCTTTGGCGACCCCGTACACTGCGGTCTGCTCTACGGCGTGCCGGACGGCATGGGCATCCAGTTTGACGAGGCCGCCTACCTGACCGACCCGGCCCATGAGATTCATTCCCGCTACGTCCTGACCGCCGCCGACACCCCCACCGCCGCCCGCTTACAAGCCGACGGCTGGACGGTGCTGTACGAGAGCGACAGGGGCGTGCTGTACGAACATGGCACAATGTAGGGGCCGGGCATGCCCGGCCCGCGGCCTTCCCACAGGCGTCCGTCCTATAGCTGTGGGTCGATGCAAGCATCGCCCCCTGCACCGTAGGGGCGGATTCCATATCCGCCCGGGCCGTCTGCCCAAAACAACGAGGTAAACCCATGAACACACCCACTCTCCCCGTCCTGACCGGCACAGCGGTCACGCTGCGCCCCATCACCGACGCCGACACGGACCTTATCGTCAAGTGGCGCAACACGCCGTCTGTCGTGCAGAACTTCATCTTCCGTCAGACCTTCACGCCGGAGATGCACCGCAGCTGGCTGGCGACGAAGGTCGCCACCGGCCAGGTCGTGCAGTATATCATCCTCGACAACGCCGACGGCAAGCCCGTCGGGTCGGTCTATTACCGCGACATTGACAACCACAACCGCAGCGCCGAGTACGGCATCTTCATCGGTGAGGAAAGCGCCCGCGGCAAGGGCCTTGGCACCGAGACGGCCCGCCTGTTCACCGATTTTGGCTTTGCGGGGCTGCACCTGCACCGCATCAGCCTGCGCGTGTTGGCCGAAAACACCGCCGCCCGCCGCAGCTATGAAAAGGCCGACTTTGTGCAGGAGGGTGTTTTCCGCGATATGGAGCTGCTGGACGGAGCCTACCGCGACGTCGTCTTTATGGCCAAGCTGGCGGAGAACTGACGTGAAAAAACCGATGCAGAAAATCCGAACCTGCCTGCAAAAGACCCCCAATGCGCTGCTCTGCGCGTTGGGGGCAGTCGTGTTCCTTGCGGGCTTTTACTTTTTGTGCTACCGCACGCCGCTGAATGAGGTCTGGCTGCCCACCACGATGAACAACGACGAGGCGCTCTATAACCGCCAGGTCGTCAGCGTGCTGACCCACGGCGGCCCGCAGGGGTACTTCGGCTATCAGGAAGCCACCGCGGATATTGGCCGCTACGGTACCTGGGGCCCGCTGCTGATTTGGGCCTACGCGCTTCCGGGTCTGCTGTTCGGTGCCAGTGTAAACGTCGTGCTGTGGTGCAATTTACTGCTGATTGCCGTGGGCATCGCGGTGTTTGCCCGCTGCGCGCGGCTGAATTACTGGCAGTGCATCGCGCTGTGCGGCGCACTGTTCAGCATTATGCTGCCGCTTCGCTCCTGCGTCAGCGGCGCGTCGGAGGCCATGCACTACATGCTGGCGCTCCTCATCGTCGGCACGGCGGCGGCCCTGCACCGCAGCGGCAGGACTGGCTGGCTGATTGCCTGTGCCGCGGCCTGCGCGGTGGAAACGATCTTCCGCCCCTACGCGCTGCTGTTCTGGGTGTTCCCGCTCACGGCGGTCTGGCAGAATAAGCGCCGCCGCGCGGCCTGTTTGGGCACGGCGGCGGGCGGGTTCGCGGTTTCGCTGTTCGCCATGGCCAAGCTCGCTGCGCCCTATTTCAGCGACGGCGGCATGGACTTTGACGGCATCCGTCTGTTATTGCAGCTCCATCCCGTGGCGGCGGTCCGCTATGAGTGCGCCCGCGCCGCGGCCCTGCTGCACGCGGCCTGGCGGGACGATATTCTGCCCACACTCCACGGTGAGACGACCTACATCGGCGGCGGCTGTGTGACGTTTTTGGCCGTTGTGCTCGTCGCGGTGGTCTGCCTTGTCTGGGATAAGCACAAAGGCCGCCCGCTGGTGCTCAAGGGCTGTGCGCTGTTTTGCAGCGCGGTCATTGCACTGGTGCTGCTGTTCATGTACAACATCGACCCGCGCCACATGATGCTGCTGGCCATCCTGCTGCTGGGGGCCGTCGTTGTCGAGGACGCCGCGCCCGCCGCTGTCTGGCTGCCGGTGCTCGTCGTCCTGCTGCTGCCGATGAACTTCCAGCGCGGTAGCCTGCCCGAGAAAAACGCCGAGATGGCCGCCCAGATGCAGACCGTCGAGGCCGCCCTGACCGCCAGCGTGCAGGATGCCGGGGCCGACCCCTGGGACCACACGCTGGCCTACGCCTATGACGACGGGGTGTTCCACGGCTATCTCTACGCCGTGCCCGCGGGTATGGGCATTGAGTTTGACAAAAACAGCTACCTCTGGGACGAGGAAAACCCGATTTCCTCCCGCTACGTGATGTGCGGCCGCGACACCCGCGTTGCCGCCCGTCTGCTGGCCGAAAACTGGCAGCAGGTCGTCTCCACCGAGGATCTGGTGATCTATAAGCGCCCGTGAGCGCAGAAGGAAGTACACAGCTATGCAGAAAATATCTTACGTGATCCCGTGCTACCGCTCCCAGCGCACCGTGGGCGGCGTGGTGGCGGAAATCGCCGCCACCATGCAGACCCTGCCGCAGTATGACTACGAGGTCATTCTGGTGAACGACTGCTCGCCGGATGATACCTTCGGCACGATCCGCAGCCTTGTGGCGGCGGACAGCCATGTCGTGGGCGTCGATCTGGCGAAAAACTTCGGCCAGCATGCGGCGCTGATGGCGGGCTTTCACAAGTGCAGCGGCGACATCGTCGTCTGCCTCGACGACGACGGCCAGACCCCGGCGGACGAGGTCGGCAAGCTGCTGGCAAAAATTGACGAGGGTTATGACGTCGTCTACGCCAGCTATGACACGAAGCGTCAGGCCGGCTGGCGCAACCTGGGCAGCTGGGTCAACAGCAAAATGACCGAGATCATGCTGGGCAAGCCGCCGGAGCTCGTCGTCAACAGCTACTTTGCGGCGCGCCGCTTCATTGTGGACGAGATGCTGCGCTATGAGCACTGCTACCCCTACGTCATCGGGCTGGTGCTGCGCTCCACCAAGCGCATCTGCAACGTGCCGGTGCACCACCGCGCCCGTGAGGAGGGCCGCAGCGGCTACACGCTGAGCAAGCTGCTGAATCTCTGGATGAACGGCTTTACGTCGTTTTCCGTCAAGCCGCTGCGCATTGCGACCTACATCGGCACGCTGTTTGCCGTGGCGGGCTTTCTCTACTTTATCTATATCATCATCGACCACTTTACCCGCGCGGCGGCCCCCATCGGGTGGGCGTCCACCACGGCGCTGCTGCTGCTGCTCGGCGGCATGATCCTGGTCGTACTGGGCATTATGGGCGAGTATGTCGGCCGCATCTACATGTGCGCCAACGCCGCCCCCCAGTACGTCGAGCGCGAGGTCATCCGGCATGAGGAGGACGACGCATGAAGCAGGCGAAATGGTTCCTGCTGCTGCATGTGATCCTGGGCATCTATGCGGGCAGCAGCGTGTGCAGCAAGCTAGCCGCGCAGCAGCCGTTTTTGAGCGCGGCGTTTATCGTGCTGTACGGCCTGATGCTGCTGGCGCTTGTCACCTATGCGGCGGGCTGGCAGCAGGTCATCAAGCATCTGCCGCTGACGACGGCCTACGCGAACAAGGCCGTCACCGTGGTGTGGGGCATTCTGCTGGGTCTGGCCGTTTTTGGTGAGGCCGTCACGCCGCGCCGGGTCATCGGTGCGGTCATCATTATATGCGGCATCGTGCTTTTTGTACGGGCCGACAATGAGGGGGAGGGCGGCAAATGAGTCAGGCACAGCTGCCCTATGTGCTGCTGTATCTGTGCAGCACGTTCCTCTCCGCGGTCTCGCAGGTGCTTTTGAAGAAGGCCGCGCTGCGGGAGCACAAGTCGGTCTTGGCAGAGTACACCGACTGGCGGGTGATTTTAGGCTATGCCCTCTTTGTGGGCTGCACGCTCTTAACGATGCTGGCCTACAAGGGCGTACCGCTCAACGTCGGGCCTGTACTGGAAGCGACAGGCTATATTTACGTCACGATTTTCGGCGTTACGATCTTCCACGAGAAGATGAACCCTAAAAAGCTCGCCGCACTGGCGATGATTTTGGTCGGCATCCTTGTATATGCGCTGTAACTAAAAACGTCCTGCCTGCAACATTGCGCAGACAGGACGTTTTTTATTTGGGCATTTGGAATTTCTTTGGTTCTTTCTTTGCAATGAAAGAAGATACGTACTCTCTATTACAGCCTTTCCGGTACGCGGCGCTCGCGGCGCTGCACCGGGCTTCTCTGCAAAACGGTGGCGGCATAATCCAGCAACAGCGCCAGCAGCAGACCAAACACCACGTCAATGACACTGTGCTGCTTGAGCAGTATCGTGGACAGCGAGATCGATACACACAGCACCATGGCGGCGGAGCGCATCCAGCGGCGGCGCGGGGCATCAAAGATTGCACTGCGGTAGTACGCCAGCATCAGCGTGACCGAATTGAACACATGGATGGACGGGCAGACGTTCATCGGTGTGTCGCTGCGGTAGATCATCCGCACAAGCTGCGCAAAAATGTCGGTGCCCGGCACGTATTTCGGGCGCAGGGCAAGACCGTTAGGCACAATGGCATAGAACAGAAGCGTCATCGTCATGCCGGTGAACAGCGGAATGCACAGCCGCCAGAAATCCTCCCGCGGGGCCTTATACAGCAGGTAAAACAGCGTAAACGGGATCCGCGGAAACCACAAAATATACGGTACAATGGCATATTTGCAGAACGGGATCAAATCGTCCAGCTGGCAGTGTACCCACAGATCCGGTGTCTGGATCGTGCGCTCCAGCAGCGCAAAAAACGATAAGTAAAACAAAGCATAGAGCGCCATGAACCAGACCGGATGGCGCGAACACCAGTTACGCATACATTTACACCCTTTCGATGATGTACTATTATACGCCGCACGCGGCGCACAAAACAAGCGACAATCTGCACAATTCGCAGCTGCGTTTTCGACAGGATATTGTGGAGATTTTGTCTATGCCGCCTTCTGTATACTAATACGAATGGCCGCGCGGGAATAATGCGTTACAGATGTGAAAGAGTTGTAAACAAACAAATGGCGGAGCGGTAGCGGCCGGGCATGCCCGGCCCGCAGTGTGTTGAAAAACCTCCCTCTGCGAGGGAGGTGCCCCGAAGGGGCGGAGGGAGAGAACCTTGCCATAGCCCGAAATATTTCGGGCAACCGTACAGTTCTCTCCCCCACCGCCTGCGGGCGGAGCCCCCTCGCAGAGGGGGCCAAGGAGGGGACGCATCTTTTCGACAGTCTGCGGGCCGCACATGTGCGGCCCCTATAGGGCAGCAAAAAGGAGCCCGTCACGAAGGGACGAGCTCCTCGGCTTATACTGTATTTTACTCCCCCAGCACCGCGGGATGGCCGGTCGGGGTGTGCTCGCTCTGGAATTTCAGCGCGGCGGCGATGAAGCCCTTGAACAGGGGGTGCGCACGGTTCGGGCGGCTCTTGAACTCGGGGTGGAACTGTGCGCCCAGATGGAAATCGCGGCCCGGGATCTCCACAGCCTCCACAAGGTGTCCGTCCGGGCTGGTACCGGCGATGACCAGACCCTTCTCCTCGAACTCGGCGCGGAACTCGTTGTTGAATTCATAGCGGTGGCGGTGGCGCTCGTCGATCTCCGTCGTACCGTAGCAGTCGGCCATCTTCGTGCCCGGAGTGATGACGCAGGGGTACTTGCCCAGACGCATCGTGCCGCCCTTCGTCTCAACGCCCTGCTGGTCCGGCATCAGGTCAATGACGTTGTGCTGGCCCTCGGGCGTAAATTCGCTGGAATTGGCGTCGGCGTAGCCCAGCACGTTGCGGGCGTACTCCATGACCATGATCTGCATGCCCAGGCAGATGCCGAAATAGGGCACGTGGTTCTCACGCGCGTACTGCGCAGCCTGGATCATGCCCTCGATGCCGCGGTCACCAAAGCCGCCCGGCACAATGATGCCGTCCACGTCGCCCAGCTCGTCGGCGCAGCAGTCCTGGTCGACGAGATGCTCACTGTCCACCCACTTGATCTCGACCTTGCTCTCGTTCTCAAAGCCCGCGTGGTACAGGCTCTCCATGACGCTCAAGTAAGCGTCGTGCAGCTTGACATACTTGCCGACCAGCGCAATCGTGCAGGTCTTGCTGCGGGTCGCAATGCGGCTGATGAGCGCCTTCCACTCGGTCAGATCGCTCGGCGGGGTCTGCAGGTGCAGCTGGCGGGCCACGACGTTCGTCAGACCGGCGGATTCCAGCATCAGCGGGCACTCGTACAGGCTCGGCATCGTCAGGTTTTCAATGACGCAGTCGGGGCGCACGTTGCAGAACATGCTGATCTTGCGCTTGATGTCGTTGCCTACAGGGCCGTCGGCGCGCAGGACGATGATGTTCGGCGCAATGCCCATGCCCTGCAGCTCCTTGCAGGAGTGCTGCGCGGGCTTGGACTTGTATTCGTCGGAGCCGGAGATGTAGGGCACCAGTACGACATGGATATAGCAGCAGTTCTCGGGGCCCTGCTCCAGACCGACCTGACGGATGGCCTCCAGGAAGGGCTGGCTCTCGATGTCGCCGGTGGTGCCGCCGATCTCGGTGATGACGACGTCCGCCTCGGTGCTCTTGGCCAGATTATAGATGTAGCTCTTGATCTCGTTGGTAATGTGGGGGATGATCTGCACGGTCTGGCCCAGATAAGCGCCCTGACGCTCCTTGTTCAGGACGTTCCAGTAGACCTTGCCGGTGGTCAGGTTTGAGTATTTGTTCAGATTTTCGTCGATGAAGCGCTCATAATGGCCGAGGTCGAGGTCTGTCTCGGTGCCGTCGTCGGTCACGAACACCTCGCCGTGCTGCAGCGGGCTCATCGTGCCCGGGTCAACGTTGATGTAGGGGTCCAGCTTCTGGCTGGCCACCTTCAGTCCGCGGGTCTTGAGCAGACGTCCCAGGCTGGCCGCTGTGATGCCCTTGCCCAGGCCCGACACAACGCCGCCGGTCACAAAAATATACTTCGTTGCCATAATTCGCCCTCCATGTCGGCGGATGCCAAACAACAGCGCCCGCCATATCCCAAAAAATTATCCTTTCCATTATACATCGGAAAAAACAGCTTTTGCAATATGGCGGGCATATTTTCTTTATTAAATTTGCAAAAAGTGGGTTTTACTTTGGATTCTTCAGCGCGCGTCCGTGTACTTCAGGATCTCGCCGATCAGCACCTTCATGTCCAGCGGCTTGCCCACATGGCTGTTCATGCCCGCGTCCAGGCAGGCCTTCACGTCGTCGGCAAAGACATTGGCCGTCATGGCGATGATGGGCGTGCCCTCGCCGGGCCCCTTGCCCTCAAACGCCCGGATGCACCGGGTAGCCTCCAGTCCGTTCATCTCGGGCATCATGACGTCCATCAGAATCGCGTCATAGGTGCGCGGCGCAGCATTCTGGATGGCCTCCAGCGCCAGTCTGCCGTTCTCAACGGCGGTGATGCTGGCCCCCTGCCCCTCCAGCAGGGCTGTGGCGATCTCGCTGTTCAGCTCGTTATCCTCGGCCAGCAGCAGGTGCAGACCGGCCAGCGGCAGCACAGTTTCCGCTGCCGCGGGGGCAGCCGCGGCAGTCTCTGCCCCCGCGGCGGGGGCATCGTTCCAACTGCTGCCGGATGCGGCTGCCGATGCGGCATGCCGCACGACCACGGACGGCTCGGCCTTGGTCGGTGTGCCCAAGGGCAGCGACAGCCGCACAATGAAGGTCGAACCCTTGCCGGGCTCACTCTCGACATCGAGCGAGCCGTGCATCTGGTCAACGAGCTTCTTTGTGATGGCCATGCCCAGACCCGTGCCCTTGTAGTGGGTGCGGCTCGAGCGCTGCTCCTGCGTGAACGGCTCAAAAATATGCTGCAGGAATTCCTCGCTCATACCGATGCCGTTGTCCTTGATCTCCATCCGCAGGTGGACAAGACCTTCTTCAAACAGCGTTTCCTTGGCGCGGAAGTTGATCTCGCCGCCGTCGGGCGTGTACTTCACGGCGTTGGAAAGAATGTTGATAAGCACCTGCCGGATATGCAGCTCACTGCCGATCAGGTACGGGTGCCAGAACGGGCCGATCTGCTTTGTGAAGGTCATGTGCCGGTCCACGATCTGGCCCTCCACGATGGAGCAGCAGGAATCCAGCAGCGCCCGCAGATCAAACGATGTGTCCAGCATCTGCATATTGCCGGATTCGATTTTGGTCATGTCCAGCACGTCGTTGATGAGGGAGAGCAGGTGGGACGCCGCACCGCGCATCTTGGTCATGCAGTCCCGCACGCGGGCCTTGTTGTCAAAGTTGTCCTCGGCAATGTCCAGCATACCCATAATGCCGTTGATGGGCGTGCGGATGTCGTGGGACATGTTGGACAGGAACTCCGTCTTGGCGACGCTGGCCTCCTCGGCCTTGCGCAGGGCTTTTTCGGTCTCGGCGCGGAACCGTTGGGAGCGGATGGCCAATGCGATGCAGACCGCGGTAACCAGAACGCACAGGCCGGTCAGCACGATAATGGCCGGGTACTGATAGGCCAGCCGCGTCAGGGAGAACGGCTGCTGCCCCAGGTTGATGTAGGCGTTGGTGATGGTGCTGATCTCGGCGCGGGTCAGGCTGTCGATGCTCTTGTTCAGCACAGTGCGCAGCAGCACATCGTAGTCCTGCCGGACGCCGATGCAGAAATTGCGCTGCTCGCCGCTCAGCATCGAGCGCAGCTCGTTGCGCGTGTCGTCAAAGACCGCGCGCTCGGCCTGGTAGGTGTAGGTATAGTAGGCATCGACAGTCCCGTCGCGCACGGCGGCCAGACAGTCATCAAAGGAATTCAGGTACTCTATATGGGCCGTGTCGCTCAGGCCGGGCATTTCCAGCGAGGAGGGGGAAAAATCGTATGCGACAGCAACATTGTTCAGCGCGCCGTTGTGGCGGCGCAGCAGCACCCAGGAAAACTCCGCCGACAGATAGCTGTCGGTCAGCTTGTAGCCGTAGTCCTCCGCCTGGGACATGTCGTCGGTCAGGTCAATGACAAAATCCGCCTGCCCGTCCGCCAGCATGGCCTTGTACTCGCTGCGGTCCGCGGGCTTCAGGAATTTGTAGCGCAGCCGCGCCCGGCCTGCTGCCGTTTGGAAAATATCCACCATGATGCCGGTGGGCATGCCGTCCGGCGTCATGTAGGAGTAAGGGTAGCGGTCCGGGTTGACAAGCACCGTGAACGCCGTGTCTGCGTCGTTGCAGGCGGTGACATAGTTTTCCTCGGCGTCGGTCAGATTAATTTTGCTGCTGGTATGGCTGCCGGTGTAGTATTTGTTGAACAGGGTCGTGCGCCAGCTGGGGTTGTCGCGGTTCATCGCCGCAATAGCGTTGTTGACGAGCCGCAGCGTCGGGGCATCACCCTTGCGCACGGCAATATAGCTGTCCTGCACGTCAAAGGTGTCAATGATCCATTCGTTCTTCGTCTGGCGCATCCGGTTGGAGACGGCGGCGGTGATCTCCCCGGTGCGCAGGGCGCTGGACAGCTCCTCATCGGTATCATAGGGCACCAGGGTGTAGCGGAAGCCGTGCTCCTCGGCGTAGGCTTTAAAGCTGTCATTGCGGCTATTGCCTGTGCGGCTCACGCCGACGATCATCCCGTCGTAGGTGCTGTAGTCACCGGCCACAATGCTGCGGTTGCCGGCCTTGACGGTCAGCATCGTGGCAATGTTGCTGATCGGCTCGGCAGAAAAGTCGAACCGTTCCTCACGCTCCGGCGTTTTGCGCAGCATCGGCACAATATCGACTTCGCCGTTCTCCAGCATATCCATGATCTCATTGACGTCGCAGTCATAGCCCAGATACTCGTAGTTGAGGTTTTCATACTTGGCCATGTCCTGCAGCGTCTCATAGGCGTAGCCGCTGCGGCTGCCGTCTGCAGCGGTGGCCATGTAGCCGGTGTAGGGGTAGAAGCCGACGCGCAGGGTGCGCAAGGTGGCCCGGCCATCGTCCGCGGCGTGCACGGGCATGGCAAAGCCAAGCAGAACGCTGACAGCCAGGCTGAACAACAGCAGCATGGCTGCCCCGCGTCTGCTTGCGCCGGGATTCTCCTTCTTATTCATCGAAAACAGCTCCGGTCTTTTTAGCGCGGCAGCCGGGCAGGGATGCAGGGCCCGCGGCGCCGCACGTATATTTTGCAGGCATGGCCCGGGCAGCTTCGGTGTCGTCCGCCGCGGGCATCATCTCGGATGTTTTTACAGCTCCCGGATCGCGGCCAGCACTTCCTCATGCGCGGCCACCACCGGCGGCCAGAGGCTGGCATCCTCCAGCGGCTTCGGGCCGCGGACTGCGTCGCAGAGCGTGGCGGCGGTCTTATACAGGCGGTCCATGCCAAGGTTCTGGGCCACGCCCTTCAGCGTGTGGCTGGCGCGGAAGGCCAGCTCCCAGTCCTGGGCGGCCAGCGCGTCCTTCAGCTGGTTGAAGCTGGGGTCGCCGGGGTATTTCAGCACAAACTTTTTGATGAGTGCCTCGCTGGGCAGTCGGCTGATGGTTGCCTTGTAATCGCCGCCGATGCGGTCATAAAATTCCTGCAATGTCATAGGGGACCTTCTTCTTTCTTACAATTTATCGGATTCCTGATTTGGCTTTGGTTTTTCTGCTTCTTCTGCGGAAAATGCTGCGGTGATACATTTGTTCCGGCACTCCTTGGCCTGATACAGCAGCTTGTCCGCCTGACGGATGCCGGGGTCAAGGGTGCAGGCACCGTACACACCGCCGATGCTGACCGTCAGATGCAGGTCGGGGTATTCGATCATGTGCAGCGCCTGTACCGTCGCGCGGATCTGCTCAAGCCGCTTTATAAAGATATGCTCCGGGATATGCGGGAAAATCAGCAAAAACTCGTCGCCGCCGTACCGCACCAGTGCATCGTTGCAGCTGCGCACGCAGGCCGTTACCGCACTCACCAGAATGCGCAGCGCGTCGTCGCCGGCATGATGGCCGTAGACGTCGTTGATCTGCTTGAACTGGTCAAGGTCCAGCATGGCTATGGCATCCACTTCCATGAGCTTCCGCAGCTGCTTCTCAAAGAAGCGGCGGTTATAGGCGTTGGTCAGGACATCATGGTAGAGGTCATGATGGTAGTCAAAAAACTGCTCTGCAGGGTCGGCCTGCCCGGCAGCGCCGATATACGTGGGTACGCTGTCATCGCTCCACAGGGAGCACAGGCGCACGTGATGCCAGCGAAGCTCGCCGTCAACGGGCAGCAGCATCGAAAGCTCAGTGTAAGGGTGTTCCGGGCTGGTGGCGCGCAGCGCCTTCTGGATGCGCGCAATATCCGCAGGGGCAAACCCGGTTTCCTCGACTTCATCGGGCAGGTGCAGATCCTTGGGCACGCCCATGTGCTCCGCCGCCCACGCCGAGAAGGAAAGATGACCGGTGGCACTGTCATAGTCAAACTGTATGCAGCGGACGCTCTGGTTAAAGAAGCGACCCTTCTGCTGCATGCGGGACAGCGACTGCACTATATGATTCTGCCCGGGCAGTGCGTTCTCCCGCAGGAGGGCATCGGAAATATGCTGTGCGTCTGCCAGACGGTGCAGCTGGCTGCCGGTGCCCGAAGCAATGCTCAGCTCGGCATGCAGCTGCGCGCCGCACTCGGTCAGGCATTCCAGCAGCAGCGGGTTGAACTGCCCGCACTCCCCGTTCAGGATCATCTTCACCGCGGTGTCGTGGTCGAACGCTTTTTTGTAGCAGCGCTCGCTCGTCAATGCGTCGTATACATCGGCCATAGACACGACCTGCGCGGCGATGGGGATCTGCTCATCTTTAAGCCCGTCCGGGTAGCCGCGCCCGTCCCAGCGCTCATGATGCCAGCGGCATATAGCGTAGGCCGTCTTGACAAGGTCGGACTCCTGCTGGAACGGCAGCTTTTCCAGAATCTCCGAACCAATTGTGGTGTGGGTTTTCATGACCTCGAATTCTTCCTTCGTCAGCCTGCCGGGCTTGTTCAGGATGGATTCGGGAATGTTGATCTTGCCGATGTCATGCAGCGCCGAAGCGGTGCTGATGAGCGAAATATCCGCGGCGGTCAGGTGGTATTTGTCGGTTTTCTGCACAAGCGTGTGCAGCAGAATATCGGTGGCTGTCTGGATATGCAGCACGTGCATACCGCTCTCCCCGTTGCGGAACTCCACAATATGGCTCAGTATGTTGATCATCGTGGAGTTGCTTTTCTCTTTTTCATAGACCTGCTCGGCCACAAGGCGGACCAGCCGCTTTTGTTTGGCGTAAAGCATCAGAGTATTGATGACGCGGCGGCGCACGACGGCCATGTCAAACGGGCGGCTGATATAGTCGGTAGCGCCCAGATCATAGGCACGCTCGACGTAGCTGGACGCATTCTCCGCCGAAATCATGATGACGGGGACCTCGTCGATCCAGTGGTATTTGTTCATCATGGCCAGCACTTCAAAGCCGTCCATCTCGGGCATCATAATATCGAGCAAAAGCAGGTCGATGTCCGTCGCGGACTGCAAAATGGCCACAGCCTGTCTGCCGTTTTCCGCCTCCAGAATCTCATAACCGTCACCCAGCATCTCCATCAGGATGGCGCGGTTCATCGCGGAGTCGTCCGCAATCAGGATTTTCTCTTTATCACTCATGACTTCACCTATAATTACAAGCGGAGCAAACGCGCGGTAAAAATGTACATTCTCCAATACTTTATCATTATAGTATAATAGGAACCGCAAAAGCAACCAATTTGTGCAAAATAATCAAAAAATGTTCCCAAAGCGCAAAAAAGATGAAAAAATGTGCCAAAAGGAAAAAGCCTCCCTTGTCAAAGGGAGGCCAGCGTGCCGAAAAAGGTGTGCCTACCCCTTGGCCCCCTCTGCGAGGGGGCTCCGCCCGCAGGCGGTGGGGGAGAGAACTGTACGGTTGCCCGAAATATTTCGGGCTATGGCAAGGTTCTCTCCCTCCGCCCCTTCGGGGCACCTCCCTCGCAGAGGGAGGTTTTTCGACAGTCTGGCCTTCCTTGTCAAAGGGGGGCTTTTGGCGTAGGGGCCGGGCATGCCCGGCCCGCAGCCTTGCGGCAGGCACACCGCTCAAGGGCAGCCGCGCAAGGCCGCGGGCCGCGACATAAAAAGGCGGGTGCTCCACCTGCGTGAAGCATCCGCCTGACCCCAAAATTATTTTCTCTTTCTCTTGGCAGCCACGGCCCCAACCATGCTCACCGCAGCGGCGGCCAGCGCGGGGTAGAGCACCAGACAAAACGCCTGATACCACGTCGGCACAAAATACTGCCATATGGCGGGCAGGGTGTCGGCGGCGTTCAGCGTGATGTCGCTCATTGTCAGCGTCACGGCCTTGTTTTCCTCGGGGCTGCAGGGGTCGAGCCGCAGCGCGGCCAGACTCGTGCGCGGCAGTGTGTAGACGTACTGCCCGCTTCCCAGACTCTGCGGGAACACCCGGCGGTCCGCAGAGTAATCCTCGCCGACCTTTGTCGTGTAGTACAGGCACATTTCCCGCGCCTCACCGTTAAATTCGGCGGTGTAAGAAATCGTGCGCACCACGCGGCTGCCCACGTCCTCCAAAATCATCTGCGGGTCGCCGTCCTGTGTCGTCAGCGTGCCGTCCGCGCCTTGGACAAGGCCCACCAGCTGCCAGTCGGTCACGGCCATCGTCTCCTCGGCCAGACGGCCCTGCGCCCGGGCGGCGGCGTCACTGCCAAAGTGCGCCGCGCCCAGCACCAGCCAGACGGCCAGCGCCAGCAGATACGCCGTCAGCGGCAGCGCGCCGCGGCGGGAGAACCAGTTTTTCAAAGCCTTCACTGCGCGCTCACCTCCATCGGCATCGGGGCAAAGCCCGCATCGGTCACGCGGTAGAGCAGCGTCTCGCCGCTCTGCGCCGCCGCCAGCTTGTCAGTAAACAAATCGGCGTAGCTCTGCACAAAAATATCGTCCAGCGTTTGGATGTACAGCACCGTGCAGCCGTTGCCGCGCACGATGTCGTCCAGCTCCTGCGCCGTAAAGGCGTGGTAGTAGGTGTTTTTCACACCCTCGGCGGGCTGCAATTCGGGCAGACCCAGCTCGCCGCCGCCGCCGATCATCTTCGTCTCGCCGGTGTCGGGGTCGGTGGTAACGGTGCCGGAATAGTCCACCAGAATCGGGTAGAAGTCAAACACGGCGCTGAACCAGCCCTCGCCGTTGTCACCCTGCCCGACATAAAAGACGCGGTCATCGGGGTCTAAGTAGCTGCACACCAGCTCGGCCTCGGCGCGCTCGGCGCGGCGGTCGGTGAACTCGCTGTCCGCAAAGCCCAGCACACTCAGCTGCGGCAAAATCAGCTGGCTCTGGCGGAACAGCATTCCGCAGGCCAGCGCCAGCACAAACAATTCAAACACAGCGTGCGGCTGGCGGCGGACCGCAGTAAAAACTGCTGTCGGGCCATCGGCCCCGCCCTTGACTGTGATCTGCGGCAGCAGCGCCACCGACAGGCACCCCAGCGCCAGAATGAACCAGCCGATGTAATAGCTGTAAATGTAGCGGTTATAGTCAACCAGCTGTTCAGCTTGGAACGGCACAAAGATAAAGCCGTAGCTCAGTGCCAGCATGAGATTGTAGCCCAAAAAGCAGACGCCGGACAGCGCACCGATGACCGCGATGCGTGCCTTGAGCCGCCGCGACGCTGCAGCCAGAATCGCCACGGCAAACACGATGGCAATCAGCGCGACCACATTGCGGCCCTGCCCGATCATGCTCAGCTTGCCGTCACTCGTCCAGAACTGGTGGCCCATGTCGGCCATCGCAGTGCGGAACTGGGCCTCGCGCTCGGCGTAAAAGCCCTCCACCGGCTGCCCCAGCAGAATTTTAATGCCGTTGACCACGACGGAGGACAGCGGGGCGCTCGTCTCGCCGACGCCGGAATCACTGGCGCTGCGGCTGACGAGCCAGCCGACATAGCGCACATTCCACAGATAGTAAATTGCCATCGGCGCGGCAAAGCAGGCAAGGCTGAACCCGGTGCGGGGGAGCAGACCGGCCTTGAAATCGCCGTCGTCGGCAAACAGCCACTCATCCACAGCCACCAGCCCCGCCGCCACCAGCGCCAATACAAACGTATTGGCCTTGATGTTGGCAGACAGCGCCAGAATCGGCAGCACGGCCCACTTGGGGGCTGAATTTTGGCGCAGCGCCAGCCACGCGGCCACCGCCCCGCCGAACACCAGCCCCGCAGGCACGTCGCCGTAGCTGGTCATGTAGGTGGTCGTCAGGTAGATCGTGTGGTTGTAGTTCGTGAAGAAGAACGGCACGCACCACAGCACGGCGGCCATCGGCACGGCCACGCGCCATTTTTCCCGCGGGATGGCCCCCACAACGGCGGCAAACACGGAAAAATACAAAATGTCATAACCGACGTAAATTTTCCAATCTGCATAATCGCCGAAAAACTGGAAGAAATACGCCAGCAGCGGCAGGCCGGGGTTCTGGGTCGCGGCCCAGGGCGTGCCCAGCTTGGCGGTGGCGTACAGGCTGTCGTTGACCTTCGTGATCTTGACCGCCGTTGCCCACAGGCTCAGCTCGTCAAAGTCCGTCGCCATAGGCTGCCGCACAAAAAAGTAGACCGTGAATGCCAGCGCCATGCCCCAGAAAAGCACGCTGCCCGGGGTGAAAAGGCGCTGCGCCGCGCCGGTGCTGCCCCTGCAGGACGCCGCGACCCAGACGCCGCCCGCCAGACAGAGAAGATACAACAGCCACGCGGCGGGGTAGAGAACGCCCGCCATTGCGGCCAGTGTCAGCACCGCGACGATGGCGGACAGTGCCGTCAGTGGTGCGACGGATGCCGGGACGCGGCATTTCAGCGTCAGCACCGCGCAGCCGCAGAACAGCGCCGCCACCGCCGCCAGTACGCAGAGTAGTTCCATAGGGTCAGCTCCTTTACGGGGAAATAGTAGGGGAGGGATTCATCCCTCCCGTGAAGTTTTCCATTGCCGCACACGGGCACGGAGCGGTCAAGACCGCTCCCTACAGGGCACCCGTAAACGTTAGTCCGTAGGGAGGGGTCTTGACCCCTCCGGGGAGGTCTCCGCCAGCGCACACACCCCGGGAGGGATAAATCCCCTCCCCTACGGTTCCCTCTTTATAAAGAAGGAACAAACCGCGCTCGTCATTGCCGCCGCCACTGCCGGCACAAACGCAAGCACCAGCCACCAGCCTGCCGTCGGGACAAAGCGGGTGTACCATGGGCGCGGGGGGTTCAGATCAATGCCGGTAAACAGCGTCGGCACGCCGCCCACGCTGTCCGGGTCAATGCGCAGCCCCGTGACCCACTGCCCGCCCAAATCAAACGTGTAGACGCCGGGGGCCGTGACCTTGGCGTAGACCTTCTGTGCCTCGGTGTAGTCGGTCTGGCCGGGCTTCAAATAGTACAGCGCCACGCCGCCCGGGGGCAGTCGGTGCGCCGCGTCCAGCACGGCGGTCTCGATATACCCCTGGCCCTGCCAGTAAATATGCGGGTCGCTGTCGGTGGAAAGATACCACGCCGGGTCGTCGTCCGGCGGCGTCCACCATTCGTTGGACGAATAGGGCGCAAAGCTCTCGGTCACCAGCTCGGCGGCGTCCACGTGCGTCTGGGGCATTTTGCCCTGCAGCTTGTAGTTCAGCATGACGCCGCAGCCGACGAGACACCGCACCACCCAGAGCACCGCCGCCAGCAGATACGCCAGCAAAAGCAGCTGCCGCGCCTTCAAAAGCGGTTTACGCATTTACTCCACCCCGCTTTCTGCCACAGCTGCCAGCGTGAACGGCACTGCCGCGTCCGCGCCCTCAAAATGATAGAGCGTTGCGGGCATGTCGTTGGTCAGCCCGCCCTCAAACAGGGGGCTGAATTCCCGCTGCAGATAGTCGTCCGCGCGGTCGATCAGGATATAATCGCAGTCCTTCTCGGCCATGTAGGCGACCAGCGTGTCCGGCACGCAGACGGCCTTGTAGTCGTAGAGCGTCCAGTTTTCGCTCTCGACCAGATTCATAAAATCGCTGTCCCAGCGGTCCTGCGTCTCGCCCAGGCGGCCATAGAAGCCGCCAAAGCCGTTCACGACCTGCGCGGTCAGCTCGTACCGATAATAATACCATCGCGTGGCGTCGTCGCCCTGGCTGATGACCAGCACGCGGTCCGGCCAGCCCAGCACGGTGTTCATCGTGTCGGCGCGGTTCTGCACGTCGGCGCGCAGCGTGTACAGGCTGTCGGCACCGGACCAGAAGCCCGCCGCGGGCACACCGCGCCAGCAGAATACGGCAAAAATCACCGCCGCCGCGCCGCCCGTCGCCAGCTGCGCCAGCCGCTCCCGCGCGCCGCGCGCCAGCAGACAGAGCATCGCCAGCATCCACGCCTGATAGTAGGGGGCCAGATAGCGGTCATAGTCCTTGAGCGCCAGTCCCTCCAGGTCGGAGAAGTTGTAGTTGTACAGAATCAGATGGAACAGATACAGCGCCGCAAAGCAGAACGCAAACCCCAGATGCGCGGCCAGCACGCGGCGGCGCGGTGCGCCCCTGTCGGCGGCCAGCCATGCCGCGGCGGCGACCATCGTAATGGCAGCCACAGCCATGATGCCGCCGCCCAAAAGGCAGATGCGCCGCGTAAAGAACGCGCTACTCATGGCGGCCATGATCTGCGCGAACTTTTCGGTGCGGCCCATGCCCAGCAGCTGCTTTACGCCGCCGACCAATACCGCGCCGTAGCTCAGGCCCTCACTGCCGACGCTCGCGGCGGTGTCCGCCGTGGGGGTGACAGCCGCCGTGTAGCGGCCCCAGCTTGAAAACGCCGCCAGCACGATAACAGCCAGTGCGCCCGCCCGGAGCAGAGCCTTGGGGAACGCCTTTCTGCAGGGCTCGTCTGCGGCCAGCCACAGATCCAGCCCGATCAGGAATGCCGTGATCAGCCCGTAGGCAAAGCAGATGTCCTTGGTCAGCGTCAGCACGGCCAGCGGCAGCGCAACAAGCCAGTAGGCAATTTTGCGGCGTCCCACCGCGAAATACAGGCAGAGCGTGCCGCCGAACAGCATCGCCAGCGGCAGGTCGGCCATGGCGTTGACGTACTGCGCTGCGTAGCTGCCCGTAGGCGTGGCCGAGAAGAAAAACGGCAGCAGGAACCCCGCCGCGAACACGAGCACGCCGCCCGCCCAGCGCTCCCGCGGCAGGGCGGACGCAGCGGCCAGACAGGCCAGCGCCAGTGTGTCAATGGCGGCCAGACAGGCCCACTCGGCCCAAGGGCCGAAGGGCTGGAACAAAAATGTGATCAGGCTCGTTGCCGGGTAGGTGAAGGACGCCTTCAGGTTGACCGGGTCGGCCACATAGAATGCGCCGCGCTCCACGACCATCTTGGGGGCCAGGCCCCACGCCGTGAACTCATCCCACTGGGTAAACATCGGCTGCTGTACACAGAACAGCAGCCAGATAAACGCAGCACCGCCTAAAAAAAGCGTGAAACCGGGGACGGAGGCCGCTCTTTTCCAGGCAGCGGCCACCCCGGCGGGGCGGTATTGCACAAGCCCGACGACCCACACGGCGGCCAGCGCCAGCAGTACAGCCACAGCGCCAACGCGCAGGAAACCCGCGACCCCGCAGAGATACAGCACGACCACCGCGCCGCTCAATACCGGCAGCGGCAGCAAGGCGGGGGAGAGGGTAAACCGCTCCGCCAGAATCGCACAGGCCCCGCAGAGCAGAAGCAGCAGTACCAGCGCGTAGAGTAAATGCAGCATGGGCGTGAGCCTCCTTTCGTGTTGTGGTAAGCCTTCCCCCGTGGGGGAAGGTGGCCCGTAGGGCCGGATGAGGGGCGGCCTTGCTATAATTGCCCGTGAACGGCATGCCGGAGCACACCCGCCCCTCATCAGTCCCCTTCGGTGACAGCTTCTCCCCCCCCGAGGGGAAAAGCCTTTTCTTTACTTATAAATCGTATACACCGGTCCCACAAAGTAATGCTGGAACAAAAGCACGGCCCCGGCAAACGCATACCAGCCGCACAGCGTTACCGCCAGCGCCTCGCCCTTGGCCGCGGTCAGCCGCGGGGCCAGCACCCGCCGCAGCACAGTCGCCGCGGCCAGCACCAGCAGCAGCCAGACCGGCAGGAAATACCGCGTCTGCAAGCCGACGATGCGCACCATGCCCACCGGCGTGTAGGTGATGTACATGGCGGTCATCGCACCCACGGCGTAGACCAGGCCGAACGCGCCCAGCCAGCCCATGCGGCGTCGGCCCAGCGTGTCGGTCTGCGCGGTGCAGAGCATCGCCGCCGCCAGCAGCACCGGCGGTGCGGTGATGCTGATAAACGCAATTGGCATATCTTTCCAGCCGAACAGCCCCAGCTGGCCGAGGAACCCGTCGTTCTCATACAGTGTGCCCAGCAAAACCGCGATGTAACGCAGCGGATTTTTCAAAACAAACAGCAGCTGCGCACCGCCGTTCACAGTGGTGCCGCCCTGGCGGGCAATCGCGCCGTAGTTGTGGCGCAAAAGCGTGCCGTACTGCTCCACACCGAGGGTCAGCGCCAGTGCGCCCGCAGCGGTCAGTACGGCGTACACGGTGCGGCTGAAACGCACCTTCCACTCGGATTTCCGTAAAATCAGCGGCAGCACGACCCACAGCAGATTGATATACGGCTTGGTGCCGTTGGCGAACACGCAGGCCAGCGCATAAAAAAGCGCTGTCTTATCGTTCCATTCGTCCCGCGTCAGCAGGGCCAGCATGAGGTAATAGCAGCCCAAAAGCGTCGCGTCGTAGCTCAGCGACGCACCCATGTAGAGCGACATCGGTATAAGCATAATGCACAAAAACGCAGGTCTGCATTTGTGCGCACTGCGCAGCGCTGCATAGCACAGCGCCGTGTAGGCCAGCAGGTTCACGAGCCGCCCGCCGTACAGGCAGCCCAGTGCGCCAAGCCCAAACAGCCGCGCCAGTGCCATGCCCAGCGCACCGGGCAAAAACGGCAAAATCAGAAAGCTGACCGGCTCGGTCACGCGCTGCGGCACAGAGTCCCTATACAACCAGGTAAGATACTGTTCAAAACTGTCCCGGATGCTCTCCACCCGGCCATCCTTGCCGTACTGCTTCAGCGCGTACCCGGCGGAGTTGAACGGCTGTTCGGCGTGGGTGTCGGGGTCGGTGCCCAGCCCTGCCGAGGTGTGCGCGTTGACCCACGCGCCGGGGAACGCTGCAACAAGCTCGTCCACGTCCTCGGGGTAGCCGCGCTGGGCATCAAAATCGAACCGGCCCATGGATATAGCGTAGGTGCGAAGATAATGGTCGGTCTCGTCGGGGGTCTGCATCGGCGGGTTGGCAAAGGCGAACAGCACGCCGCACAGCAGAATGCACGCCGCGCCCTTTTTGGCAAAGTCCCTGACCCGCCGCAGCGCCAGCGCCGCCGCACCGGCCAGCACGGCCAGCCCCACGCAAAGGCCGGTCACGCCCGCCGCAGATACGCCGCGGGCGTCCAGCCCATAGAACACGCGCCAGTAGTAGCTGACGACGATGCCCAGCGAGGCGCAGACCGCCAACACGAAAGCCCACCGGGCGGCGGGCTGCTGCACGGTGGGTAGGGACAACTTCTTTTTGGAAACGTTTGACATAAAATCAGATTCCTGTAGGGGCGAGGCATGCCTCGCCCGGCTGTTCGCCGCGCCGCAGGGCGTCCGGCTTGGCAAGGTCGGGGGCCGGGCGTACCCGGCCCCTACAGTGCATGAAAAATCTGCGATGTTACAGAATATACTGCCCGACCTTGTACTGATCCAGGTTGCCGCGCAGGAACTCGATGGTCGCAGCCAGGCCCTGCTCAAAGGTGTACTGGGGCGCCCAGCCGGTCAGCTCACGCAGCTTGGTGGAATCGCCCAGCAGGCGGTTGACCTCGCTCTTTTCGGGGCGCAGACGCTCGGCCTCGCAGACGATCTTGGCGTTCGGGTTGATCTGGGCGATCAGCTCGTTGGCCAGATCACCGATGGAATGCTCAACGCCCGTCGCAATGTTCAGCTCCTGGCCAATCGCGGCGTCGCAGTCGGCAATCGTCATAAAGCCGTTGGCCGTGTCCTTGACGTAGTTGAAGTCGCGGGTCGGGGTCAGGCTGCCGAGCTTGATCTCGGTCTGACCGGCCAGCAGCTGGGTGATGATGGTCGGGATAATGGCGCGTCCGCTCTGGCGCGGGCCGTAGGTGTTGAACGGGCGCACGATGGTGACGGGCAGGTCAAAGCTGCGGTAGAAGCTCTCGGCCAGGCGGTCCGCGCCGATTTTGGTGGCGGAGTAGGGGCTCTGGCCCTGGAACGGGTGCTTCTCGTCGATGGGCACGTACTGCGCCGTGCCGTAGACCTCGCTGGTGGAGGTGACGAGCACGCGCTGGGTGTCCAGCTCACGCGCGGCGTTCAGCACGTTCAGCGTGCCCTTGATGTTGGTGTCCACGTAGCTGTCCGGGCTGTGGTAGGAGAAGGGGATCGCGATGAGCGCGGCCAGATGGAACACGCGCTCCTGCCCGCGCATGGCGGTGCGCACGCCGTTGGGGTCGCGCACGTCGCCCATGAAGATGTCGATTTCGCTGCGGATCTCCGGCGGCAGGGTGTCGATCCAGCCCAGCGAGCCAAAGGAATTGTACAGACAGAACGCGCGGACCTTTTCGCCGCGCTTGACGAGTTCTTCGGTCAGGTGGCTGCCAATAAAGCCGTCTGCGCCGGTGACCATAACGGTGTGTGCCATTGCTTGCTCCTTTTTAAAAAGGGGACAATGCCCCATATTTCAACTTTATTACAAAACAGTATAACCGATTTCGGGGAAGATTTCAACTGTAAGTTATGAATAGTGAATGGGCGGCTGCACGAACGCAGCCCTCATCCGGCCTCGGGCGGAGCCTCGGCCACCTTCAGTCTCCGCGCTAAGAGCCGCCTCCGGCGGTTGCGCTCCGACACGCGCCTGCGGGCGCAGCCCCGCAGGGAAAGGCTTACGGCGGAAAGGCTTCTCCCTCGGGAGAAGCTGTCAGCGGCCCCGTCCGCTGACTGATGAGGGCAAACCTTGCCTTACAGCCCGTTTACAGTTTTTGCAAAAAATCCCTATTACCCTATTGACATACGGTTAATTCCGTGTTATCATACAGTCAACCTACAAATCACATAGGTTTATTACAAATTAGTTGATTGTCTTGAAAAATGCTTGATTTACGGGCATATTCGCAGGTTTGCAGATTGATTTTACTACTCATTTACTACTTTTAACGAATTGAGCCTTGATATGCAAAAGCACCTGCGAAGCTGCCGGATAAACCACTACACCACCTTACGCGGCACGTCGAAAAGAAAAAATAAAATAAGCACCACCTATAAGGCGGCGTTTCTCACTCCCACACAGGAGAACAGGAACGCTGCTTTTTTTATGCCCTCATGTTACGCAGTAAGGGCAAATAAAGCCTTGATTTATGCGGCTCTTAGAGCGCGGAAATGAGAAAGGCAAGGGTTGATACCTTTTCCCTCAAAACCGCGTTTCTACTGCGTAACAAATCCAACCAAAGGAGTGATGAAGCTATGGCAGTTTTCCGCGTGGAAAAGAACAAAGGTTATACGGTTATGAGCAACCACCATTTACGCAACAAGGAACTTTCCCTAAAGGCAAAGGGCTTGTTGTCGCAAATGCTCTCACTTCCCGAAGATTGGGACTACACCCTTGCAGGGCTGTCCCTTATCAACCGGGAAAGTATCGACGCTATCCGCACCGCTGTATGGGAGCTTGAAAAAGCCGGATATATCACAAGGCGGCAGGGACGCGACGAGAAAGGCAAAATGACCGCTATTGAGTACACCATTTACGAACAGCCACAGCCCCCGGCATTGGATTGTCCGGTATTGGAAAATCCAACAGCGGATAAGCCGATATTGGAAAATCCGACACCGGATAACCCGACGTCGGAAAATCCAACGCAATTAAATAAAGAGATACAAAAAACTAACTTACCAAAAAAAGAAAAATTAAATACAGATATATCAAGTACCCATTCCATTCCTTTCCATTCCCTAAATCCCTCTCCCTTAGAGGACGCGGCACAGCTGCCGGAACGGAAGCGAAAGGAAGCGACAGACGCATACAGCGTGTATGAGGAAATCATCAAGGACAATATCGAGTACGACTATCTGATACAGGACAGATACCTTGACCGGGACAGGATAGAGGAAATCCTTGCCCTTATTCTTGAAACCGTCTGCACCAAACGAAGAACAATCCGTATCGCCGGGGACGACCACCCGGCAGAGCTTGTAAAAGCAAAATTTATGAAACTGAACAGCGAACATATCCGCTTTGTACTGGACTGTATGCAGGAAAACACCACCAAAATCCGCAACATCAAGCAGTACATGAAAGCTGCCCTTTTCAATGCTCCGTCTACGATTGGCAGCTATTACACGTCCCTTGTATCTCACGATATGTACGGCGGGCGCACTATCCAGTCGGCAAGAAGCAAGGGCATACCCGATTACACCTGCAACGAGGGCGAAAGCCTGTAAACCAACCCAAAGGAGGATTTTATGATGACACAGAAAACAGGAGCTTTGATTTTTGATGAAACCGCTGACCGCTACGACATTCG
>ERZ773216.447-NODE-447-length-57969-cov-34.088424_pt1 | contig 57969 bp, 43 predicted proteins | sample MGYA00511259_ERZ773216 | MGnify/ENA primary metagenome ERZ773216 (study PRJEB29015, sample SAMEA2737764) | human gut metagenome | biome: human gut; feature: human-associated habitat; material: faeces | place: China | collected 2012 ... | reverse complement strand
CCGGAATCGACTACAAAACCGGTAAGCCCAGACGCACATCCACCTGCTGTAACACGCGGCAGGAAGCCATTGCCATTTTGCAGCAGCAAGCCCATGAAGTCCGCACACAGGGCTGGCGCGATCCTATGTCGGTGACCCTTAGCGAATGGTACGAGTATTGGCTGGATACCTACATGAAGGATACCGTCAAGCAATCTACCTACGCCAGCTACCGCAGTTATCTCAACAAGCACTTTTGTGTGCTGGGGAAAATCCTGCTTAAAAAGCTGGAACCGCACACCTTGCAGGAATTTTATAACTACAAATTCCGCGAGGAAGGCTTATCCCCCAAGACCTTGCGCAACTACCACATGGCATTACATAAGTGCTTACAGCAGGCTGTAAAGGAGCGCTTGTTAGTGTACAATCCCTGCGATGCCGTGACCTTGCCCAGCGGAGAAAAGCCCGAAATCAGCGTATTTACCAACGACCAGCAGCGTGCGCTGGTGCAAGCCAGCTACCGCCACCGCTACGGCGTTTTTATCCGCTTAGACCTGTGTACCGGATTACGCATGGGGGAGTTGCTGGCACTGAAGTGGGAAGATATTGACTTTTCTACCGCGCAGCTTCATGTCAGGCGCACGATTAACCGCCTTGCCAAGTACGAAGCCCACGATGGCGAGAACAAGACCGAAATTGTATTCGGCAGTCCCAAAACGAAAAACTCCCGCCGCACGATTCCGCTGACCCGCACAATGGCAGACGAGCTTACCCGCTGGAAGAAACAGCAGGAGCAGGACAAGATTCGGGCAGGGGATAAGTACACCGACGATGGCTTCATCGTCACCAACGAGTTTGGACACTACTTTGAGCAGAAAACCTTCAAGGATTACTACGACCGATTGTTGAAGGATGCCGACATCGGACACTTTACCTTCCACGCCCTGCGACACACCTTCGCTACTCGCGCGCTGGAGCGCGGCATGGACTACAAAACACTGTCGGCCATCCTCGGTCACTACTCGATAGCGTTCACAATGGACACCTACGTTCACAGCATGGACGAACACAAGCGCCACGAAATGGACAAGATGGACGATATGTTCGGGATGCAGTACGGCATCTCGGTTGAGAACCAGCCTTATCCTGTGCTTTGCACCCTATCCGCAGATGGCTGCACTGCCCATGTGCCGGACTTCCCCAAAATCACCGCACAAGCGCCCACGCTGGACGCCGCCCTGCTCGAGCTCAAGCAGCAAATCCAAAAAGCCCTGCGCCAGTACAAGAACCCGCCCATTCCCACCAAACAAGACCAAATCGTAGTGCCAACCAACAGCGTGCTGGTACTCGTCAAAGCAGGTTGACCGCTCCTATTTTTACCTGCCAACTCCGCAAAATTTATCCACAAAAAGCGCCCCGGCTGTTGAAAATTTCAATCGCCCGGGCGCAGTCATTTTGCCGTTTTGGGGTCATTTTTTTGTGGCGAATCGGCGGGATTTGTTTTGCTTCGGGGGCAGCGGAAGGACGCAATACTATGAAGGCAGTGAATCCTGTAAGCAGCGTTTGCAGCGAGGCTATTGCTCTTACGGCAGAAACATTTCCAGGCAAAGCGCACAGGGGCGCTGCTGCAAAAGCTCGGCGCTGCGTTCATCCGGCTGGCTCAGGCCGACATAAATCGTGTAGAGACCCGCGGTTCTTTGGGCGGTGCCGTCCGCTGCAAACCAGTCAAAGGCTTCGGGCGGCAGGTGCAGGGTCAGCCGCTGTGCCTCGCCTGCGCAGAGGGTGGCGCGGCGAATTTTCTTTAGCTGCGCATTGGGGGTGCCGCCCGGCGCACGGACATAGACCTGCACAACAGTGCTGCCGGCGCGGCAGCCGGTATTTTGCAGTGTGACGGACAGTGTAAGGTCCTCTCCCGGGTGCAGAACGGCGCGGTCGGCGGCAAGTTCCCGGCAGGAAAACGAGGTATAGCCAAGGCCGTAGCCAAAGGGGTAGAGCGGTTTTTCCTGCATAAAACGGTAGGTGCGGCCCTGCATGGCGTAATCCTCAAAGGGCGGCAGATGGTTCTGCTCGCTGTAAAATGTGACGGGCAGCCGTCCGCTGAAGTCCGAAAGCCCAAAAATCAGCTGTGCAAGCGCCCAGCCGCCCAGCGCGCCGGGATAAGAGCCATGCACAACAGCGGCGGTGTGCTCCTCTGCCCAGTCCAAGGCAAGAGCGCTCCCAGCAAGAGTAACAACAATCAGTGGCTTGCCAAAGGACGCTGCCGTTTCCAGCAGATGCTGCTGCAAGCCGGGCAGGCGCAGATTCGGCTTATCGCCGCTGCCGTACTCGTTGCCGGCATCGCCCTCCTCGCCCTCGATCGTGGCATCCAGCCCGACTACGGCCACGATCACATCGGCGGCAGCGCAGACCGCCTTTGCCTCGCTGATGCGGTCATCGGCCTGCGCCAGACCGCTTGTGCGGTCCTTATACAGGTGGCAGCCCTGCGCATACAGCACGCGGGTGTCCGGGCCGACGGCGTCTTGGATTCCTTCCAGCACCGTGACATAACGCGAGGCCGTGCCCTCATAGTTGCCGACCAATGCGGCGCGGCTGTTGGCGTTGGGTCCGATTACGGCAAGGGTCTGCTTTTTTGCGGGGTCCAACGGCAGGATGCCGTTGTTTTTCAGCAGCACGGGGCATTGGAGGGAAACCGCACGGTTAAGGGCTGCCATCTCGGGGCTGTCCACGACAGTATAAGGAATTTCGTCAAAATTTTCCGCGTGTTCGCCAAGGATTCCCAGCCGGATGCGGGTCGCCAGCAGATTCGTGACGGCCTCGTCCAGACGCTGCTGCGATACCTTTCCGCGGTGTACCGCATCGACCAGATGCTTATAAAAGCGCCCGGCATCCAGATCGCAGCCGCTGTTCATCGCCAAAGCGGCGGAATCCTCCTCATCGGCGGTCACGCCGTGGCCCTCGTGGAAATCCTTGATGGCATAAAAGTCAGAGGTGACATGCCCGTCAAAGCCCCATTCGCCGCGCAGCAGGTTCTCAAGCAGCTCCGGATTGCCGCAGCAGGGGACGCCGTTCAGCCGGTTGTACGCCCCCATAACGATTTCGACCTTTGCCTCCTGCACGCAGGCGCGGAAGGCGGGCAGGTAGGTTTCTGCCATGTCTTTGGGCGTTGCTTCGGCGTTGAAGGAATGGCGCACAGCCTCGGGGCCGCTGTGTACGGCAAAATGCTTGGCGCAGGCAGCCGTGCGCAGATGGTCGGGGTCATGCCCCTGCATCCCTTGAATAAACCGCACAGCCAGCCGGGAGGTCAGATACGGATCCTCGCCGTAGGTTTCATGCCCGCGTCCCCAGCGCGGATCGCGGAAAATATTCACATTGGGCGCCCAGCAGGTCAGCCCTTTGTAGATATCGCGGTCACCCGCCGCGCATTGGGCATTATACTTGGCGCGCGCCTCGGTGGAAACCGCCTCGCCAACCTTTTCCATCATTTCCTCATCAAAGGCGGCAGCCATTGCGATGGCCTGCGGGAACACGGTAGCCGTGCCCGCGCGGGCAATACCGTGCAGCGCCTCGTTCCACCAGTTGTAGGCGGGGATACCCAGCCGCGGTATGGCCGGTGCATTGTACAAGGTCTGGGAGACCTTTTCCTCCAGTGTCATTTGGGCCGTCAGGGCAGCGGCCTGTTCGCGGTAGGCAGCCAGCTTTTGCGGATTTGCAAGAAGTTCCATACGGTTGCTCCTCTTCTTTTATGGCAAAGGGACTGCCGGTATGCCGGCAGTCCCCTGTTGTTATTCTCGTACCAAAATATCCTCGGTGTTCTGCCAGAAGAAATCCTGTCCGTCCAGCCATTCGTTCATGTTTTCATCGTGGGTGACCCGGACATCCTCGCAGCGGATGCCCCTGCCGTAGACGCAGGTAACGCCGTGCGGTGCGCCGGGGATCAGCCCGGTGCCCTCGCAGGGGCGCAGGTCCCACTGATGCAGCGGCCACCGGGTCTGCTTTTTCATGTGGATGCGCACCCCGCGCAGCGAGATGTCCTCAAGATAATTGTCGGCACTTCCATGCAGGAATACGCCGTTCTCGCCGCAGCAGTCGATGTTTTCAAACCGGATGTTGCGGATATGCCCGGCCTTGCGGCCCTGCTTGCGGTCGATCGCCGTCACGCAGATGGCCTCGCCTTCGCCCCACCACTGGTCGGAGAACTGGCGGGTGTTGATGTGCAGGTTGGAGAAAAGGACATTCTCGATGCTGCCGCCGTCGCGCAGCATCAGCGAGATACCGCGGTTTGTGCGGGAGATCACGCAGTTGGTGACCGTGATGTTGCGGAAGTCGGATACGCTCTCGGTGCCAAACTTGATGGCCGCGCTCGTCGAGGTCAGCGTGCAGTTGCTGACCACAATGTTCTCGCAGGGGCCGAGTGCGGCGTTCTTCTCGGTCGTTTTAAAGACGATGCAGTCATCGGCGGACTCGATATGGCAGTTGCAGATTCGCACATTGCGGCAATGGTCAGGGTCGATGCCGTCGCAGTTGACCATTTTCAGGTTATTCAAAATGCGGATGCCGTCAATCAGCACATCCTCGCAGCCCACCAGATGCACAGTCCAGAACGCACTGCGGGTCAGGGTAACATCGCGGATGGTCAGGTGGTGAACACCCTTCATCAGCAGCATCGGGATGCGGGGGTAGTAGGTGCCCTCGATAAAATTATGGTCGATTGCACCGTAGAAGTTTTCCTCCGAACCGTCAATGGTGCCAGTGCCGCTGAGGCAGATATCCTCGGCATCCTTGGCCATGAGGAAGTAATTTTTCGGCTCACCGTCATATTCGCAGTTTTCATAGGAGGGAACCTTCAGCTCGGTATCGCGGTAGCTATCGCGGTAGGCGGCCTCGACCTCCAGAAAATCCGCGCTGTTCTCGCTGGCTTTCAGCCGCGAGCCATGGGCAAGGTGCAGCTCCACATGGCTGTGCAGCAGCAGAGAGCCTGATTTGTAGGTGTGCCCACCCGGCACCAGCACGCGCCCGCCGCCCGCCGCCGCGCAGGCGTCAATAGCTTTTTGTATGGCGGGGCCATCGTTGGTGCGTCCGTCGCCGACTGCACCGTAATCCAAAATATTGTAGACCATACTATTCTCCTGTCTATCCTTTTTTCCGCGCAGATCACAGCACACACATGGTGCCGGGCTCCACCGTGCGGAGCTTGCCGTCCGTGGTGAACCAGATCGTCTGTGCGGTGGGATTATACAGCAACCTTCCGTCTGCGCTTTGCCGCAGGCTGCGCAGCGCCGTGATATAGTCCTCGATCTGGCCGTTCGTTGCGTACCAGATATCCTTTGCATCTGCAAGCTTTTCCGCCAGCTGCCCGATCAGGTCCCATGTATTTTCCCTGTCAAACTCAAAGCTGTGGCCCCAGATGTAGAACAGCGGCATTTTTTCATAGCCGGGGGTATGCAGGAATTTGTCTGCCCGCTCCAACAGGCAGTCATTATGGTGGCAGGTCGGCTTCCACAACATAAAGTCCTGCGGCAGACCGAAATGCCCCGTATTGCTGACCGTGCGGCTGTAGCGGATGCCCATGGCACGCAGGGCGTCAACCTCGGCGGGCGTATACTCTCCAAACGCGTAGCTCATGCCCTGCACGATACGCCCTGTCAGCGCTTCCAGTGCCCGGCGGTCCTGCCAGACCTCGCGCAGCCATTCCTCCCGCGTCATCTGCAGGGGGTGGCGGTGGGTCACACCATGACAGGCGACCTCGTGGTTTTGGTACAGTGTGCCGACCTCCTCCGGCGTGACAAACCCGCGCTTGCCCAGATTACCGGAATTCAGATGGAATGTCGCCTTAAAGCCCGCTTCGTCAAACAGCTTTACCAGACGGCGGTCATAAACCTGACCGTCATCATAGCTGAATGTCATTGCCTTGGGCAAACCGCCCGGATACAGGTATTCCATAACGGTTCCTTCTTTGCTGTAATTATAGCTTTATATCGTGTAAATTTGCGTCCTGCCCGTAGCGGTCCGCGCGCAGGATATGCCCCTGCAGGTCGGTGGTGATGCGCAGATCGGGACCTGCTGTGAACACCTTGCGGCCATCCACGAACGCCTCGGCACCGTGCCCGCTGTTGACGATTTCCCAGCTGTGGTCGTTGACCGTCTGGGTGTAGCGGCATGCCGCGCCGGAGCAGCTGCCCCAGACGAGGGTGTCGCGCACGGGGCTGACGCCATACATGCGCGCGGTGTATTCCAGCACCGAAAGCATCGCCGGACCGTAGGCATCCTGCGGGGGCTGGCCCGGCTCACAGATGACAGACGGCGTCCCTGTAAAGGGGTCGTACTGCTGCACAAAGCGGCACTCGGGGCCGATGGCCTGCATCAGCCTGCGGCCAAGCTGCGGGATCAGCGTATAGTACCCGTAGTTTTCCAGGGCGCGTATGGCGCGCTGGTAGGTCAGTGCCTCGGCCTGACCGCTCCAGTTGTTGGTCGTCACATTGCGGAACAGCGGGTCATTGACCGCCACGCTGGGCAGCGGCATCGGTGTCCAGAATTCCGCCGGATTGCAGAGATGCTCCTTCACAAAGCGGGCCCCCAGCGGGGCGGGCAGGCTGTTCCAGTACATGCAGCGCAGCGTATTGTGGGTCAGCACCGACTGCGGCCGATGGTTTTTGTCGCGGTCAAAGCAGGCGCCGCGGGCGTCGTCCCACAGGTAATCGACCAGCTTATCCCGCACCCGGGCGGCCTGCAGCGACCAGCGCGCCGCATCGGCACCGCGGTTCTGCAGACGGGCGATCTCTGCCAGCGTCTCACAGGCCGAGTAGGAGAAGCTCATCACATCCATCGAGGCCATCGGCACAACGGTGCAGCCCTCGGGCGGGGTCTCTGCCTCCCACGGGTCGGGGGCATCGCCGTAGCGCATGGCGTGATCCTCGCCGGTGTCATATTTGCACCAGCTCTCCAGACAGCCGTCACCGTCCGAGTCCCGCACCCGCCAGAGGTAGTCGTTAAAGCGTTCCAGTGTGGTTTTTAGCTGTTCGAGATACGCGGAATCCTTGCCGCCCAGATAGTAGATATCCAGCGCAGGGGCGGGGAAACAGAACCCCTGAAATTTGTTGAACTGCGGCACCACTGCACCGTCTATGACGGCGATGCTGCCGGGGATGCGCCCGTCCGCCCGCTGGTGCCGCATAAAGAGCAGGCTGTTGTTCAGGCCGACGGTAAAATTGCGGGTGGCGTACATGGCGCCGCCCATGGGCTGCGTTTCCAGCCAGATCTTTTCATAGCCGCCGCCCTCGACCAGCACTTTGTCCGGGCCGAAGTCCTTGATGTTCGTCAGGCACTTTTTTTCAGCCTGCGGCACCAGTCTGGCCAGCAGCGGGTCCTCTGTCTGAAAGCAGACTCCCGTCACAGTGGTGTTCATCGTGTATCAGCCTTTCTCCGACCGCCTGCAGCAGACGGCCAGCCAGTCAAAATCAGCATACCCATGCAGCCCGGCCATATCGTGGGCATACAGACCCACATGCGCACCCGTAAAACCGCGGCAATGCTCATCGGTCAGGATCTCCGTTGTGCATACAGGGCCGATGTCGGCCCAGTCCCCGCCGTCGGCGCGCCAGCGGAACTGTGCGCCTCTGCCATCGGGCGTTGTCTCCAGCCGCAGCTCCAGCGGGCCATCCGGCACCGGGACGGGGTCGCAGACCTCCTCGATCACGCCGGTGTCGCTGCGCAGCAGGGTCAGCACCGCCGCGCCGTCCTCGGTGCAGGTCTTGCCCAGCAGGTAAAAGTTCATGGCATCGTAGTAGTAGGCCAGCCCCGCAAGCTGCTCGGGGCAGGCGGGGGCAAAGTCCATGCAGGTGTCGGCCGTCATCTCATGCTCGGTCTGGCGGCGCGCCACAAGGCTGACATGGTGCCGTGAGTTCAGCGACTCCTGCCCGGTCAGGCGCAGCCAGCCGGGGCGCGCCGTCAGGGCAAGGGCTGCCCCCAGCGGAGCGCGGGGCACTGCATACCCGGGGGCAAATGCCGGGGCGTCAAAATCGTCCCTGTCCGGCCGGGCCGCCGGCGCAAAGGCTGGCAGCCCCGCCGGGGCCGGCCAGACCGTGCGGGCAAACCGCCCACCGCCTGCCAGCCGCGGCCAGCCATTGTGCCATTCCAGCCTTTGCAGGGCCGACTCGCGCCCGAGCAGGCAGCCGCTGGCCGCATCCGGGCGGGAACAGAGGTGGGTCAGATACCACTCCCCCGCCTGCGTCTTGACAATCGAGCCGTGGCCGCACTTTTGCAGCGCATCGGGGTCATCGCGGTCGGAGGTCAGCAGCGGATTGTCCGGCATGGTTTCATAAGGGCCGAACACATTGTCTGCCCGTGCAATCGTCACGCAATGGGCGTACCCGGTGCCGCCCTCGGCCACGATCAGGTAATAGTAGTCCCCAAAATGGTAGATGCGCGGGCCCTCGGTGCAGCCGATGCCGGAGCCGCTGTAGACCTTGCGCCGCTCGCCAAGCAGTGCGCCCGTCTCGCGGTCGATTTCCTGCACCAACACCCCCTTAAAGCCGTTTACCATATTGACAAGGTAGCTTTTGCCGTCCGTGTCATGCAGCAGCGAGGGGTCAAACCCGATGCTGTTCAGGTAGAGGGGCTTGCTCCACGGGCCTGTGATGGACGCCGCACGGCTCATGTAGTTGTGGGTGTTGTACCAGCGGCCTTTTTTGGTCAGCACATTCGTGACGAGCAGGTAGTAATACTGCCCGTCCCAGCTCAGGTCCGGGGCCCAGATGCCGCCCGAGTCGGGCACACCGCACAAGTCCATCTGGCCCGGCTCACGCAGGGGGCTTTCGATCTGCTCCCAGTGCATCAAATCGCGGGAGTGAAAGAAGTTCACGCAGGGAAACCATTCAAACGTAGAAGTCGCAATGTAGTAATCCTCTCCCGTGCGGATCATGCAGGGGTCGGGGCAGAAGCCGCGCAGAATGGGGTTTCGGATCTCAGACATAAGACATCAGCCTTTCAGGCCGCTGGTGCCGATACCCTGCACCAGATAGCGGTTGAAGAACAGGAAAATCAGGAACACGGGAATCAAAGACAGCGTAGACATAGCGAACATTGCACCGTAGTCGGTGGTGGAGGCCGAGTCTGCGAACAGCTTGATGGCGATGGACACCGTGTAGGACTGCGGGCGGCTCAAATAGAGCAGCGGTCCCAGATAGTCATCCCACTTCCAGTAGAACTGGATGATGACAGTCGTCACGATGGAGGGCTTCATCAGGGGCAGGATGATGTGGCTGTAGACCTTGTACTTGCTGCAGCCGTCAATGGTGGCAGCCTCGTCCAGATCGCGGGGGATGCCCTGCATAAACTGCATCATCTGGTAGATAAAGAACGCCTGACCGCAGAAGTAAGGCAGGATCAGCGGTGCGTAGCCGGGCACCAGACCCAGACGGTAGTAGATCAGGTACTGGGGGATCATGATGACCTGCCCGGGCAGCATCATCGTAATGAGCATACAGGTGAACCAGAACTTACTGCCGCGGAACCGGATGCGGGACAGCGCATACGCCACCAGAGAGGAGCTCAGCACCGTGCCGAAGGTCGCCACGACCGTGATGAAGATCGAGTTCTTGAAGAAGGTGCCGAAGGTCGTGCCGCCGAAGCCCTTCCAGCCGGTGGCATAGTTGTCGAGCTTCAGCTCGTTGGGAATCAGGGCGAGCGTGCCGCGCAGGATCTCGGCGTTGCCCTTGAAGGAGCCGCTGACCATCCACAGGACAGGGTAGACCATCACAAAGCCGAATAGCACGACAAACAGGTGATAGAGCGTTTTATTCAGTACTTTTTTTGAATGCATCGTGTTGTTCCTCCCTTCCCTCAGTTCGACTCACTAAAGACCCAGAACTTGGAGGTCTTGAAGATGATGAAGGTGATCAGGCCCATAACGACCAGCATAAACCACGACATGGCGCAGGCGTAGCCCATATCATTGTACTTGAAGGCCTGATTGTAGACATACAGTGCGTAGAGCATCGTGCTGTTGTTGGGGCCGCCGCCCGTGATGATCATGGCCTGCGTGAAGGTCATGAAGGCGGAGATCGTCTGCATGACGAGGTTGTACAGGATGATGGGGGACAGGCAGGGCAGCGTGATGCGGAAGAACATCTGGTAGCCGCGTGCGCCGTCGATGCGGGCTGCCTCATAGTAGGTGGTGGGGATCTCCTTTAAGCCGGCGGCAAAGATGATCATTGAGGAGCCGAACTGCCAGACGCTCATCAGAATCAACGGGTAGAGTGCGAGCTTCTGGTCGCCGAACCAGTTGATGGTGGGCAGCCCCATGCCGGCCAGCACGCTGTTGAACAGACCCTTGCGGGCGAAAAGCTGCTTCCAGACCAGAGCAACAGCCACGCTGCCGCCCACCAGAGAGGGCAGGTAGTACAGCGAGCGGTAGAAAGTCACCATCCGGCTGGAGCGGGTCAGCAGATAGGCAACCAGCAAAGCAAAGGCCAGCTTGAGCGGCACCGAGATCACAACATACTTGAGCGTGATGGCCAGCGATTTCAGAAAGACCTCATCCTGCAGTAGGCGCAGGAAGTTGGTCACGCCGATAAAGGTTGCCTGCTTGGAGCCGAGCGAATAGTTGGTGAACGCATAGTAGAACGAGATGCAGACCGGGATCAGCGAGAAGCAGACAAAACCGAAGATGAACGGGAACGCAAAGACATGGCCCACCGTGTTTTCCCGATTCATAAACCGCTTCAGCCTGACGGCTGCAGTATTTTGATCCTTCACTTAGGTATACCCTCCCTTTTAAAAAGGTGGGCACGCTCTTTTCGGAGCCGTGCCCACCCGGAGCTTTCTTACATTGTCTTATTCTGGGAAATACTTACTTGTTGAACAGGGCCTCGGCATCGGCGTAGGTCTTGTCGGCGGCTTCCTCTGCGGTGATCTGGCCGTCCACGACCTGCTGGATGTAGTTGCGGTAGTTGTCCACGACCTGATCCTGACCGTCCGGGCTCAGAACGTTGATCTTTTCGGGCATCTCGAAGTTGGAGACCTTGTCGATGAAGTCATACATGATCTGCTGACCCTCGGTAGCCTTGGCGGACAGCGTCTCACGCACGGTGGTGTTGACGGGGATGCCGCGCTCGCCCTGCAGGATGTTGTTGCAGTCGGGGTCATTCTCGAACCAGCTGATGAAGGCCGCAGCGGCTTCCTTCTGTGCGCTGTCCTGAGAAACGCAGAGCATCTGAGAGGACTGGATGACAGCGCCGGAGGGGCCGTCATTCTTGATGCGGGGCAGCGTAGCCAGCTTCAGGGTGCGACCCTGCTCCTGGCAGACGTTGTAGATGGTCGGGAACTGGTTGGCAGCGACCCAGGTCATGGCAGCTTCGCCGGTAACGAGGAAGTCGTTCTCAATGTTGGTGATCTCAGAGGCAGCGCCCGGGTCGGGGTAGACGCCGTTCTTGATGGAGTCGGCGCGCATCTGGATGTAGGGGGTCAGCATCTGGGCATCGTCAAAGCCCATGCCGGTCAGATCGAGGTTAAAGAAACTGTACTGGCCAACATTGCCGTACTGGGAAATGTAGACGGAGCAGCCTGCGATGAACTCGCTGGTCAGCATAGAAGAGCAGCCGTAGATGCCGAGCTTGTCATGGATGGTGTTGGCAGCGTTGGCGTAATCGTCCCAGGTCCAGTCGTCGGTAGGCTCAGCCACACCAGCCTCTGCGAACATGGCGGGATCATAGGCGATGCCGTAGGAGTTCAGACCGTTGGACAGGCCCAGCTGATGGCCCTCGGTGTCCTGCGTGATTTTGAGGTTGGCGTCGGTGATGCCGGAGGTATCGACCACGCCGGAGGCAATGTAATCATCGAGAGGGCAGATCTTGTCGATGTACATCGGGAAGTTGCCGCCCATCTGGAAAACATCCCATACCTGATCGGAGGCGACCAGCGTTTTCAGCTTGGTGAAGTAATCATCGAAGGAGTAGTATTCATACTCGATCTTGACATTGGGGTTCAGCGACTCATACAGCTCAATGGCGGCAATGGTTTTGTCGTGGCGGTCCTGAGAGCCCCACCATGCCATGCGCAGGTTGATCTGCTCATCGCCGCTGGCGGCCTCGGTAGAAGCGGCGGTAGAGGTGGTATCACCTGCAGAGGCAGTGCTGGAGGCGCCGGAGCCGCCGCAGGCGGCCAGACTCAGTGTCATGGCAGCGGCCATAGAGGCTGCGATCAATTTCTTTTTCATGCTGTTTCTCCTTGTCCTTTTTATTTCTGGTAGAGGGGCCGCTCCCCATCGAGGGGCGGCTTTTCTGAAAAGCCGAACACTTGCTTCCGGTGTGCACCCCGGTTGCTGATTACATTGTCATTATAGCCCCTGCGGGGCACACAAAATACAAAAAATATATGTGTTTTTAACTATCAACCACATATTTCTTGACATTGTGCCATCTTGTAGTGTATCATATATCCAGAATCAATAAATCAAATCATCTGTTTTTGTGCAAATTGGCACTCCATCCCTTTGCAGTGCTGCTTCAACACACTGCTGCTTTTTGTTAAAAAAAGGAGGTCACCCATGGAGCCCCGTCCCCCCATGGAGAACGATGCCAACGCCGCTACCGCCGAGGAGCTTGAACAGCAGGCCGCCGATGTCTATGTAGAGCGCGCGCTGCACGGCCCGGTATTCCGCATGGCGTATGAGCATGTCCACACCTACTGCGAGCTGTTTTACCTGCGCAGCGGCACCTGCACCTACACAGTCAACAAGGCCCAGTGGCATCTTGAGGCCGGAGACATCTTCATCGTGGCCCCCGGCGCGCCGCACAGCACCCGGTACGAGGGCAAGACCAGCTGTGAGCGCATCATCGTCTTTTGCATGCCGGAGGTCATTCTGCCGCTGCTGCCCGAGGCCGCCGAGGATCTGCACGGCGTGCTGGAGCGGAGCGGAAAAGTTATTCTGAACGCCGACAGCCGCCGCGCCGTCGATGCGATGATCAGCAATATGCTGCTGGAAAATGACCTGCCCCAGCGCTTTTCAGAGGATATCCTCAAGCTGGAATCGCTGCACCTGCTGCTGCTTTTGCTGCGTGATGGCATCTTCAGCTATGAAACCATGTCCGACAAGGAGGGCTACAGCGCCGACATTGAGCGTGCGCTGAAATATATCGCGCTGAACTACCCCCAGCCGCTGACGCTGGAGGAGGTTGCCGACCACTGCAATCTCAGTGCGACCTACTTTTCGCGCAAGTTCAAGCTTATCACGGGGCAAACCTTCAAGGAGCACCTGAACTACATCCGGCTGCGTCAGGCCAAGCAGATGCTCTGCACGACCGACAACACCGTGACGAAGATCGCCATGCTGTGCGGTTTTGGCAGCAGTAACTATTTCAAGGATGTTTTCAAGGCGGATGTCGGCATCTCCCCGCGGGAGTACCGCAAAAAATCCGGGCTGCCCGTCCACCCTCACCTGCGCACCGACTGATCCAAAAGAAAAAGGGGAGCACGCCCGCCGGCGCGCTCCCCTTTTTCGTACATTTTACAAGGACAGCCCGTATTTGTCAAAAATGCGGTTGAAGATAAAGGCATTGCAGTAGGCAGCCAGCCCCGGCGCCACCAGCAGTACCGGCCAGAACACAAAGATACCCACGGCGAAGAAGGCCACATTGACCACCAGCGCCGACAGCACCGGCAGCAGATTGCGCAGCGTCAGCGCAACGCCCATTTTAAAGAGTGCGCCGGGGGTGTTGTCGCACCGGGCAAGCAGCGGGAAGGTCATTGTGGCAAACAGCGCCGCACTGGCCAGCAGTACCGCACTGGTAAAGAACATGGCCCCCGCCAGTACCGAGCTTTGCTGCAGACAGATGACGATGTCCAGCCCCAGCACAACCACCGCTGCCAGATACCCCACGCCCAGAAGGCATCCGGGCTTGAGGTTCTGCCGGAAGGACTTGAAAAACGACCGGACAAGTTCTCCCTCCTGATCGCGGCTCATCTTGAGCGTCACATAGTAGACGGCGCTGGCCGCCGCCCCCGCCGTGACAACCGGCAGGCTGCACAGATACCACAAGCAGGACAGGATAAAAAAATCTGCCAGATTGCCGATAAATTTCCAGACAGGATTTTCAAGACTGAAAAATTTCATGCTGTTACCCTCTGATTTCAAATTACTTTATGTTCTGTCCAGCGGCCACTCTTGAAGCGCACCACAAAACAGATACTGCGGCAGATCCAGTCAATGAACATACCAATCCAGACGCCCAGCAATCCTGCATGAAAGCCCAGCACCAGCACATAACTGCAAACCACGCGGAACAGCCACATACTCAGAATGCTGACTGCCATCGTAAAACGGGCGTCGCCGCCGCTGCGCAGGGCGTTCGGCAGTGTAAAGCTGGTTCCCCAGAAAAAAACGCTGACGATATTGAACACCCGCACAACCTGTATGCAGCTTTCCGTAGCGGCCGCCGAAAGCGAAAACAGTTGGGTGATTTCGGGAATCACCGCGTACAGAACCAAATTGAACACCGCCAACCCACCGCAGGCCACCAGCATGAGCAGACGTGCATAACGATGCGCCTGTTTTTTGTCCCCGGCCCCCAGACAGCGCCCCACTACCGGGGTCATCGCAATGCTGATGGTCGTGCCCGGCAGGGTAGAAATACTGCTGACCGTGTTTGCCACAGCGTTGGCCGCAATGGCCGCCGTACCCAGCGTGGAAACCAGACTGCTGACGCAGAGCTTGCCAATCTGAAACATACTGTTTTCCAGCCCGGAGGGCACGCCCAGCCCCAGAATCCTACAAATCAAGTTCTTCTGTGGACGAAGCAGGGCCAATTCTGTAATGCGCAACGGGTTATCGTTGTGTTGTTGCCGGGTATAGACCCACACAGCCGCAAAAACGCGTCCGGTCAACGTAGCAGTTGCCGCGCCCAACACTCCTATCTTCAGGCCATAGATAAGCACCGCATTGCCCGCAATGTTGATTGCGTTCATCACCAGACTGGCAAACATACTGATACGGCTGTTGCCTTGTACCCGGAACAACGCGGTGCCTGCATTGTACAGTCCGATAAACGGATACGAAACAGCCGTGATGATAAAATATGTTTCGCACATACGCATGACATCGGCATCTATCGCACCAAACACCAGCCGTAGAATCGGCCGATGCAACACCAGAACTACCACCATCAGCGTCAACGTTGCAGTCATAGAAACCGTGTACAACTGCGCCGCACTGCGCACTGCGCTTTCTCTGTCCCTGCTCCCCAGATACTGGCTTGTGATAATGGCTCCGCCACCCGTCAGCGCAGCAAATAACTGCGTTACCAGCACATTGATACTGTCCACCAGACTGACACTGGAAACAGCTGCCTCGCCCACGCCGGAAACCATAAAGGTATCCGCCATGCCCATTGTAATGCTGAGAAACTGCTCCATCAGCATGGGCCAAATCAGTGCAAACAGCGCCCTGGTTGTAAATAAAGGGGTTGACTGTGTTTCCTTTGCTTGTTTTTCCATTTTCAGGCGATATCCTCGCTGTGTGTCAGAATCTGTTAAAGCTATATGGCAGCGCCGCGCAATCCGCATCAGAGATTTCGAACACGGCTATCTCCTCCCCGAATTATACAGCATTGCCATTATAACAAACTATCTGTAGGGATACCAGCCCACAGAATCATAAAACTTGCACAAATATGCAGGTTTAAAATTAGACCCTATACACAAAAAGCATGATTTCTGTATTGTTTTACAGATAATTTTACGTTATCACTCTAAAATTTAATTGTACTTTTCCCCTAGTTCTCTATTATGTAAATGCGCTGCCACACCAACAGGCAAACCGCTTGCAAAAGCAATCCGCCTATTTTTTTAGTGGCATACACACAAAATCATGGCAGCTGTAAAAGGCGTGGAGAAACGACTGGAGCTGCAGCGAGAGCTAATCAAGCACTCCCACAAAATGGAACGCTGACCGCTCCTATTTTTACCTGCCAACTCCGCAAAATTTATCCACAAAAAGTGCCCAGGTTGTTGAAAATTTCAACAGCCTGGGCGCAGTCGTTTTGCCGTTTTGGGGTCATTTTGGGGTCAAAGTTACCAGCTTGTTACCACTTTTGCCATAATGTAGAAAAAAGCTCGTTGAAACTTGTCGTTTCAACGAGCTTTTGTTGGTTGCGGAGACAGGACTTGAACCTGCGACATCCGGGTTATGAGCGCATACCGATCTGTTTCTGTACCTTAAAGATACGCTTTTCTTTGATTTTTGCGTTTCTTATGTACCTTAAAGGTACTTTATGCGTGGTTTTGCCGCAAATTTGCCTCTATCTGTTACCACCTTAGTTACCACTTTCTAATATTAAGAACAGCTCCTAATTTTTGTCTGTTACCCTCTGTTTCGGAAGAATTCGGCATATTGGGATTATCAAACTCTTCTACCATTTGGAGGGAAAATGAAAAATCAAGCAGCCAATAACGGCACTTTTATCCCCAAGCCCGGTTTTACTGTGGTGCAGAACAGTGTCGCCCGCGACTGGAACCTCAGCAGCGGCGCATTGGGGCTGTATACACGCATCCAAAGCTATATCACAATGGAAAACATTACCCTCACCAAAGGCAGCCTTATGGAGCGTGTGCCGGAGGGAGAATACGCCTTCAATACGGCATGGAACGAATTGAAAAGCAATGGGTATTTGTTCATCCATGTGTATCCCGGTGAAAAGGGGCGCTTCGTCTATCAGTATGAACTGCGCCCCGACAACAGCGGTTGGGACGGTGCCTACCTTTTCTACCACGACCGCAACGGCGATGTGAAAAGCACCAATCTGACACGAAACAAAACCGAAACCGCCGAACAGCCTGCTGAAAAAGCAGCCGCCGACCACCACCCCAATTACCACCCCGGTGGTAACTACCATAGTGGAAACCACTGCGGTGGAAACCGGGGCGGTAATATAAAACTAAATCATAAAGAAAAACTCATAAAAACTAATCTATCAATCTCTCCTGCGGCAGAGCCGCCTGAAGACGGGGGAGAGATGGATGAAAATGCTTTGGAAAACATAGTTCTGCCCGCGCTGACAAAGCACAAGTCCATTCCGCAGGCGTATATGGCTAAGCCCGCCCTTATACAGACGGCAATCCACTACCTGACCGGATACGACTTCCGTCAGCAGCATCCGTATCAAGCAAACGGCGTCACGGATGACGCCCGCCAAAGCGCATTTGGGCTGCTCAACACCTGCCTTACCGAGATGTGCTGTACCACCGACACACAGTCGTATCGCGGTGCGCTTGTCACTGCTGACAAGGTGCTGGCTGAAATCAGCTGCGCCAGCAACGGCTGCGAGGAGGACGGCTTGGAGCCGTATGTGGAGGATGTGCTGGATACCTTTTTGCAGGCAATCACCACGCGAAAGGTCAAAAACCTGCCGCAGTACATGAAATCGCTTTTGTGGACAAGCTTTGCCACTTACAAGCTCAACACCATCAGCGGTATTACCGCGCCATACAAGGAGGTCAAAAATGTCTACGGATTACACTAACGTAAACGGGTACCTGATTCCGTCGTTTGCCCTGCCCACGGGCAGCACACCGCCGTTGGGTAAATACGGTGCGATGCGGGCGCGTTTTCTTGACGAACATCGCCCCTTTGAACGCGACCAAATGCTGCTGGACGGTACGCTGGCACAGCACCTTGCCGGCGTCGACAGCGAGGCGCACAATCAGGTCAGTGCGCTGGTGCGCCGGCTTGCAGAACAGTGTGGCGTCACCGAGGATCTGAAACGGCATCGCCCTCTGGAATGGGCGGCGCAGATGCAAGCTTTGCAGGCGCAAGCCGAGGAAATCGTGTGCTGTGAGTTGATTTATATTTAACTCTTTTCCAGAGGGCTGTTCCCGCATGGAAATGCGGGAACGTCCCCCGCAAGCACGGCATCTTGCCGTCATGACGGCAAAACGCCCACTTGTCAGGGGAATACCCCTGAAACCCCGTCCCTCATTTTGTGACTTTTGATTCAAAAGGATACTGACACTATGATATACAGAACCAAGAAAATCACCGTGCGGCTCACCGACAAAGAGTACGCCAAACTGCGCGAGATGAGCGAAACATCCGGCTTGAAAATGGAGCCTGTCATTCGGAAGCTGCTTGTCGGTTACGAGATTCGCCCGCGCCCTAATGCCACCTACATCAAGCTTATAAAGGAGTTGTCTGCGGTGGGAAATAACCTGAATCAGATTGCCCATCTTGCTAATGCAACCGGGAAAATTACAGAGGACCAGTGGAAAGAAACGCATCAGCTTCTGGAAAAGATATGGGATTTCTGCGCGTATAAACTTTGATTTCAAAAGATTATTTGAAAAACGCCCAACTTTATATTATACTGAAAGCACCGATATTTCGCGCAAAAGGTGGTCGGAACAGATGGATATGGAAAACCTGATCGGTGAAACAACCGAATATGACAAGAAAGCGGCGCTTGAGGTAAAAAAGCCCAAAAGCTGGTGCAAGAGCGTCAGTGCTTTTGCGAACACGCTGGGCGGTGCGCTGATTTTCGGCATGGCGGATGACGGGCAGATCGTTGGGCTGACCGAACCCGACAGTGACGCCGAGAAAATCAGCGAGATCCTCAAGACGCGCATGGAGCCTATCCCGGAGTTTCGGCTGCGGTTTCACAAGACCGAAGATGGCAAAGTGCTGCTGATTCTTGATGTGTTCAAAGGCGAGGAAACGCCCTACTATTACTCCGGCGACGGCACATTAGAGGCGTTTGTACGCATCGGGAATGAGAGCGTCAAGGCATCTGCCACCGAACTGAAACGCCTTGTTCTGCGCGGCAGAAACACCTCCTACGACTCTCAGATGACGCCTTACAAGGTGGAGGACTACGCCTTTTCCAAGCTGCGGGAGCGCTATAAGAAGTGGACGGGAAACAGCTTTGACAACAAAGACCTTGTTTCTTTCGGTCTGGCAGACGAAGGCGGCTTTTTGACAAATGCCGGCGCGTTGATTGCCGATGAAAGCCCGATCCGCTGGTCACGGTTGTTCTGCACACGCTGGAACGGGCTGGACAAAAGCGGCGGCACAATGGACGCACTGGACGACGCCGAGTATTCCGGCAGTGTGCTTTCCTTGATTGAGAATGGCGAGGCGTTCATCAAGCGCAATGCCCGCATGATGTGGCGCAAGACGCCCAATTCTCGTGAAGAAATGCCTGAATATGTGGAACGCAGCTACCACGAGGCGCTTGTCAACGCGCTGGCGCACCGCGATTATCTCGTCTACGGCAGCGAGGTCCACATTGACATCTACGATGACCGTCTGGAGATCTACTCGCCGGGCGGAATGCCGGATGGGTCAATGATCCAAGACCGCGATCCGCTTACCGTGCCGTCCACCCGGCGCAACCCGGTGTTGGCCGATGTGTTCAACCGTCTGGGCTATATGGAGCGCAAGGGCAGCGGCTTTGGGAAAATTCTGAACGGCTACAAAGCGCAAATCAACTACACCGAGGATAAGCGCCCTACGTTCCGTTCGGATCGGTATCAGTTTACAGTCATTATGCCGAACTTGAATTACGGTGTCACCCAAGATGGCACCCAAGGTGGCACCCAAGATGGCACCCAAGACGATTTGAATGCCAAAATCCTCGCCCTCATCAAGAAGAACAGCAAAATCAACGCTGAAAAGTTGAGCATAGCCTTAGGTGTAAGCGTTCGAACCATACGGAGACATCTAAAAGAAATGAATAATGTCCATTATATTGGTAGAGGATATAGTGGACACTGGGAAGTAGAAGAGTAAATTTTATTCGGTAAAATAAAGCGGCAGGAAACTGTGCCTTCCTGCCGCTTTGTCGTATCCGGACACCAAAATCGGGATTCTCAGACGTTCTCAAAACGTTGCACAATGTGTTCGAACAGCTTTTTTCCTGTCTTTCGCTCACGTTTCAAACTAACATCGTACTCATAGACAACATCTTCGCTATCTACCAAATAATAGTCACCTTCGCCTTGGTTCTCAATAGCAATCAAGTCAGAAGTGGCAGGGAAATACTTGTGCATATACAAAGTCTGCTCAATCAAATCAGACTTCAAACCCTGACGAGGATTCATTCCAAAGAATTCTACATACTCAAAGCCCAAATACCCATACTTTAACAGATATTCAGTAAGTTCTTCGCCAAAATGAACACCCACAGCCTTTTCAGCCTGCTCAATCATACTGACATTGATGGTGTCTTTGCTTTGGTCTACGTCGTTGTTTGTAATAAACTCTTTAATATCCATAGCTTATACCTCCTTTGCTCGTGCCTTCCAATGGTTGGGACGTTGGACGTTATTATACTGATTTTTCTTCTCAGGGTCTTGCCTCCAACTTTCAACCTTCTTGTCATGAAGAATAGCATCCTTACCGTCTCCATGCTCGCTATTGGCACACAGTTCAGCAAATGGACTATTGAAATTCTGACCCATATGATGCAGTTCAATAGACTCTCCTGTCTTTGCATCAATAGGCGCACGCCCTTTTTCCATCAACTCTCGATTCGTCAGTCCTGTCTTGGGGTCAACATAGTCCATATCAATGTCCTTAACGAGGCATTTACGACCATCAATTTCAGCCTCATGGAGATCAGCATTCTTATAAACCTCATATTGATCCATGCTCTCAATACAGTTTACAATCTCCGAAGACCATCCAGTTTCTTTGATAATTTTGGCTTTTTCATCCTCTGTAAGACCTGTCTTTTCAGCAGAAGTTCCTTCAATGCCTTCAGCAGCATTAGCTGTTTCGTTGACAACAGGAATTTTAGCCTTTCCCTTTATCTCATCAAAGACAGAATTCGTTTTTACATCTGTTACTTTGTGAGAAGTTCCCTCAATATTGCTCTGCATAAGGGATTTCAACGATGACTCTTTAATTACCACCATGTCAGGAGTTACGATAATGTTACGAGCAGACCCTAACTCATGGATTGCGGTCTCACCAGTTTCTGTCCCCACCTCAATAGTTTCAGCGGCAATTTCACTTGTCTTTTCAGCGGCTTCGGCACCAACTTCAACTGTCTTAACAGCTACTTCACCAATAGCTTCTAACATATCAGACCCCTCCTTTCACTTTGGTACATATTGTCTGCACTAAATCATTAGGGACTTCAAAGAAATATTGCTCAATGCTCTGTTTCACATCCACCTTAGAGGAATACTGTCGTTTCAGCAATTCGGAAATAACAATGACACAATGATTCCTACTTGTACGCTTGTAAGCCTTCTTCATGCTATTCTGAACCTTAGTTAAGTACGTCTCAAGTCCAGTCTCGCAAAGGTTTCTCACGCTATTATAAAGGTCATCGGGTATGAGTTGATTCATACCATAAACACCGTTACTCAGTAACAACAAAACACCATCTGCTAAAACATCCCCCAAAAGGGTATTCTCTTCTCTAAGAGGTAAGAGAATAACATCTCTTTTGATAAGTTCAGTCTTGATACATTCTCTGCACTTGGTAATTACATTGCTAACAGCGACCCCATCCAATGCCATAATGCTATTAAGCAATTTTAGGCTGATGGTTTCCAACGTCATGGACAGATTTTCTGCGATTTGCTGACGATTGATCGACTCAAAGATTTCAAAAATATCCTTATCCATCAAATCACTGTCAGACACATAATTATCATCCACAGGATTGACATTCACATAAACTGGAAGACTCATTCCCTCTTTATGACAAAGAGCAACGCCGGTGCTAAGATTACCCAAGTACACAGCATCTTCTTCCTTCATACCAATTGTATTGGCAACTAAGGCTTGGTCATCAGCAGATACCACACGCTGAATGATCTTGTTAGAGGAGTTCTTGATAACATCAGGAGCCAGTTTGCTCGGAATCTGCTCCGCAATAATAACACCTTGCCCATAAGACCTCATTTCTGCAATCATGTTAGTAAAGTGTTCTACTGCCTTGCCCTTTGGGTTACCCATATTCTCAGAAGAACGCTCAGTTTCGACATTCTTCAACAAACGATGGGCTTCTTCAATAACAAGAAGATGCTGCAATCCTAGCTTCTCATTGCGCTTTTCTTCCTTAAAAACCTGTCTGTACTCATTGATGAAGATGACCAGCAAGCCTACACAGAAAGCCTTGTCAGAGTCATCCGCCAGTCCTTCCAGCTCAAAAACTATATTCTGATTCATTAAAGATTCCATATCAATACACTTACGAGTATTAAACATAAAACCCTTAGCCCCATTACAAAGGCTCTCCAATCGAGCAAGAATAGCAGTTTTGACATTCCCACCTACTTCACTGTCATACTGCAGTTCTTCCTCAATATAACGCTTTACCTCATTCTTCAAATCCTGCATGGTGGGGAAGATATACCCACAAGTCGCCTTAGCATACTGCTTTTTCATATAGTCAGCATCAAAGGTGTCTGTTACATGTTTCAAATCCACAAGATAAGGATGATAGCCAAAGGTCAGATTCCAACCTTTTTTCTTATAGATATTTTGGAGGCATTTCTCCAATATGTAGGGCATAGGACCGTAGAAAGAGAAAGATGCATTGAATAGGTCTTTCAAATAGTCAATGTGTGTTTGCAGATTGATGCCCCTCTGAACAAAGAAAGGATTAAACTGCAAACAGTTGATTTCGGGCTTACCCAATGTATAAACCGTGAGTTCTTGCCTGTTATCGGGAAGCTTGATATTGCGATACTCCTTCTTAGCCGATTCAATCACCATAAAAGGCTTATCACAATTTCTCAGAATCCCCTTAACAGTCGTTGTTTTACCACTACCCGTAATGCCACAGACAAGGGTATGCTTATTGAGGTCTTTTTCACTCAGAGAAAACTCCATATTCTCCAAAGGTCTATGACCATCAGAAACTTTACCCACAACAACACCTTGTCCAGACGGAATCATGGGATAAACCTTGCCCTGCTTCAGTTCAAAATTCGGCACAGCATCAGCAGGAGGAGTACACAACATACCCAACTCAGCAGAAGTAATAGGGGCAAGCAGCGGATTGTTCAGCATAGCCTTTGGCAGATAAACGCCCTGCCCATTTTCTAATGCATAAGGATTCTTTCCCATAGGAAGAATGTCTGTTGTAGGCTTTGCAATTTCACCGGAAATACAGGACTCCAAAATATCAGAGGCAATCTTGTCTGTTGCAGAATAAGTAATGGTAACGCCCCAAAGTCCAATACTCTGACCAAATTTCAACCTCTCAATAGCCTTGTCACAGAACTCAGCCATTTCAATAGCCATGCCATTCTGCATATCAAAGGAGACACCAGAGGTCAACGCTTCAAGGGTTTCAACCTCACTTACAGAAGAACTGCAAGCTCCACCATCAATGATAGAATCAAGCAACGCTCTACCATTAAACTTTTTGTCTCTGACAGCTTGCTTCAAAGCCTCCTGAACCAAGCCACGACGGGTAGTATTCTGCGTTGTAGTCCTCGTCTTATTGATGTTATTTTGCAGAGAAATATTACGCTTGCTTACTGCTGCACAAGTATCTCTTATCTGAAGGACAGCACTATACTTATCCTGGACATCTTCAGCAGGAATAGGAGTTGCATAGAACAGAACAGTATAATCATACCCATTCAGACTTCTCATTAAAGTGGACAAATCAAATTTCTGCTTTTCATCATCCACCTTGAGAACAGGAATAGCAGAGATAAAGCCACCATGACCACTTTTTCCATCTCTAACGGAAAAATTAGGCGAATAAGGTTCTACCTCAATCCCCAAGAGAAGTCCCTTCAGCATAGACTCAATAATGGTTTTATCATTCTGAGTCTCAACACCAAAGACAATATTTGCCTCGCCTTCACGACTGACAACACCATACACAATGGGTCTATTGATGGAATGAATAGCAATAAACAGCTTCTCAATCTTCTTATTCAGATAAGCTGCAAGGTCATCAACATTCTCGGTAGTACAGCTCTTCAGACGGAAAAAGGTCATGCTATTCAAATATTTAGCGGAATCCTCATTTCTCAGTTCCTTGCAATCAGGCGCTATCAAATAAGGGGCAACTGTATTGATAAAATTACCCATTTGAGAGCTCAAAATAGAGGTGTTGTTGCTAAATTCTGTTTTGATTTCTTGTAAGGCTCTTTCTTCTTCCATCTTCATATCGCACCTCACTTACAGGGTTTTCTTCAGTTCTTCAACCTGTTTATTATAGAACTCAATGACCCCATCAACCCACTTATACATTTCCTGTTCAAGGTCAGCCATAAATGCCTTTACAGCCTCAATGAAGCGCTGCTTGTTAATGTCGGGGACAACCTTACAATAGGTCACACCACAACCAGCAAGCCCCGCAACGATAGCACCTGCAATAATACCCACCATCGGAATATCAACAGCGCCAGAGAGGACACCCAACAGAATTCCGCCAACAGCAGCAGTACCTACTCCTGCAGCAGCAGATGCATAAACTCTGTTGATTTCATGGAGGCTCAAGCCGTTCTCAAAAACAGCAGAGTCCTTACCATCAAACTTATAGGCATCCACAATCTTCTTATCTAACTCCAAATTGAAGAACTTATTGGCATTGTCTACATTCTGAAAAATGGGTTCCTGCAAGGTCTGGTCAGAAAGGGCGGAGTACAGAGTAGACATATACCCACGACTTGTAGAAGCAATCTTACCGGAAACATACTGCATAATGTCCTTGGTCGCCTTCTCAGAAGAATAGGAATTTTGCACCATATTTGTTACTTCATCATTCATGGTAATAAACAATTCTTTAATATGAGCCTTCACTTTCATTTCAGACATTTTTATCAATACCACCTTTCAGTGCACTAATCTCAGAAATCAGGGGGGTAATGGTGTTGAGCTTGCTATCCATAGCAGCAATCTTTTTCTGCATTTCCTCAGCATTGGCTTTATCTTCACGAATCTTTCGATAGGTGTTCTCCTGAATCTGAGCATTTCGAACTAATTCAGTACGATAGGCAGAAGTCACAGAGGTCACATATTCCTGCAAAGCAATAACGATGTCATCCATAATATTATTAAGCCTTTTCTGGATGTCCTGACTTATGAGTTTGAAATACCGAGATTGGTCTAATTTTGTATGTGTTTCCTTAAAGCAAAGACCCGTAGTATAGGTATACTCAGCTTCCTTTCTCTTTTCAGACTTCACTTTTTCCAAAGTGTCAGGAGTAATGTCAGGCTTTAAGGCGGTGTAGTTCAAATCACCTTTTTGGCTGAATGCAATTAAAGCCTCATCACATTCAGCTATGATATTTTTTGTAATATCATCCTCAGCCTTTCTAAAAGCCTCAACCTTGCGAAAGGTCAATTTCTCCAATTCTGAAATGCTGGTAGACAAATTAGGGTCAATGGCATTCATTTCCTTCTTGTATCCTTCCATTATTTGAGCTACTGAGGAATCGATGATACCGCCCATATCTTTATACTTTTGGGAAATCCTAGTTACAGTTACATTGATTTTTAACTGCAAATCCTTCAGAACTTGCTCTGCGTTCAGCAGCTTACACTCCAACTCAGCGGGGTTCTGAGCTTTTTCCTTATAGTTCTTGATATTTTCCTTTAACTCAGACTGAATTTTACCCAAGATAGTCAGCATACGTCCGAGAGCTTCACTCAAAAGTAAATACTGTGCCTTACGAGCAAATTGATTGAGGGCACTATCAATCTCCTTGAAGTTGGAGAGTTCAGCCAACTTCTGAAGGTAGGGTTCTCTCTGGTAGTGAGAACGATGCCACGGTGTCTCCAAGAAAGAATCTAAAATATCCATGTCTTTATGTTCATCCATAAAGTCATGCATTTCTTTCTCAGAGAGATTTCTAATCTGCTCGTTGTACCATTCGGCTTCCTGCATCTTCTCATCCATAAAGGTCTGAAGTTCTTCCTCAGTCATGGACTTAACCTTGTTTCTGAACATTTCAACCTTGCTATCCAAATGGATAATCTGCTTTTTGTTGATGTTTGGGAACTGCTTATATGCCTCCTCATGAATACGAGCCACATTGTTAAGGGTCTCGTTTGCTGCTCTTGTCAGAATCAAGAACATGGCATCAGATGCCCGATCTTTACCCACTTTTTTCAAGAAGTTCTTGAAAGAGTTGGTTTCCAAAGTAGCACCCACCAAGGGTTTAAGGAACATCACAGCATTAGCATTGGCAATATACTTATCCGTAATTTCTCCAACGCGCCCCTCTGCACCTACGCCCGGAGTGTCAACAATCTGAATACCCTTCAAATCTTTATCTTCAAACGGATACTCAATCTCAATCTTCTTTACAAGGTCCTGCCAACGAGGATTCTTAGCATCGATATAATTCAGTACCTTTTGATTGTAGACATTCTGGGGCAGCTTGTAGAGATTATCATCTGCAATCATTCTCAGAAGCTCATTGATTTCAGACCGAGGAATATGCTTGCCCTTATTAGGAATAATCAGTTGAAGATTGATAGTGCCCACGGGAATATCTCTGTATTCATCATCCAAGGCTGCATTCTCTCTAAGGAACTTCTCAATCTCAGCTTCCTCAGTAAAGGTCTTGACTCTATCATCCGCATATGTAGCCTTCAGAGCATAGTTCTTACCATAACGGATTTCAACAATAGAAGAAGTACACTGCTTGACATCCATAGGAAGAATTTCCTTGCCCAAATAGGCATTGATGAAAGTAGACTTACCACTCTTAGCCTCACCCACAATCATCAGACGAAAAATATCATTTCTGATATTCTCTACGTCTCTCTGCAACTGAGCCAAAGTAGTATCAAAGGTGGTTTCAGAATCTCCTTTGATTTCCTTAATCAACGGCATCACAGTATCATACTGTTTCAGCACATCATCCTTAACCTGTTTGTAATCCATAATCATAGATTTTGCCTTCTTTCGTCAATATATCTACGGCTTCATTCAGCCATAATATGTTTAACTTCATTGAGCCATTGTTCACGCAACTCTTGTGGCTTCAGCACCTTGATATAACTTCCTTGACTCAACAGCCACATCAAGATGCCTTTGCCGAAAGTTTCTGCTTTTACTGTATAGCTGCCATCTTCGCTCCGGCTGACCTCCGCAGTAGGCAGCCTGTCAAGCACCGATTCTATTGCCGGACCGGAATATGTAAACTCCACAGTCTGCGGCACACCGCCGTACATAAAAATGTTGCGGTTCTTGTATTCGCCCTCTTTGAAGCGGTCTTTGTAGGGAATATCAAATTTCTCATCCAACACGACAGCTGATTGGATGCGGTCAAGCCGATATACGGTGGGGTAGGCATCGTTTGGCTTTTCAAATGTTTCCCGTTTAGCCTTGTCTGCGATGAACGCCATAACGTAAAAATAGTATTCCGAAAACAGCAGCCCAACGGGTTCGATCTTGCGCACGACCTCGGTATCATCCTTGCGCAGATAGGTAATCTCCAGCATATTCTGTGTCTGAATTGCCTGCGCCGCCTGCCACAGCACCGACATATTCGGTGGGCGATGTGCAGGCTCACGGTAATTGAACAACTCGTTGGAGATAAACGGTTCGATGGATTTTACTTTTTTGGGCGAAACACAGTGGTTCATGACCTTATTTACCAGCGATTCCAGTTCAGCTTTGTCAAATGCGCGGCTCTCCAGCAAAATTTTGCAGATTGCCAGCATTTCACCCTCGCTGATGTGGATCATTTCCTCTGTCACCAGCCGATACCCATTGGCGGTGCGGTCAAATTCCACGCTCTGAATCAGCCCCTGCCGGGTCGTCTGCTCGGAAAGAAAATCCCGAATGCTGTCCAGATCTCGCTGGATAGACTTTTCATTTACGCCGTAGGCTTCTGCGGCGGCTTTTTTGTTTATGACCTGCCCGTTTTGCAGTGCTTGATACAGGTCAAGAACCCGATTGCTCTTTGACATTTCGTCACCCATAATTCGACAGATTGTTATTACATGTAGTATAGCACACTATAACTATAAGCGCCATACTTTTTTGTTTGTTTTATACAGAACATTTTCTTAACACGTCTATAAAATTGTATCCATGCACAGTGCAGGCGATAAATGCCATAATGCCAAACACTACACACAACACAATGATAATCCCAAGCGCCACCGCAATAACGTGTGCAGTAAATCGGAGTGATGCGGTCAAATCCTTACAGTGCAGCCATGCACCCAACAGAATCAGCAGCACCATAATTATGTATGTGACAGCCACTTCGTCAAACACGATAGATTTCCTCCACTGATAAACCTCCGTACCGAGTGGGCACGGGGCTATGAAATTGCTGCACTACGGCTTACAGAACAAAGTAACGAATACCGGAGACCGCGCCGCCGACCGTGCCAATTACGGCACCAAGCACGCCGCCCAGTGCAAGGCCGGGTAGTCCCAGAATTTCTTTGCCGACTTCGCACCCGGTTTCCACACCGCAGTCGAAACCATTCCAGATACTGAACAGCAGGTCATCAAGAACACCGCTGCGATGGTCTTCATCGTCATCGTTGTGTTCCCAGTTTTCTTCGTCCTCGTTCAGATTTTCCACCAGAACCAGCCGCTTTTCTTCCGGCGTGTGTCTTAAAATGAAATGCAGCAGTTTCGTCAGATTGTACGGATTACGCTTTTCATCTTCATCGGTATAGCCCGCACAATAGCAAACAGCTTTCAAATTCAGGCCGGTATTTTCCTTAATACGCTGTGAAACAGAAGCCGCCTTGCTGTCAAGAAAGTCTTTCAGTGTCTGATCCGGCTCATTCTTTTCGGAATCCCAATGGCGACCTTTCATAGCCATGTCGGACTGGTTCAAGCCGACCACGATGCGCGTTTCGGCTTCGTCACCAAGACTGGGGAGAAGAACCTCATTGATAAGGGTGTACACGTTGGACAAATCTTTTGTGGACGCGTCCAGCACAATCAGAACCATGTCGATAATCTGCCGTCCATCTTCATCGACATCTTGCAACTTTGCTTTGATTGCAGTCGCGATTTCGATGTCACGCTCCACGCCATCACCCATACCCGGTGTATCCCAAATCGTCAGCTCTCCCAACTCATACTGCTCGATGCAGGAGGTCTCTGGATCAGCACCAACGCCGACCTTAGCGACTTCCATATTGAACATCGCATTGATTGTAGAGCTTTTACCGCTGCCGGTAGCTCCCACCAGCAGAAGATTCACTTTTTCGTTCAGTAGAGACCCGATTTTTTCCTTGGCCTGCTCATCGCTACCAACGCCTAAATAATCGAGAATGCTTTCGAGATTGGATTTGAATTGTTCGCTCATGGTTTTTACCTCCGTTTGTGTTGTTTGATTGATTTGTACTTTTAGCATAGCATGTAGCATGGACTCAAATTGTCAATTTCAAAACTTTTTTCGATGCCTGAGAAGATTCCGACTCGATTTTTTCTTTGAGCAGCCCTCTCCGTGCCGCGCATTTTGCTTTGTCGTATGTGTCATACTGTGTTTTTGGCGTGTTGTCCAGAACTGTATCACTGTCAAAGCTACAATTCGTCAGAATGAATTTTGTGCGGTCCCGATAAAATGTATATATCTGATAGCTCTGTGCCTTACCATAGAAATTTCTTGTGCTAACCTTTTGCCCAATAAAATTTCCGCTTTCCCCGGCAGAACAACCATTGAAACGGCAGGTGGAAATAACCGCAACATAGCCGGGTGTTATCTCGTCTTGGTAGCCGATCAAATTGCCTTTTTCGGCGCGGCAGTTCTCAAATATGCAGTTTTCCATTTTGTTGATTTTCCCGGAGATTACACTGCAATCCCGATCCAATTCGATGCAGGCTGATCCACGTGCATTTACAACGCAATTGAAAAATTTACAATCTGCAATATGTACATGACCGAGTTTGCTCGCAGAACGAATCAGTGTGCCTGTACAGGCTGTAAATGTGCTACGCAGGATTTCGGTATCTGCCCCAGCTTGTATACATTCAGAACATTGTATAAAACGGCAATCCTCAATCAAAGACGGATACAAGGCCGATACCGCAGAATTTGTGACAAGTGCATTTCTGCAATGCCTAAATATACAGCCTATCACGGCTGCTGCATGGATGGGAAATATGCTGCCATCAAAGCTGCAGTTTAAAAAGCATAGACTGTTCTGTGGGGCTGTAATAAGGCTGTAAGAGCTATCTGTCCCTACGTACTGTATACAGCAGTTTTCAAAAACAAACAATCGGTTTTCACCTAATAGGGTAAATGCACTCGCTTTCTGGTGCGCCGGAGAGGTGGTCACACACCAGGTATCGTCATGGAAAGCAAACTGTGCTTCCGGTTGAACGGAAACCTTTACTACCGCATCAAAACAATCTTGAAATTTGCATCGGGTGAATGCGACTCTTGCGCAGTCATCTAACTGTACAAAATTATTACATTCGACAAAAGTGCAATCAATAAAAGATACAAGACCTCCTTTGTTTCCACTGAGAAACAGCCCTGAATTTGAATGTGATCTCTTGAAAGTGCAGTTCTTAAAAACGACTTCTCCAAGTGGAAGAATGGTAATACATTCACTATTCTGTGATATGTCACAGTTAAATGTACAATTATAGAATGAAACTTTTCCGGCGCAAGAGATATTGCTGTCGCAAACAAACAGCCTATTCTCAAAATGCTTACGGCTGTATTTTGGGATTATTGCGCTACGGTACTTGTGAGAAATCACATCTGCAAGTATCTCATAATGAGAAGAGGGGAAGTTAAACATAATTTTCACCGTCCAATATAAGTCAGCCTACACCTTACTGCGTATATCCATGCTCTTAACCCTTTTAAGCATATCAGACACAGTGGACATTTTGTGTCCACTGCCGCGATTTCTCACTATTGATAGATGTTTTTCTTGCAAAATTAAACGGTCTTGAGATAACAAAAATTCAATTTCTGTTATCACAAGACCGTTCTGTTTATTATCTTTTACTGGTTTTTCTGAAACAGTTCCGTTATATACTCCATCAAAAGTTTGTTTCTCATTTGCCACTCTGTATTGCCGATAAGCGTTGCCAGTATTTCCTCGAAGATCGGGATGTCATCCATGGGGATTTTTCCGTCCAAATATGCCTTATACTTTTCGATGTTTCGTAAGGCGAGTTCCTTGTGACCAAACGCTATCTCTGGGGTGTGTTTTTGAAAATAGTACTCTATCGCATCCTCAAAAGTAACTTGATTTATACGCCTTTGTATTTCTTTCAAAGCAGCACGGGTTTCTTCTGTTACTTCGTTGTTGGGAATTTTAATGTAGATGTCACCGTCCATTTCGACAACTTCTACTTCTTGACTCTGCATTCGCATATTGTATAGAACCGCCGCTATGCCTGCAGGGGAGAAAGTATCAATAGGCTGCAGCATCTGCACCGGCACGCTCAAGGCCTCGGCGATTTTTTCCAGCCGATCTTGGCGCGGCATCTTCATACCATGCTCATAGTGCCGCCAAAGCGTTGTGTTGATGCCCGCTTTCGCAGCAGCCTCCTCTTGCGTCATATCGCGGAATATGCGTAAGCGCCGTATCCGGAAACCTAACAGTTGCTTGGGATCTGTAACTTCTTCTGCATCAATCGAGAAATTGTGCATAAACTCATCAAACAAACATTCCCCCGGGTCATCGACATAATCGCTGGGTCTTAGGATTTCTTCCGATTTGCTCATTCTGCAGCCCGCCTTCCTGCGCCTTTAAGATACGCTTTCATTGTAACAAGTTTACGCGGCTTTTGCAAGAAGGTCGGTTCTCCGAAAAAATATTTATGTAAAGTCAGTTGAAATTTTTGACAGTATCTTAAAGATACGCTATAATACGGGTATAGCAAGCGTATTTTTAAGATACTCTTGCGTAGCACCTTGATAATCCAATATGCCAAAACTTCCGAAACAGCTTTCGCATCTGTAAAACGCGAGAAAGGACCTCTCTTATGAACCGTATCCGTACCATTCAAGGCGCAGCCGATGAACTGCGCAAACGTGATCCCGGCTGTGCCATCAGCGCACACAACATCCGTCAGTTGGTGCTGCACAAGGAAATTCCCAGCCGTAAAGCCGGGTTAAAGTATCTGGTAGCGCTGGACGATGTAGAACGCTATTTCGGACTTACCATCGACGAAAACGAACAAAACCATGGCGTCGGTTGAGAAACGCTACAATAAGGCCGGAAACCTTATTTCTTTTCGTATCCACGTTTTTCACGGGAGGGATGAATTCGGCAAGCAGCTTCCGCCTTTTATCAAAACGGTCCGTGTTCCGCCTGAATTGAACGCGCGGCAGATCGAAACGCTGATCCAGCGCGAAACCGTCCATTTTGAGGAGGAGTGCGAGCTTATCACAGCCCGTGAAAAAGAAGAAGCGGCAAAAGCCGCCGAACCGAAATGCATATCGTTCGAGGATTTTGCCGTTAAGGTTATGGAAATTAAGGAGCGCACCGGCAAGGAGAAAAGCACCCTCGCACGATATCAGGATATGCTGGATTCCCGCATCAATCCGTACTTAGGCAAGACGCCCGTGGACGAAATCACTGGCGATATGCTGGATGATTTCTACGCCATGCTGCTCAAGCCGGGGCAGAACAAGAAAACCAGCGGCGGACTTTCCCGCAAAACGGTGCTGGAACATCACCATGTTATCTCCACCATTATGGAACACGCCATCCGCAAGCATCTGATTGCGTTCAACCCCTGCCGCGATGCCACGCCGCCTGTGGCAGACCCGCCGATGCCGAACTACTACCAGCCCACCGACTTGGCGCTGATCCGTCAGGCGCTGGAGAACGAGAGCGTCAAGTGGTACACGCTGATCCACATGCTGATGCTCTACGGCATCCGGCGCGGGGAGTGCGCCGGCATCAAGCTAAGTGCCGTAGACCTGAGGGGCAAGACCATCACCATCTGTTCCTGCGTCATGTACGACCCCAAGAACGGTGTGTACGAGAAGCCCTACCCCAAAAAGCGCAAGCCGCGCCAGCTGCCGATTACCCCGCAGATGGACGAAATCCTGCGCCGCTACCTAAAGTGGCGCAGCGAACAGCCGGAATGGTACGGGGATCTCTGGCAGGAAAGCGGCTACCTGTTTACCAATGAGTACGGTGGACCTATGAATCCGGACAACATTACACAGTATCTGAACCGCATGGGGGACAGGCTGCAAAAGGAAAATCCGAATTTTCCCCATCTGAACCCCCACGCCTTCCGCCATGCGGTGGCATCCATCCTTGTGGCGAACGGTACCGACATTGTGACGACAGCTGCCTTTATTGGTGACAAACCCGCCACGGTATCCGAGCGTTACGCCCACATCATCGACTCTGCCAAAATCAGGGCGGGGGACACCCTGAGCAGCGTGATTTTCGGAGATGGTAACAAATGAGTTACCACTTTGTTACCACTTTTCTTTTTTTGCGGTCTGCAAAAGAAAAAGAACGGTAAAACTTGACGTCTTACCGTTCTTTGTTGGTTGCGGAGACAGGACTTGAACCTGCGACCTCCGGGTTATGAGAAATTCAAAATTTGTGCGTTATGGTGTTATTTTGTTAGGTTTGGTGGTATTGCGTACAATGGCTCAAAATGGTTTTTGTCCCATGTGTACAAAAGAGTGCTGCATCGTGCTGACCTGTTCCAAACCCTTTTGGGGGCAGTTTTGGGGGCAAATCTTCGAAACGGATTCTCGCACACTCCAATCAAATAAATGCGCAGTTTTTGTTCCATTGAGAAATGCGGATACCAATATGACGAGGTTCTCGCACAGGAAAAGCCCAACGAACCGGTATATAAGTTTTACTTTCCGGCAAGAAATTGTACGAAAGTACCACGCCACAGCAGCCCCACATACCACCCCTGTCGCCGCGAGAAACGCCCCTGTTTGGGCGCGTTCGCAAAGCGTCGGCATCGATGCCCGCCCGGCCATATACCGCCCCAAATTCCCTGCCTTTGGGGCTTTTTTTCCAAGAAAGGCTTTTCCTGCGCAGGCTTTGCCCGGACGGGTTTCACCTGTACAGGAAAAGCCTGCACTAATAAATACTAAATAAATAAAATACTAAAAAAGCAAATACGAATCCTATCTTATCTGCAAAACATACAAATGGAGGCTGGCTGACACATTTGTCTGCGGGCGTGATGTCCCAATCGGAAATTTCGTCAGACCATGCCTCCATTTTAAAGGAAAAGAGCAAGGCCGGATAGACCTTACTCTTACATTATGAATCCGGACTTTGCCGCCGGAATCTTGCCATGATGCGTACAACTTACCACCAGAGAGTACAACTTGCGATTGCACTTAGGCACTTCCGTGCGGTATAATTTTCCTATCGGCCACACCGGTTGCATACTGTTGCGTAAGGCGCAGAAAAATACTGCTCGTAAGGCCGACGGTTTCCGTGGCATCGACATAAACAAAAAGTGTCCGCGCAGTGGGCGCTCAGTGAAATCTTTCTTGTTTTAAGGCGATACCGCATAATTCTAAGTGTCGCAGCCGCCGGAACGGTGCTTAAGCCGTAAGGCGGGAATTGTGCGGTATTGCCTAGATAAAAGGAACTTTTATGAGAACCGTAGATCTTCTCTTTTTTATGGGGCAAAGTAATATGGCGGGGCGCGGGGATGCCGCCCTTGCCCCTGTTATCGCCCCCGGCATGGGGTACGAATACCGCGCCGTCACCGACCCCGACACCCTGCACCCGCTGGAAGAACCCTTCGGTGTGAACGAGAACGACCCCGCCGGTGTATATGAACCGGGCATGAAAACGGGGTCGATGGTGTCGTCCTTCGTCAATGCCTGCACCGCCCAAACCGGCGTGCCGGTAGTGGGGGTATCCTGCGCCAAGGGTGGCTCTGCCATTGCCAAGTGGTTGCCCGGCACACCGTACTATCAGGATGCCGTGCGCCGCGCCCGCAAGGCGCACGCCTTTTTGCAGGCAAACGGCTATACCATCCGCCACAGCGCGATGGTCTGGTGCCAGGGCTGCACCGACGGCGACCTGCACACCCCCAAGGATGTTTACAAAGCCGACACCGAGCGCGTTCTGCACAGCTTTATGCAGGATGCGGGCGCGCAAACCTGCTTTTTGATCCAAATCGGCAACCAGCGCGATGAGCTGGAGCTGTACCTGCCCATGCAGCAGGCGCAGGAGGAACTTGCCGCAGCCTGCGATGACATTGTTATGGTCAGCCGCCGCTTTAAAACCTTTGCCGCCAAGGGGCTGATGAAGGATCGCTTCCACTACCTGCAGCCCGCCTACAACGCTGTAGGCACCGAAGCCGGCAGAAACGCAGCGGCCTATTGGAATCGCTGACAAAATACGAAAAAAAACAACCGCAAAACGGTTGGGCAATTTTTTTACTTTTACACAGTGTCGGTCATCCTGCGCAGATACCGCACATCGGCGGTGTCGGCGGGCAGAATAACCTCATCGCGCAGCAGCGGTGCTGCGGGCGCACGGTTCGCCAGGAAGGCGCGAATGGCAGAATAATCCATATCGCCCGCGCCCAGCGGCAGCAGCGTTTTGCTGCCGTCCGCCTCGATACGGCAGTCCTTGACGTGTACGGCACCGAGCTGACTGCCGATGACCTCCAGCCAGCGCCTCCAGTGGGCAGTCTGGTACGCTTTGTCCTGCCCGTCCTTGGCACAGAACAGGTTGACGGGGTCAAAAATGACCTTGCAGTGCTGTATATCAGCGGCAGTGTCCAACACGGTGCGCAGCAGCTCCGGTGTACAGAGGGGGTGTACGTCCACAGATTCCACGGCAAAAACGACGTTCAGGCGGGCGGCTTCCTCGGTGATGCGGGCGATGCTGTCCAGCATCAACGGGCGGCGGACAGCCTTTTCCTCGTCTGTGCAGGCACCCCATGCCGTTTCGCTGCCCACCATTTTGGCACCCAGCAGCTTTGCGCAGCCCAGTGTGCGCTTTACGGTATCGACAGCGGTGCGGCGGGTGTCCGCATCGGGGGCAGACAAATCCTGATAGCAGCTCAGCACCGAAATTTCCACGTCCTGTGCGGCAAACGCCGTTCGGATCTCTGCAAGCTGTTTATCGGTGATGTGGGAAAAATCCTCAATGCCGGCAATGGCGCGCGGCATGGCAAGCTGGGCGGCGTTGTACCCTTTGGCACGCAACGTGGCAGCAAGCGCGGCAGCGGGCAGCTTGCCGTAATCGTGGGCGCGGCATCCGATCCTTGTCATAGTTCAGTCCTCCGTTCCCGCAATGCGGGGCAAAAATACAAAGTTGTGGCCGCTGTCCGGGTGGGCCTTCTGCTCCGGCGTAAAGCGTGCAAAGTGGCTTTCGGGGTCGGCGGCGATCCATGCGTCCAGCTCGGGGCTGTGCGCGCCCGGCCGGTGCTTGATGTTCACATTGGTGCGCGGCTCCTCAAGGTAGGAGAAAAGCACCCCCTCCTGCACACAGATGAGATGCCAGCGGTCCCCCTCGACCAGCCCCTCGGTAACAATGCGCAGGTGATGCTCCATATAGCTGCACCAGCTGTCGGGCGGCAGCAGCGCAATGCGGCCGCGGCGGCGCTGCGGGCAGCGGCCCTGCTGCCAGTCGGCGGCGGTGGTGGGTACATCGTGGTAAAAATACGGCTGCATGGCGGCCCATGGGCGGGGTGCTGCCTCACCCAGAGCGGGCGGCCACGGCAGCAGCGCCGCGTCCAGCGCGGGGCAAAGCCCCTGCGGCGTGAACGGGCGGTTCAGTCCCTCGGCATAAAAAAACAGGTGGTTTTCATACCGGAAAAGGCTTGCGGTCAGGATCCGCCCATCCGCCTGTGCTTTTTGCAGCGCAGCGGAAAAGTCGGCAAAAACGGCCTCACCGGCTTCCCTGCCCAAAACGGCATGAAAGGAGCCGCGGCAGACGGCGGCATCGGCCAGCGATGCAGGCAGTGTGCAGGGCATAACATTCCTCTCCTTTATCTTGTGATTATTCTTTATTGTACAATGCCCGGGCAGCAAAAGATATGCAGCATAGTGCAGTATTCTTTGTGATAATTGCACTTTACATACCCCTGCTTCTGTGCTATGCTGAAGAAAGAATATAGGGCAATACCGCATAATTCTAAGTGCCGATACGGCGAGCGAGGTGCGGCAGCTGCTAAGCCAAAAGCGCAGATAATACTGGATGTCTTATCGAGCATTTTGGCAACGCAGATGCCGTGCCGCACACCGAGCCGCAGCGAGGCGCTTCGGAGCGCAACCGCCGCTTGCGGCGGCTCTTGGCGCGGAGATCCGCCGGAGCGGTGCTTAAGCCGTCAGGCGGGAATTGTGCGGTGTTGCCATAGACAAAAAATAAGGAGCAGGAGCGATGGACTACAGTATCTTACGCTACGGCGCTGTGGCAGACGGTGTGACCAACTGCGCGGCAGCCATCCAACAGGCGGTCGATGCGGCCGCAGCGGCGGGCGGCGGGCGCGTTATCGTGCCGGCCGGGCGCTTTTTGAGCGGCTCCGTGCTGCTGAAGGACAATGTGGAGCTGCATCTGGAGAGCGGCGCGGTGCTTATCAGCAGCCTGAACCCCGCCGATATTACCCCGTTCCCTCAGGGCGGGGACGGCACCGACCCTGACGACACCGCCGACGGCTGGGAGGGCGGCTTCTTTTTGGGGGCCAGCCACGCCAAAAATGTGACCATCAGCGGCATGGGCACGATCTACGGTCAGGGCGACAAGGTGTTTTTGGACAAGAATGTGGACAACGGCTTCCACGAATGCCCGAAATTCTGCGAGGCGTTCCGCCCGCGCATGATGCTGTTTGAGGCAGTCGAAAACTTTACCGTACGCGATGTGACCCTGCAGGACGCGGCGTTCTGGACGCTGCACATGGCGGGCTGCCGGCATGTGCGCATCCAGAACATCATGATTTTAAACGATGACCGCGGCGCCAACAATGACGGTATCGACCCTGATTGCTGTCAGGATGTCGTCATCTCCAACTGCATCGTGCGCACCGGCGATGACGCCATCGTGGTCAAATCCACCGGGCCGATGTCCCGCCGCTACGGTGCAAGCGAGAATGTGGCCATCACGGGCTGCATCTTACATTCCCGCGATTCTGCGCTGAAAATTGGAACCGAGACCCATGGTGTGATCCGCAATGTGACGCTGAGCGACTGCGTCATTGACGACTGCTCCCGCGCGGTGGGCGTCTGGGTGCGGGACGGCGGCACGGTGGAGGATATCCATGTCCACCATCTGACCGGCTGCACCCGCCGCTACGCCGACTCCTACCAGCTGCCCGGTGCGCCGGGCTGGTGGGGCAAGGGCGAGCCGGTGTTTGTCAGCGCCACACCGCGCAAGGGCAAGACCGGCCCGGCAGGCGTGATCCGCTGTGTCAGCTTTGACCATTTGTACCTGACAAGTGAAAGCTGCGCCTTTGCGGCCGGTGAGCCGGACAGCGAAATTCAGGACCTGCGCATCAGCGAGATGCACCTGACGCTGCAGCACCGCGGCACCCAGCCCGGTGGCCTGTTTGACGAGCAGCCCTCGGCCCGGCACATCTACCCGCACGCCATCCCGGCGCTGTACGCCCGCTGCGTGGACGGCCTGACCGTCAAGGACAGCACGGTGCGCTTTGTCGGTGAGAACGAGGCATGGGACGGCAGCGTAACCGAGCTGGAGCACTGCCGCCGCGCAAAGCTGGATTTGGAAAAGCTTGTATAACAAAAGGAGCGTATACAAATGGAGCATATGGCATGGAAGGGCCGCATCAAGCCCGGCTGCAAGGCAGAATATCAGCGCCGCCACGCGGAAATCTGGCCCGAGATGGTCAAGGTGCTGAAGGATGCAGGCATCTGCAATTACAGCATTTTCTACTGCAACGATGAGCTGTTCGGCTATTACGAGTGCGAAAAGGGCGTTGCCTACGCCGAAAAGGTGCAGGCCGAAAGCCCGGTCGTTGACCGCTGGAACGACTACATGAAGGACATTCTGGAGCTGGAGATGGACCCCGTCACCGGTGCCCAACCCAAGCTGGAGCAGGTGTTCCGGCTGGATTGAGAAAGGGCAAAACATCGATATGCAGGCAAAAGCCCCCGCTGCTTATGGCAGCGGGGGCTTTTGCCCTGCCGGACAATTTACAACGCGCCGTCCGAGCGGACGTTGTCGTAGTTCAGCACACCGGCGAAGAAGGCCAGCGCCAGACCCTGACCCCAGCCCTGGATCCAGTCGCGGCTGATGCCGCGGTAGCCGTCGGCGTCCTTCATGACCGCCGTGCCGCCCGAGACATTCAGCACACGGCCGTCCGGGCTGACATTGGCCAGCATACCGGGGATGGCCTTGTTGATGTACTTGATGTGCAGGGGGTTGCCCTTGGTGATCATGGCGGCGGCGATGCCGGCGCTTGCGCTGACCTCCTCATAGGAGGCGGCATCGTCCACGATCGTGCGCCACAGGCCGTTCTCGGTCTGGTAAAGCTTGAGCGCGGCCAGCTGGTCGTTCAGGCTGCCGACCACATCCAAGAACTTGGGGTAGAGGTAGCACTGCGGCAGCCGCACGCCGACCTGCGCCATCGTGTAGGCCGCCCATGCGTTGGCGCGGCCCCACTTGATGCCCGACATATGGTCGCCGGTGATGTTGTTGTAGCCGTGGTAGTACAGCCCGCTCTCAGGATCCTGCAGGTACTTGATGTGCCAGTAATACTGGTTCAGCGCATCATCGATCAGGGTCTCGTCCTTCAAAAGCACGCCCATGCGCAGCAGGAAGAAGCCCGCCATAAAGAGCGTGTCTGCCCACGCCTGCTCGGGGAAGTCGTTGTTGACCGAAACGGTGTGCTGCAAAACATGATTGCCGAAGCGCAGCGCCTCCTTTTCCAGATACTCGACCTTGCTTTTGGCGATGTCCAGATACTTTTCATCGCCGGTATGCTCATACAGGGTGATCAGGCAGTGCCCCATGGAGCAGGTGTTGACCGTCCAGCTCGGCAGGCCCAGCTCGATATACTCGTCCACGCGGTCCTTGACCAGCTGCAGATAACGCTCGTTTTTGGTGACCTCATATGCCTCGCAGATGCCGTAGTAGGCGACACCGCAGGGCCAGTCCCACGTCATGTCCATACGCATCGTGCGGTCCACGATCTTGTCGATGGTAGCTTCAATTTGGGCTTTGTCAAAAATCAGGTTTGCCATTGCTCTCTCCTTTTTAAATTGCGAATCCGCTTATACCAGCGTCACAGTCTTTCCGGCTGGAATCTCATACTGACGACCGTCCGCCTCGACCCAGATGGACTGGGCGTTGGGGTTGCAGACCTTATCGCCCGCGGCGGTGTACTGCAGGCGGGCGGCATCGGCCATGTAGTCCACGATCTCGATGTTGGTGGCGTACCAGGTGTCCTCGCGCCCGCCGGCCAGCTGGCAGAACTGCTCCATCAGGGCCCAGTCCTCCTCGGTGCGGAACTCAAAGCTGTGACCCCAGACATACATCATGTAGAGATACTGCGTCTTGTACAGCTCTACAAAGCGCTTGCCGTCCTCCAGCAGGTTGTGTGTGTGGTGGCAGGTGGCTTTCCATGTCATAAAGTCGTGGGGCATCGCAAAGTCGTGGGTGTCGCCCACAACGCGGGCGTAGCGGATGCCCAGCGCGGGCAGCAGGGCGGCGATCTCCGGTGTCCAGCTGCCGTTGGGGTAGGCAAGGCCGCGCACGGGGTAGCCCATGACGCCCTCCAGCTGCATACGGTCGGCCAGCACCTGCCGGGCGGTCTGATCCAGCGGGCTGCGGGAGATGGTGGGGTGGTGGTAGGTGTGACAGGCGACCTCATGGCCCTTGTACAGCTCGACCCACTCGCTCTCGGGGATGCGCTCGGGGCGGGGCAGGCCGCCGTTCAGGTTGAAGGTGCCCCGGATGCCGTAGCGGTTGAACAGCTCGACAAGGCGGCGGTCCTCCAAACGGCCGTCATCATAGCTCATCGTCAGCACCTTATGCTTGCCGCCGGGGAAGCAGGTGTAAATGACCTTCGGTTCGGTGTAGTTCATAAACAAAACCCTCTTTTTTGTCAAAATTTATTTGAAATTCGCCCGCAGCACATCCAGTGCCGGGGTGGTATCCTGTAAAAGCTGCTGCACAAAGGCCTGTGCCGTGCGGCAGGCGCCGGCGTTTTGCTGGTGGGCGTTGTCCTGCTTTGCGCCCACCCACATATAGCGGGCCTTGCAGCGCTCAGCGCCAAAGGCGGTGTTGGCGGCAGCGGTAGCGGCACCAAGGTCGATAAACGGCGCGCCGACCTCGGCGGCAAAGGCGCGCATCGCCTCGCGGTAGGCGGCAAACGAGGGGTGGCAGACACCGGCCTCGTCAAACTCGCGCATCGCCACGGGGGAGGCAAAGATGCACACTGCGCCGTGGCTGCGGGCAGCGTCCCAGAAGGGGCGCAGGCTCTCGCCGAAGGCATCCGCCGGGACATAGCGCTCGGCCTTTGCGCGGTTGGCATCGTTATGGCCGAAGCTGACCACCAGCAGATCACCGGGGCGGATATGCGCGGCAATGTCGTCCAGCCGCCCCTCCTCGCGGAAGGTCTTGCTGCTGCGGCCCGCCATGGCGCAGTTGTCAATGACAAGGCCCGGCAGCTCGTAGCGCATCTCCTGCGGGAAGGGGCAGTCCGCGCGGTGGGCAGTTTGACATACAGCGTCACCGTGCGCCAGCGTGTGGAGCACCTCGCCCCAGCCGGTCACCGGCTTATCGCCGGGGGCATAGCTCTGCATGATGGAATCGCCCGCCATCCAGAGGGTAGGCTTGGCGTTCAGCTGCGGCAGCACATTGGCAAAATCCATGTCGCCTGCATAGTAAAAGGACGGGTAGCACGGCTGGTTGTAGCAGTTGTTCTGCCATGCCACGCCGCAGCGGTACTGCGCATCGTGCATCAGGGTAAACAGCTTGTGAGGGGTAAGATCGGTGGTGGTGTAGATGCGGATGGCGGTGTCGTCCGCCGTGCGCACCAGCAGCTCCTCGCGGAAATCACCCAGCACATCGGCCACCAGGCAGGGGTTGCCCTTGGTGCCGTTGTTGGTGGCGGTGCCCGCGGGCTGCAGCATGACGCCGTGGGTCAGATCGTTAATGACGCCGTATTGATCGCCGTGCAGATAGTCCGCGCCGTCGGTGATCTGGGTCGAAAGATCGCCCGCCCAGTAGATTTTCATGTTGGTGCCGGGGGTGGGCAGCTCCAGCGTGCGGCCATTTACATCGTACACACCCTTGACCCAGACCTGCAGGCCGCGGGTGTTCGGGTCGATTTTGCCGATCATGCAGCGGCCCAGATCCTCCTCGGCGTATTCGCCAAAGCGGACATCGCCGGTCTCGGCATCGCGCAGTGCCCAGCCGTAGGGGGCGCGCTCACCCTCCTCGTACACATTGAATATCTCCAGACCGGGGCTGTCGGGGTCGATGTCAGCCACATGCATCGCATCGCCATGGCCGAACTTGGCGCGGGTCCTGCCGTCCGGCAGGGTGCCGTATTTGGAGTAGAGCAGGCTTCCGTCATGGTCGATGGCTGCTGCGCCGTACACAATTTCCATGCAGCCGTCCCCATCAATGTCAGCAGTCGAAATGCTGTGGTTGCCCTGCCCGGCCAGAATGCCGTACACAGGGTCGGTGCCGACAGCAAGGTGGCAGCCGCTGTCGTTGAAGGGGTTCGCCATCGGCACAAAGCCGGAGTCGATGCCCCATACCTTGTGAAAGCGGTTCTCAAAAAAGTCGTAGGCCGCCAGCGTGGCGCGGGTGTAGTAACCGCGGCAGGCAATCAGATAGGGGCGCTCGCCGTCCAGATAGGCCACCCCGGCGTTAAAGCGGTCCACGCGGTTGCACGGCTCGATGCGGGGCATTGCATAATCGCCCCACAAAAGGCCGTCATCCACGCGGGGGTAAGGGTAGTCGATCGTGTCCAGCTCGGCGCCGTCCCCGCCGAACATCGTCAGGTACTCGGGGCCGTCATAGACAAAGCCCTCGAACTTGCGCAGCTCGTTTTTAGGGCTGCGGCTCGGCGCATACACATCAAGGAAATAGTCGGCCAGCGCAAGGGCATCAGCCTCGCACAGGGGGTAGGCGTACTGCGGCGCAAGGCCGAAACACTGCTCCACCGTGGCGGGCCAGCGGCCGTTTACGACCTCGGGGTGGGTGTGCCAGCGGCGGAATACCTCGGCCATATGCAGGCGGTAATCCTGCGCCGTGCAGACATAGTTATCCGCGTGGCTGTACCCGGCGTCCAGATCCTTCTGCGGCATCGTGATATACCGGCGGGACAGCACGGTGCCGTCCGGCGCAAAGCGGGTCATCACGGTGCCGGGCGCGGTCTTGACAGCCATCTCGGCCCTGCCGTCCCCGTTAAAGTCGTACACCATAAACTGGGTGTAGTGCGCTCCGGCGCGGATGTTCTGCCCCATGTCCAGCCGCCAGACCAGCGTGCCGTCCAGCTTATAGCAGTCGATAAAGCACCGCCCGGTGTAGCCCTTGATCGACACATCGTGGGAGTTGTCAGGATCCCATTTTACAAAATACTCGTACTCGCCGTCATTGTCAATATCGCCCACACTCATATCGTTGGCATGGTAGGCAAAGGGCTCCCCCGCCGGGGTCACGCCGTCCGCCGGCTTTTGCAGCGGAAGCTCATAGTACCCCTTCTGCCACGGCTTTACGCCCCTGCAGGCGGGCCCTTCTACGCCGTTTACCAGCGGGGCCACGGCGTAGCTATCCCCGCTTGTGCCCTGCGCGTCCAGATAGTTTGTGCTGTCGGTCACGGTGGCCAGCCTGACTCCGTTTTTATAGAGCACAAAGTCGGTGCCGGTCAGGCCGGTGGCGTTGTGGCCGGTGACCTCGCTTTTGAAGAGCCGCCAGCTGATAAACACGCCGGTGTTTGCCGTGACAGCTACCAAACCGCGGGACAGCGCCTCCAGCTGCTGCTGCAGCACGCGGCCCACGGGGGTCTGCACGGGTGTGCTTTCCTCCAGCAGGGCTCCGTTTTCTGCCAGCGCCTGCACCTTGATGTAATAGGGGATATGCGTCGAGCGGCAGAAGGTGAAAAGGCTTTCCCCGCTCTCGCCCGCCGTTTTGAACCGCACGGTCTCGCCGGGGCGGTCGCTCCACAAAATGCGGTAGCGGGCGGCCCCGGCCACCGGCTGCCAGCTAAGGGTGGTTTGGGCAGCCGTCTGGCTGCGCACAGAGATTTGCATGGACTTTCCCTCCATCATAAAAGAGCGCCGCAACATCCGCTGCGGCGCTCACATTCAATTAGGCTTTATCTGCTGCGTACAGGGCGTTGACTTCCTCAATGACCTGCGTGCCGCCGCGGGCATTCCACTGGTCGAAGGCAGCCTGCAGACCGGCCTCGTCGATCTGGCCGCAGATATACTGGGTGCGGGCGTCGTCCAGAATCTGGACAAGGTCGCTGCCGCACTCGGCGTAGGTGTCGGACTGGGTCAGGTAGCCCAGCGCGGGGTTGAACACGGCATACTGCACATTGTTGGCAATGCTCTCCTCGTAAGCCAGCTGATAGTCAGCCTTTTCCAGCTGGTAATCGGGGTTCTGCTCAGTCAGGTAGGGGACATAGGGCACAGCCTGATTCAGACCTGCGTGCGGGCAGTTGGTGGTGTCGTACTTGCCGTTGGGAACAATCTTGCCGTCGGCGTTGATGTCATAGCAGATGTCCTTCAGGCCGTAGTCGGCCAGGGCCATCATCTCGGGGTCGCACATCTTGTCAAGGAAGTGCAGGCAGGCCTTGACATCCTCCTCGGTCTTGGCGCCGGACTTGGTGATGAGGTAGAAGCCGTTGTAGCCGGTGGTGGCAAGGGTGTGACCGTTGATGGGACCGACAGAGGTCATGGTGGCAATCTTGGAGGCATCGTTCACATCGGCAACGGCGTTGTCCTCAAAGTATTTCCAGATGCGCTTGCTGCCGTCCATCGTGTCGACAAAGACGCCGGTGACGCCCTTCTGGGTGTCAACCTGGAAGTTGGCAGTGTCCACAGTCGCCCAGTCGGGGCGGACCAGACCGTCGGCGTAGATCTTGCGCATCCAGTCCAGCGCTTCTTTATACTCAGCGGTCTGGTGTACGGGAACCAGCTTGCCGTCCTGCTCGACCCAGCCGTTGCCGCAGCCGAACCATGTCTGGATAATATCCCACGGGCCGGTGTATTTGCACATTTCCAGACCGTAGGTGTCGTTGGCACCGTTGCCGTCCGGATCGTCATAGGTGAACTTATAGAGCATGTCATAGACATCCTCGACCGTCTTGGGGGCCTCGGTGATGCCCACGGCCTCGGCCCAGTCGGTGCGGTAGCCCAGACCGTTGCGGCCGATGGCGCGGGCGCGGGGGATGCCGATGATCTGGCCGTCCACGGTCAGGCCCTTCAGAACATCGGGGCTGATCTGGGACAGGTTGGGGTATGCCTCGCTGTCCTGCAGGTACTCGGTCAGATCCCAGAAGGCGCCGCGCTTGGCAGCATCGGCTGCATTGGCGTTCTGATCCAGCGTCTTGGTGGCGGTCAGGATCATCGGCATGTTGTCCTTGTCCATCAGGGTCAGGCCGAACTTCTCGCTGTAGGTATCATTGGCCTCGGTGCGCCACTCGACATGGGTGCCGGTGTAGGCCTCGTACTTGGCGATGACCTCATCGGAATGTTCATTGCTCAGCACATGGCCGGTGAAGTCGGGGATCATAAAGCTGACGGTGGGGGTGCCGGAGGCAGCGCTGTCCGCAGAGGAAGCAGCGCTGGAAGCGGAGGTGCTGTCGGAGGCGGAGCCGCCGCAGCCTGCGAGCATGGCGGCGGACATTGCCAGCGCCATAGAGAGGGAAAGTGCCTTTTTCATTTTCGTTTTTCTCCTTTTTGTATAAAAGTGGTTGTATAGCTTGGTATCAGCCCTTGACCGAGCCGACCATGACACCTTGGGTAAAGAACTTCTGCACAAACGGATAGATGCAGAGGATCGGCAGGGTAGACAGCACCGTGGTGGCCATCTTGACAGCCTTGATGGGCGGCATACCGGCTGCGCCCCAGTCAAAGGTGGAATCCTCGGCCACCTGCGTGGTCAGGAACACCAGACGCCGCAGCACGATGGTGATGACCTCCATGTCGGAGTTGTTGATGTACAGCATCGCATTGAAGTAGCTGTTCCAGTGGCTGACCGCGTAGAACAGGCTGACCGAGGCCAGCACCGGCGCGGACAGCGGCAGGATGATGCGCACAAAGGTGATCAGGTCGTTGGAGCCGTCAATGATGGCGGCCTCCTCCAGCTCCATGGGGATGCCCTGGAAGTAGTTCTTGATGATGATCATGTTGAAGGCGCTCATCGCCGTGGGCAGCCAGAGCGCCCAGTAGGTGTTGCCCAGATGCAGCACATTGACCACCATAATGTAGGCGGGGACCATGCCGCCGGTGAACAGCATCGTGACGATGACCATGTTGATAAAGCCGTTGCGGCCTTTGAGGTAGGGGCGGGACAGCGGGTAGGCGATCGTGCAGGAGACGAACATATTGATCAGCGTGCCGATCACGGTGACGATCACCGAATTTTTCAGTCCGCGAAACACATCTCCCTGCTTGAGGATGTACTGGTAGGCGTTCAGCGATACGTCCTGCGGAATCAGGAAGAAGGGGCGCTCGGTCAGCTCGCGCTCGGTCGCAAAGGAACCTGCCACCACGTAGATAAAGGGCAGCACGCACGCCAGCGCCACCAGCGCAATGATGACATACAAAAGAACCTGTACAGCCTGATCGCCGGGGGTGCGGGCTTCCAGCGTGCCGGTGGCGCGCACCTCGTCTTTCTTATGGGCAAAGGGCATTGTCATTGTAGCACAGCTCCCTTCTTTAGTACAGACCGGACTCGCCGAACAGCTTGGCGATCTTATTGGCGGTAACGACCATCAGCATACTGATGGTGGACTTGAACAGGCCGGTGGCGGTTGCCAGCGAATACTGACCGCCCGTGATGCCCTTGGTGTAAACGTAGGTGTCAAACACGTCGGAGGCTGCGCGGTTCATCGAGTTCTGCATCAGGAAGATCTGCTCGTAGCTGGTGTTCAGAAGCTGGCCGACCTTCATGATCAGCATCAGGACGATGGTGCCGCGGATGGCGGGCAGCGTGACATGCCACATCAGCTGCCAACGGCCTGCGCCGTCGATCTTGGCAGCCTCATACAGCTGCACATCCACGCTGGACAGCGCCGCCAGATAGATGATGGTGCCGTAGCCGGTCTCCTTCCAGATATTCTGGCCGACAATCAGCGCGGGAAAGAGCTTGGGGTCGCTGAGCAGGTCGGGCGCATTCGCGCCGAAGATCTGGGTCAGCACATGGTAGATGGCGCCGTCCGTGGTGGAGAACATCTGGAAAGTCAGCGCCGCCACAATGACGATGGAGACAAAGTGGGGGATGTAGACCAGCGTCTGCGCCGTGCGCTTGAACCATTTGCAGCGCAGCTCATTTAAGATCAGCGCCAGAATGATCGGTGCCGGGAAGGCGAAGAAAAGGTTGGCCAGCGAGATAGACAGCGTATTGCGGAACAGCGTCCAGAAGTCCGGGCCGGTGAAGAGCTTTTTAAAGTACTTCAGCCCGGCAAAGGGGCTGCCGAACACACATTCCAGAATCGTGTCACCGTTAAAGGGGCTGAAATCGGTAAATGCCATATACAGGCCCGTCATCGGCAGGTAATTGAAGATGATCATGTAGAGCAGCGCCGGCAGCATCATGATATATAACCAGTAGTGCTGCATGAACGCCTTGCGCCATGTGTTGTGGCCCAGCTGTTTCTGGGCGCGGGCATTGGCCTTGCTCTGCTTGACCGCAGCGGTTTGTGCCATAAGCGTTTCCTCCTTGCTTTGTGTTCTCATCAGCCGGCGGCCGCGGTGCTTTGGTCGGGATCGCGGGCCCTCGTCATCCGGCGGCGGCTGTTTCGTTGCTTCCATTGTATCCCCTGCTCTGCGGATTTGGCTACAATCAAAAGCACGCGAAAATTTTCATTATATTTCACGATGCAGCGAGATTATACATGCAAAAGACACACAAAACAATCCTTATATCTACCGGCACTATCGTTTGCTGTTTCGGGTTGAAATTGTGAATATTTTATACATGGCGCCTGCCTGTTTTGTGCATTTTGACAAATGGCGTTTTTAGGCCTGCTGCAGCCTTACGGCTGCGGGAGCTTTACCGCACAGCCTTGCCCTGACTGCCCCGCTTTGCCGGCGGGGTTTGCTCACGCCGCCCTGCCGCCAGCAAACAGGCTCTGTTTCCATATCCTGATATTTATCGCTGCACCGCGCTTTCAAAACCTTCTGCCCATCAAATGACACTTGTTTTTCGCCGCGGCAGCGCGTATGATAAAGATAAGATCGCGGGCCTGCAACTGTATACAGCACATCCAACAAGGAGAAAACGCTATGTCTACACTGCAAGGTGAAAGCTTTTATTTCCACCACGGCTGGCACTTTTTGCGGGCAGATGCCTTCCCCATGGCAAAAGCCGTTGACGCCCACCGGGACGCCGAGGGACACGCCTTTTACGAGGCCAACTACCGGGAAACCGGCTGGCAGCCCGTCACGCTGCCCCACACCTTCAATGATGAGGATCTGTTCCGTGACCGCATTCAGGACGGCGGCAGCGGCCAGCGGCGCACGGCGGCCTTCTACCGCAACCTGCTCACCATTCCGGCGCGGCACAAAAACCACAAGGTGCTGCTTGCGTTTGAGGGGCTGCGCCAGACCTGCTACCTCTATGTAAACGGCACGCTGGCCGGTTACTATGAGGCCGGCGTTGCGCCGTTCGGCTTTGACATCACCCCCTATGTGCGGTACGATGCGCCGAACCTCATCGCCATTGCGACCGACAACACCGCCACCCGCAGCGCGCCGTTCTGCATTGCCGAGACCCCCAACAAGCCCGATGCTGTCCCCGGCAGCTATCTCTTTCCGCAGGAGCAGGCCGTCCCCGCCGACCGCGTGGGCGTCCCCTTTTTCTGGAACTGCAACGACTTCAATCCCTCGGTCGGCGGCATCACCCGCCCCGTGCAGGTGTTTTTCAAGCCCGATGTCTATCTCACGCTGCCGCTCTACTCCAATTTGCAGACCAAGGGCCTCTATGTCTACGGCCAGAATTTTGATTTAGACAACGCCACGGCGGATATCCGGGTCGAGGCCGAGGTCCGCAACGAGGGCAAGGTCCCTGTTTCCGCCCAGCTGCGCATCACGCTGCGCCGCCCGGACGGCAGCGTTGCCGCCATCTTTGACGGCACCCCGGCCACCGCAGCCCCCACGGGCCGCGCCGTACCGCCGCTGAGCATCACCCCGGCGGACGCCTATATCCCCGATGAGGCTGTGCCCGGGCATTACTGCCCCGTGGAGGACGAAAGCCTGCCCGCACCGACCGCTACGGATTCCATGGCGGTCACCGTGCTGCACGCCGGGGCCGACACCCTGCCGCTGCGCTTCTGGAGCATTGATGACCCCTACCTCTACACCGTGGAGGCCGAGCTGTTTGTAAACGGCGAAAAGGCCGACACCCAGCAGCTGACGACCGGCTTCCGCGCCGTAAGCTACGACAAGGACCGGGGCCTGCGCATCAACGGCGCAGTGCAGTGGCTGCGCGGCTACGCCCAGCGCGCCGCCAACGAGTGGGCGGCCATCGGCATTGCGCCCGAGTGGCTGCACGATGAGGACGCTGCCCTCATCCGCGAGAGCAACGCCAACCACATCCGCTTTATGCATGTAGCGGGCAGCCCCGCCGATGTCCGCGCGTTTGACCGCTGCGGCATCGTCTGCACCCAGCCTGCCGGTGATAAGGAGAAGGAGAGCTTCGGCCGCCAGTGGGACCAGCGCGTAGAGCTGATGCGCGATGTCATCATCGCCTTCCGCAACCACCCGTCCATTGTGTTCTGGGAGGCCGGCAACAACTCGATCTCCCGCGAGCACATGCGGGAGATGCGGCTGCTCAAGCAGCAGCTGGACCCCCACGGCGGGCGTTTTATGGGCTGCCGCACCCTGAACACCGAGGAGGTCGTCAACGAGAGCGAGTATGTCGGCACGATGCTGAACCGCCACGCCGCCCGCTTTTTGTCGCAGCACGGCCCTGTCACCGAGACTGAGTACAGCCGCGAGGAGGCCCCCCGCCGCATCTGGGACGACTTCACCCCGCCGGATTTCGACTACCGCAACCGCTGGGTCGGCAAGGGCGGCAAAAAAGCTGTTGGGTACGACTTCTACGACCTTACCAGTGAGGAGCTCGCGCTTGAAAACGCGCGCGGCTACGCCGAGTTTTTCAACGATCGGATGGGCGGTGCCTCCGGCAAGAACTACTACAGCGCCTGTGCGGCGCTCTGCTGGACGGACTCTGCCCAGCATGGCCGCCAGTCCTACAGCGAAAACGCCCGCATGAGCGGCCGCGTCGATCCCTGCCGAACCAAAAAGCAGAGCTTTGACTGCTTCCGCGTTATGCAGAGCGAGACCCCCGCCGTCAAGATCATCGGCCACTGGAACTACCCCGCCCCCACCGCTGCCAACTATCGCTATGAAGAAAAGCGCTTTAACGGCACCTATTGGGAGGGCACCGGCGTCTGGCACACCCGCGACCCGCACAATAAGACGGTGTATGTGGTGGCAAGCTACCCTGTTGCCGCAGTCGAGCTGCTCGTCAACGGGCGCCGTGTCGGGCGGTGCGACAAGCCGCAGAATACCTTTGTGTTCGCCTTTCCCGGCGTGGATGTGACGCAGTCCGGCTGGGTCGAGGCCGTGGGCTACGGCTATGACGGCACGCCCGCCGCGTCTGACCAGCTGGAAACCGCCGACAGCCCCGCCGCCCTGCAGCTGACGCTGCACACCGCACCGGGCGGCCTTGCCGCTGACGGAGCCGACATCGCCTATGTCGATATTGCCGTGCAGGACAGCGCCGGGCGGGTCTGCCCGCTCTGCGATGCGCGCATCGACTTCACATTGGACGGCCCCGCGCAGTTTTTGGGCGGCTACAACAGCGGCCGCTTTGCGGGCTACGGCCACGACGACAGCGTCATCCACCAAAACCATGTCTATGCTGAGTGCGGCACCAACCGTGTATTTCTGCGCGCGGGCACAGCGCCCGGCATCATCCGCCTGACCGCCGTGATGGGCAGTCTCCGCAATGTCATCACGCTGCAGAGCAAGCCCGCCGACCTCTCACCGCTGACAGCCGCACCGCTGCCCTGCCGCCTGCCGGACTATGCCGCCTGTGCGCCGCAGCACCGCGATGCGTTCGTCCCCATCCCGCAGGCCGATGCAGCAAAATACCAGCCGGAGGACAAGTGCTACACCAAGATCCTCGTCAACGGACAGGAGCCGGACACCCGCGGCGTGCGCAGCGTCAATGAGAACGGCCGCGTCTGGGGCGCGGTGCTCTGCATTCTGGAGCGGCTGCAAACGGTTATCCCCGATGCCTTTTGCTATGATTGGAACGCCGCCGGGGGCTGCCTGACGCTGCACAGCGGCGGGCACACCGTGACAGCGCAGGTCGGCGTCACCCACCTGCTGGTTGACGGCAAGGAAAACCTGATGGACGGCCAGCCCTATCTGACCGCCGAGGGCGCGCTGGTCATGGAGGTCAACGCCCTGATCCCCCACATCACCGGCACCTGCACCCAGTACGATGACAAGGTCAATGTACTGCGCATAGAAACCGAATAACAAGCAAAGACCGTGCCCGAACACATCGGACACGGTCTTTGCTGTAGGTGAGGGCAATTACCCTCACTTCTTCTCGTTCTGGTAATCCTTGCGGTATTTGCCGGGGGTCATGCCGACCTTTTTGCTGAAAAACCGGATGAAATTCTGCACATTGGAATAGTTCAGCGTCTCGGCGATCTGCACGACCGTCATGTCGCTGGTCAGCAACAGCTCCTTGGCCATTTCCAGCTTTTCATTGTTGGCCAGATCGCTGAAGCTGGTATCCTTCTCGGTGCGCAGCACCTTCCAGATATAACTCGGGTTATAGTTCAGCCGGTCGGCGCACTCGTTCAGCGTAATGTCGCCGCGCGTCTGCTTGATCAGCGCCAGCACATTCTTGACCAGCTCGCTGGAGCTGCTCTGGCGGAACTCAGTCAGCAGGTCCATGACCGGCACGGCCACCTCGTCCATCAGGAAATTCTGCATCTGGTCGGCGGTGTATATCCTGCTGATCGTTTCAAACAGGTTGGCCTGCCGGTCGGCCAGCACCTGGTTGACCGAAAGCCCGGCGTTTTCCGCCACGGCCAGCATGGCTGCCACCAGCCGCTGGATGTAAAACTGCCGCTCATAGCCGCGAATGTCCTTTTCCAGCATTTTGGTGGTAAAGCGCTCCAGCAGGTGGCGCACCTCCTTGGTCTTGCAGGCGGTTACAGCTGCCGTGATCTCATGCTCCAGCAGCGTATCATAGCCGTTGCGGGCGCACTGCTCATCGGGCGGCTGGTAGTACAGCATCTGCCCGCTTGCCTCGGGGGCATCGGCCTCCGGCAGGCGCAGGGCCTCCCATGCCTCCTGCGCGGCCAGCTGCATGTGGTGCAGCTTGTGGAAGGGGCGGCTGACACCCGCGCGGCAACTGACCCCCAGCGCGGTGCGGATGCTGCGCGCCGCCGCCGTATATACCACGCGGCAGGCCTCGTTCAGAGCAGCCTCCTCGCCGCCCACGACCAGCAGCAGGGTAAAGTTCAGCATCACGGGCTGGAACGCGCAGCGGCGCAGCAGCTCGGTAGGCATCGTCTGTATGGCGGTCAGCAGCATCGTCTCCCGCACCGGGCCGGAGGTGCCCGCCGGGGTGTCCAGCGCCAGCGCAATCAGCCGATACGCGGGGCAGACTGCCAGCCCCAGCTCCTGCATCGTGTGGCCAGCGGCCTCATCGGTGACCTCACTGCGGATCAGATTTTCCACAAAGCTCTGCTGCAGGCGGCGGTTTTGCTGCTGCATCAGGCTTTGCATTGCCTGCTTGTCCCGGGCCACCTGCTTGACACCGGCGGCCAGATAGGCAAACTCATCCTCATCGCTGCCGGGCTGGCCGAACGCACCGCTGGCCGCGTGCATCAGATCATCCACAGGGGCGTACAGCACACTGGTCGAGCGGCGGCAGATCAGCAGCACCGCCACCAGTCCCCCGGCCAGCACAAAAGCGATCATAATCACCATGCCGGCGGTAGCCGCCAGTGTGCGCTGCGGCAGCGCCGCATAGTAGGTCAGCCCGTTCACGCCCATCTTGCCGCTGTTCAGCCGCCAGCCACCCAGCACGCAGCCGCCCTCGGCGGGGGTGTCGGCGTCCAGCAGGGCGGTCAGCGCAGCAGAGGTGCTCAGCACGGTCTTGCCGGTGAAATCCCGCGCGGCAATGCTGTAGCCGCCGGTCTGCCAGCTCTCGGTCATCTCATACAGCGGCGAAAGATCCAGCTTGACGATCAGCACCGCATAGCTGCCCGTGCGGTAGGAGCTGCTGCGCAGCACGAGCAGCTCGCCGGTCAGATCCACCGTGTTCAGCGGTGTGTCTGCCAGCGCGGGGGTGGGCTGGTCGGTGCGGTTGACCCACATCATGGCGGCATGCTGCTCCGCCCATTCGCTCAGCAGGTGGGCGACCTCATCCCGGTTGGCGGCATCAGCCAGCCGGTACATGCCGTTGTTGCTTAAAATCCACCCGCTGCGCAGGTTGATGTAGGTATATCCCTCGACATATTTATCCACCAGATTGCCGCCGCGCATGGCGGTCTGCATATCGCGCACAAGGGTGTACTCGCTGTACGGCGGCACAGTTTTTTGGCACAGGGTCTGGTAATTGTCTGCGCTGACGACCGCGCTGTAGTAGGCGCGCAGGTTGCTCAGCGCAATTTCCATCTGCGTCTCGACATTCTCCCGCGCCGAGGCCAGCAGGGCATCGCTGCGCGTGACGGTCTGCCGGTAGTACACCACGCTGGACAGCACGCCCAGCAGCAGCAGCGGGGCGGTGACAAGGGTCACGAGATAGACAAAAATACGGTTCTGATAAGCAGAGTATCTGCGCTTGACGCGCGTGCTGTTCTGTCTTGTCAGAGGCTGCCGCATACAAATTTTACTTCCTTTTTACTGAATTTGATTTTAACGATAGCACATTTTGCACCGCAGTGGCAAGTCCTTTTGCGGCAAATCTTGCTGTCAATGTTACCGATTTTGTCCATCTTTGTTTGTGGAACCTGCACAAAGCAGCGGGAAATCACGCCCTCCCGCCGCCGCAAAGGGCGTGATTGTTTTTTACACCGCACCGCAAAAATTGCTCGCCTCATCGTTTATATCTATCCAAAAATCAAAGGATAATGATTGTTGCAGCCGGCGCGGTTTCCTCGTACAATATAGATAAGAAAATCTGTCATACCGGGGGGATAGGGTTATGCCGGCTTACCGAAAATCCGCACAAGTTGATATGACCCACGGCTCCGTGCTGGGGCGCGCGGCGCTGTTTGCGCTGCCCATCTGCGCCGGCAATATCCTGCAGCTGCTGTACAGCACGGTGGACACGCTCGTCATCGGCAATTTCTGCGACACTACGGCGCTGGCCTCGGTGGCGACCAGCTCCCAGCCGCTGGAAATTCTGCTCTGTGTCTTTGTGGGCATCGGCTCGGGCATCTCCATCCTCGTATCGCAGGCGGTGGGCCGCGGCGACCATGACCAGCTGCAAAAGCTCGTGCGCACCTCGGTCTGGCTGCTGTTTGCAGCGTCGCTGCCGCTGACCGTCATCGGGTTCCTGCTGGGTCCGTGGATGCTGCGGCTGATGCAGGTCCCGGCGGACGCCATGCCGGGGGCGGTGCTGTATCTGCGCATCACGATGCTGGGTATTCTGGGCAACATGGGCTATAACTTCAACGCCGGTCTTTTGCGCGGCATAGGCAACAGCTCGTCCTCGCTGCTGCTGCTGTTTATCAGCTGTGCGGCGAATATTGTGCTGGATCTTGTGCTTACCGGCGCGCTCGGCCTTGGCATCGGCGGCGTGGCGGCAGCCACGGCGATTGCACTGTTTTTGTCGTGGATATGCAGCATTTTTTACATTCGCCGCCGCTGCACAGAGCTTGCGCTGCCTGTTTTGCCCTGCGGCTTTGATGCCGGCACCCTGCGTCAGATTGTGCGCATCGGTCTGCCGCTGGGGCTGAACTCAGCGCTGTACTCCATCGGTCACGTCTTTTTGCAGGTGCTGTACAACCTGCAGGGGTCGGTTTTTGTGGCGGGCTGCTCGGTGGCGGGCAAGGTCGGCGGGCTGGCCAACATCACGGTCACCTCGCTTTCGCAGGCGACCTCGGTGTTTGCGGGGCAAAACCTCGGCGCACAGAGCTACAGCCGTCTGCGCAGGGGCGGCTGGCTGCTCCCGGCGGCCTCGGGGCTGCTCTCCCTCGCAGGCGGGCTGCTGATGGCGGCCTGCTGCCGCCCGCTGCTGCTGCTTTTTACGCAGGACGAGGCCGTGCTTGCCTTTGCCGTGCGCTATATCCGCGTTGTGCTGCCGTTCCAGTGGTGCTATGCAGCCTTCAACGCTATTATGAGCTTTGCCAACGGCATGGGCAAGATCCGCTATTCCACCATCGTCAACATCATTCTGCTGTGGGGTGTGCGTATCCCGGCGTCCTACCTGCTGGCGTGGCTGGGCTACGGCGGCTACGCCATGGCGGGTGTTTCGCTCAGCTTTGTTGTCGGGCTGCTGGCGATGCTGTTCTACTATAAATCCCACGCATGGGCGGACATCTGCGCCCGCGCCGAAGCACAGGAGGCCGCATAATGAAGTTTCTTGCCCAACTGCAAAACCCGCCCAGAGAATTTACCGCCATCCCGTTTTGGTTTTTGAACGGCGAGCTGACCGCTGAGGAGCTGCGCCGTCAGCTGGCGGACTTTGCCGCCCACGGCATTTACGGCGTGGTCCTGCACCCGCGCATGGGGCTTAGCCCCGACATCACCTATCTGGGTGAACGCTACTTTGCCCATATCCGCACGGCTGTCGAAGCCGCCGCCGCGCTGGATATGAAAATCGTTTTGTACGATGAAGGGATGTACCCCTCCGGCTCGGCGAGCGGGCTGGTCGTAAAGGATCACCCTGAGCTTGCCAGCGAGGGCATCACGCTGACCCAAACCGTTTTGCCGGGGGACGAGCTGCTGGCGCAGGCGGAAAGCGGCGCGCTGGTCGTGCGCAAAAGCGGCGGCACAATGCGCGGGCTGCACTGGGGCGAGGATGACGGCGAGAAAAACGCCCCCAAAACCGCTGATATTCTGAACCCTGCGGCCGTCAGCCGCTTTATTGAACTGACCCACGAAGCCTACTATCGGGAACTGAAAGAGTATTTCGGAGCCGCGATCATCGGCTTTTTCACCGATGAGCCGAGTATTCTGGGGCGCAATGTCAGCGGCATGCTCCCGTGGACGCACGGCTTTGCCGAGATCTTCCGCCGTGCGGGCGGCAACGCCGCCAACCTCGCCGCCCTGTTTGACGGCAGGGAAAACGACGATACAAGGCTGTATCACAAGCTGCTTTTGCAGCGCGAGGGCGAGGTCTACTACGGCACACTCTCCCGCTGGTGCGAGGCGCACGGCATCGGCCTGATGGGCCACCCCCACCAGAGCGATGATATAGAAGTAGAAAAATACTTTGCCGTTCCGGGGCAGGATCTGGTGCTGCGCTGGCTCGCCCCCGAAAAGGACGGCTTGGCGGGCATCGACTCCACGATGGCAAAGTGCAGTGCTGATGCTGCGCGTTTGATGGGGCGCCGCCGCAACGCCAACGAGTGCTTTGGCGCCTGCAACAAGAACGACAACCCGTGGCAGCTTTCGGGCGGGGACATCAAATGGTACACCGACTGGCTGGCAGTGCGCGGGGTCAACCTGTTTATCCCGCACGCCTTTTATTACAGCATCTGCGGCAAGCGCAAGGACGAGCGCCCGCCCGATGTCGGTCCCCACAGCATCTGGTGGGCGCATTACGAGGCGTGGAGCACCTACTGGCGGCGGCTGTCCTGGCTGATGACCGACATCGACCTGCACGCGGAGGTTGCTGTGCTTTGCCGCAACCGCGACCTTCGCCCTGACACCGTGCGCCCTCTGTTTGAACGGCAGATCGGCTTTCAGTATATTCCCGAAAGCTATTTCCCTGCCTGCACGGTCGAGGACGGCGCGCTTTGCTTACACGGGCACCGCTACACCGCCGTGCTGGGGGACAAGGCGCTGTTCCCGGACGCTGCGCATCCGGAGGTTTCGGCGCTCGAGCCGGACTGCCGCTGCGACCCGCCGCAGCCCATGCTGCGCTGCGCCTATTTTAATAAGGAAGGGCGCGCCTGCTGGCTGCTTGTCAACGAGGGCAACACCCCCATCAAGACCCGGCTGACCCTGCCGGTGGATGCTCCGCTTTGCCGGTACGATCTGTGGAACGGCCAGCCCTGCGCCTGCCCGGCCGAGCGTACCGCCAAGGGTGCCTGCCTGCCGCTGGAGCTGCCCGCGCGCGGCAGCCTGCTGCTGTTCACCTGCACTGCGCAGGAAAGCGAGGCCCTTCCCCTGCCGCCCACCTATCTGTCGCTGGCCGCACCGGCCTTTGCCCTTGCGGACGAGGACGCGGCCCATCTCACCAAGACCTACCGCGCCACGCTGCAGATCACAGCAACAGAGCTGCAGACCGCCACGCCGCTGCTGACCCTGCCCGGGCAGGAGATGGCCGAGCTGACTGTCAACGGCCAGCCGGCGGGCGTCTCCTTCTGGCCGCCGCACAAATTTCCGCTGGCGGGGCTTTTGATCCCCGGCGAAAATACCCTGACGCTGACCCTGACCGGCAGCCCCGCCAACCGCTACGGCAAGCACCCGGTTCCCTACGGACTGGAAAGATAAACCGATTTTTTCATTCAACAGGAGGTATTTTTATGTCTGTCTGCACACCCAAATCCTTTGACCTGACCGGCAAGGTTGCCCTCATCACCGGCGCATCCTACGGCATCGGCTTTGCCATTGCCACCGCCATGGCGAACTGCGGTGCCACCATCGTTTTCAACGACATCAAGCAGGAGCTGGTCGATAAGGGTCTGGCTGCCTACAAGGAGGCCGGTATCGAGGCCCACGGCTATGTCTGCGACGTCACCAACGAGGACGCCGTCAATGAGATGGTCA
>ERZ773216.440-NODE-440-length-58317-cov-6.068364_pt1 | contig 58317 bp, 53 predicted proteins | sample MGYA00511259_ERZ773216 | MGnify/ENA primary metagenome ERZ773216 (study PRJEB29015, sample SAMEA2737764) | human gut metagenome | biome: human gut; feature: human-associated habitat; material: faeces | place: China | collected 2012 ... | reverse complement strand
CTGCGAGGAGGAATTGCCCTGCGCCTTGCTTGTCGTTTTATTTTCGGCATTACAGTTCTTAAGGAAGAACAAGAAGGATCCCGCTCCGATAACCGCTGCCGCCGTAATAACGGATATTACCGCAATCAGCACGCCGTTCCTTTTTTTTCGGAGCGACGGGTGCTTCCTGAGAAATCCGTGCGCCCTCATAGCTTTCCAAAAGCTCGTCTGCGGTAATGTTAAATATCTTCGCCAAAGCAATAATATTATCAATCGTGGGCTGGGTCTGCCCGTTTTCCCAAAGACTTATGCTTTGCCTGGAAACGCCGAGCTTTTCGGCAAGCTCATCCTGCGATAAATTATTTTCTTTTCGGTAATTTCTGATATTATCAGATAGCATAGCGCCACTTCCTTTTGAATGTTTTGAGTTAATTATATCATAATCCGCGATTGCAGACAATAAAGCTTATTTTGAATCTTGTCAAGCGCCGCTTGCATTTTTAAAAATATATGTAAAAAATATGCAGGAAACGATAAGAATTCCGTGACAGACTTTAACTTAGATATAGAAGAAAAAGAATTTATCGCATTTGTCGGACCATCCGGATGCGGTAAATCCACAACGCTGCGCGTGGTTGCAGGCTTTATCGACCCGCAGGGCGGAACCTTCACATTAGATGGTGAGGACATGACAAAGGTTCCGGTCCACAAGCGCCAGTTCGGTCTGGTATTCCAGAGCTACGCTCTGTTCCCGCATCTGAGTGTTTACGACAACGTGGCATTCGGACTCAGAACGAGAAAGATGGACAAGGACGTGATCGATAAGAAGGTCAAAGAGATCCTTGAGGTCTGCGGTCTGACCGAGCTTGCAGACCGTTTCCCGAAGCAGATGTCCGGCGGACAGCGCCAGAGAGTTGCTCTCGCGAGAGCGCTTGTTATCGAGCCGAAGTTACTGCTCTTAGATGAGCCGTTATCCAACCTTGATGCGAAATTACGACTTTCCATGCGTGTTGAGATCAAACGTCTTCAGAAGCGCCTTGGAATCACGACATTATTTGTCACCCATGATCAGGAGGAATGTTTCTCCATCTCCGATAAAGTTGCCGTTATGAACGGCGGCGTGATCGAGCAGTTCGACACACCGGAGAACATCTACAAGAGACCGGCGACCGAGTTCGTCGCAAGATTCATCGGTTTCGAGAACTTCCTGGAGCTTGCGAAAAAGCAGGACGGCGTCTACACAGCGCCGGACGGAAGTGAGTTCTTAACTTCCATGGATCTTGACTGTGAAAACTTTGCAGGAACGATCCGGCCGGACGATATCTGCCTGGCGGATGAGATCCAGACAGAGAATGTTTTAAGCGGAACGATCGGCGTCCGCACCTTCCTCGGAAAGAGCTACCAGTACGAGGTCGAGACTTCAGCCGGAGTCTTAAAGGTCAATATGGGTACCGACCATGTTTACAAAGAGGGCGAAAAGATCCGCCTGTATCTCCCGAAGGACAAGCTGATCCTGGTGAGAAAATAAAAATTTAACTTAGTGAACCATCGCGCGGGCAGAGATCCTGTCAACGCGAAGAAATATTATCTCAAAAAGAGAGAAAGAGGAGAAAAAAATCATGAAGAAAACAGCAGCAGTTGTACTTTGCGCAGCAATGATGCTTACCGCTTGCGGCGGCGCATCCACAACAGAGACCACAGCAGCAGGAAGCCAGGCAGCAGGTTCTGAGGCCGCAGCTTCCGCAGAAGAGACAAAGGCAGCTTCCGGAGACGCACAGAAGCTCGTATTATCCACATACGGTCTCAGCGAAGATATCTCCGAAGAAGAGGTTTACACACCGTTTGAGAACGAGTTCAGCTGTGAGATCGTTACTGAGACAGGCGGCACAAACGACCGTTATACAAAGTTAGCGGCAGACCCGAACTCCACCATCGATGTGATCGAGCTCTCCCAGGCTATGACAGCGAAGGGCACTGACGAGGGACTTTTCGATACGATCGACTTAAGCAAGATCCCGAATGCTGAGAAGCTGATCCCGGCTGCAAAGGAGATTGCAGAGGCAGGACAGGGTGTTCCGTACACCATCAACAGCATCGGTATCATCTACAACCCGGAGCTTACAGGCTTTGATATCACAAGCTTTGACGACCTTTGGGATGAGCGTCTTGCAGGCAAGGTTTCCATTCCGGAGATCACAACAACATTCGGACCGGCTATGGTTTATGTTGCAAGTGACCATGCAGGCGTTGATGTGACAACTGATAACGGCGAGGCAGCTTTCAAGGCACTTGCTGACTTAAAGCCGAACCTTGTTAAGACATACACAAAGTCTTCCGACCTGATCAACATGTTCACATCCGGTGAGGTTGCAGCGGCAGTTGTCGGTGACTTCGGTGTTCCGACGATCGTAGCAGCAAACCCGACACTTGTTTATGTAACACCGGACGGAGCTTACGCAAACTTCAACACCATCAACGTAACAAAGAACTGTGCGAACAAGGAGCTTGCTTACGAGTACATCAACTACCGTATCAGCGAAGAGCTTCAGACAAAGACAGGTAAGGCATTAAACGAGGCTCCGACAAACATGGATGTTACATTCACTGAGGAAGAGTCCAAAGATATGACCTACGGAGACAAGGCTGCAAAAGTTAAGGTTGTTGACTATGCTTTTGTAAACCCGATCTTAAATAACTGGATCGACCAGTGGAACAGAACGATCAATAACTAATAACGAGGAATTTTATATGAGACCCGATTTCATTCTGAAAAATGTCATGGTCTATCAGACCTTCAGACAGTGTTTTGAAAAACGGGATGTGGCAGTTGCAGGGGAAAAGTTTTATTGCATTTCCCCTGCAATTTCATATCCGGGAGTTGAGGAGCGGGACGGCAAAGGCAGATACATGCTGCCTGGTCTGGTGGATATCCATATGCACATCGAGAGCTCGATGACATATCCGGGCGAGTTTTCAAGGATCACGCTTCCATATGGAGTAACAACGGTGGTTGCCGATGCCCACGAGATGGCGAACGTGTTCGGCATGGACGGCATTCGGGCTTTTATGGCGCAGAAGACAAAACAGGATATTTTCTGGGCGATTCCGTCCAGTGTACCGGCGACGAACGAGAAGCTGGAGACCTCCGGTGCGTCTTTAGGCGTGACGGAAGTTTCGGAGATGGCGGCGGAGGACGGGGTTCTCTGCCTCGGCGAGATCATGAACTATAAGGATCTCTCCGCGGAGGGCGAAAGCCGGACGAGAGACATGATCCGGGCGTGCAGAAATGCAGGGAGAAACTTGAGGATCGAAGGCCACTGCCCGGGACTTACCGGGGCGGATCTCAACAGATTCATTTATGAGGGAGTCGATGCGGACCACACGCAGCAGACGCCGCAGTCGGTCCTGGAGAAGTCGGAGCTTGGCATGTTCCTGGAGTTGCAGTTCAAATCCCTGACGCCGGAGGTCGTGAAGACCGTGTGCGACAATGCGCTGTATGAAAATGTGGCGCTGGTGACGGACGACACGATGCCGGACAAGCTTCTTCTCGGACAACTCAACAAGATCATCGAGACGGCTGTGAAGGCGGGGATGCCGATGGAGAAGGCGATCTACTGCGCGACATGGACACCTGCGCGGAGAATGCACCTGGATGACAGGGGAATGATCGCGCCTGGGAAGATCGCAGATTTCATGCTTCTGGACAGTCTGGATGGGATCGAGCCGGTGGTTGTTTATAAGAGGGGCGAGTGCGTGTACTGTAAATGTGACGGGGATGCGGCGTGCGGTGCTGGGAAAGAGCGTGCTGGCGCGGCTGACTGCGGAGCAGAGGCAGCGGAGATGAGTACCGCGCAGGTGGAAAAAAACGGTGCTGTGCCGGCAGCTGCAGCGTGCAGTTTCCCGGAGAGCTTTTACCACACCGTGAAGTGCCGTCCGGCGGAGCTTTCCGACTTCGTTTTAAAGGCAGAAGACCCGGATGCAGCGTGGGCCGAGGTCAACGTCATGAAGATCGGCACGTTTGGAACAGCGACAACTCCTGTGAAACGGAAAGTCGCAGTGAAGGACGGCGTACTCGACTGGAAGTCCGCAGGACTTTCGCTTGCGGTCGTGTTTGAGCGCTATGGAAAAAATGGAAATATCGGGTACGGACTTGTCGAAGGAGTGCTGACGCAACCGGGCGCTGTGGCCACTACATGGTCCCACGACAGCCACAACCTGTTTGTACTGGGAACAGATGAGGAAGACATGAAACTGGCGCAGAGACGCGTTCTGGAGCTCCAGGGGGCATATGTCGTGTACGCCGGAGGAAAGTCCCTGGCGGAGGCAAGACTCACGATCGGCGGCATCGTGTCGGACCAGCCGGTCGAGGTCCTCGGGCAGGAGTTAAAGGAGGTCCGCGCGGCGATGGAAGGTCTCGGATATGAGAACAACAATGTCATCATGTCCATGTCGACGCTCTGCCTTCCGGTGTCACCGAAACTGAAGCTCACGGATCATGGGCTTTTAACCGTGCCGGGGCAGGAGCGGGTGCCGCTTATTGAGAGGTATGGAAAATAATCGCGAAGAGCAAAAAAACAGGGATGTCTGCTGTTTTTTGGCAGATCGGCCGGATGCCGGATGGGTTTCAGGATATCTGAAAAACGGGTCTGGAGGCGAAAAAGATATAGATCGAAATGGTGAAGGATGAAGATAGAACGATGAAGAAGATCATTAAAAACGGCATTGTCGTGACCATGAATCCGGCGGGCGATGTCTGGAACCATGGTTATGTGATATTTGAAGGGACGAAGATCCTGGCAGCAGGACCGGAGGATGAACTTGAGAAGAAACTTCAGGAGATGACGGCTCAGGGGAATTTCAAGGCGGGTGAAGAGTTTGAGGAGATCGATGCAAAACGTGCGATCGTGATCCCGGGACTCGTCAACACCCACAGCCATCTCGGCATGGTCCCGTTCCGCGGGCTCGGGGACGACTGCAAGGACCGTCTGCGCGTGTTCCTGCTCCCGATGGAGAATCAGGCGATGGACGCGGAGATGGCGGCTCTCTCAAGCCGCTACGCGGTGGCAGAGATGCTTCTTTCCGGTATTACGACCGTGCTCGACATGTATTATTTCGAGGAAGTCGTTGCGAAGGTCATGGATGAGATGGGGATCCGCGGAATTGCCGGGGAGACGGTGATGGAAACGGATTCCTGCGACAGTGAGAATACCGACCAGGCGATCGAGCGCGGGCTTGCACTGATCGCGGCGTACAAGGACCATCCGCGTGTTTCCGGAACACTCACGCCGCACGGGACGACGACGTGCAGTCCGGAGACGTTAAAGCGGGTCTATGAGGAGGATGTCAAAGCGGGAAGCGTGTTCACACTCCACACGGCGGAGATGGATTACGAGATGACGCAGATCAGAGAACAGTACGGCATGACGCCGGTCGAGTTCCTGGAGCACATCGGGGTTCTCGGCCCGAATACGCTGACGGCGCACACGATCCACGCGACGGAGCGGGATGTGGAGATCCTGGCGAAGCACGGAGCATCCGTTGCGCACTGCATCGCCTCGAATACGAAGGCCGGAAAGGGCGTTGCGCCGGTTTCCCTGATGCATAAACACGGCATTTCCGTCGGTTTCGGAACAGACGGACCGGCAAGCGGAAATACGTTGGACCTGTTTATCCAGATGCGGATGTGCGAGAATTTCCAGAAAACAACGCTCCACGACCGCAGTGCGCTTCCGGCCAAGGAAGTCGTGTCCATGGCGACGATCGAGGGCGCGAGAGCACTCGGACTCGGTGATGTGACCGGCTCTATCGAACCTGGAAAAGAAGCGGACCTCGTTCTGATCGAGACCGACTCCCCGAACATGTTCCCGGTCTATGATCCGTATTCCGCGATCGTTTACAGCGCGTCTGCGGCGAATGTAAGGGATGTATTTGTTGCGGGAGAATGCCTGGTGAAAGAGAAACAACTCGTCCGTGCGGACTTTGCGAAGATCCGGGATGAGCTTCGGGAGAAGATGGAGCGGACGAAGTTTGGTGAGATGGGGAATATGGTATAGGTGCAAAAACAGAAGCAGACCCAGGAATGGGTCTAATAGCCACAAACAACGGATGCAGAAAGCCGCATGGAACCTTTTGAAAGGAACCATGCGGCTTTTTTTTCAATGAAAGGCAGGAGCTTATTGATACATTTTTTTCGCCAGCCCCCGCCACAGACCGATCGACAGAACCACTGCGATATAATCGGTCAGCGCCTGGCCGAAGATAACGCCGTTTAAGCCGAAGAGACCGTTTAAGAGATACAGGATCGGGATCAGGAGGACGCCCTGGCGGAGAATCGAGAGGATCGTTGCCGGGAGCGCCTTTCCGGCGGACTGCATGCAGTTCATGTTGACAAAGAGGATGCCGATGACCGGGCCGGAGAGCATGTAGGCGACGAGCATCCTGACACCGCACTGGATGACTTCTTCATCGTTGATGAACATCTGGATGATCGGGCGGCGGAAGAAAAAGAACAGGGCCGTTGCCAGGATGCCGACGATCAGGCAGCATTTCTTTGTGTAGGATTCGACCGCATGGAAGCGTTTTGTATCACCGGAGCCGAAATTGTAGCCTAAGAGCGGCTGTACGCCATTTGCGAGGCCCATCTGCAGGAAGGTGATAAACATGTTTGCCTTGAATACAATGCCGATAGCGGCCACAGGAGCGTTCCCATATGCCACGAGGATCTGGTTTAAGATGATCGTGGAGAGACTCATCAGCATGGAGAAGATCGCGGTCGGGAGTCCGCAGGAGCAGACCGTTGCCGCGAGGCGGTTTTCCAGGCTGAAGTCCTTTGGCAGGATGGAGAAGTTCTGGCTCTTCTTCACAAAATACCAGAGATAGTAGGCACTGGCCATGACATTTCCGATCGTCGTTGCGATGGCGGCACCGGCGGCGCCCATATGAAGCCCGCTGATCATGATCGGGTCAAGGACGATGTTGGCGACGGTTCCGATCATGCTGCCGATCATCGCCTCGCGGCTCGAACCTTCGGAGCGGACCACGAAGCTTGCGGCTGCGGACCAGATGATGAACGGTGCGCCGTAGGAAATGTGGAAGACATATCCTTTTGCGAGATCATAAGTTTCCGCATTCGCGCCGAAGATCCCGAGGATCGGCTGCATGAACAGGACCAGCAGGGCGGCAAAGACAATGCCGATGCCGAGCGAAGCGTATGTAATGAAGGCGGAGACCTGTTTCATCCGCTTTTTATTGTTTTCGCCCATCGCGATGGAAGCCGCGGCGCTTCCGCCCATGCCGAACATGTTGGCAAAGGCCATAAACAAGATAAAGATCGGGTTCGTCAGGCTGACGGCAGCGACCTGCAGCGGATCGCCGGTCTGCCCGACGAAGAAGGTGTCCGCCATGTTGTAGACGACGGTGACCAGGCTGCTGATGATGCTCGGGATCGCCATTTTGGCGACAGCCTGCGGGACGGGCATGGTTTTCATGAGTTCGTTATCGTTCATGATGATTGTTTCTCCTCTTAGAAATGTATTTTAAAAGCGCTTCCAACCGGTGCGGTATAAATAATCGGACTCAGTTGGGTTTCTGGAGCACTGGAGTATTATTGTGGGGAGGACGATTTCTCTTCAGAGTCAAGATTTTGCAGCATTTTTTCTGTTATTCGTGTAAATTCCATCAATTCCTGTTCGGAAATCCCCCGTAAAAGAAGTGCCTCCGTCTCATGGATCTCCTGATTTAAGGCGTCCTTCACGGCGGCGGCTTTTTCTGTAAATGCGATCCGTTTGAAGCGCCCGTCGTTCTCATCCGGGATCCGGACGATGAGGTCTCGGGATTCCAGTGACTTTAACATCTCCGTGACGGTCGACGGGCGGAGGGAAAATTCCCGCTCGATATCTTTCTGGTAGACCGGATGCAGTGTGGATTCCACAAGAATAAAATTTAAGATCTTTCCCTGCGCGTTTCCGATTCCAAGACTGGTGTGGACGACCTGGGAGCGGGATTTGAGGCGGCTGGAAAGATGGTTGATGATTTTTCCGATGTCCATGGGGAGCTCCTTTCCTGTATATCACAACATTACTTCGGAACCTAAATATATTACGATGGGGGAAATGGAAAGTCAAGGATAGTTCAGAAAGTGAAATATCGGCAAACAACGAAAAAGATCCTGCCCAATAAAAGAGACAGGATCTTCATGTACTCCCACAGGAGTATAGAAACAATTCAAATACGAAGAGATCAGTCCACCAGCTCATTCTGATGTCTCGACAGATGCTCATACGGCAGGATCAAGCGGCCGCGGTAGAGGCCGCAGCCATCGTTTACGAGATCATTGTTGATGGCGGAGAACATGTTGACGTCGAGGGATGCGAGGTCCAGATCGACAAGGCGTCGGCAGCGCTCGTAGGCTTCGTCAAAATAGACGCATTCTCCCTCCGGGATCTCATCACGTCTTGCACGTTCGCCTTCCTGACGTTTCTCATAGCTCAAGTGGTTGGCAACTCCGATCTCGGCGATGTCGTCCATGTGCTTGGTGCGCAGCTGGACTTCCATGTAGCTGCGGGAGCTGTTGTCGTAAAAGGTGATGTGGAGTGACTGGTAGTCGTCGGACGTGTTTCCACAGACATAGTCCCGGTAATACGGTTTCACCGCGTCATTAAGAAGAGGAGAAGTGCTTTCCTTAATGCCGTTCGCCGGTTCCGCCGTAAATCCGCGTTCCTCTAAGAATCCCGGAAGCTCGTTGGCGATCTGGTAGAGATATTTTAAGTCTGCTTCTTCCTGCGATTCATCCGGTTTCAGATAGTATTTCGGCAGGGAGATCACGATCCGATAGGCGATCAGGTCACGGAAACAGCTCAGGCGCTGCTTGAGATCTGAGATGGACGGGTATGTCTTTTTCTCCATATAGCAGTCGTAGATATACTCGACGATATACCCGTTAAATTTTGCCTCCGAGCGGATCAGGGACTTGATCCGGCCCTTAAAGTTGAAGGCGAGAAGCGGATATTCCGTCGCCATATGGATATAAAATTCCCGGATCTTCTGGGACTGGGCGGTAAGGAAATCATTGTGTTCAAGAAGCTCCCGGATCTGGATCAGGAAGTTCGCGTGGATCAGGTCGATCTCGTTGTTTGTCTTTTTTGCCTCTTCTTTGAGGTCGTGGCTGTAATTTTTCAGGATCCGGAACATCGTATCGCCGGAATACAGGTAATCATTTAATGTAACCATGGATGTCACTCCTCTGTGGTATGGTCATACGGTAATATTATGATTTATTTTATCAGAATCCCCTGAATTGACAAGAGAATCTTTACGGAAAACATTTTCCCGGAAGTACGGAAGAAAATGCTTGCCAGAATAGTTAGCCTATGCTAACATAACGCGCAGATGGCTTTCGTCATAGTTTCGGAAAATGAAAAGGGAGAATAAATATAAATGGAGATCAAACAGCTGGAATACTTTGCGGCAGCGGTGGAATACGGAAGTCTGAACCGGGCAGCGGAAAAGTTATATACAACACAGCCGAATGTAAGCCGGGTTTTAAACAGCCTGGAAAAAGAACTGCATGTTACATTGCTGGAGCGAAGCAACAAAGGGATCAGAATGACACAGCAGGGGGAAGAACTCTATGGTCATGCCATGAGCATTTTAAAACATTCCAATGTCATCCGTTCCATGTCGGAACGTCCAAACGGGCGAAGATTTTCCGTATCCGGATACAGGAGCGGATTACTCACAAAGCTTATGGTGCAGCTGTATCAAAACTGCGGAGAACAGTTGAAATACGAATACCGGGAAGGAACCGTGGAGGAGATCACGGACAATGTGGCGTCGAGGATTTCTGAACTTGGGATCGTGTATTTTGCGGAAGCACAGATGCCATGTTTTCAGCATATCATGTGGCATAAAAAACTGGAATTTCACAAGCTGGCGCTCCGCGGGATCTGTGTTTATGTTGGGGAAAATCATCCGCTGTATAACTGGGAATCTATTCGATTTTCTGAATTGAAAGGGATGAAATTTGTGACGGAGACAGAGGACTTTTTCGCGATGGAACATCATATCGAGCGGATCAGTGTCGGCGCATTTGTCTCGGAACAGCATATGAATGACAGGTTTTATACAAACAGTGATTATATGATCAACAACCTGCTCCTGCACTCGGATGTCTGCTGTCTTGGGATCGATATCGTGCCGGGCGGATATCAGAAATATGGGATCAAAGCATTGAAGATCGAAACGTGCGAACCGTTTCTGGCATTTGGATATGTGACAGCGGAAAATGCATCCCTGTCACCGGAAGCGGAACAGTATCTGGAACGTCTGACGGCATATTTATAGAGTAGGTGGAAGAATCCGGCAGAAAGAGACTGCTGCGTACAATCTGCCTGTTCAGGACCGGAAAATTGCAGAATCATCAGAAATATATGAAAAGCGTATAGATGGCAGATAAAACATGAATCCAATCGGACTCTTTTACTCCCGCTATACGCTTTTGTTATAACCGGCTCTCCCTGAATCGGCATTAGTAAGTTTAGACTAACTATGATATAGTATTTCCTGCGATAAGCAGACACAGAGATTCCTGGCAATGATAAAAACAGGAACAGATACAGACAGATACTTAATTCAGGAGGACATTATGAAAAAGAGAGCAATCAGCCTGTGCCTTGCAGGTCTTATGGCAGTATCCCTTGCAGGATGCGGCGGAGCAGGAACTACGGAAAAAGCAGCAGAAGCGTCCGGGACAGAGACGGGTGCAGCGGCAGAAAACGGAAATTCAGAGAAGAAAGAAGAACTTGTATTCGTTAATTACCGCGATATCCGCGATTTAAATCCGCATCTTTATGCGGGAGAAATGTATGCGCAGGAGATGCTGTATGAGACGCTTGTCAATATCACAGCGGATGGATATGAGGGCTGCCTTGCAGAATCCTGGGATATCAGTGAAGATGGAAAGACATACACCTTCCACATCCGTGACGGAGTGAAATTCTCAGATGGAGAAGTGTGCGATGCGAACGCGATCAAGGCAAATTTTGATGCGATCATTGAAAACAAAGACCGCCATACATGGCTGGAGATGATGAATCTTCTCGTCGGTGTTTCTGCACCGGATGATAAGACATTTGTGATTGAATTATCCGAGCCGTATTACCCGCTTTTAACAGAACTTGGCGTGACCAGACCGTTTGCCATGATCTCCCCGAAGGCGATGAAGGACGGAAGCACAAAGGACGGCGTGAATGCATATATCGGTACCGGTCCATATGTCCTGACTGACTTCGTGACAGATGAATATGCTGTATTTGAGGCAAACGAAAATTACTGGGGAGAACAGCCGAAGATCAAAAAGATCACGGTTAAAGTGATCCCGGATAACCAGACAAGAATCCTTGCGCTGGAAAAGGGCGAGATCGACATGATCTTTGGTAAAAACATGATCGATGCAGATGCGATCAACCAGTATACAGGAAATGATAAATTTACAGTTTCCCTGTCAGATCCGACCTCTACCCGTCAGATCGTATTAAATACAACAAAAGAGGTTCTTGCTGACAAGGAAGTCCGCCAGGCCCTTCAGCACGCGACAAATAAGCAGGCGATCTCAGATGGAATTTTCTATGGACTGGAACAGCCGGCCGATACACTGTTCGCAAAGACGGTTCCGTACTGTGATATCGATCTTGAACCGTATGCATATGATGTGGAGCAGGCGCAGAGCATGCTGGATGAAGCTGGCTGGGTTGTCGGCGCAGATAAGATCCGCGAGAAAGACGGTCAGAAATTAAACATTGATCTTCTCTACAACAGCGACAGTGTGACAGAGAAAGCAATCGCGGAATATCTTCAGAGCGAGTACCAGAAGATCGGAATCTCCTTAAATATTCACGGAGAAGAAGAACAGTCCTACCGTGACAACATGAAGGCAGGAAACTTTGATATGGTATTCAATATCTGCTGGGGTACCCCGTATGATCCGCAGTCTTCCCTTGCGGCAATGCGTGCTCCGGTATACGGAGATTATGCGGCACAGCTTGGTCTTGAAGACAAGGCGGAGATCGATCAGGCGATCACAGACATTCTTGTATCCACGGATGAGCAGAAACGCCAGGATCTTTATACGTTTGTTCTGACAAGGCTCCATGAGGATGCGGTATACATTCCGCTCACTTATGAGTGCAACAAGGCGATCTACCGTTCTGATCTGAAAGGATTCCATTTCACACAGACTCAGTACGAAGTTCCTTTTGCAGACTTCTATTTCGAATAAAAAGCCCGATATGACAGGCCGTCCATCCGGGCGGTCTGTTGTTTTATCAGAAAGGAGAATTTCATGAAGCAGTACGTTATCAAGCGGATCCTGTCAGCAATCCCGCTTCTGATCGTCATTTCGTTTGTGTGCTTTGTATTTATCAATCTGATCCCGTCAGATCCGGCGGAAGTAGCTTTGAGAGTCCGGCAGGTTCCGATCATCACGGAGGAAGCGATCGCGGAAGTACGGGCAGAACTCGGTCTTGATAAGCCGTATCTGGTCCGGTATTTTTCATGGCTGGCAGACTGTCTGCATGGCGATTTTGGGATTAGTTATGTAAACCCAAAACGAACAGTTGCAGGAGAGCTTGCAAGATGCATGCCGGCAACTCTGCAGCTCGCCGGCGTTTCCTTTGTAATGGTGATCGTGCTGAGTCTGCCGATCGGCTTTCTTTGCGCGGTTTATAAGGACGGATGGTTTGATAAGATCATGAGAGGAATCGTATTTATGACAACGGCGATGCCTGCATACTGGGTGGGACTTCTTCTCATGTGGCTCGTATCGATCAAACTGGATCTCCTGCCGACAAGCGGAAACGGAACATGGAAACACCTGATCCTGCCGGCCTTTACCGTGTCGTTGAGCTATATCTCAACATATATCCGTCTGATCCGGAACAACATGCTGGAAAATATGAAGCAGGACTATGTTCTTTACGCAAATGTCCGGGGACTTCCGCAGAAATCGATCCTCGTAAAACATATCCTGAAAAATTCCATGCATACGTGTATCGTGGCAGTCGGAATGAGTATCCCGCAGTTGATCTCCGGAACGATCGTTGTGGAGAATGTATTTGCGTGGCCGGGACTTGGAACACTCTGCATCAGCTCGATCTTTAACCGTGACTATCCGGTCATCCAGACATATGTACTCCTGATCGGCGTTCTGTTTGTCGTATTTAATCTGCTGTTTGATATTCTGCAGACGGTATCGGATCCGCGTATGAGAAGGGAGGAACATTAATGCTCCAGAGATTTTTACATAATAAAACGGCAATGATCACAGTCGCGATCGTCTGCCTGACGGCGCTGGTCGGAATTTTTGCTCCATGGATCGCGCCGAATGATCCGTATGAAACAGACATTCTGAATAAATTTGCGGGATTTTCGGCGAAATATCCGCTTGGAACGGACAATCTAGGCCGCTGTATCCTGTCACGAATGCTCTACGGGATCCGGCCGACATTAGGACTTGCTGTTCTGACGATGATCGGAACGATCGGACTTGGGGCACTCATGGGACTTCTGGCAGGATATTTCCGCGGGATTCCGGAAGAGATCATCATGCGCACTGTGGATGTCATGCTTTCTTTCCCGAGTCAGATCATGGTTTTTGCAGTTGTGGCGCTTTTAGGCATCAATGTCCAGAACGTAATTCTTGCGAACGTGTTTATCAAATGGGCGTGGTATGCCCGCATGATCCGCACAGGAGTCATGCAGCACAGGGACAGGAACTTTGTCCAGTTTTCCAGATGTGTCGGGACGCCGGAGCGTTTTATCCTTTTCCGTCATCTGGTGCCGTCCATCGCGGCAGATCTTGCGGTACTTGCATCGCTCGATGTGGGCTGGGCCATCATCAATATTTCCACGCTGTCGTTCCTGGGACTCGGCGTCCAGGCGCCGACACCGGAATGGGGCGCCATGTTAAATGAGGCAAAAAATGTTCTCACGAGCAATCCGACCCAGATGATCGTTCCCGGTGTTGCGATCGTGATCCTTGTGTCAGCGTTCAACCTGATGGGGGATGCGCTGCGGGATGTTCTTGATCCGAAGGAGGTAAATGTATGAGGCCGGTTATTTGCGCAGAAGATCTCGGCGTGACATTAAAGATTCCGAGACGGCCGGAAAAACAGCTTGTCAGAAATGTGAACTTTGAAGTCCAAAAAGGAGAATGCCTTGGAATCCTCGGAGAATCCGGGAGCGGAAAAAGTATGAGCGTAAAGGCCATGCTGGGACTCCTTGATAAAAACTTTTCGGTCTCCGGTCATGCATGGTTTGCCGGAAAGGATCTTTTAAGGGAAAACGGAGAATCTCTGCGGAAGATCCGAGGAAGCCAGATTGCCGTGGTGCTTCAGAATCCGATGACCTGCTTTGATCCGCTTTACCGGATCGGAAATCAGATTGGGGAAACATTTGCAACGCATACAGACTGGAAAGCAGAAGAAATCCAAGAGAGATCAATAGAAATACTTTCCCGCATGCGGATCAGGAACCCGGAAGAAGTGCTTCAGAAATATCCGCATCAGCTGTCCGGCGGTATGCTGCAGAGGATCATGATCGGGATCGCCATGGCATTAAAGCCGGCGCTTCTGATCGCGGACGAGCCGACAACGGCGATCGATTCGATCACCCAGTATGAGATCCTGGAAGAGTTTGTGCGGATCAAAAAGGAACATGACACGGCAATGATCTTTATCACACATGATCTCGGCGCGATCTCGAAAGTCGCAGATCAGCTTGTAGTCATGAATCATGGGGAGATCGCAGACAGAGGAAGTTTTTCCCATATCCTGCATCATGCCTCAGATCCGTATACGAAACTTCTCGTAGAAAAACGGTCAGCTGTCATGAAAAAGTACAGGGAAAGCATTGGACATGAGAATGGGGGTGCGTTATGATCCGGATGAAAGATATCTGCGTCAGCTTCCGCAGCGAGCGGCAGGAGAAGATTTTTGGCGTCAGCAGAACACAGGTGCTGTTTGATGTGTCGCTTTCGGTCCCGAAGGGAAGCTGCCTTGGAATCCTTGGAGAATCCGGAAGCGGAAAATCAACGCTTGGCCGTGTGATCTGCGGACTTTTAAAGCCGGACAGCGGGGAATATCTGCTGGAAGGAAAGAATGTTTATGCATCAAGAGAAGGAAAAAAGAATCTTCAAAATGAGTTAAGCGTGGTATTTCAGGATTACACGACATCGGCGAATCCAAGATTCCGGATCCGGGATGTACTGATGGAGGGAATCCGGGTAAAAGAAAGAAAAACAGGAAAAATAAAAGATCCGGCGGCAGAGTGCAGACGGCTTCTGGAATTAGTGGGGCTTGATGAGACATTTCTTGACCGGTTTCCGCATGAGCTTTCCGGCGGACAGCTGCAGCGCGTATGCATTGCGAGAGCTGTGGCATGTGAACCGCAGCTGATCCTGTTTGATGAGGCGATCTCATCTCTTGATGCGCATACACAGGTGCAGGTCATGGATCTTTTAATGGAACTTAAGGATCAGCTTGGACTTACCTATGTATTTATCACTCATGATCTGACTTCAGTGACTTATCTTTGCGATCAGGTGTTATTCCTTTATAAAGGCAAGATCACGGAACATATCCCGGTGGAGAAGATTGCGGAGACATCTGATCCGTATGCAAGGAAACTTCTGGATTCTATCATCGAATTTGATGAAGAGTATGATAATGAGAGCGATATAGGGCAGGAGATGACGGCCTGAGCCTGACAGGATAAAAGGGAGGAAGCGATGATCGAAATCGGACAGATCCGGGCAGAAGCCGGGACGAAACAAAATGGATGGCTGGAAATTGCGGGGGAAGACCTGAAATTGCCGCTTACGCTCATCAGTGGGCGAAAAGAAGGAAAGACACTGCTCATCTCGGCAGGTATTCATGGAGCGGAATATATTGGTGTACAGACGCTTTTGGAGATCTCCGGAGAGATCGATCCGGACACGCTGTCAGGAAATGTAATCTGTCTTCACATGGCAAATCCGTCGGCATTTAAAGATTATGTGCGCTTTTATGTGCCGGAGGACGGAAAAAATTTAAACCGGGTATTTCCGGGGAAAAAGGACGGGACGCTTTCGGAGCGGATCGCATGGACGATCACGGAAGAGCTGCAGGCAAAGGCGGATTTTTATATCGATCTTCATGCGGGCGACACGAGTGAAGAGGTAATGCCCTTTGTCTATTATAATGTGGCAGCAGGAGACCAGATTGCAGAAATTTCAGAAAGAATGGCAATGGCAGCAGATATGAAAGTGCGGGCGAGTTCGACAGCAGCGACCGGGGCGTACAGCAGTGCCTGCCGGAGGGGACTTCCTGCAATCCTGATGGAGCGCGGTGGAGGCGGAAGATTTACGGAAGAAGAAGTTGCGGCATATAAGCAGGATATCAGGAATATCATGATCAGTCTGGGGATGATCCAGGGCGTGGAACAACATACGGAAAAACAGCGGAATGTGACGACAGCAGAGTATCTGGAGGCGGAGACGGACGGTCTCTGGTATCCAAATAAAAATGTCGGAGAGACATTCCGGAAAGGGGAGCTTCTGGGGGAAGTTCGCAATATCTGGGGAGAACTCCTGAAAGAATACCGGGCAATCTATGACGGGATCATTTTGTACCAGACAGTGAGTCTTGGGATAAAAGAGGGGGATCCGTTGATCGCGTATGGAGCATACGGAGAAAGCTGAAGACGGTGTATGGTGCTTATTTTTTTAGATGAGCCTGATGAATAAAAATTTCGGAAAACCAGAAAAAAAGAATCAATATCAAAAAGAGGAAGATCTGCACGATGGCAGATACTTCCTCTTTTTGATGCCATGCATCTGAAAGGAGATTCCGGCGGAAGCGTTTTATATCTTAAAGCACTTCTGAAGTTCCCGGTACTGTCCGAGCACCAGCAAGGTGTCGGTTTCCTCAAACGTTGTATCCGGAGTTACGGAGAAGTTCAGGACTCCGCCATGCCGCACAGCGATGATATTGATGCCGTATTTTTTACGGATATCGATCCAGCCGACACTCATGCCGATCCACTGCGATGGGAGGTCCACCTCGTAGATGTCGTAATCACCTTCCAGATTTACAAAATCGAGGATGTGGTCGGAACTGAAGCGGATCGCAGTCCATTTGGCAAGCTGCTGCTCCGGATAAACGACCTTATCGGCACCGTTTCTTAACAGGAATTTCTCGTGGACATCGCTGGATGCCCGGGAGACGACAAGTTTTGCACCGAGTTCCTTTAAGAGAGAGGTTGTCTCTAAAGAACTCTGAAAATTGTCACCGATGGCGACGATGCAGGCATCGAAATTCCGGATGCCGAGCGAAGAAAGGAAGGACTCACTCGTACTGTCCCCGATCTGCGCTTCCGTCACATAGGGAAGAACGGAATCAACGCGCTCTTCGGTGCTGTCAACGGCCAGGATCTGGTGGCCGAGATTGTGAAGTTCCATTGCGATATGTTTTCCAAAACGGCCGAGGCCGATCAAAAGAATCGATTTCATAGAATTCTCCTTATAAGCAGTTGTTTTTATAAAAAATCACATCATCCGACGGAAATCTTCTCCTGCGGCAGCTTTCCGCACTGGAGCTTATAGCCGTTCATGGTCGCGTAGATGATCGTGAGTCCGCCGACACGGCCGATGAACATGAAGATGATCAGGAGCAGCTTTGATAAAACGGACAGTGTCGGAGTGATCCCGAAACTTAATCCTACCGTAGCGATCGCGGAAAAGGACTCAAACAGACACGGCATGAGCGGCAGTTCCTCGATGATGCTGAGTGCGATGGCGCAGGTGATGCCGAGTCCTGTATACATGAAGAAGATCGCGATCGCGGTTGCGACGATGTCCGGCATGATCCGGCGTTTGAACATTTCCGGGCTGTCTTTTCGGGAAAAAACAGCAGCGGCACATGCGAGGAGCACGGCGATCGTCGTTGTCTTGATACCGCCGGCCGTGGATCCCGGACTTCCGCCGATTAACATTAAGAGAATCATCAGGAACTGGCTGGACTCGTGCATGGCGGTCAGATCGGCAGTGTTGAAACCTGCAGTTCTCGTTGTCACCGACTGGAACAGGGCAACGAGTGCGCGTTTTCCGACCGGGAGATCTTTAAATTCCAACAGGAAGAAAAAGATGGCCGGAAGGACACAGAGCGCCAGGGACCAGGTCATGATGACCTTGCTCTGCATCCGGTATCTGGAGAAATGATACCCGTTTGCGCGGATATCATCCCAGGTCAGGAAACCGATGCCGCCGGCGATGATGAGCAGCATGATCGGAATGTTGATGAGCGGCTCATATGCGTAGGAGGTCAGGGAGGAAAATGCCCCGCGGTCTCCTAAAAGATCGAGCCCCGCATTGCAGAAGGCCGAGACAGAGTGGAACACGGCCATCCAGATCCCTTTTAAAAGACCGAAATCACGGCAGAATACCGGCATCATGAGGACTGCCCCGATGAGTTCGATGCACAGGGCAGTTTTGATGATAAAGCTTGTCAGGCGCACGATCCCGCTGAGCTTCGGGGAAGCGACGGACTCTGCCATCATGCTGCGCTGGGAGAGACCGATCTTCTTGCCGGAGATCATGGAAAAGGAGGCGGACAGGGTCACGACGCCGAGACCGCCGGCCTGGACGAGGATCAGGATGATGACATGCCCGAATTCAGACCAGTAGGTTCCGGTGTCACGGACAACAAGTCCGGTGACGCAGACGGAGGTGACGGCGGTAAAGAGTGCGTCGATAAAAGGTGTCCAGATTCCGTCTGCGGAGGACACCGGCAGCATCAGGATCATGGTGCCGAGTGCGATCATGCAGGCAAAGCCGAGAACGACGATCTGGAACGAATTTAACCGCCGGAAGGCGGAGAGAATACGATTCATAAAATAATCCTTTCTGGAAACAATGAAGATGCTAATGGTTTTATTATAAACAGGAATGTTTGTAAAGGAAAGTAGTTTTTCGCCGAGTTGTGTGGGAAAAGCAGGTGATTGCTGTTTGAAAAATTTTCCATAGTGAAAGATGAAAATGCGTTGTAATTACAACATACGAGAGAGAAATTTGAGGATATAATGCGTACATGTTCCGGCGATGCCGGACAGGAAAATGATGATCTGACAGGTATGACTGCCGCAGTGCAGCGGATATGCCTGAGTAATTTATGCGAACAACGAGCTAAAGTCCGCGCTTGCGCGAGACCTTGGCGACTGTTGCGATAGCAAGGGGAAACTCGCGAAGCGTGTTTTCACGTGTTGGAAATTCGGTGAAAGCTGCGAAAATCCGCAGGGATTACCGGGATAAAAATATTTGGAGGTATGCAGGATGGATCAGAAAATGTTCTGTTATCAGTGTGAGCAGACCGCGGGATGTGCGGGATGCACAGGAAATGCGGGTGTCTGCGGAAAGACCGCGGAGACTTCCCGGCTTCAGGACCAGTTGGTCGGAGCTCTTGTCGGGCTTGCGAGAGCAGCAGAAGGCGTGGAATGTCCGGGGGACGGCATGTACCGAACGGTGATCGAAGGACTTTTTACAACACTTACAAATGTGAGCTTTGATGACGATGCGATCCGGGCGCAGATCGAAAAGACGCATAGAGAGAAGGAAAAACTGCTGACGGCGCCGGTGAGAAGAAAGGCGGAAGAGAAAACTCCGGCAGCAGGAACGGATCCTGCGGCTGGAAATGAAAGCGGAGAACAGGCAGTCGACGATTACAATCTCGGTCTCTTATGGGACATGGATCCGGACATCCGTTCCTTAAAATCCCTGATCCTGTTTGGCTTAAAGGGAATGGCGGCATATGCGTACCATGCGCTGATGCTCGGGGCGTCTGATGAGACGGTGAACCAGTTTTTCCTGACAGGACTTCGTGAGATCGCAAAAGACGGGACGATCGAGAGCCTGCTTCCGACCGTTATGAAGGTCGGAGAGGTCAATCTCACCTGTATGGCCATGCTCGATGCGGCAAATACGGGAACCTACGGGACACCGGCTCCGGTCCGTGTGCCTCTCAAGGTGGAAAAAGGTCCGTTTATCGTTGTGACGGGGCATGATCTCAAAGATCTGGAACTTCTTTTAAAGCAGACTGAGGGAAGGGGCGTCAATATTTACACCCACGGGGAGATGCTGCCGGCTCATGCGTATCCGGAATTAAAGAAATATCCTCAGCTGAAGGGGAATTTCGGAACAGCATGGCAGAACCAGCAGAAGGAATTTGCGGACATTCCGGCGCCGATCCTCTTTACGACAAACTGCCTGATGCCGCCGAAAAAATCGTATGCGGACCGCGTGTATACAACGGAAGTCGTGGCCTATCCGGGAATGGTGCATATTGATGATGAGAAAGACTTTACGCCGGTGATCGAGAAAGCGCTGGAGCTTGGCGGATATCCGGAAGACCGGCAGTTTACAGGAATCAACGGCGGGACGGAAGTGGTGACTGGCTTTGGACACGGAACGATCCTGTCTGTAGCTGATCAGGTTGTCGACGCGGTAAAGACAGGTGCGATCCGCCATTTCTTCCTTGTTGCAGGCTGTGACGGCGCGAAGCCGGGAAGAAATTATTATACGGAATTCGTAAAACAGACGCCGGAAGACAGCATTGTCCTGACCCTGGCATGCGGAAAGTATCGGTTTAACGATCTGGATCTCGGCACGATCGGCGGGCTTCCGCGGATCATGGATATGGGACAGTGCAACGATGCCTATGGAGCGATCAAAGTCGCTGTGGCGCTCGCTGAGGCCTTTGGGTGCGAAGTGAATGAGCTTCCGCTTTCCTTTGTACTCTCCTGGTATGAGCAGAAGGCCGTGTGCATTCTCCTGACACTTTTACACCTGGGGATCAAAAACATCCGGCTTGGTCCGTCGCTTCCGGCATTCCTCTCTCCGAATATCTTAAATTTCCTGGTGGAAAATTACGGGATCGGACCGGTGACAACGCCGGAGGAAGATCTGAAGGCACTGCTGGGATAAAGTTACGGTTTGAGGATAGAAACTTTCTGAACATGTGCGTAACGGTTTCGGAGATGTGCCAGATTGGAAAGGGGAAAGCCAGAGAAATAGCTTTCCCTGAATAAATACAAAAGGGCTGCCGGATCAGCAAAAAATTTTACTGATCCGACAGCCCTATTTTTAGTTTTACATATGCTGTAAAAGCTCTAACTGCTCTCCATTCGGTCCGAAGAAGAACGCGTTGCGGATCCCGCCGAAGATCGGGAGGTCAGCGGCTTTGTCAACGCCGTTCCGGAAGCTTGTGATCCCGGCTGCTTTCAGATCTGCGATGGCAGCGTCGATATCATCGACTTCGATCGCGATATGCGGGAAGAGTCCGCCTTCTGCGGTCACAACGGTGCCGTCGTGCGGCTCGATGATCTCAAGGTCGAAGCCAGGCATGCTGACGATCTTGATGTGGTTGGTTCCGAGTGGTTTTACCACATCGGCCTGTCCGGTTATTTTTCCGCCGAGACATTCGTAGAATTTTACGGAAGTCTCGAGATCCTTTGTGAAAAGTGCGATATGTGCAAGTCCTGTGATATGTTTCATGATCAATGTCCTTTCTGTATTTTCAGAATTATTTGGTATCGGAGAGACAAAAGACTGGCTTCCGACATCATGAAGATAGCTATGCTTATTATAAAATCATTTGAAGGAGAGTGCAACCGGTTCCTTGTCACGGAAAGAAAGTGCGTGTACGGGAACACATAATTTGTCAGTGACGGACAGAAAAATCTGTGCTATACTCTTTTATTATGAAAAATTTTATTGTATTTGATCTGGAATGGAACCAGAACCCGGGCGGGAAAGAATTGTCCGTGGAACGGCTTCCTTTTGAGATTTTTGAAATCGGAGCAGTAAAACTGAATGAAAATCGGGAAAAGACCGGAGAGTTTCACCGGATCATCCGCCCGTGCGTGTACCGTCAGATGCACCGGATCATCTCGGAAGTGACCCATGTGTCGATCGAAGAGCTGGAGCGGGACGGAGAACCGTTTGTGGACGTGATGGAGGACTTCCTTGAATGGTGCGGGGAAGATCCCGTGTTCTGCACCTGGGGGAGTATGGACCTTACGGAACTTCAGAGGAACATGGTCTATCACGGGATGACAATCCCATTTCCGAAACCACTCCTTTTTTATGATATCCAGAAGCTGTACAGCCTGTGCTATCAGGATGGAAAGGCGCGAATTTCCCTGGACGAGGCGGTGGAATCATTTGCGATCGATGTGGACGCGCCGTTTCACCGGGCACTCGGGGACGCGGAGTATACCGGCCGTGTGATGCAGGCGATGGACCTTGATTCCGTGAAAGATTTCGTATCGGTGGATTACTATATGCCGCCGGAGAATGTGCAGGAGGAATTTACTCTGCGTTTTCCGGGATATACGAAATTCGTGTCCCAGATGTTTGAGACGAAGGAAGAGGCGATGGAGGAAAAGCAGGTGACGGATGTCGTCTGCACGGAGTGCCGGAGAATGCTGCGGAAGAAGATCCGCTGGTTTGCGTCCGGACAGCGCTATTATCTCTGCCTTGCAGCATGTCCGGAACACGGACTGATGAAGGGCAAGATCCGGATGAAAAAATCGGAGGATGGCCGGATCTTTGCGGTGAAAACGGTAAAGCCGGTAGATGAGGAAGGCGCGGAAGCTGTTTACCAGAAAAAAGAGGAAGCCAGGATCCGACGCGCGGAGAAGAGCAGGCAGAAGAAGCTGCATGGGATGGAGTAGATGGCTGGTTTGACAAGTGTCAGCAGGAATTTTCTTACCACAGCAGGAGTCAGGAGTGATTGAAAGAAATGAACTCCTGCGGAAACTGCAAAGGCGATAAAGCAGAAATATCAGAAAAGTAAAAGGTCTGAAACATGGAACCGACAGGAAATCGGGAACCATATTTCAGACCTTTTTATGTGCTCTTTTAAGTCAGGCTCTGCCTGGAAGGAACCGGCAGTCTGCATGATCTGTAAACCGGAAATCAATGTCGTTTAAAATGAGCTTTCACCCGTTCCCAGAATCCCGGCTTTGTGATCCCGGCTTTGGACCGGAGATGGTTTTCCATGATCATATCAAACTCCGTGGACGAATAACCCCATTCCTTTAAGCGCTTTTCACGTCTCTGGTGGCGGAGGATCCGCTCGTTCTGCGCTTTGTTCTCCTGATAGATCATGATGCCGAAGATTGACCCGCCGATCACGCCGATGACCGCAAGAACGATCAGGACTTTTTTTGCAATCCGGAAAGCAGGAGAGGAAGTCCAGGATGATGAAGAATCGGAGCTTTTCTTTGAGCCTTTGGAGACGGAGGTCCCGGAATCCGCATTGACAGCGGATCGATCCGATCCGTTCGCGGTTTCCTTAGTCATATCAGAACTGTCCTGGACGGATTCCGCAGAGGATTCCGGGCTCTTTTCAGAAGAATTTCCGGAATCAGCCGTTTCGGAAGTTGTTTTTGCAGCTCCCGGAACATATCCCTGAGTCACAGAAACTTCCAGATACGCCTGTCCGACCAGCCGGTCATCGTACTGATAATCGATCCGTGCGATCGCGCCGGCTGGCGCGTCATCAGTCAGGTCATAATCCAGTGTGGAGGTCACATCGGAAAAGCTTCCGTCAGCCGGAAGAGTCACGGCGCTGTTTTTGTTGACGATCAGTCTTGTGGCACTTCCGGAGAAGATCCCGGAGATCGTCAGATCGTCGGCCACCTTGCTGTAGGTGCTGTCCTGATCAGCGACCGGTACAGATTTAAAGTTCTTAAACCCGTAGTCGAATAGAGCTTTCGTGTCGGAATAATGGGTCAGGTGACCGTTTAAGACGACAGCGACGAGCTTCATGCCGTCCCGCTCCGCACATGTTACGAGCGTGTTTCCGGCAAGAGAAGTATAACCGGTCTTTCCGCCGATGACCCCGTCATAATACAGGGAATCGTTGCGGCGCAGCATTCTGTGGTGAGCGTAATAGCGCCAGCCGTCCGGATACTGCTTTAATTTTCCGGCAGGTACATCATAATATGTGGTGGAATCGATCTCCACGAACGTCGGATTGTTAAACGCCGCTTTTGCGATGAGAGCCATATCGTAGGCGGATACATAGTGGTTCGGATCGTTGAGTCCGCTCGGATTCGCAAAATGGGAGTCAGTGCAGCCAAGCTCTGCCACGCGCTCGTTCATCATCTCCGCGAAGGCGTCCATACTGCCGGCGCAGTGTTCCGCCAGGGCATTTGCAACCTCGTTTGCAGACTGTAAAAGCAGTGCATAGAGGCAGTCGCGGACGCTTAAGGTGTCGCCGGCTCTCGCTCCGAGGATCGAGGAGTTCGGCTCCAGAGTGTTGACAGCCGTGTTGGAGAAGGTCACAGTCTCATCAAGACTGCAGTTTTCGATCACGATCAGGGCCGTCAGGATCTTCGTGATACTGGCCGGATAATACGGTTCATGGCTGTTCTTTTCATAGAGAACGGCGCCGGAATTGATGTCCATCAGGATCCCGCCGTCGGCAGAGATCGAGATGTCCGACGGCCATTCCTCGGCCGCGTATGCAGTCTGACCGGGAAGAATGCCAAGGATCAGGGTCAGACAGAGAAAAAGACTTAAAAATCGTTTCATGAAACTCCTTAAAATAATTTTGACATTTATTTATAAACATGATAGTATATTGTATAGAAAGAGAGTGCCGTCGATAGACGGTTAGTCCGATATATAATTGCGTACAAAAATTGCCGCTATGTTTACCAGACGAGGCGGCTATTTTTGTGTCTTATTGCATCCAATTGTATATCCTAACCCGAAAGCTGTTAAGCATAAGCTGATAACAGCAATTAATCCTTCGAGAGTCAACATTGGCATCCCCTCCTTTTGTGAGATTTCCACAGAAAAGCTGTAGATATCTATGTAATCAGAGGGGTGCTGAGTGCCAGTGGCACTCGTTTAGCACCGACCGAAACGGAGTGTAGACCAGTCCCCCTGGAGAGGACGAACCGCCTACCGTTTTGACAGCACCCATAGTATAAATTATAGCAGTTCGGAGGCAGAGCTGCAACTGATAAATTGTAATAAAAAGAGCTGGCAGACTTAATGTCTGTCAGCTCTTTTCCATAAAACAAAATTCCCGACAAAAAACACCACAACGATCACTGCAAACACCAGCGCGATCCGCGCAGCGGTGTCGAAGAAGAATCCCTCCGGGACGATGTTGATGAGCATGTCGGTCCGCGGATCGAGGATCCATAAGTCGTTAGTGAAGAAGATCTTGTGGAAAACGATAAAATATTTTGAGAAGTCTGTGGATATCACGCCGATCAGCGCGAGAGCCACGGCAAAAACAGCACCGGTGCCGATGCAGAGCGATTTCGGGATCAGCCGTTTGAGCGCTCTGGTCCGCTCTGCGTTTTTGCGTCCCCAGAGATAAGCCAGGGCTGCGAAAACTGCGGTGACCGCGATCCCGATTCTGCGGAGCCACAGACCGCCGATAAAGAGTCCCTGTACATCCTCCATGTGCGCGATCTCCCGGTCATTAAAGAATTCCCGGTATTCCCCGCCCATGGTCGTGTATACATGAAGGTCCTCCCGCTTTCCGCGAAGGAAAGCCATCATCTGGTCGGTGACGTCTAAAAGATCATCCATTGTCATTTCCGGAAGATCGTTTAAAACCTGGTACTTGGTGTATTCCTTTTCATAGTAGCCGGGGGTCCAGTACGCGACCGCCTCGACGGATGTGATGAGGAATGCGATGATCAGCCAGAATGCAGTGAAGATCCCAGCGGCATAGGTAATAGTTTTTGCTTTTTTTGTCATTTCGTGGTACTCCGTTTGATCACTTTTAGTCTTGTAAATTCCTCGCGGTCCTTTTCCTCCAGGGCGTTGGAAATATCTTTTACGAGTGCCTGGTAGGACGGGATCGTAATATTCTTCAATGCATTTGCCCGCTTCTGGGTCTTCTTGATGCTCTCGGCAAGACGGTAGGCGGAAGTCTCCACGGTTGCGAGGTTGGCGGTCAGTTCCTTCACGCGCTCGAAGGCGATCCGCGCCTCATCTAAGGAATCGCTGGTGCTGTAAAAGGCGTAGGGCGGCTTTTCATCCTGGGCAGGTGTATACTCGACAAGCGGGATCTCCGTTCCCATGATGCTGCGCGCCTTGATCCGGATATCATCGGTGACCGCGATCGATCCGGCGATCTCTTCCACATAATGGATCCCCATCTCGATATTGGCCTTCTGGAGCGCCTTGTAGGCGGCTGTGAAGGTGGAATCGATCTCGGACTGGATCGTCTTTGCCTGGTCGATCAGGCCCATCAGTTCCCGCAGCAGGATATTCCTTTTTTTGTCCATCAGCCCATATCCCTGCGTCGCAAGGGCGAGGGAATTTTTCGCAAGGATCAGATTTCCCTTGGTAGGAAATGTGTTCGGATTCATGAGATCCCCTCCTTATGAAGCGTCGGAAGCGGCGTCTGCAGGTTTATAATACTTGTCTAAGATTTTCGTGTCAATACGGTCGAGCTCTTCTCTCGGAAGAAGTCCTAAAAGCTCCCAGCCGATGTTTAACGTGTCGATGATGGTACGGTTGTCATGGATATCCTGTCCGATGAACCGTTTCTCAAATTCCCGTCCGAATTCCAGGTATTTTTTATCGATCGGGGAGAGCTCATCTTCACCGATGACGGAGGCAAGCGCTCTCGCGTCACCGACTTTCGCGTAGCAGGAGAAGAGCTGGTTTGCGACATCCTGATGGTCCTCACGGGTGAAACCTTCACCGATGCCATCCTTCATCAGACGGGACAGGGACGGCAGGACGCTGATCGGCGGGTAGATGGACTGGCCGTTTAAATTGCGGTCCAGAACGATCTGGCCTTCGGTGATGTATCCGGTAAGGTCCGGGATCGGGTGGGTGATATCATCGTTCGGCATGGTGAGGATCGGGATCTGTGTGACGGATCCGTTGACGCCGGCAACGATACCGGCGCGCTCGTAGAGGGAAGCCAGGTCGCTGTAGAGATAACCCGGATAACCTTTACGGGATGGGATCTCGCCCTTGGAGGAAGAAACCTCACGAAGCGCCTCGGCATAGGAAGTCATATCAGTCAGGATGACCAGGATATGCATGCCCTTTTCAAAAGCCAGGTACTCGGCAACGGTAAGGGCAACCTTCGGTGTGATCAGACGCTCGACGACCGGGTCGTTCGCCAGGTTGATGAACATGGCGACATGGTCGAGAACGCCGCTCTCGCGGAAGGTGCGCTCGAAATACTCTGCGACATCGTATTTTACGCCCATGGCTGCGAAGACAACGGCGAATTTCTCGTCAGAATTGTCACCGAGGGAAGACTGCATGACGATCTGCGCGGCCAGCTGGTCGTGTGGAAGTCCGTTTCCGGAGAAGATCGGAAGCTTCTGACCGCGGATCAGGGTCATCAGTCCATCGATGGCGGAAATTCCGGTGCGGATGTAGTTTCGCGGATATTCACGGGCAACCGGGTTTAACGGTTTTCCGTTGACGTCCAGTTTTTTATCGGCCAGGATCGGACCGAGTCCGTCGATCGGATTTCCGAGACCGTCAAATGTGCGGCCCAGCATGTCGGCGGAGACGCCGATCTCCATCGGATGTCCGGTAAGGCGGGTATGTGTATTTTTCAGTGCCATGTTTCCGGTACTCTCAAAGACCTGGATCACGGCTTTATCCTCGTACGCTTCGATAATGCGCCCGAGCTTCTTTTCTTTACCATCGACGGTCATTTCAACGATCTCATCGTAAGCAGCCCCGGAAACGCCTTCCAGGACGGCAAGAGGACCGTTTAAGGAGCTAAGTCCAAGATATTCGACTGCCATTTGAAATTCGCCTCCTTATGCGTTGCGCTCGATGACGGAATTGTAGAAATCATCGATCTGTTTTTTATAGTCATCAAACATGTCGAGACGGTCGTTCGGAACATCATATTTGATGGCGATGATCTTCTCAAAGATCTTTTCTTCTTTGAGGACGGATACCGGCATGCCCATCGCGACGAGGGCGCGGGATTTTTTATAAAGATAAAGGATGATCTCCATCATCTTAAACTGCTTTTTGAGCGGAACGCAGGTATCTTCCTTGTGAAATGCGTTCTGCTGAAGGAATCCGAGGCGGATGACCTTTGCGATCTCAAGGACAAGCTTCTGGTCATCCGGGAGAACGTCGGATCCGATCAGTTTTACGATCTCCATCAGGCTGCTTTCCTGGTTTAAGATCGTGACGAGCTGGTTTCTGTAGTTGACAAAGTTCTTATCGACATGCTCGGAGTACCAGGAAGAAAGATCCGTCAGGTACTCGGAGTAACTGGTCAGCCACTGGATCGCCGGGAAATGTCTCGCGTAGGCGAGGTTCTTATCAAGTCCCCAGAAGCAGCGGACGAAACGCTTGGTGTTCTGTGTGACCGGCTCGGAGAAATCGCCGCCCTGCGGGGATACGGCGCCGATGATGGATACGGAACCTTCTGTTCCGTTTAAGTTCTGGACCATGCCGGCGCGTTCATAGAACTGGGACAGGCGGGATGCTAAGTAAGCAGGGAAGCCTTCCTCGGCAGGCATCTCTTCAAGACGTCCGGAGAGCTCACGCAGGGCCTCTGCCCAACGGGAAGTGGAGTCTGCCATGATCGCGACGTTGTAACCCATATCGCGGTAATATTCGGCAAGTGTCAGACCGGAATAAAGACTTGCCTCACGGGCGGCAACCGGCATGTTGGAGGTGTTGGCGATCAGCGTCGTCCGCTCCATCAACGGGTTTCCGCTCTTCGGGTCGATCAGCTCGCTGAATTCCTCCAGAACCTGTGTCATCTCGTTGCCTCGCTCGCCGCAGCCGATGTAGATGATGATGTCGGCATCGGACCACTTGGCGATCTGGTGCTGGGTCATGGTCTTTCCGGTACCGAATCCGCCCGGGATCGCTGCCGTGCCGCCCTTTGCGAGCGGGAACAGAGTGTCAAGGATACGCTGTCCTGTGATCAGCGGTTTGGATGCCGGATAACGCTTTACGGTCGGACGCGGGATACGGATCGGCCACTTCTGTGTCATGGTGATGGCTTTTTCTGTTCCTTCCTTTGTCATAAGCGTGATCAGTGTATCATTGATCGTATATTCACCATCGGAGACAACGGAGAGGACATCGCCCTCCAGATCCGGTGGGATCATGACTTTATGGGTGATGGCTCTCGTCTCAGGGACCTCCGCGATGATGGTGCCGCCGTAGACATGATCACCGCGCTTTACAGTCATGTGGGTCTGCCATTTCTTTTCTGTATCAAGGGATGTTACATGAACACCGCGGTCAATATAATAGCCGCTCGATTTTTTGATAGCGGCTAACGGACGTTCAATTCCATCGAAAATATTCGTGATGATGCCGGGAGCAAGTGTGACGGAGACGGGAGCTCCTGTTCCCGTGACCGGTTCCCCGGGCTTTAAACCGGTGGTCTCTTCGTAGACCTCGATCGTTGTGCGTTCGGAGGTCAGTCCGATGACCTCACCGACGAGGTTCGCCTCGCCGACGTAGACCATCTCATTCATTTGAAAACCGAAATCTCCGGCGAGATAGACGATCGGGCCGTTGATCCCGTAAATTGTGCCTTTTGCAGCCATGGTGATTTCCTCCTAAACTAAACCTGTAATGCGAATTGAAAGCTTTCCTCGGCTTCCTTAAGCTTCGTCTCAAAGGAGTTATCGATCAGGATATTTTTCGAGGCGATAACGGCCCGCGTGCCGCCGAGAAACGGATACTGGCTGACACGGATGTCGCAGTCGGTCTTCAGGGAAAGAAGATTCAGTTTCTCTTTATCGGACGGGTCGATGTAGATATGGATCTCACTGTCTCCGGCGAATGATTTTTCTTTTTTGATCTGCGCCTCCAAAAAGGCGTCATATTTCGGGGTTTCCATGAAACGTGCGAGTCTGTCGCGCAGTTCTGAGAAAATCTTTCCCCGGAGTTCTTCATCTTTTTTACTGTAGGAACGGCGGATCTCGATCTGTCCTAAGGACAGGTTCTTGTTTGTTTCCCTGGCGATCCGCTCTTTCTCGGCAGCGATCTGCATAGCTGCCTGCTTTTTCGCGTTTTCTTTATGTTCACTCAGGATCTTTTCCTCGTAAGCGGTATAATCAGAGACTGCCTGCTCGTATTTCTTTAATGCGTCGCCCGTGCAGATGTCTTCAAAATGTTTTAACTTCTCTTCTGTTGTCAAAGCAGTCACCTCCTTGAATCTTATAGCTTTAATCCGATCGCGTCATTTACATACGCGGTGATGAAATCCGGCCGTCTTCCGGTTCCGTGACGGTCCGGGATCTCGATGAGCAGCGGCTTTTTATGTTCCGTGCGGACGGTCTTTACGAGGTCCGGGAACTTTCGTCCCAGCGACTCCGTCAGCAGGATGATGCCGATGTTCTTGTCTTTCAATGATTCGTTGAGCGCTTTTTCAAGTGTCTCTTTTTCTTTTACGATGACACCGTCCACGCCGGCCAGCCGCATGCCGGTCAGCGTGTCAGTGTTATCGCTGATCAGATACATTCTCATAGCGATCCTCCATTTCCGGATCTGCGGATCAAAGTTTACCGATGATCATGAAGGAGATGATAAGTCCGTACAGGCACACACCTTCGGCAAGACCTACGAAGATCAGGGATTTACCAAGAATGGAAGAATCCTCACTGATCGCTCCGAGTGCTGCGGATGCTGCTGCAGAAACGGCAACGCCGCCGCCGATGCAGGAGAGACCGGTGGAAAGAGCGGCTGCGATGTAGCCCATGCCGGTCGAGATGCCGCCGGCTGCTGCAGTTGACTCTGCTGCGAATGCAGTGCCGTTGAAGAGTACGCATACTGCAAAGAGCATGGTTCCGAAGAACATCACGGTGTTGGCTGCAAGAGCGGTCTTATAACGGCCTCTTGTTTTTTCTCCTGCGGCGAAAGCGCCGAACGGGACTGCGATGCTGAAGATGAGTGCAACGGTTAAAAGAACTTTTACTGCGATTGTCATGACTGATGACCTCCTAAATTCTGTAGTTTAACTGAAAGTATTATATCTGTTTCTGATAAAACGGCTTGAATTCACGGCCGGTTCCTTTGTAGAAACGGCTGAACAGCTCGTAGTACTCAAGACGAAGAACCTGAATCCCGACGATCAGACCTTCCATGCCGCAGACGAACAGGTTTCCGAGAACAATGACCGGTATGGACGGTGTTCCGGATTCTGCACCTGCAAGCATCAGGACGACCTGCATCATGGCCGCGTGGCTCACTGCGAAGGCGCCGACACGGACGAAGGAGAGCGTGTTGGAGAAGTAGCTTAAAAGCACTTCAAACAGCTCGAAAAAGCCCTGTGTGACGAACATGCCGAAGCCGCCGGAGATCTTTTCGGACTTTTTCTCCAGGATCGCGGTGAGCGGTTCCTTAAAGAACATCACGATGAGCGGCAGGACGAACATTACGATGAGGATCGCAGCTGCCGGCAGCGTGTGTCCGCTCATGAATAAAACGATGGTTGCCGCAAGACTCAGATAGAAGATGAAGCCTGCGAGACCGTTTGTGTCGAACCAGGTCTTTTCGATGTCGTGGTTCTTAAAGGATGTTGCCATGTTGAGGATCATCGTGAAGAGGATGACCGCCATGCCGAGGGCGATGGCAACGACAAACACGGTATTTAAACGGCCCACAAACGGGAGATCCGTCATGGCTTCCGTCGGGCGCAGCCACAGAGCGGGGATCACGTCCTCGAATCCGAATACGCTTCCAAACAGGAATCCGAAGATCGTTGAGAAGAAGCCGCAGCAGGAAATGATGGCCGCAAGGTTGATCTTCTTAAATTTGTAGAGCAGGAAACCGCCGATCAGGAGCAGAAGTCCCTGTCCGGCATCTCCGAACATGAAACCGAAGAAGACGGAGTAGGTGACTGCGATCAGGAGCGTCGGATCAAACTCGTTGTACGCCGGAAGTCCGTACATCTTTACGAACATCTCGAACGGGCGGAGCAGCGGAATGTTTTTTAACTTTGTCGGCGGGATGCTGGTCACATGTTCTTTGCTGTCCTCCAGGACGAAGAATGTGTCGGCATCTTTTGAGAGATCCTTATGAAGCTTTTCTGCGTCCTCTTTTGTCATCCAGCCGCATAGAATGTAGAATGGATGATCTTTGTCGTGGGTGCACGCCGCATATTTTCTCACATTGAAGTTGGTCTCATATGATTCCAGAACACTGCAGGCATCCTGGAGACCGGATCTTCTTGTGAGCAGATATTCGGAATCTTTTGCATCGAGCGCCTGCTCCTTTGCTTTCAGTTCCGCAAGCTCATTTTCCAGCCGTTCGACTTCCGTCTTTGGCGTTCCGGCATATTCATCCGGCAGGTAGATCCGCTCAAACTGCATGGAGGAAAATACCGTGTCGATCCGGTCGGAAGTGATATCCGGCGTGAAGTAGAGCAGGGAAATATATTTGTCGGATTCATGGCATTTGAACAGGATCGTCTCATCCGAACGGTCGGCGAAAGCCTGAAGCTGCGGGAAACTTTCCTTTCTGACACGTCCGAACCGGTATTTGATGTGTTTGAGCTTCAGGACGGCCGGAATGTCGAAGTCGAGTTCCACATACAGGCGAACCTGTTCCAGCAGAGAAGAGACTTCTTTTTCTTTTGATTTCAGAGCTTCCCGCTCCTCGGTTGAGGCGGCGAGCTCTGTATCCATGTCATTGACGAGCGCGATGGCATTCTCGACAGACATCGTACCTGCATTTGGAGCCATCTGTTTGGCTCCGGCACAGGAAGCGAGAAGTTTCTGCGCTTTCTGCAGCGGTTCCCGGTATGGATTGGTGCCGGGATATGGTTCCAGCTTTGATGCAGATTTTAATTCGGTCAGCGCGTTTTCCAGCTGGATCTCATATCGTGAGAGATATTGGTTGACGATTCGGTCGAGATCGTTTTTCGGCCCGGAGATGCTGACGAATTTCATTTTTTCAATCACAAAGCATACCCCCTTTTTAGCTTTCTGCCAGGCAGGAGAGGATTTCCGGAGTGCTCAGGCTGTAACGGATCCCCTCGACGGTGGTAATGATTTTTCTGATATCCTCTTCCTTAAAATAGAAGTAGGTGTTTAAAGCAGCAGCGGAGTACGGATCTTTCCGTCCGGATCTGCTGTACATGGCATCGAGAAGCGCCCGGAATAACGAGCGGAATTCCGGATTCTCCTGCTGGTCTCCGGATGTATGGAAGATCCGGTTTCCGTAGCGGGTCCCCTTCAGGATCCGGTCAAATTCCTCGATGGACGATGCCTCGGCGAGCTCTCTCGCCTTGGATCTTTTCAGGCGGTGCCAGATGGGGATCAGAAGCTCCATGATGGCATCGGCGGATAATTTGTAGTGGCGTTTCGCTCTCGCGAGCCATTCGATATTTAAAAGATCGATCTTTTCACCGACACAGTCGGCGATGGCCCTCTGGTCATCCTTCGAGAGCTGATCTTTTAAGCTCTTCTCAAATCGGATGAAATACAGAGTATCCAGCGCGGATTCAAGCTCGAACAGGGAAGTGATGCCCTGATCTTTCAGCTCCTTTAACGGTCCGTAGTAAGGAGTGTTCTGAATACTGTCCAGAAATTCGTCGAGATTTTCCGAATCCGTCAGTGCGGTAAAATCCAGGTGCGAGTGTTTTCGAAAGAACGGCTCGAAGCTCTTGAAATTCAGCTCGGAGCGTTTTCCGGAGACCGCATCCCGCAGACACCGCTTCATGACATCGATCTCAAAATGGAGAAAGTAGAGATCCAGAAATTTACGCTGGGTCCCATTTGCGAACCGGTAAAGTCTTGAAAAGTCGTTGTGAAGGGAGTGCCATAAAAGCTCTTCGATCTGACTTCTGTGGAGTTCCCCGTTCTCAATGCCGGAAAAGACATCCGCATAGGCGGGATCATTTTTCAGGTAATCAACGGCAGCCGGTACATTCTCCATTCCAGCGAGGACCGCGAACTCATCATCCGTAAGAAAATGTCCGCGCATCGCTGCAAGCTTTGCGGCGATCGCGCTGTAAGTGATGAGACTTCCCATAGATCACACCTCGGTCATCGAACGGAAGAGGGAGTCCACATACCGGGAATGCTTTTCTTCATAATGCTGTTCCAGGCTGGCCATCTGCTCACCGGCGGCAGTTTTCTGCTTTCCAAGCTCAGCGGCAGCTTCTGCCTCCATTTTCCGGCGCATGGACTGGATCTCCAGTTCAGTTTCATGATTCAGCTCTTCGTCAAACTGTTTCGTCTTCACCTCATACTCCGCTGCCAGGTTCTTTTTCCTGTCGGCGGCGCCGTCCAGGATCGCGGCGGTTTTTTCTTCAATCTGGGAGAGCTGACTGATAATGTTGTTCATGTGATATGCTCCTTTCAGAGAAGGATTTTTCCTCATTCGGGGATGGGACAGGACCCAGAAAACTGATGCAGATACAGAAGATGTTAAGAAGCTGTTCCTGAGCCGCTGACCCGTTTGATACCGGACTGTTTTATACTTTGTGTGTTTGCAGACCCGGCACAATCTAATATAACTTGTAAAATTATAATTTCAAATATATAATAATTATGCTGATATAACATGAATATTATGGTATTTAGAAAATGCTATAAATGAGCGAAAAATTAACACAAAATTAACACCGTGATCACGGGGACAGCGGAAAAGAGGGAAAAGCAGTATGGAGATCCAGCAGTTTCGGTATTTTTTGACGGCAGCGAGGTATGAAAATCTGACAAAGGCGGCGGAGGAGCTGCATATTGCCCAGCCGGCTCTGTCCCAGTCAGTCAAGCGCCTGGAGACGGAGCTTGGAGTGAGTCTGTTTGACCGGAAAAATCACCGGATCGAGCTCAATGAGCAGGGAAAACTCTTAAAAAAGCGCCTGATCCCGCTGATGGAATCCATCGATAATCTAAAGGATGAGCTATGGGAGTCTGTTTATTCATCGGAGGGCACGATCTACTTAAATTTTCTGTCCGCATCGAATCTGATCACGAACTGCATCATTTCCTACCGTGCCCAGAAACCGGACGTCCAGTTTCAGGTGTCCCAGCTCGAGATGATGGAAAACTGTGATATCCATATTGAATCGAGGATCGCGATGTCTGTGACGCCGCCTCATCCGCAGGAACTTCCAGAGGGGATCGTGCGGCGGGAATATCTGCGGGAAGAGATTTTTCTGGCAGTACCGCCGGACTCGAAATTTGCGAAACATAAGACGATCGATCTGAGGGAAGTGAAGGAAGAAAATTTTATCCGGCTCGGAAACGGGTGGCAGCTCCGGATGATCTGTGATGATTTCTGCCGGAGAGCCGGGATCCGGCCGCAGGCGGTGTTTGAGAGCAACAGTCCGGAGTCGGTGCGAAATCTGGTCGCAGCGGGGCTGGGGATCGGCTTCTGGCCGGAAAAAGCCTGGGGAGGTCCTCCGGGACACGGAGTCGTTCTGATCCCGATCCGCTATCCGATCTGCCGGCGGGATCTGGTGGTCACGATGTTTGAACAGGCGAAAGATAAGCCGGTCGTGGATGAATTTATGGATTATTTCTGCAGATATTTTGAAAAAGAGACGCTGGAGAGCGGCGATGTGACATTATAAAAGGGCGGGATCCTGATCGATCCCGCCCTGATCAAAAATTTCCAGACGATATGGTGAAATCTATTCTGCCGTGAGGAATTCCTTTGCGACATAAGCTTCCTGACCGTTGTATTTGATGACAGCCCAGGTATCGTCGTAGTCACGGAGATATTCGACGGATGCGCCAGGATCGAGCTTTCCGATCCGGTCAGCATCTGTGGACGGTTCTTTGCGGACGTTCAGGGTCGTTGTTGTCTTGTAGGAGCCGGAAACGGTATTCTCCGGTTCTGTTGCCGCTTCGGTCGTCTCAGCTGCTTCTGTGGTGATCACCGGTGCAGAAGTCTCTTCAGTAGCCGGTTTCTTCGGTGTGAGGACCCGGATCAGGACGATCAGGATGATCACAAGAACGATAGGAACCACAAATTTGAGAATATCCGTAGGCTGAAGTCCGCTGCCGGTCCGCTCGGAAGCAGAATTCCGGCTTCTTGACTGTTGAGGACGGGCACCTGCCGGACGTCTGCCGCGTGACGGCTTTCCGTTGTCCGCGAAGGAGTAGATCTCCTGAGACAGTACATGGTAAGCCTGATTTGCATTGTACGCGCCGTTATCGCCGTTTTTCGCGGCTTTTGTTCCGATCTCGTAGATCTGTAAATAGTGTTCCGCCGTGGATTTTGAGATCCATCCGCTGTTGTAGAGCTCACGGATCATGGCGTCCATGGAACTTTCCACGATGCCGGCCTGGTCACACTGGAGTTTTACCATGTACTCCACAGTCTGGCGGGCTTTGATCATGGATTGATTATATTGTTTCTGTCCCATGAGACGTTCCGTCTCCTGGACATTCTGGCGGATCTTATCCCATCCGCTTGGGATGTCGCTTCTTGCCATATAAATCCCTCCGTTTGTGTATTTTAACGGCTGCTGCAGGAGAATGCTGCTGTCCATGCGCTGCAGAACGACAGCAAAAATACCAGATCACTGCGGAAACCGTTTTTTTCATGTGAGCTGCGCCTGTGAAGAGTGCAGCAGAGTGATTTTGTCAGTCATTATCTTTATTATACTGGAACAATAGGAAAATTGCACGAACAATTTATGAACAATTTAAGAACTTTGTTACAGCGCACGGGCATAAGAGTATAGTTCCCTTGCAAAACAGAACGGTCAATGTTAAAATGAGACACAGGAAAAAATCAGGATCATTTTGCAGTCGGTCCGCGGCTTTATCTGGGATAAGCGGGAGCGCTGCTGTGAAGATACCGTACAGTTATAGACCAGGAGGAAAGCTATTATGAGATTACGCCATATCAAAGGCGCAGAAGAAGAGATCGCTGAGAGCCCATATGTGGTCCAGGATCCACAGTCACTGAAAGGAAAGTGGCATGAGTTTTTCGGAAACGACAACCCGATCCGCATTGAAGTCGGAATGGGAAAGGGAAAATTTATCATGGAACTCGCCCAGATGAACCCGGATATCAACTATGTGGGGATCGAGCGCTATTCCAGCGTTCTGCTCCGCGGACTCCAGAAACGTGCGGAACTGGAACTTTCCAATATCTATTTTATGAGAATTGACGCCTTAGAACTCGCAGACGTGTTCGCGGAGGACGAGGTGGAGCGGATCTACTTAAACTTCTCAGATCCGTGGCCGAAGGACCGCCATGCGAAGCGCCGTCTGACATCCGACCGTTTCCTTGCAGTGTATGACAAGATCTTACAGCCGGACGGGATCATCGAGTTCAAGACGGACAACCAGGATCTGTTCTGCTATTCCTTAGAATCCATCCCGGAAGCAGGATGGCAGGTAACATCCCATACCTTTGACCTTCACCATAGCGATATGGCTGAGGGAAATGTCATGACGGAGTATGAGACAAAGTTTTCCGCGGAAGGCAAGCCGATCTGCAAGCTGACAGCCTGTCGCGATAAAAAGAACACGGCGTGCATATACTAAATGGGAAACGATGAAAAGGCTGTATCTTAAATGAGTATGTGGACATGTGTAAAGCGGTGGCTCTCACAGGCAACCTGCGACAAGACAGAATTGAACCGGAAAATCATCCGGATCAAAAAATGCTTTGACGAGGCGAATGATGTGGTCTGCGGCAAAAAGAAATAGGCGCGGCCGCCAATCGGAAAGCTGAGAAAGCTCAGGAAAGGAGAAAATAACATGGAAGCAGTATTTACAAGCGCAAATTTTGATACTGATGTGCTGGGATCCGACATCCCGGTCGTAGTGGATTTCTTCGCGACATGGTGTGGACCGTGCCGCATGATGGCTCCGGCGATCGAAGAACTCGCGGAAGAGTATGCCGGAAAGGTTAAAGTCGGAAAGCTCGATGTGGATGAGAACAGCGATATCGCTGTCCGTTACGGTGTGATGTCCATTCCGACGATCATTCTCTTTAAAAATGGAGAGGTTGTGAAAAAGAGCGTGGGACTTCAGGATAAGGAAGTTCTGGAGAGTGCGATCAAAGAGATGCTGTAACGGCAGTTAGCACAGGAAATGATGAAAGAAGGTCGGCGGCCCGGAGAGAACATGTTAAAGCTCTCCGGAAAGCCGACCTTTTTTTAAATAAAAAATTTTTATTTACGCGAACAACGAGCCAAAGTCCACGCTTGCACGAGACCTTGGCGACTGTCGCGATAACAAGGGGAAACTCGCGAAGCGTGTTTTCACTTGTTTTGCCGGAATTTTCGAGTGAAAGAAATCTGAAAGAAATTTCTTCATAAAATTTCTTCGGGATCCGGAGATGTAAAAACCTCGAGAACCCTTGTATTTACAGGTGTTTTCAAGTGTATCTTTTGCACATGTTTTTTGAAAAACAAAAAAATAAAAAAATTTCAAAAAAGGTGTTGACTTTTTTGCTGGTTTATCCTATAATACAAAACGTGCCACGGATGAGGCAAACAAAACAAAGAAAAACAACAAACCAAGCACCTTTAGCTCAGCTGGTAGAGCAGTAGACTCTTAATCTATTTGTCCAGGGTTCGAATCCCTGAAGGTGCACGAGAAAAGCACTGTTTTAGCGGATGTAGAAGCCGCCGGGACGGTGTTTTTTGCTGTCTGAAGATTTATTTCTGTTTTTGCATGTCAAATACAAAATTTATTTTTCCGAAAAGAATCCCCTTCTTATAATCAATCTGATATAATGAGCGAGAGAGCCAGAAAGATGCCTGCAGATTTCAGGCATTCACTGTTTGCCGGAGGACAGGTATCTGTTTTGGACGGGAAAGAAAAATCTTGCTAGTGAAAAAAATATGAAGAATAGAGGAAGATAGGAATCATGAAAGAGATCAGGATCACGGATATCGAGAACATTAAGATCGGCAGCGCGGAAAACAAGGAAGCCGGAACCGGCTGTACGGTCATTATCTGCGAGCGCGGGGCGGCAGCGGGATTAGACGTGCGCGGCGGCGGTCCGGCATCCCGGGAATCGGAGCTTTTAAAGCCGATGGCGGCTGCTGACGTGATCCAGGCAGTTTTACTCAGCGGAGGCAGCGCATTCGGTCTGGACGCGGCAGGAGGCGTTATGGAGTACCTGGAAGAGCGCGGGATCGGTTTTGATGTGGGGATCACAAAGGTTCCGCTGGTGTGCGAGTCCTGTCTGTTTGACCTGATGGTCGGGGATTACAAGACGAGACCGGACAAGGCGATGGGATACGCGGCATGTGAAGGCGCGGAGAAGAACAACTATCAGGATGGAAATTTCGGAGCCGGGACCGGTGCATCGGTCGGAAAACTCGGAGATAAGTCCCTCTGTATGAAAGGCGGGATCGGAAGCTATGCAGTCCAGATCGGTGATCTGAAGGTCGGAGCCATTGTTGCGGTCAATGCGCGCGGGGACATCTATGACTGGAAGAACGGAAAGAAAGTGGTAGGACTTTTAAATAAAGATAAGAAGACGTTTGCCGATACGGAAGAAGCAGTCTATAAGAGCTATGAAGTGATCAAAAACAAATTCACCGGAGCGACGGAGAATACGACGATCGGCGCGGTGATCACGAACGCGGCATTCCCGAAAAGCAGTCTCTGCAAGATAGCCGGGATGGCGCATGACGGCTATGCCCGCGCGATCCGCCCGGTCCACACGACTTCGGACGGGGACAGCATCTATGCGCTGTCTGTAGGCGATGTGGCGGCAGATCAGGACATGGTCGGCACTCTCGGTGCCCAGGTTATGGCGGAGGCGATCCTGCGGGCTGTAAGGAGCGCAGGATCGGCCTACGGACTTGTCGGTGCGAAAGACCTGTAAGTATATCCGGTCAGACGACACTGCAAACAAATGGCGGGTTTACATCTGGCCTGTTACACGCAGGTAAAGTCCGAGTTCCATTTCAAGTGCCTCTGTGATGCCGCGCTCATCCAGCTGAAAATGGCAGTTGTGATGCGGGGAAGAGGTGATCGGGCGTTCCGGATCCGCCATACCGATCTGGAAATAGGCGCCCGGCTTTTCGAGAAGGTAATAGGCAAAATCTTCGCCGCCCAGGGCGTCCGGGCGTTCATAAACGGTATATCCGAGATCTTTTGTAACACTGCGGACAGTTTCGATTTCTTCCGGCACATTGATGGCGGCCGGATAGCCAAGCGTCGTTGTCACGTCGCAGGTGAGTCCGAAACCGGCGCAGATGCCTTTGCTGATGGAATGAATGGAGTCGAAGACTTTATCGATCAGCTCATTATTTAAGGTGCGGACATTGCCTCCCAAGGTCACTGTATCGGTGATGATATTCGGATACTGACCGCCGTTGATGTAGGAGACCGTGAGTACACCGCCTTCCAGAGGATTTTTCTTTTCCGCGAGGATCTGATTCAGCGCAGACCCGACCATGCAGGCAACCGGAACCGGGTTTAACGCGTTCTGCGGGTAACCGCCATGGCCGCCTTTTCCGTGGATCTTTACCTCATAGATGCCGATCGCTGCGGAGTATGCCCGTGGAGTCACGGCGATCGTACCAAGCGGAAAGGCAGAAGCACAGTGGAAACCGTAGACGAAATCCACGCCGTTCATGACACCCTCCTCACAGAGCGTCTTAGCGCCTCCCGGGAGCTTTTCTTCGGCCGCCTGGAAGATAAGCCGGACAGTACCGCAGACAAGCTCCGGCTGGGCTGCCAGGATCTTTGCGAAGGTCAGAAGAACCGCCGTGTGGATATCATGACCACAGGCGTGCATGACGCCCGGAACCTCGGACTTATATGGAAGATCATTTTCCTCTTCGACAGGGAGCGCATCGATGTCTGCGCGGAAGGCGATGCATGGTCCAGGTTTCTGTCCCTTTATGATGGCAACGGTGCTGGTCCCGGAAATTCCCTCCATCAGCGGAATGCCGAGGGATGTCAGGGTGCTGCGGATATATTCCGCTGTGTTTGTCTCCTCGAAGGATAATTCCGGATGGCGATGAAGATAGCGCCTTGTTTCGATCAGCTCTTTCTCATAGGGACTGGTGATGGATTTGACAAATTCTTTCATAAAAACCTCCAATTTTCAGATTGTTGTGGTTGGTGTATTCAAGGAAGAAACGACACTTCGACGATCACGACCTCATTATCGGTCCCGACCCGCATGGCCGGTCCCCAGACTCCGGCGCCGGATGTGACAACGGATGTCATGGAACCTTTTTTCAGGACTCCGCAGGTGTTTTCCCAGAGAAAATGAACGACGATGTTTGCCGGGAACATCTGCCCGTCGTGCGTGTGACCGGAGAGATCAAGATCGACTCCGGAATCAGCAGCTTCCGAGAGTTCACGCGGCTCATGGTTCATGACGATGATGGGACGAGAATGATCGAGAGGTTCAGTGATCTCCGAAAAGGTCTTTCTCGGGAGCTGTTCTTTATGCGCCATCTCCTTATCCCGGCGGCCCGTGAGATAGAATGTATCGTCGATGAGCACCGTCTCATCTTCGAGCATCGTGATATCAGCGCGGGCTAAAAATTCAGAGAAGCGCTCATCCCGGACGATCTTTTCCTTCTGGGGAAATGTAAATCCGGCGAGGATCTTCTCATTCACGTCATGGTTGCCCCAGCAGGCATATGTGCCGTACCGGCTTTTCAGCCCTGAGAGGATATCGGCGACGCCGTCAGGATCCCGGATCGCATCGTAATCGTTGTCGAAAAGATCCCCGGCAATGCATACAAGATCCACATGTTCGCGGTTGATGTCGTCCACGATCGTACGCACATGGGATTTTGTGGAGTTGTATCCGAGGTGAAGATCGGCGATCAGGGCGATCCTGAGTCCCGGAAGTGAGGAGCTCTTTTCAATCACGACCGGGTCATGGCGCACATACACGCGTCTTGCGTGCAGGACACCGTAGACGCTGACTGACAGGATCAGTGCGATGGCAAAGCCTCCGAAGATCACGAGATTTTTCGGCATGGTATGCAGCATGGCAGGGTATCGGTATTTCATGAAGAAGGAATGACCGGTGATCCTGCGGACCACATCGAATACGAGGATGAAGAGCAGGATATATTCCAGAGTGCCGAGCCAATAGTTGCTGATCACGCGGAGAAAGTGGTGGAACGGTTCCCTTGTGATCAGAAATCCGGTCAGCGGGCTGATCGCGAAAAACAGATAGATCACCGTGACGGGGATCCTGAAAAACGGGGAATGAAGCGCCGGTGAGCAGGAATCTGCCCAGGCGTAGAGCCATAAAAGAATGTATGCCTGAAATAACAGGTAGATCGGAGATAAAAATACTGCTAACATTGTGTACTCCCGGTGATAGTTAAGAAAATTTGTAATGATGCGCAGAAACCAGAAGGTTCATGCCGGACCGTTTCTGGTGTTAAGTATAGCGGGGGATTTCCGGTTTTGCAATACCCGCCGGAAGCATAGAAAAGAGGTTCATATGATCGATCTGACAGGAATGATCTCCATTCCATATTTAAAAAAGACAACATTTACAGGAAGCGAAAAAGGGACGAATTTCATGATCCGTAAGGTGAGCGGGGAAGAAGGCGAGCCGGACAAGATCCAGGCGATCACCTGGCCGGGACCTTTTATCTTCTCGGTGACGGAAGAGGAAAAAAAGACGTACCATGATTTTGAGTTCAGCGAGGACGGGATCCATGCGGCTGTGGCATGGCTGAACGAGGTGACGCACAGTAAAGAGTAGAAAATCCGGCAGATAGAAAGAGGACACCGGCAGCGGTCAGAACTGTCGGCGTCCTCTTTTTTCGCGAACAACGAGCCAAAGTCCGCGCTTGCGCGAGACCTTGGCGACTGTCGCGATAACAAGGGGAAACTCGCGAAGCATGTTTTCACTTGTTAATGATGCGCACATGCGCCGTATCTTACATCGACGGTGTTCTTGCGGTGAGATCCAGGGTCACATCTGAAAATCTCTGTTTCAGGAGCGCGCAGATCTCCTTGCGCTGTTCCATCAGCTTCGGGATCATGTCCTCGGTGAGCTGGAGCTTCGCACACCACGGAGAGGAAGCTTTCGCTGCACCACCCGCCGGATTCTGGTAGACGCGGACACGGAAATCGCGAAATCCAAGATCAGCGAGAGATTTTTCGGCCCATTCCACATCCTTCAGTACGGAAGCTTCGATGGAAACTCCGGCCGGAACGCGTGTCGCAAGACAGGCGTAAGCAGGCTTGTTCCATGTGAATAATCCTGCATTATGGGAATATTCCCGGACGGAAGCTTTTGTTACGCCGGAAAGGCGGAGCGGGGACAGGACTTTCATCTCTTTTAGAGCACGCATGCCAGGGCGGTCGCCTGCATCGTCAGATGCATTTGTTCCGTCCATGATCTCGGTAAAGCCGTCTTCTTTCGCGGCCTTTAAGATCCCGCCAAAGACCTGGTTCTTGCAGTAATAACAGCGGTCAGCCGGATTGCTCTTTACGACCTGATCGGTCAGGACGTCAAACGGCAGGACCGTCAGGTCTGCCTTTAAAGACTCAGCGAGAAGTTTCGCGTCATCCAGCTCAAACTGGGGCTGGAACGGAGTGGAGACATAATAGGCATGTACATTTACTCCACATGCCTTTGCAGCATAGAGAAGATAAGAAGAATCCGTTCCGCCGGAAAACGCAAGGGCGATCGTGGGATGCTCCGCAAAGAATTCCCGAAGCTTTTCCGGAACGCAGTCTATGGAAAAATTGATCGTATTCATAAATAGATCTCCATCCTTTCATAGTAATTTGGTGGGTTTATTCGTTTATTATAATTCGGCAAGTCATATAAGTCAACTGTTACAGTTCACGGGCATTCCACGACCACTGCTGTATCATGTGGAACTTTCAGTTCAGAAAATTTCTGCCCGTGAAAAGTAAAATTCGAGTATTTTCATTTTTCGATGTTTGTTATATCATAAATTAGCAGAATGCCGGTTTCAAACAGGTCCCGGCAGAACAAAATCATAAGGAGGATGCAAAGCTATGGAAGACAGAGAACTGATTACAAAGACATCCGAATATATAGACAGCCACAGGGATGAGATGCTGGCGCTCTGGGAGCAGATCGTTTCCATCGAGAGCGGAACGGGGGATAAAGAGGGCGTTGACCGGGTTGGAGCGGTCCTGGATACGGCACTGAAAAGTGCCGGGGTTGAGACCTCATTGATCCGGATGGAGCATTATGGGAATTTGTTGACAGGAGTATTCGGAAAAGAAAATCCGGGTCAGCCCATTGTCCTGATCGGTCACATGGACACCGTGTTTGCGAAAGGAACGCTGGCAAAAAATCCGTTCCGGATCGATGAGAACGGACAAGCCCATGGTCCGGGGATCCTGGATATGAAGGCGGGGCTGGTGATCGCGGTCTATGTCTTAAAAGCGCTCCATGAATATGGCTATGATAAGCGTCCGATCCGCGTGGTATTTGCCGGAGATGAGGAAAACGGACACCGCCAGACGAACGCGGAGGACGAGATCCGGAGACTCTGTGCGGGATGCGCGGCGGCGTTCAACTTTGAGACGGGATTTCTCGATGACGGACTTGTTGTCGGAAGAAAAGGTTCCTGCAGAGTGACACTCACCGTACACGGCGTTGCGGCCCACGCGGGAAATGACCCGCAGCGCGGGCGGAATGCGATCCTGGAGATGGCTTATAAGGTCATCGAGATCCAGAAACTTCATGATTTTGAACATGGACTCTTTGTCAATGTGGGCGTAATCCAGGGCGGAACCGTCGCGAATGCGGTCCCGGCTTCCTGCGAGGTGAATATCGACATCCGCTATGACAGTCTCGAACGACTCGAGGAGACTCTTCAGGCGATCAGAAAGATCGCAGAGACAAATACAGTCCCGGACACAACGGCGGAGATGACTTGGACGAAGCCGAGTACGGTGATGCCGGTATCGGAGGAAAACCTGAAACTTTTCAGGCATGTCCAGGAGGCGGCAGACCTGATCGAATACGGACCGCTGACGACGAAAAAGGTCGGCGGATGGTCAGATTCCTGTCTGGCAGCAGCGGAAGGTGTTCCGGTCGTGTGTGCTATGGGAGTAAAGGGCGCGAATAATCATTCGATGGAGGAGTATGCAGTGGTGGATACCCTGTTTTCGAGAGCAAAACTGGCGCTTGCATCCATCATCACACTGTAGAGGATATAGGAATGACAAGAAAAAAATATGACATGCTGACGGACAGTCCGGGAAAGGCACTCCTGTTTTTTGTGCTTCCGATGATCTTCGGAAACCTGTTTCAGCAGTTTTACAACATCACCGATTCTGTGGTGGTAGGAAAATTCGTCGGGGAACAGGCCCTGGCGGCGGTTGGTGCGTCCTATGCGATCACCAACGTTTTTATCGCGATCGCCATCGGCGGCGGGATCGGAAGCTCCGTGGTGATCTCCCAGTTCCTTGGGGCGGGAAACTATGGAAAAATGAAGACAGCGGTCTATACGACAATGTTCAATTTCCTCGGGATCGCGGCATTCCTGGCAGTGATCGGGATCCGCTACAACAATCAGATCCTGGATCTCGTCAATGTGCCGGAGGACATTTTTTCGGACGCCGCGCTGTATCTCGCGATCTATTTTATCGGACTGCCGTTTTTGTTCATGTATAATGTGCAGGCGTCGATTTTCAACGCGCTGGGGGATTCGAAGAAACCGCTGTACCTTCTGATCTTTTCCTCGCTCTTAAACATTGCGCTGGACATGATCCTGGTGATCGTTTTCGGTCAGGGAGTCCGCGGGGTTGCGCTGGCGACACTGATCGCCCAGGGAATTTCCGCAGTAATCTCGTTCGCTTTGCTGATGAGGAAGTTGAAAGGTTATCGGGAAGAGGAAAAAGTCCGTCTCTACAGCGGAGAGATGGCGGCATCCATGGTGAAGATCGCCGTTCCATCCACGCTGCAGCAGTCCATTGTCCATGTGGGTATCCTGCTTGTCCAGGCGGTGATCAACAGCTTCGGATCGACGGCGCTTGCCGGATATTCCGCGGGAATGAGGATCGAGTCTCTGAGCATCGTTCCGATGCTTGCGATGGGAAATGCGATGTCCACGTTTACCGCGCAGAATATGGGGGCGGGGAACATTGACCGGGTCAAGAAAGGCTACCAGATGTGCTATGTGATCGTCCTAACAGCCGGGGCGGTGCTCTGTATCATGTATCAGCTGGCGGGAGGAATGTTCGTGTCACTGTTTCTTGACAGCGGAAGCAGCGAAGCGTATAACATAGGATTAAGCTATGTGAGATTTTTGTCATTCTTCTACTCCTTCATTGGTCTGAAGGCGTCCACGGACGGACTTCTCCGGGGAGCCGGGGATGTGGTGGCGTTTACGGTGGCGAATCTCGTAAATCTCGCGATCCGTGTCAGTGTGACGAACCTGTTTGCCCCGATCTACGGGATCCAGGTGGCATGGATGGCGGTTCCGCTCGGCTGGGCGGCGAACTATGTGATCTCATTTGGCTGGTATCTGACCGGAAAATGGAAAAATGTCCGGGTGATCAGGAAATAGGACTCCTGGGGCATGATAGAAATTGTGTATGTACGAGAAAGAGAAAGGACGAAGATCATGGAACAGAAAATACTTGCTTACTTAAAAGAACATGAGGCGGAGATCTTTGAGGACTTAAAGACCCTGGTACTTGCGGAGGCCAGCACTTCGGATATCGAAGCACTGGCAAAGGTGCGTGAAAAGCTGGTAACTCTGATCAAAGAGCGTACAGGGGAGGACTGCTTTGTCTACGAAGCGGAAAACGGACACTGCCCGGTGCGCTTCCAGTACGGGAAAGGCGAAGAGAAGATCCTGTTCATCGGTCATTACGATACAGTCCATCTGATCGGCGCGTTAAAATACTATGCGGAAGGAAATGAACTTCACGGACCGGGAGTCTATGACATGAAAGGCGGACTGGTCTCCGCGATCTGGACTGTCAAGGCCTATAAAGACCTCGGGATTGATCCGGGAAAGCGTCTGGAATTTATCTTCAACGGGGATGAGGAGACGGGAAGCGCGGAGTCCAGTGAGATCATCTGTGAGCTTGCAAAGGATGCGAAAGCGGCGCTTGTGTGCGAACCGTGTACGGCAAACGGCGATCTGAAGACCGGAAGAAAGGGACTTGTCCGCTTTACGGTAAGAGTTCACGGAAAGTCCGCCCATGCGGGAAATGCGCATAAACAGGGCATCAACGCGATCGAGGAGTTGGCTCATGAGATCCTTGCGATCCAAAAACTGACAGATTACGAGGTCGGAACGACCGTCAATGTCGGTGTCTGCAGCGGCGGAACGAAACCGAATGTTGTTCCGGACACAGCCGAGATCGAGATCGACTGCCGTGTGAAGACGGCTGCCGAGGGAGAGCGGATCCGAAAAGCGATCCGTGAGATCCGGACGACCGTCCCGGGGACAACAAGGGAAGTCATCGAGCGGGACAGCAAGATGCCGATGGAGGAGACGGAAGCAAATCTGGCGCTCTTTGAGAAGGCGAAGATCTGCGGCGAGAAAGTCGGACTTTCCTTCTCCCACCAGTTTGTTGGCGGCGGAAGTGACGGAAATGAAGTTTCTGCACTTGGGATCCCGGTCCTGGACGGACTCGGAGCGGCTGGAGACGGCGCTCATTCCGCAAACGAATATATCCTGATCGACCAGTATATCCCGAGGATCGCGATGCTGGCGGCGTTTGTGCTGACGATCTGAGAAGACAGATGAGCCGTAAACGGTGATATAAAATGCCGGAATAAGGAATGTGACAAAACGACGAAAGTGGATTGAGAATCTCTTTTGATATGTTCAGAAAAACAGAAAGCGCATCATACAGCAAAACTGCCGGTATGATGCGCTTTTGTCATTTTCGCTTGTTTTGTTCATGGACATGACCCTGATTTCAGGTCCGGATCCTGGAATCAGTTTTTGATCGGAAATGTAATCTGAGCCTTAAAGAGGTCGCCGTCGATGATCAGCTCGAACTTTCCGCCCTGAAGTGTGGTGAGGTCCTTCGCGATGGAAAGCCCAAGACCGCTGCCTTCGGTAGTTCGGGAGACATCACCGCGGACGAATCGCTCGGTCAGCTCATCCGGGCTGATATTTAACGGGTTCGCGGACACATTTTTGATCGTGAAGACAACGTCGGCGCCGTGGTCCTCGATGGTGACGTAGACGCGGGTTCCCTCCAAGGCATATTTAAATGCGTTGTTGTAGAGGTTTTCAAGGACGCGCCATAACCGCCGCCCATCCGCCTCGATCATGATGACCTCGTTCGGGAGTGTATTGACGATCTCGAGATGGCGGATCGCATATTTTTCCTCAAATTCTCCGGTCGTCTGCTGGACGAGTTCCACGAAATCGATATTTGTGATCTCCAGCTTGATATTTCCGGAGCTTGCGCGGGATGCCTCGACAAGATCCTCAGTCAGCGTCTTTAAACGCTGGGATTTCTGATCCAGGACTTCCAGATATTTCTGAACGGTCGGATCTTCGATATGCTGGCGCTTGATGAGGTCCACATAGTTGATGATGGAAGTCAGCGGCGTCTTGATATCGTGGGAAACGTTCGTGATCAGATCGGCTTTCAGGCGTTCGCTCTTTACCTGCTCGGCAAGCGCAGTCTCGAGGCCGTCGCTGATGCGGTTTAAACCTTCGGCAAGTTCTGCCTCCAGGCTGGAGAAATCGTTTACGTCCACCTTGTAGCTCGTCTCGCCGGATGCCAGCTTCTCGATCGCAGCGTGGATCTTATCCGTCTGGTCTGCGTTCCGGTAGATGAAGTAGAATACCAGAAGGTTTCCGGCGATCCAGGCGATCATCACGATGATAAACGGAATGAACTGGAACACGCTGTTCTCATGACGGAAGATCATGAATGCGCCCAGTGTGATCATGAACACGTTGTATGCAAGATACAGAATAAAACCGACCGTGATCCGATAGCGGAAGGTGCTTTCCGACAACGTTTCCGTCAGATCATGGAAGAAGCTGTTTTTCCAGAGTGTTTCTGCCTTGTACCGGCGGAGCAGGCTGAAAAATGTCAGGATCACACAAAAATACAGGTATCCGAACGCAACGAGCAGATTTGCGCGGTCCCAGTAATCGGAAGTGACGAAAAGATGTAAAATCTTTGCTGTCAACGGTGCAAGAAACTGTACGCAGAGATAGGATACAAGCGCCATCAGAAGCAGCATAAAGTCGGTTTTTGTCCGGTCGAACGGATAGAGCGTGATCGTTCTGTCGGAGAGCGATGCATGACCGGAAAGGAACAGCAGGAATGCGAAGGTTACGATGGAACCGGCAAGACCAGCGATCACGATGTAGAGACCGTTTGCAAAATTTGCGCGTGATCTGGTATAGGCGGTGTATGCCTGGGCATAGTCATCGTTTGCCTTGTAGGAAGTATCAAGACCGATCACAACATAATAATTATTGCTGTTATACGGATTATTCTTTGACATCAGGGCCGGGATACTCGGGAAATTAGATTCAAAATTCGTCCGGACTGCGAGATCGCTGGAATCACCGGAGTAATAAATATATCTTCCCATCGCCATCATGTCATCGTTTGACATTTCTGGTGCGTTTGTATGGATCTCATAGATCGCGTCATTTTTTGAGTAGTACGCTACACGGAAATAGAGGTTTGTGAAGTCGCTCATGAGTCTTGAGTAGATCGAATAGTAGGCGGAAAACCGCTTTAAGATCTCATAAGTCAGATCCGGCATCGTTGAAAAGGACTGATCCGGACTGGTCAGGTCGGCTTCATCCTGGTAACAGCGGTAGCGGACATAGACCTGGTCCTGATCTTCCGCAGAGAGGGATTCCGGACCGCCTTTTAAGGCATAGTTGTCGGATTCGTCCATATAGTAGCCCAGAGACTTTCCGTACTGGATGATATCGTCGAGTGTGTAGGACTTTTCTCCGCCTGGACCTGTGGTGACTTCCAGAACGACTTTTGAATAGTCGACCTCGCCGTTGGATTCAAAAATATCCTGATACTGGACATAATCAAAGATATTTGTGATATCCGCCTGAACCTTTTTGCTGAAATCCGGGGACTGTTCAAAGGTCTCCGTTTTGATCCAGTCCAGACCGCGCCCGTAGTTGCTGTTTAAATACATGAACCCGATCCCCACGAGTGTCACACAGGCAAAGAGAAAGTGAAGGAAGCCGACGAGACGCTTGAAGAATGAGTTTGTCTTTTTTTCTGCCATCTGGACTCTCCTTACTGTTTCTCGATCTTATAGCCGACTCCCCAGACTACCTTTAAGTAGCGGGGCTCTTTCGGGTTGATCTCGATCTTCTCGCGGATGTGGCGGATGTGGACCGCAACGGTATTATCCGCGCCAATTGCGTCTTCATTCCAGATTTTTTCATAAATTTGATCAATAGAGAAAACTTTCCCCGCGTTCTTTACGAGAAGAAGCAGGATGTTGTATTCGATCGGTGTCAGCTTGATCGGCTCGCCGTCAACGGTGACTTCCTTGTTCTCATCATTGATCATCAGGCCGCCGCACTTGTAGACCTGTGAGCTGCCCTGCTGGTTTAAATTTCCGAGCTGTGTATAGCGGCGGAGCTGAGATTTTACGCGGGCTACCAGCTCTAACGGGTTAAACGGCTTTGTGATATAGTCGTCGGCGCCGATATTTAAGCCTAAGATCTTGTCGGTATCCTCAGATTTCGCGGAGAGGATAATGATCGGGATACTGCTGGTCTCGCGGACTTTTAATGTGGTGCGGATTCCGTCGAGACCCGGCATCATGACATCCACGATCATTAAGTTGACTTCATTTTTTTCAAGAAGTTCGAGCGCTTCATAGCCGTCGTAGGCTTTGATCACGTTAAAACCTTCGCCGGTCAGATAAATATTGATCGCTTCGACGATCTGTTTGTCGTCATCGCAGACGAGAATGGTTGGCATAATTGATTCCTCCTCATATCAGACATAATAAAAGATGAAAAATCGTAACTGACCATATTTCCAGTTACGAAAAAATCAAATCAAAGAAAAAATACATCATAATCCAGTATAGCATAAAAATGACGCAAAAACATAAGGAACGTTCTTAAATTTTTATGTAGAGATGTAAAGGGGTGTTACAGTACACGGGTACTCTATGCCCGCGCACTGTAACAGGATTTTGCCGATGCTTCGCATTCCGAATCGGCAAAATCCGCGGCCATAACGGTATCATACGGAATTTTCAGTTCAGAAAAGCTTTTGGTACGACGCGGCGATTTGATGCAGTGACATAGGTAAAAAAATATGAACGCAAAAATTTGTGTATAATGTTGTGAAAGCGAGGAATAAATAATCACGCAAGAGGTTAAAACAATAAAAAAATATAGAAAACTTTGTGAGATTTGTACAAAATATATATTTTATCGTGAAATGGTTGATAATAATTGTGCAATGTGCTATGATTGAATTAACTTAAAAAAGAAGCCGTGATAGGAGAGCAAAATGTAATCAGCTAACGATTAGCTGTTGCTTGGTGCGCTCCTTTTCTTTTTGAGAAATGGAGAAAAGTTTAGTGAAACATTATTTTTATCAGGCACTGGAAGAAAACCCGATCATCGCAGCGATCAAAAACATGGATGATCTGGAACTTTGCTGTTCTCTGGAAGAGATCCGAGTGGTATTCGTCCTGTTCGGCGATATCTGTACGATCCGGATGATCGTAAAACGCCTAAAGGACGCTGGGAAGATCGCAATCGTGCATGTAGACCTGATCGTGGGCTTAAGCAGCAAGGAGATCGTGGTGGACTTCATTAAAATGTCGACAGAGGCAGACGGGATCATTAGTACAAAGGTCCCACTGATCAGAAGGGGAAATGAACTGAATTTCATAACGGTCCAGAGGTGCTTTTTACTGGATTCCATGGCGTATGAAAATTTAAGACAGCAGCAGCATCAGGTGAAGCCGGATTATATCGAGGTTCTTCCGGGAATCATGCCGCAGGTCATTTCAAAGATGTGTAAGGTGTCGAAAGCGCCGATCATCGCGGGTGGACTGATCTCCGAGAAAGAATCCGTTATGAGCGCCCTCTCAGCAGGAGCGATGGCAGTTTCATCTACGAATCATGAAGTCTGGAAGCTGTGAATAGAATGATAACACAAGCTGTTTCAATGCCGGGAAAAGGGCAGTTGAGATAAAGCATGGGAAAAACTATATTGAAGGAGGAATTGGTATGGCAAAGTATGTAATGGCACTCGACGCGGGGACAACCAGCAACAGGTGTATCCTGTTCAACGAAAAAGGTGAGATGTGCAGTGTAGCGCAGAGAGAGTTTACCCAGTACTTCCCGAAGCCGGGCTGGGTAGAGCACGATGCAGACGAGATCTGGGCAAGTATGCTGGGTGTTGCCGTAGAGGCGATGAACATGATCGGTGCCACCGCAGAGGACATCGCGGCGATCGGTATCACAAACCAGCGTGAGACAACGATCGTCTGGGATAAGAATACCGGAGAGCCGATCCATCACGCGATCGTCTGGCAGTGCCGCAGAACATCGGAATACTGCGACACCTTAAAAGAAAAAGGCCTGACCGACAAGTTCAGAGAGAAAACAGGCCTCGTGATCGATGCATACTTCTCAGGCACAAAGGTAAAATGGCTGCTTGACAATGTACCGGGCGCGAGAGAAAGAGCGGAGAAGGGCGAGCTGTTATTCGGTACGGTTGAGACATGGCTGATCTGGAAACTTACAAAGGGCGCGGTTCATGTTACAGACTATTCCAACGCGTCCCGTACAATGCTCTTCAATATCAATACTTTACAGTGGGATGATGAGATCCTGGCGGAACTCGATATCCCGAAGTGTATTCTTCCGGAGCCGAAGCCGTCAAGCTGCATTTACGGCGAGACAGATCCGTCTTACCTCGGCGGACCGATCCCGATCGGAGGAGCTGCTGGTGACCAGCAGTCCGCACTGTTCGGACAGACCTGCTTCAATCCTGGCGAGGCAAAGAATACATACGGAACCGGCTGCTTCATGTTAATGAACACCGGTGAGAAGCCGATCTTCTCAAAGAATGGTCTTGTTACAACAATTGCATGGGGCTTAGACGGAAAAGTCAACTACGCTCTTGAGGGCTCTATCTTCGTTGCAGGCGCTGCGATCCAGTGGCTCCGCGATGAGTTAAGAATTATCGATTCCGCACCGGATTCCGAGTACATGGCAAAGAAAGTAAAGGATACGAACGGCTGCTATGTTGTACCGGCATTCACAGGTCTCGGAGCTCCGCACTGGGATCAGTACGCGCGCGGGACGATCGTAGGAATCACCCGTGGTGTCAATAAGTACCACATTATCCGCGCGACTCTGGAATCCCTCGCATATCAGGTAAACGATGTTCTGGAAGCGATGAAGGCAGATTCCGGTATCGAGCTTGCGGCTCTTAAGGTTGACGGCGGCGCAAGTGCCAACGACTTCTTAATGCAGACACAGGCCGATATTATCAACGCGCCGGTGAACCGTCCACAGTGCGTAGAGACGACAGCTATGGGTGCTGCTTATCTTGCAGGTCTCGCAGTTGGTTACTGGAGCAGCAAGGAAGACGTCATCAAGAACTGGGCGATCGATAAGACCTTTGAGCCGAAGATCGAGGCTGCAGAGAGGGAAAAACGCATCCGCGGCTGGAACAAAGCTGTAAAATATGCTTACGGATGGGCGAAAGAAGATTAAACCAGATATTAAATGAGGAAAAGGTTTTGGGTAAGACGTACGGCTTGTAAAAAATGGACTTGAATGGGAATCATTACCCGAAGTTACAGGAACAAATCAGAAAGTTTTGAAAAAGCAGAAAACTGTCTCCGGCTTTTGAGGGGAACGAAAGCCGGAGATGCCTAAAACAACAAAAAGGGGGATTTTCTATGCTGCCTTATATTGCAGAGTTTCTTGGAACCATGATGCTTATCATCCTTGGTGATGGTGTTGTTGCAAACGTAAACCTCAACAAGTCCGGAATGAAAGGTGCAGGAGCTGTCCAGATCACACTGGCGTGGGGCCTTGCGGTTCTGGTACCGGCATTTATCTTCGGAGAAGCTTCCGGCGCGTCCTTCAACCCGGCGCTCACGATCGCACTGGCAGTAGAGGGAAGCTTCGCATGGTCTATGGTGCCCGGATATGTGATCGCACAGCTGGCAGGTGCATTTGTCGGCGCATCGATCGTTTACCTGCTCTTCAAGGGACAGTTTGACGCTACAGAAGATCCGGGAACAAAGCTTGGCGTATTCTGTACAGGTCCATCGATCCCGAACACTGGATTAAACATTTTAAGCGAAGCAGTCGGTACATTTATCCTCGTTTTCGCGATCAAAGGTATCGGCAATGTAACAGGACTTTCCACAGGTGTTGATAAACTCTTCGTATTCGGAATCATCGTTTCCGTAGGTATGTCCCTCGGCGGACTTACCGGTTATGCGATCAACCCGGCAAGAGACTTAGGACCTCGTCTTGCACATGCAGTCCTTCCGATCAAGGACAAAGGCGATTCCAACTTCTCTTACGGTCTTGTAGTTCCGATCGTTGGACCGATCATCGGCGCGATCGTGGCGGTTCTCCTTTATGGAGCGATCCCGTGGTAGGATAAAAAACAGAGGGCTGTGCCCGGTGCAGTACAGCTTGACAATCGGATAATTATGGCGTGAGATGAGAGAGCCTGACAGGATAACCGCATAAGGGTATGCGTTTACTTGGCAGGCTCTTTTCTCTTAAGACCGGAACATCGCTGGATCTGCAAAAACGGCAGAAATGGCGGAAAACTTCTAAAAGAGACAGGATGTAAAGGAGTGAACGGTAAATGTATGATGTGATCATAATCGGAGCAGGTGTAGCCGGATCGGCATCTGCGAGGGAATTGTCGCGGTATCAGGCAAAGATCTGCGTGTTGGAGAAAGAAGAGGACGTGTGCTGTGGCACTTCCAAGGCAAACAGCGCCATCGTCCATGCGGGCTATGACGCGGCGGAAGGTTCCCTGATGGCAAAACTCAATGTACGCGGAAATGAAATGATGGAACAACTGTCGAAGGATCTGGATTTTCCGTTTAAGAGAAATGGTTCACTGGTAGTCTGCCTGCATGAAGACGAGATGCCGGGGCTTGAAGCTCTTTATAAAAGAGGAATAGCAAACGGAGTTCCGGGCCTCAGGATTTTAAACCGGGAAGAACTCCGGGCGATGGAGCCGAATATTTCCGATGAGGCATGTGCAGCTCTCTACGCACCCACGGGCGGAATCGTATGTCCGTTTAACTTAAATATTGCCATGGCGGAGAATGCCAACGCGAACGGCGTGGAATTCTACTTTGATACAGAAGTCACCGACTTGAGACCGGTGGAAGACGGCTGGGAGATCCGGACAAGCAAGGGCACGTATAAGACGCGTTACGTCGTAAACGCGGCAGGTGTTTACGCGGATAAATTCCACAACATGGTGAGCGAAAAGAAGATCCACATCACCCCAAGACGTGGAGATTACTGTCTGCTCGATAAAACTGCCGGAAACCATGTGAGCCATACGGTATTCGCGCTTCCCGGAAAATACGGAAAAGGCGTTCTCGTGACACCGACGATCCACGGAAATCTGTTGGTGGGACCGACAGCGATCGATATCGAGAATAAAGAGGGAACGAACACGACGAGAGAGGGCTTAAATGAGGTTATCACAAAGGCAGAGATGAATGTGAAGAACATTCCGATGCGCCAGGTGATCACTTCCTTCGCAGGACTCCGTGCCCATGAGGACGGACATGAATTCCTGATCGGTGAACTGGAGGACGCAAAAGGATTTATCGATTGTGCGGGAATCGAGTCTCCGGGTCTGACAAGCTCCCCGGCGATCGGTGAGATGGTGGCGGATATCCTGAAAGAGAAGATGGATCTCAAGGAAAAAGAGAACTTCATCGCGACGAGAAAAGGTGTTCTGAATCCGAATACTTTAAGTAAGGAAGAACGAATCCAGTTAATTAAGGAAAAACCAGAGTACGGAAATATTATCTGCCGATGTGAGATGATTACAGAAGGCGAGATCATCGATGCGATCCGAAGACCTTTAGGTGCAAAATCCTTAGACGGAGTAAAACGCAGAACGAGAGCCGGAATGGGGCGTTGCCAGGCAGGCTTCTGTTCCCCGAGAACTATGGAGATTCTTGCGAGAGAATGCCATAAGAGCATGTTTGAGATTACAAAATCCGGCGGAAACTCGCAGATCGTCAAGGGCATCAATAAGGATTCGTTATAAGAGGGGGTGTCAGAGCATGAAATCGTATGATATTGTGATTATCGGAGGCGGGCCGGCGGGTCTTGCCGCTGCAGTTTCCGCAAAGAAAAACGGAATCGAGAGTATTCTGATCCTGGAACGTGACAGGGAGTTAGGCGGAATCTTAAACCAGTGCATTCATAACGGCTTTGGACTCCACACCTTCAAGGAAGAACTCACGGGTCCGGAGTACGCGGGACGGTTTATTAAACAGGCAGAAGAATTAAATATCGAGTATAAACTGAACACTATGGTCATGGATATCAGTGAGCAGAAGATCGTGACAGCCATGAACCGGGAAGAAGGTCTTTTCGAGATTCAGGCAAAAGCAGTGATCCTCGCAATGGGATGCAGAGAGCGGTCGAGAGGAGCTTTAAATATTCCCGGATATCGACCGGCGGGAATCTTCTCTGCAGGTACGGCCCAGAGACTTGTAAACATTGAGGGATATATGCCGGGACGCGAAGTTGTGATCTTAGGTTCCGGAGATATCGGACTCATCATGGCGAGACGAATGACGCTTGAGGGCGCGAAGGTTAAAGTCGTTGCGGAGCTGATGCCGTATTCCGGCGGATTAAAGAGAAATATCGTCCAGTGTCTCGATGATTATGGAATTCCGCTAAAGTTGAGCCATACGGTGGTGGACATCAAGGGAAAAGAGAGGTTGGAAGGAATTACACTGGCTCAGGTAGACGGAAAAGGAAAGCCGATTCCTGGAACAGAAGAGGAATACAGCTGTGATACGCTGCTTCTCTCCGTCGGATTGATCCCGGAGAATGAGATCTCCCGTGGAATGGGTGTGGACATGAACCCGGTGACATCCGGACCGAAGGTCAATGAAAGTCTTGAGACGAATATTGAGGGAGTTTTCGCCTGCGGAAATGTGCTTCATGTCCATGATCTCGTGGATTTTGTATCTGAGGAGGCGGCGATCGCCGGAAAGAACGCGGCGGCCTATGTGAAACAGGGCGAGAACCGTCCGTCCGGTGGACATGAGATCGTCTTAAAGCCGATCGAAGGTGTGCGCTACACAGTTCCTGGAACCATCGATCCGGCGAGAATGGACGAGGAGCTGACTGTTCGTTTCCGCGTGGGTGGTGTTTATAAGAACTGCTATGTGAGTGCGTATTTCGGTGACGAGCGTGTGATCCACAGAAAACGCCCGGTCGTAGCGCCGGGTGAGATGGAAGAACTGAAACTTAAAAAAGCGGATCTTTTGAAGTATCCGGATCTGAAGACGATCACGATCAAGATCGAGGAGGCATAGGCGATGGAGGAAAGAAGATTAACATGTATCGGATGTCCGATGGGCTGTCCTCTTGTCGTGACGATGGACGGCGGTGAGGTCGTAAGCGTGACAGGGAATACCTGCAAGCGCGGCGAGATCTACGGGCGGAAAGAGGTGACAAACCCGACAAGGATCGTGACTTCCACAGTGCGGGTATCCGGAGGAAGCATCGATATGGTTTCGGTGAAGACGAAGGAAGATATCCCGAAGGGAAAGATCTTTGACTGTGTGAAAGCGTTAAAGACGGTTGAGGTCGCAGCTCCGGTCCACATCGGGGATGTGATATTGAAGGATGTTGCCGGAACGGGAGTGGACGTTGTGGCGACAAAGAATGTGGAATAGGGTTTATTGCGATCAGTAAATGCAGATGGTATGGGTTATGAACAAGGTGCTGTCCGGCTGGTTTTCATGGAAAATGGACAGTATTTTGGGAAAAGGACCTCGCGGATCCATGATTCAGGATTTTGCGAGGTCCTTTTTTGTCAGAAATTGTCTCACCATTGTGAAGGTGAGATAATTTCTGATATTTTAGTTAAATTTAAAGATCGCAGCCCCATACGCCGGCAGCGGATATGCGAAGGAGTATGGCTGACCATCGCACTCGCTCTTTTTGGAGCGGACGGAGAACGCGTGCTCTCCGCGTTTATAAAGTCCGTGTTCGGAATCCAGGATCAGCGAGTAGGTTCCGGATTTCGGAACACCTACACGGTAATCGTCACGGGCAACCGGAGTGAAGTTGATGATGAATAAGAGATTCTTCTTTCCGGTCTCATCGCGGCGGATAAAACTGAAGATGCTGCGGTCGCCGTCATTTGCGTTGA